>Ga0315899_10008625_pt1 | contig 10930 bp, 4 predicted proteins | sample LakEriMetagenome_2_FD_203518 | JGI IMG/M metagenome (GOLD analysis project Ga0315899, IMG submission 203518) | Freshwater fungal communities from buoy surface, Lake Erie, Ohio, United States - Buoy 4 MA112 | ecosystem: Environmental > Aquatic > Freshwater > Lake | place: USA: Lake Erie, Ohio...
GTAAGCGCCAACAACGTCTCGTAGACGCCCCCCAGTTCTTCGGCCCCAAGGTTCTTGTAGTCGACAGGACGCAGCACTTTTCCTTGTCGCGTATAGGCGAGGTTCCGCAAAGCTTCGAGGAAGTCAGCGTTGGCGAGTTCGACACCGGCCGCGGAATGCAGGCCGGCCGCGTTCAATGCTGAAGTGTTGTTTGGGTTCCAGAGAAAGCTGCCGAGAGCGGGCAAGGCCAGATTCTGGCGGACATTCGAAAATCGATCATCGTCGGACAATGCCCCAACCAATAGGTTGAACTGTTGCCACAGGTCTCCGTGACGGCTTCCTTTGATCTTGCCTGCGAGATCACGAAGCCGCGATGTGCTGTAGTGCAACCCGTAACGCTCGCGACCCTGACGTCCGGATTCTGAATCGTCACGCGGATGAATAAGAGGAATTCCATCAAGTGTGCGATCTTCCGCCACGAATAGAAAGATCAGCCGATAGACCACACGCAGCAATTGACCGTGGAAATCTTTCAGCGGTAGCTGTTCGCTTCGCAGGGCTTCACGCAAAGCCGTGTTGCGAGGATGGCTGACAAAGGCTTCACCCAGAATCTGCAGCGCCTTTTCGACACCGGCGCGGAGATCGCCGAGTGCCCGCGTCCCCTCTTCGTCAGCGACTTTGGTCCACTTCTCGAGCCAGCACGATTCCGCCGGGCCATCTCCCTGGGGTGCAAACCGGGTCGCGTGCGCCATTAGCCACAGCAACACAAAGTCGGAAAAGACCTCGCCCGCGAACATCGCTTCGAGATCAAACTCAAGGTAGGACTGTCGCGAGAGAGCCTGGTTGTCGCGCAGCACGCGGAAACGCAGTCCGTTGGAAACGATTGCCCACAGGTGACCGGGACTGCGATTCAAGAATTCCTGAACCAGTCCATGGGGGTTGGTTGCCGCCGCGCCACGAACTCCAGCAGCGCGACGATCGAGGCTTAAGCCGCAACCGACCAAGTGTACGGCTGTCGAACCGAAGAATCGATTGATGGCGTATGTGCGACCATTGATCTCCGGTCCTGCACTGGTTGGCAACAGACCGAACCCGAGCTCGCGTAACAGCGGCACACTCCACTTATCGTTGGTTAACCCGGTTCCTGGTTCGTGTTCGGGCAGGTTCTTGGCTGCATTCCGGAACTCCGCCCAGTGACGTCGCATGCGGTTCCACGATTGGGTGATCGCCTCGTTGAGACGTTCGCCCTGGGGCAAGCCATATTCCTCGGGTTTGGTGCCAGAAAGATTCGCCTTTGGATCGACCACTCGACGCAACAAGTCCGGAGGCAGAAGTCCGCCTTCGGAATGGATCGTCTGAAACTCATTCTTCAAACGTGCCATTTTATTGGAGCCTCGGCAAAAGGACGTAGGCTCCGAGGATGTCCACCGGAAGCACGGGTTCGATTGAGACGCGTCCCTTGGTCTTGGATGCCTCACGCACTCGCTCGTGGGCCTGAAGTTGTGCAGCCGATCGCTCGTTGGCCACCGACTCAAGCGATTGCTGGATGTTAGCCAACGAGCCGACCAACAAGCCCACCTGCTGCTCGATGGCCGTGGCAATCAGATTCTGCTCCGGTCTGGCAGCGAGGAGCTTTTCGCTCTCCTCAGCGCTCAACCATTGCAGGTGCGCTCCCGTGCCGCTGCAGGCGAGAGGCACAATCTCTTCACAGAGAAGGGTTTCGCTTCCTGTCCTGGAAACTTTCAAATGAAAACGGAAGCGAGCGATCACGAGCATGGTGCGAGTCTTTACGAGCGACGTCGAAACCACTCCGCAGCGTGAAGCTACCGGCCGAGCATCGCGAGCCGCCGGATCAAGCGCCTGATCAAGGGTCCAGCCAGCCAGGCCTTCGACAATTGGACTGGTTCGGCCGAGATAAAGCTCATCATCCTGTAACGGCAGATCGAATCGTCCGACAAAGGAGTCATCGCGACCCATCGCCTGCCGAAGCGCTCGGGGTGTTTCGTTACTGACATGAACAGACACTGTCGGTCCAGATTCCTCGACGGGAACTCCAGCGGCCTGAAAAACTGTTCTGACGAAACGAGCGACGTCTTCACCACGCCCGATGGCGTCGCGCACGCTGCGAAGTTCTGCCGCGACGGAATCTTTGTCGAGTGCATGCTGAGCGAATCGGGAGCGACTGGCTTTCTCCTTTTCGCGAGCATTATCCCATTCCGCGTGGAAGGCAGTAACCTTATCCAGCTCTTCCTCGCCGAAGTCCAAAAACTGCTGTCGGGTATCTCCACGAGTCATTTCGCGAAACAGTGCTCCCTCGAATAGCGTTTCGGCAATCTGTTCGCTGGAGCCTGGAACTGCCACGGTAACGCCTAGGTCGCTTTTGATGCTCTTATGCTTACGGATCAACACATCCAGTATCACACCATCGATAGGATTGTCCTTGCCGTAATAGGTAATGACGCGAACCTCTGATTTGTCCTGACCAAACCGGTCAACGCGACCTTCACGTTGTTCGTGACGGGTTGGGTTCCAGCACAGGTCGTAATGTAGAATAGCATTAAATGCCCGCTGGAGATTCACCCCTTCCGACAGACAGTCGGTGCAGACCAAAACGTACTCGCCACCATCTTTCGCCAGAGCTTCGATCCGCGCCTCGCGCTCCGACGGCGGTAACAGACCAGTGACTGATTCGACTCGCACCCTGGCAGGAAACGCCCCCCGCAGGTGTCGAGCGACGTAATCCGCCGTATCTACAAAGCGGCAGAATACAATGGGCTGAAAACCTAGCTTCAACAAAGCCTTCACTTCCTTGATCGCTCCTTGCAGCTTTGCATCCAGTTCGCCAGCGAGTGATTCGGCACGGCGAGCAAACGCGAGCAGCTTTCGCCGGCCTGTCTCCACTTCTCCCTCGGAGTCAGAACCTGGACTCAGGTCAATCGCGGTCACATCGTCCGCGTCGTCTTGATCGAGAACTGTGCGACGCCCTATTTCTTCGACTTCTTCATCAGCCGCCTCATCGACAGCGGCTCGGCTGCGCAATGTAGCGACGGCAGCGGCAGGGCTAGACGAAAAACACCGCAGCAATGCAAGAGCCGACCAGTAGCGAACCCGGCGACGGCGTTTGTCGGAACCACCCTCCGAAACGAACTCGCGGGCGAACTTGACGATGTCGTCGAACAGCTCGCGATATTCCTTGCTGAAGTTGTAGGTTTGCTCTTTGTCGAGCCGACTGGGAAACGACGTGTCGGTTTCCAAGTAGTGGCGAATGTCCGCTCGACGACGTTGCACGAGGTGGCGAGCCAACTTCCGGCGGATGCCTTCTCGCTCAGCGCGATCGATGTCGGCGGGCAGATCAAAAAACTCCTCGTCCAGCAGACCAAGCAACGAACGGAACGCTCCCTCATTGCCGCTGTGAGGTGTGGCCGTAACCAGGACGATGTGTCGATCTGGGCGGGATGCGATCTTGCGAATCAATTCAAAACGCTGCTGGCGACCTCGACCGACGCCTCCGGCCAGCGTACATCCATGAGCTTCGTCGACGATCACGAATTCGGGGCACTTGTGTTCAAAGTCTGCAGCTCGGCGGTCGGACTTGATGAAGTCGGTCGAAACCACCACGAAACGGTGGCGATCGAACACCGACACGCCGATCGGGAGGTTTCGTTCCAGTCGCTGGATAGTGCTGCTCAACACAAGTTCGGCTTCGATGTGAAACTTCTCGGCAAGTTCCTTTTGCCATTGCTCGGCCAAGTGTGGCGGGCAGAGAACAGCGAGACGTTGAATCTCGCCGCGATCGAGCAATTCGCGAGCGACCAGAACCGCTTCAACGGTCTTGCCGATTCCCACGTCATCAGCAATTAGCAGTCGAACTGGATCGAGTTTGAGCGCCATCATCAATGGCACTAATTGATAAGGGCGCGGTTCCACAGCGATGCGAGCGAAGCTGCGAAAAGGCCCAGCAGCCGCGCGGGTAGAAAGCCGTGCGGCTTCGCGGAGCAACTGTCCCGAACGAAAGTCGCCGATGTCTTCGCGTGTTGGGGTTGGGAACGTAGCGGATTCGACTGGCTCAACCGCTGGCATGATACCAACGATCTCTTCATCGAGGCCGCCGATGGGCCGAGCGAGGAGTAAGTCGTCGCTGGAATCCGGCAGCACGACCCATTCGCGGCCTCGCGAGCGAATCAGTGTTCCTGGTTTAGAAAGAGTGGTCGTCATTACTGAGGTATTCCGAAAATGTCAGGATGATTGCGGAAGATTGCGGGCCAATCGGCTCGATGGTGGAATCGCACGACCACGTAACCGGCCAACATGAGCCGCTGGTTAATTTCTTCGTCTTCACGCATTTGATCCGGCTCGTCGTGAACGGGTCCGTCAACGTAAATCGCCGCGTTGTACTCGCGGTAAAAGAAGTCCGGGCGGGTCGAGCAGGAGTCGAGCACAAGTTGCGCATCACTCGGCGGACGCAGCACAAGTTGGTCAATGAGGTCGAGCCAGCGTGTTTCCAACTTGCTGTCACAACGACGTCGCAATTCGACCATTCGCTCACCCCGCGAACCCATGCCACCAGCAGGTTTGCACTCTGAACGGGCCAGTTCCGCGAGGATGTCTCGAACGAGGTAGCGATCCAGGATTTGATGATCCGGCTGGTTGAAATAATCGAGTACGCATTCGTAGCAGGCTTTACCGCAGGTCTTCGCCCTCGTATCCGCAAGAGTATCCGGATCGAAATGACAGATCTCCAAAGCGCGGCGCGCCAACGCTGGTACGACCTTGGGATCTTCTACGAGCTGACGCAAAACGCCGGCTCCACCCTCGGATGCTTCATAGAACAGAATCTCCTGTCGATCGCGTGGAGACGGCATCGACTCGCAGGTCAGCTCTCGAGGTTCGAGCTGGAAGTGCTTTTGAATCGCTTCCTTAAATGCAGACTGCAGGCTGGCCATTTCGGCCTCGCTCCGCACGGGCTCGAAACGCATTACTAGAGCATTCTTGGTATCGTTCACATACGGAACGACTCGCATCTGCCGACCAGCAGCGGCGTCTTCTTGATCCTCTTCATCGGCCTGGTTTTTCCCCCAATAGCCCCGCTCGAGATCTAGCAGAAAGCCTGCCGGTTGATTGGCACGCTGATTTGCCCAGCCCAAATTGATTCGGTAGAGAGCGGTGGCATCGCCGTAGCTCAACCGCATCGCAGTGACGCCATCCACCAGCACTTCGGCATCCTTACGATCAAGCTTGCCACCAACGTCGGGAAAGCGATACGACGTGACGAGCTTGTATCCATACTTTTGCCGCTCTTCCTCGTCACAGGTGATTCGTTGTGCCAATTTCAAACTGACGTTTTGCAATTGAACTAGGTTTTCCACGGTTGCTAGGCCATCCAATGCGGCACCACAGCGATCGCAGACCTCGGTAAGGTTCGCACCCTGTTCGATGTGTGCATAACCACACTTCACGCAACGCTTGATCGTATTGGTGACCAAGGAGTGAGTGTCTTCGATGTCCTCCGAGCCGAAATCGAGATTGACTTTATAGACGCGGTAGCGAGAGCCTTCGTGGTAAATCAATGCCCTGGGACCGAACTCGGAAATCGCCAGGAAGCGTGGTCGCGATAGGAACTCGTCGCGCCCTTTCCGCTTGCGGCGTGCGGGTACAAAAGCAGAGATTGGCAATCGCGGGAAGTTGTAGCCTGGGAGGAAACCTTCTGCTGCAAAATAGCGATACGAATAGAAGTCTCCTTCGTAAATGCCTTCGGCTTCTGTCAGGAGCCGGATTTGCGTTTCCGCTTGACCGCGTAGCCGACGCGAATGATTCCGTTCGGTCTCCGGCCGTGAGTGGTCGCCAATGATCTTGTGATGAAGTTCCCTCTGTCGAACTGCAGCACGGTAAAGTTCTCGCCAGCGATTGCAGGCCGCGTCGAATGCCAATTCGATCTGGTCCAGAACTTCTTTGGTCCAATTCCCATGAAACCACACGGCTGTTGCCAAAACTCCGTGAATGCTTTGAACTAATTCATTCGCTTTAGCCAAAGCGGCAGCCCGGTGGGACGGGTTGGAAAGGTCACGTCGTAGCAGTTCCTTGACCGGCATATGGATCTTGCCGTCTTCCCGTTGGATATCCAGCACCGCGGTGAGTGTTTTCCCAAGATCAGGTTTAACGACCTCCATCCAAATCGCATGCACGTGAGAACGTACGAGGTCTCGATTTCGCAAGTCGATCCGTGGCGGCGCAACGGCACCGGCGACCATGTGAGTCGGCTGACGGAAGTAATATTGATCGTGGGGGCTGCGTCCAGCGCAGTATGTGTAGACCAATGCTGGTTGGCCACCTCGACCAGCTCGACCGCTTCGCTGGGCATAGTTAGCTGGTGTTGGTGGGACGTTTCGCAGATTGACCACATTGAGCTGAGCTATATCGACTCCCAACTCCATCGTGGGCGAGCAGAAGAGAAGCGGAAGGTCGGCTTCGCGGAACCGGTCTTCCCGATCCTGACGATCTTCAGATGAGACTTGTGCTGTATGCTCGCGAGCTTCAAGCACGCATTTCAGATCGATGAACCGCCGATAACATTCGACGAAGTAGCGATTGACTTCCGGCGGGATCTCTCCAGCACCCAACAATCGAGTTCGATCAACGGGACGAATATCCCCGGAACCGGCGACCCAGCGAAGCGAATCATGATTGATTTGATAGCCTGGGATCTCGCCACTTCGCACTTGCTCGACGATGCCATATCGCTTCAATGCGAGGAAGAGGAAGCGGATAGTCTTGTCGACTTCTTCTCGACCAAAAGCTTTTCCCTGCAAAAAATACTGCAGCAGCGATCGTTTCAGGTAACGGCCGAAACTGCCGTACGATGACACAAACAGGCCATTCGCATCGCCCTTTTGTTTCGGGCGCGGATAGGCGACCTGAGACTTTACGAGTTCCCGTGTGTCTTCCAGATACCACACGGTTCCGTCGAGCAATCGCGGATTCGTTTGCTCGACCAGGTCGAGTTGTTTCTGCGGATCAAGTACGTCCACCTTCACCGCCAATGCTCTACGAAGTACGTCGAGTAGCGTTCGAAGGATTTCCTCCCGTAGTGGTGGTGGGCAGGTTCGCAATGCAGCGGGAGTTTCAATGAACTCGTCGGACTCTCGGTCAACGCGAATACTAAATCCCGTGTCCCACAGATCCGCTTCGCCAAGCACTCCGTCTTCGCCCATCAGTCCTTCGTAGTCGAATTGAAGCAGTCCGCAATCCTCAAGATTCGGAGCCGTAACGCGCCAACCACGCTGCAAATCGCGGTAAAGGTAATAGTCGATGACTCGTCGAAGCGCATCGTTGGTGGAGTTTCTAGCCGGGCCACGAACCTCGGGGTCGGCGGCATACTCGTCAAACTTCAAAGACAACGCATCGAAGACGTTGCGAGATAGCTCTCCATGCGACAGTCCAGTTGTCCCTTTGGCTGTCGCCGCTTTGTGAAGGGCTGATCGAAGCAGCGCAACCTGCGCAAAGTCATTGAAGTGACCTGCCTGCAGCGAAGCGTCTTGACGATTATCAGTGAAGCTAAGGAGTTTTCTGGCTTCGGGCCTGAGAGTGGTGTCACTTTGAAGCTCGATCAGCGATCGAACTGCCAAGATGGTTGTAGCCGTGCTTCGACTGTCGACACCGAGTGTCGCCAACTTCATTCGTTCAGATCGCTGAAGTTTTGTGTATGCGATACCACATGACGGTTCAAGACAGAACAGAAAGTTCTTGCGAATGAGTGCCGCCTGGACACCCTCACCCTCTGAAACCACTCGCCCGGTCGCATCGATGTAAACCGTCTCCGGAAGGTCGGCACGGGCGTCGGGGCGTACTCTTTCGATGCCCAACGCAGTGGTTTCTTTCATGAACGCAGGGAGGCGGTCAAGAAGTTCCGGCCCATCACCTTGCGGCCAAGGATGTTCGGCCGAGACATACAAATAACCATCTCCGCTTCCGTCATCACCCTCTTCGCGGCGATCCTCTCGCGGAATAAGCCACTGACCTTGCTTGTCATTTCGAATCGAAACTCGATAGTACGCAGTTCCGCATTGTCGGCAAAAGACAAACGGAAACAGCGGCTTGTCAGGCTCGCCGGGCTTAGAACCCAGCTTGGACATCTCCAGGTGCCGTACCGTTTCTGACTCAACGGTTGACCACACTGTATCGCCACGCGTGAAAAACTGATGCAGGCGAAAGGCAAAGATAGGGAACCTACTAGACTCGCTGCGACGAAGTTCCGAACCCTGCATGAGGAATCGTTTCAATACAGGAGCGCATTGGCTCTTGGCATCCGAGCCCGTTAACTCGGCAAGCTCATCGGCGGCACTGTCTTCACCTTGCAACCGACGTGGTGATTGACGGATCACACGCCCAGAATCAGCCTCCGTGCGAACGCCAAACGTTGTCTCAATCCAGGATGACAAGGGATGTGCCCGAAACGATTCGTAATCCGAGGGAACAACCGCGTTAGAGGTGATTGCGGCAGTAAGTGCTGCAATTGCAGTGGGGCTGTTACAATCAATTTCAGGTGTCGCTCTTTCCAGTGTTTCGCCGATTACCTGGGAGGCGTCGATAGCCGTTCCAAAAAGTGTTTCCGCAACCTTCGCAACTTCACGCTTTTGGTCGAGCGATGTGCCTTCGCTCGCCATCGTGGCTGAGGTTCCAACGCAGATGATGTCTTGGCCACCGAAGGCAAGTCGGCACCGGCGGATCAGCAACGCGACATCAGCGCCCTGTCGGCCGCGATAAGTATGAAGCTCGTCAAAGACCAAATAACGCAGGCCTTGAGCCGCTCGTACCAGCTCTCGGTCTTCGCTTCGAGTAAGAAGCAGTTCCAGCATCATGTAGTTGGTAAGCAGAATGTCGGGCGGATTACTGCGAATCGCTTCCCGTTCTTCACCCTTTTCTTGCCCCGTATACCGAGCAAAGCGAACCGGTGACTTACCCTCGCCATATCCCTTGACGAGAAACTTGCGAAGCTCTTCAGCCTGGCTATTGGCCAACGCATTCATCGGATAAACGACGATCGCTTGAACCCCGCGCCCAGACCCTCGACGCAGCACGTGATCAACAATGGGAACGATGTAGGTAAGGCTCTTTCCGGATCCTGTTCCGCTAGTCAGCACATACGATTTGTTTTCTTTTGCCTTACGAATTGCTTCGGTTTGGTGAGTGTGAAGGAGAAGCTCCTTGCCTGTGTGGTCGGATTCAGACTTGTCAATCCGAAAGATGCGTTGGCATTCGGGATGGAGTACCCCTTCCCCAACTAGGTCGTCAATGGTTCCGCCCGGCAAAAATGTTGGGTTTAACTGGAGCAGCGGTTCCGGCCAGAGGGCGCCATCGGCAAGTGCAGTTTCAACCTTTTCCTTAATCCGTTGGTCAGCGATCTTGATGAAGCTGCGTGTATATCTGGCGTAGTCGTCGACGAGCCTGTTTCGTAGATCAAAAACGTCCATTGGTTAGCTTCATTCGATTGTGATGGGTGTTTGTATGCGTTACGCTGTAGTTTTTTGTGGGTGGTGCAACTTCGGTTTTTCTGGCTTGCCGACTTTTGCCAGAAACTTTTCTAATTCCTATCGCCGAAACAACATGTAGCCGTTGGCTGGATTCCGGTGCATCGGAATCTTGCCATCGGAAGCCCAGGTTCGAACCGTCCCTTGGGACATTCCCAGGATTTCGGCCGCTCCTGCAGCAGACACGTATGCAGTGAGTTTGTGTATAATTCGCCCCCCAATCGATTGAAAACCGATTTTGAGCGTAAATTTACCAAACACTACAGCGAAATGACAGCATTGCAGGTGCCGTAAATCCATGGGATCTGGACATTTATCGTCCGATTCCCGTCCGAAAGTGGGGGAAATCGACCAAAGCCATTTTGCCAGTATCGTGACAGCGAGTGACACCTATGGTCACTCGATAGCTTTTTTTTAGAAATACTGGTAGGTGCGCTTCGCCGCAGAAGGCGGCATGAATAATAATGAGAGAAAACAAGCGGTTCGTTCAATCTAGATCACTCTATGTCCCACAAACATCCCAGCTTGGGGGCAGATTTAGGTCAGTGTTGCAGGCATGGGTTTACCAAGGCAAGTGGCAAAGATCAGATTATCCTTGCGGCTGTGCAACTCTCCACGCATCCAGCCGGTGCGGTCCATGATCCCTCACGCAGAGAATTCAGAAACGAACAGGTACTCGGCCCCCTCGCAATCGAGCTTCAGCAAGTCGACCTCGTCGATCCCGACGTCGGCGAGCATGTTTCCCATGGACATGCATCGCCAGAGGGGTTCTGGTACGACCAAGATGAACATGAGTGGGTGATGGTCTTGCAAGGGGCGGCTAGGCTGCAACTCGAAGATAGAACCATCGATCTTGGTCATGGTGACTACATCAACTTGCCAGCACATACCAAGCATCGAGTCCAGTGGACGACCACTGACCAACCTACGATTTGGTTGGCGATTTTCTACAAATCCTTGGCTTTCCCCACCTTCGACATCCCAGTCTCCAACGAGTAAAATGGTGAAAGAATATCACCAACCCCCTCAAAAGGCACATCTTGGACCTCAAAGAGCTACAGCAGTACTTCATCGACCGAGTCGAAGCGACCAGCGGCAAGCGCGTTCTTTTGCAAAGTGATCCGAAGTTCAGGGGTCATGCGACGATACGTGTTGCCCAAGACAATCAGCCAGCCCACTTTTTGCTCTACAACCCCGCCCACGAAGCTGTTTTGCCCTATTTGGTGGCGTTCCAGTGCGAATTTGCCCTAAGGACGATCCTCGCAGAGCCTGAAGCCCAATTCAATTTGGTTGCCAAACCCAACATGCTTGACGAGTTTGTCAAACTCATGGGGAACCACTTAAAAAACGACCCAAAAACGCCCGCTGGTGCCGTCCCTCAGTTCTCCAAGCTCTTTAGCGATGGACTTGGTCATCAACTACGATCC
>Ga0315899_10008628_pt1 | contig 10929 bp, 12 predicted proteins | sample LakEriMetagenome_2_FD_203518 | JGI IMG/M metagenome (GOLD analysis project Ga0315899, IMG submission 203518) | Freshwater fungal communities from buoy surface, Lake Erie, Ohio, United States - Buoy 4 MA112 | ecosystem: Environmental > Aquatic > Freshwater > Lake | place: USA: Lake Erie, Ohio...
GCAAAACCATTCCATCGGGATAGGTTGCCTTAATGCAATTAGCACCAAGATCATTTGAGTATTCTTCATAAATAGGATTCATTATAACTCCGCGTTAAATGCGACACTTGCTGCCGCGTTGTTGAAGGTGAACCAGTAAGAATAGCCCGGAACAGCAGCTATTCCAGATGTAACATCTAATCTGCAACCATTTACATTTGAATCAGTAATTGCAGCAAAAGAATCAAACGCATCACTTGTGCCATTGCCTAATAAATTGTAATAATTAGTCCCTGTTGTTTGAACCAAAGTTGGTGCTGTTCGCATTGTTACTGGAAAACGAAATACGCCATAAGCTTGGGTTAAACTGAAACCAGCAGCCATGGCTAAAGGATTTCCTGTTCCTGTTCCTGTTGAGTAGTAATATCTCTGGCAAGCTGCTAATTCTGTTGCATAAGTAGGAGTTGCAGGAGCATAAGGGCTTGCCTGACTTCCAACCTCTAATTGCACTCCAGTTACTTCGTAGTAATCTGCTGCACCTGCTGTTCCAGTAGGGTTATAGTAAAACCAGTAACCAAACTCTGACATGTTGCTTGGCATTGTTACTGTGACGCTAAATCGTTGCCATGTTGTTGTTAGCGTTTGTGTGGTAGCAGATAAAGTAGATTGTCCTGTGTAACCTACGCTCCAAAGATTTTGATCTACGCCTGTTCCTGTAATAATTGCTAGGTTAATTATATTTGAGGCAGAAGAATAGTTTGCACCTCTGCGAGCGTAGTAACTGAAAGTAACCTGCTTACCTGCTAAAGGTACACAATTTACTGTTTCGTTATATTGCATTAAATAAACTGGATTTGTGCCTGTTTGACCCGAGTTACGCTGAAAACGAAGGCATGATTGTATGTTAGGTAAATTAGTAGTGTCACCTGTGGCTTGCTGTGAAATAGTAGATGCTTGGTTAGCCTCCACAGCGACACGCCAGCGATCTAATGTGTAAGGGCTAGATGATGCTGCAACAGCAATAGAGGTTCCTCTTTGTGCTACCTGAAAAGATGAGTTTAATACAGTGTTGCGGCTGAATGGACGGAAAAGAAATGTGTCTAAATCCTGACCTAGCAGGGCAATCTGTGTTGCACCATTCTTGACTAAATCACTCGATGTTGGGACATCGAAGCCATAGTTTGTGGTTGTTGTTGCCATATTAGGTTAGTGCTCCTGTCGCGTTGCTATAGATAAGTGTAGCATTTACACCTGTCCAAATTAGTGAGGTTGGTAATACTGTTTCCCATTGAGTCGTACTGAGTGAGAAGTCTGTAGCTGAGACATAGAGAGTCATGTCCACATAAGTAGGGGTAGCGTTAAGAGCTACATTCTCCACGAAGCCATCAAATGTACCGCCCAATAAGTTAGACGGTAGGTTACTGATCAGTACAGGCTGGCCGAAGAAAACCCCGATAAGGCTGTCAAGCATTGCTGTCGGCATGTCTGGGTTATCTAATCTAAAGGTAATAGCCCCAAGGGAACCTCTAGGGTTCTTGCGCAGTTTTAACTCTCTGGAGGCAATGTCGGTTATGTCTGCAAGGTTCTTGATGTTTGAGTCAGTAGAGAACTCAAAGAGGCCGTAAGAGGCAATAGAATCGGAATCAGAGGTACTGTAGGTGCTCGCGTAGCCTGCCCCATAGCGATAGATCAGACTGTTACGGATACGGGCTATCTGGGTCTGAGATGTGATGGATCTAGGAGTTGCATAAGAGGCATCAAGGTTAGTAAAGCCGTTAGCAGCTAGATAAGTCGAGCGATGGTCAGCATCGTCATAATCGACTTTCCCATCTTTGCCTTCACTGAGCTGGCCTAATGCGCTAGTGGCGATCTGATCTACCAAGGTCTGAGACTTAGCAGTCGCGCTGGCAGCAAGGTTGATCATCGTGTAAAAGCCTGAGTCAATTGTTCCGATGTACGACTCAGCATCTAGCCAAGTCTGTGTGGCTGGGTAGGTGTCCCATGTCAGCGTAGGGGTAACTTCTGCCCATGTAAGGTTGAGGGCTGAGCCTAAGATAGTGGCGATCTGTGTGCCGTCTAATCCTTCTGCAAGGGCTGTGTTAAAAACAGCTTTAGTCAGTCTAGCCAGAGATCCAATTCCTAGAATCGTGCCAGTAGTGATGAAGCCTGTTTCCTCTGGGCTTCGCACTCCGATGTTAAAGTCTGATACTTCGCCACCAAAAACAGTGACATAAGTCCCGCTGCCATTTTTAAGCTCTAGCAATACTGGCTCGGTAACATTAATGGTGAACTCAGCCCCAGTGGTGTTAATGATCTCTACTCGACAATAACCTGCCGTGGGTTGGCGATCAATGTCTAAACGACCGGATGCAAAAGATACGGCAGTGACAGTTGTATAAACATCATCGCCTACTGTTACACGCCATTCTGGAAGCCATGTCACGGTATAGCGACCAGCGTCCCTCTAGAGCGAGCCTGACGCAATACATCGTCAATAGCTTCAGCAATAGCGTTAGGATCTCCAACACCTGTGTTCACTGTAATGTTGTTAGTCATTCCGGCAGTTGCAGCAGCTCGTCCGGCAGATGACATCGCGTAGGCCATTTCTGGGTTGTAAGCATTGTAATTACCTGCTTGATCAATTCTTTGACCGCCATAGATTACGCGAGGATCGAAAGCACCAGATATATCTGTGCCTGCACGCGCTCCTATTGCAGCCGCTACTGATTCTGTAGTCGGTCTAAAAGATCCTGAAGCGTTGGCTAAATTGCCAGCGTTGATAACACCTAGTAAGCGAATAGCCTCGTTTAGGTTTTCTAAGTTAATCAAATCCTTGGGAGCAATAGATTCAAGAATCTTTTTGATGTCTGCAAGTTTTAGTGCCTGACCGTTCAATGCACCTAAGATGCCTAAATCTGCATTGAGTTTATTTGTTGCAGCTGTTATAGCCTTGACATCGCCTGAGGCAATTGCTTCGTCTAGGGCTAGTATGCTCTGTTTGACCTTTAGGCGAGCAAGGTCATTTGTAACCTGTAACAATTGTGATTGGCTCGTGATTTTGCCTAGTTGTTCTGCTTGATTTATCTCAGCTGCTCTGAGTTGAATCTTTTCTAGGTCAAAGACTTCTGTGCCCTTGCCAAGTGCAAGGTTAGCTTTGTCAATAGCATTTTTTAGTTGCTTGGCTTTGAGTTGCTTTTGTTCTTCTGCGGTAACAACTTTAGCGTTTTTAACTATTTTTGCTGATTGGTTAAAACCCTTTTCAAAGGCTGTGGCACTAGCTGCTGCTGTGTAATTGATTTCAGAGGTGACTTTTCCTAAATCTCTAAGGATCTGGAAGTAAGAGCCAACGATTGGGATCATGCCGATATTGAAAGATGAAACACCCGGCAGACTTTTTAGTTTTTCTATTAGAACGCCAATACCACGAATGACATCGGCTGTGTACAAAGCAGCCGCTTCCATATTTTTAGCAAGATCATCGACTGACTCCTGATCTCCTAAGCCTTTTAGGGCATCAATTAAGCCAGTACCAATAATCTCAGAAGCGTTGGCAGATGCGACTGCTAACTTGTCAATCGATCCCTGATAACTGTTAGCTGCTGCTAAAGCAGACCCAGCGAAGGTTGTTGTTAATTGATCTGTGATCTGCTTGAAAGATTTAGACTTTAGATCGGCCTTAGATATGCCTACGCCCAGTTTAGATAATGCTGTGTTGTTTCCTAAATATGCGCGACTCAACGCTGCTGTAACCGAGCCAAGATCCTTGCCAGTAGAGGCTGAAATGTCTAGAGCAAGATTGAGAAGTCTTTGTGCCTCGTTTGTATCCTGAACCGCTACCGCTAAAGTCTGATAAGCCGGACGAAGATCATCATCTAGAATCCCGAACTCTTTTTGTAGTCTTTGAATGTACGCTTCAGATGAAGCGGCATCTCTTCCAAGTCCAACATTTTTAAGAGCTAGTGCTAGCTGGTTCTGTGCCTTCTCATCTGCTGCGGCAGCCTTGATTGCATTCTTGCTATAAGCCAGCACCGCCGTAGCACTAAAAGCCACCCCGAAAGTCTTAGCAAGTGTTTGAACATTTTTAGTAAGTTTTTCTGTGGCACTATCGGCTTGCTTGAAAGCCTTTTTACCTGTGAACTCGGCAAGAATATCAATAAACACATTGGCCATGATTAACCTCTTACCGTAGCTCTGTCGTTAAGTTTTTGAGAAGCAGACTCAATGGCTCTAATCACAGCAGCCGTAGCCTTACCGTTGTTCTGGTCGTAGGCGCGGTAGAGCGCTCTACCTTCCATGTTCTTTTTGCCTACCATTTTTGCAGAATACTTAGCATCTTGATTAACCACTAAGCGACTGTCTGGGCTTTTACGACCCATGATCTCATAGATTGATCCTGCTCTGCTTTTATTAAACACGCGAGCAAGGGATCTAAATCCTCTGCTGTTTGCCTTAGATGGGCTTGTCTTATAGCCAATGCCAGACTTAACAACAGAAGGGTTAAAGGTAGGAAAGGTTCCCTCAGACATTTGTCTAGGCAACCATCCGCTTAGAACTTCTGATTTATCAGGGATGTAACCTTTAGCCGTTTTGGTAATTGGCTTTAAGGCTGTAGCAATCTCTGCGTTCATTTTCTTAGATAAGTCAGGTGTAAATTGACGCAGGGCTTTACGGAGTTTAAGAGCGCCCTTTACGCTTGCTGGCATCACTTACCTCCTTAGCTTCATCTTTGAGACCTTGCAAAAGTGCATCGAGCATGGTCTTATCTAAATCTAATAACTGCTGTGGCGCGATCCCCAACCTTATGCTTAGCCTAGCAATTAGGTAGGTGAATGGTTGATCGCGCTTTAAGCTAAAGGGTCTGAGTCTAGTACCTCAACACTTTTCAGCGTTTCGATAAAGTCAATCCCAAAAGGCTTAACAGATTCACCTGCTCTGCGTGTAACTTCCCATGCTAACCAATAGACATCGCTTTGCTTTTCTTCATCACGAAACGCCTTATGGAAACCCTTTTTAGCGTACTGCTCAAACGCATACTCCACTGCTGGAGTGATCTCGCCTTCTAGCACGCTTCCGTCTGTACGAACGATCTTTAGTTTTGCCATGGTTTTGCCCCTTTAGTTTAGTTTTAGAATGTGCCTGTTGTCGCTACTGCAACTGTTGAGTTAGCAGTAAATGTAATGCTCATGCTCCCGATATCACTAACAGCACCGTTAATGTCGGTGGTGTTGTTAATCAACAGAGAAACGGTATAGAGAGGGTTGGTTGCAGAAACTGCTGTTCCCTTTGTCTGTAGGAATACAGCTGTAACTGTTGTTCCCCATGCAGCCTGAAGTGTCTGCAGTACATTTGCTGTTGCTGTGTCGTTTAGGAAATCGATTGTCACTGTTGATGACTCTAGACCCTTTACGAACTTGTGAGATGAGTCACCCATTGCGGTTACTTCTAGCTCATCAAATACGCGGTTGATTGTTACTGCTGTGACATGGTCTGAAAGATCGACTGAGTTAATCTTCACACCTACATTGTTATTTAGAAATACAGCCATGAGATTATTCCTCGTCCTTCTTAGTAGTTGCTGGCTTTGATGCTGCTGGTGCTACCTGCCCGATTTTGATCAGGAAGGCTTCGTTTTCTTTTTCCCACTCGGACATATTAACTCCAACTTGTTAGGATTGATACGGACATCTCGCAGCTTAAAAGGTCTCCCGATGCAGCGTTGAGAATACTTGGTGCGCTTATTGCCCCTACATTATAGGTTAAGCCGCTGGCATTTAGTTTATTGAACACGCCTACTACTGTGTCCTCAATGCCATTTAGATTGCCTTCATTGTCAAACAATGGCACTGTCATAATAATCTTAAAATTAGCAGTAGGACTGATAGTTATATGCTGGTTATTGTTAGGTGTTAGATAAGGATCATCTGGAGACACAATGACAGAATTAGCCAATACTGTGGCCGGAGGAAAGGCAAAGGTCTGCCATTTAGAGTTATCTACTAGCGCAGTGGCTAAGGTAGTGCGTAAGGTTGTTATGGCTACTGGAGGCATGAACTACCCGATCATGCTGGTAGGCGCGAGCGCGTGGGAAATCAAGCCCCTGATCTTCGCCAACAATTGTGCTGACATCCGATAGGGGCTAGGCTGGAAATCAATCGCGTTACTGCCCGAAAGGGTTGCAGTACGCGCTTGCCAGATTTCAACAGCGATCATTAAAGCTGCATTTTGTACTGCGGCATCTGTAGTCCAGTCCACATAAGTTGTAGCTGTAACTGTGCCAAAAGGTTGAACTGGATGCTCTACTTCTGGATTAATGTTGTTGCCAGTAATTGCGTAAGTGATTGAGTAATCGCCTACTCCAGTGAGAGTCTTAGATCCGTTGTGATGTGAACCATTGCCACCGATCACAACTGTCTGACCTACATAAAAGACTTTCTCTACCTTGTCCTCAAAGTAAAGTGTTCCTGTGTGTGCTGTGTTGCTGTGTGAGATGTTATAGGTGACATTAGTCCAGAGCATAGGCAGTAGAACTGCATCTGAAGCATCGCATACTTCCTGAAGGGTTGCATCGGGATACAGCGTACCGACTCCGAGTGTTGAGCGGAGTTCTGCGACTGTTGTAAGACTCATCCCGATTCCTTTCTAAAGACTCTGGGGAGTAGAGGGCTACTACTCCCCAGAGCGACTTAGTAACCTATTAAGCTAGGTTGTACTTGCGAACGCCTTTACCTGACTTAGCAAGGTAAATTGCTAGGTATCCGTAAAGGTTGATTTCGATTTCGCCTGATGTTAGAACATTTACGCGAAGCTGTGTTGTTGGGCTTTCCCATGTGTACACAGATGATGGAGCAACCAAGAACGCTGAGTTATCGATTACGCCAGAAGTTGTGATGTTGTGATCCACGATCAAGTCAGTTCCAAGAACTCCACCAACCACAGATGTCGCTACTGCGTTACCTGATGCGTTGTATGTTGCGCCTTGTGCTGAAAATAGAGCTCGTCCAGTGGTGTCCGCGTATCCGGCAATTGCAGCCCATTGGTCTGTTGAAGCAACAAGCTTGTTAGCGAAATCTCCGCCAGTTCCCTTGTATGCTGCTGCGCCTTCTACTGAGATGAATGACTGCAAGCCAGCTGCTGTTGCTGCTGTGCCTGTTGCTGTTGTTCCGTTAGCAACGAAAGCTGCTAGAAGTGCTGCATCCGTAGCCTTCTCGTACGCTTTTCTGAGCTCAGCCATCATCAATTCCATAAAGGCGGGCGAAGATCGGTCGACGAGCTCAAAACTGACTCGTTGTAGCCCTGAGAACTTCTCAATTGAGATAGTGTCATAAGCAGAAGTCATGCCTGTCTCAGATGGTGCTGAACCTTCGTTTGTGTCTGCAACTGTTGGAGCAACATCTGGAGTGCTCGCATTGGTATATAAACGAGGCACTGTGAATGACATCCCGTCAATTCCTGCAAGTGATCCGCGTGTTGCAGCTTCGAACGCTGGACGGCCTGTAAAGGTGTCAGTGATGAAAGTGTTTAGGTGAGACGGCAAAGTCAAACCTGTATTTGTAGAAGTCGAATCATCAGCTGCGCGAACTGTGCGACGAGCTTCGTCATCGCCTAGTGCTGCCTTCATGCTTGCTTCTAGGTATTGTGCTGAACTGATTGGTGCTACGCGCTCGCGCACGAATGTAGTAGTCGCAGTAACAACAGGACGAGCAGCTTCAACCGCTGCTGCCTCTACTGGTGCTGCAACTGTCTCTGGAGTATTCTCCACAGCTGTCTCGCTTTCTGTTGGTTGGATTTCTTCTACTGCTTCTGGAGTTTCCTCAGCAGCAACATCGATAACTTGAGCAGACTTGAAAGCCGGCTCTGTTACCAAACTTACTTCAAACAATTTAGCAGCGGATACGAACATCACATTGCCTTTTTGCTTTGACTTGATTACTTCTACTCCAACTGAAAGGCCAGACTGCAAGCCTTCTTCAGCAAGGATCAAAGCCTCAGTGCCACGATTAGATCGTGAAATTTTGAATGATGCGTAGATGCCATCTTCATCAACTGTGAATGATGTTGCCTTACCTAAAGGCTGCTTCATGTCATGTTGGTTTAATAGTTTGATGGTCTTAGGATCTTCTGGAAGTGCAATTGCGCCCTTCTCAAAGACCACTTTACCTGCTGAAGTGTTGCCCACTTCGCCTGTACCTGCTGGCACGATCTTGCCTGAGATAGTGCGATCTTCTACATTCGCAGTTAGTTCAGACGAGAAAGTCAGGATCTGATTTTCCATTATTCGATTCCTTCGCTTCCATTGGGTGTTAAATCTTCCATCTCCATGGCTTGTTCAACTGTGATCAAACCTAGAGACAACATCTTCTCAATTACTAGCAAGCGTTCCATTGGCTCTACTGCCAAGAACGATGAATCGACATCAAAGCGAACAGCGTTACCGCGAGCTGTAATGTCATCCATTGAGAGACGATCTTCGATAGCGCAGACATAAGGTGCAAGGCTAAGTGAGAAGAATTGCTTACGCTCATCTAGAACATTGGCGTAAGTCATTGAGTTATTGGCTTCTGCTGAAAGCATGTAAGCAGGGATGTTGCATAGACGAGCAATTTCTGTTGCCAAGAATTGCTGTGCTTCGTCGTACATCATATCTTTTGGAGAGAATGATGTCGGTTGATACTCAAGAGTAGATGTTAGATAAGCAGTGCTGCGATTATTGCGGGCGTTCTTCCATGCAGCAAGTAAGCCAGCAACTTCTTTAGGATCTAGGTCAGCCCCGTTGTTCCGAAGCACTCCGGACGGCATTGGTGTTGAGGCTGCTAACACTGCTGCTTTGCGAAGATCAATTGCAGCTCTAATTGTTTCAGATCCGCGTTCTAAAATACCTTCATCAAAAGCTTGGAAGGTTACGATTGAGTTTAATCCTGATTGTGGTACGGCAACTGCATCGATAAAGTATTGAGTTACTTCCATACCGTAAAAGTCCGTTGTAAATGTAACTTTGACATTTGGAATCCAACGGAATCGAGATGGACGGCCATCCTCTGCATAAACTTCTGTTACTTGCCAGTAAGCCACGCCGTACATCAATAATGAATCAACAGTCCAAGCCATTGTGACAGATCGTGGCTGATTGATTGCTGGTTGATCAACCCAGATTGGGTTTCCTAATTCTTCACCTGTTGATTTACGGTAAAGGTTTAGAGGCATGCCACCGATAACACCGCTGAGAAGGTTGCGGCACTTTGCAACAGATGGCACTGACATTGCTTCATTGCGTTGAACGCGTGGGAGCACATAATTGTAAAGAGAGCTTAAGTTCTCTCCCATAATACTAGGGGCGTATTGCGCTAAAAGCGATGAACGCTTATCTTCAGAGATTGCTTCAGTTTTGCGAAATAGACCCATAGTCATAAAGGATACCATTTGTCAAACAATTAGACAATATGATAGGGCGTGTCTAAGTATAAATTTGAGGCTTAGGCTGAGGGATCATCAACTTAGAAACCGCCATGGCAATGCCAATAGGGGCTGAGATGTCACCGGCTGACTTTCGCTTAATTATGCGCCACGCGCTGTCATTGACCTTAGCTGCGCAGTTATTCATCTGCTGGATGAACTCTGCCTGCCCATTATGAACAACCCGATGATTAACCAAGCCTTCTAGTAGATCGCCACAGGCTTTATAGAACTGCTGGCCGGATACATCCTCAACAACTACGCCTGCATTTGACAGGCGATCTGCGATTGTTTGTGTGGCGTACTTGTCATAGCAGACTAGGCGCGGCTTGTAGATGTCGCACCAGTCTTTAATCTTCTTAGCCATGGCTAATTCATCGATTGCTACCTGTGAGCTGAAAGTCTCTAGGATTCCAATACCGATGCGGCCATCTGGCAATAACTGGCCAGCTACTAGGCTGCCATTGCGACGGCTAGGCGAAACATCGAACCCGAAGATTGTATAAGCACCCACTGACATCTCTAACTCACTATCAGAGGTTTCCTCCAAGATCCCATGAGGCCACGGGCTCGACAGAGAATCGATCCATTGACACAGGGTCTCTGTACGGGTGTTTTCAATAGGCGATGTAGCAATGGCTTCTTCAATCGCCTCTTCTGTGATCGTGTATCCCAGAGACGGGTTAGCCAGAGCCCATGCATTTCGATCGTCTATTTTGCAATACTGAGGTGCTGAGTACTCGTAGAATCCGAAAGACTTGGGTGGATAATCTATGGCGCGCTCTCGTAAGTCATTGAGTACAGTTGAGAACGCATCTCCAGCATTACTTGTGAGTAATGTCTGAGAGTTTGGGTGCGCTCTAGTCGTTGGAGTAGCAGCTCTAAATCCATCTTCTGTGATCTCTCGGACTTCATCGATGTAGAGCAATCCATTGACGGATCTACCTCTAGAACCGTCTCTAGTTGCTGCAACGACATCAAGCCTTGCTCCAGATAGCATTTCAATGCTCTCAGTTCCGTTAGCGTGTCGGATCTGTTTAACGAATCCTTTAAGGTGGTCATTGGTCTCCAATAAGCTAGTTACTTGTCTGAAGGTGTCTAAGGCCATGCTTCTGTTAGAGCTCATAATGAGGACATTGGTGTTCCACTTGATCAAGTGTGCCAAAATCAACATACGCGCTAGGTGTGTCTTGCCATTCTGCCGGGCTACCAAAATGAGGTTCGTCTTACGAATCCACATGCCTTTTTTATCAACAGTCAGCATATCTTTAAGCACAAATTCCTGCCAAGGCATTAGATCCATCTTAACGATAGCGCACAGGTCTTTGACATCTTGCAACTTGTTTTCGCCCCTGAGAAGTGGACTGTGAAGCCTTGGTTTAGTTGCCCCTCGTAGGGCTTTGCTCTTTCTGGGCTTATTTGTCATTGATCTGGGTTAGGCCGGATCTTAAAAGGACTGTCCAGCATCGTCTCGGACTGCATCGGGGAGGTATAGCCTGA
>Ga0315899_10008629_pt1 | contig 10928 bp, 6 predicted proteins | sample LakEriMetagenome_2_FD_203518 | JGI IMG/M metagenome (GOLD analysis project Ga0315899, IMG submission 203518) | Freshwater fungal communities from buoy surface, Lake Erie, Ohio, United States - Buoy 4 MA112 | ecosystem: Environmental > Aquatic > Freshwater > Lake | place: USA: Lake Erie, Ohio...
ACCATAGGGTAAGCGTTGCCCTCTGCACTCTTGATCTCTTAGCCAACAGGGCAAGGGGGCAAGAGACCGACCCCCTTTCAGGGGGTTCGCCCCCTGACTCCTTGGACCTGTTGAATCTGGCTTGGCTACTTGGATGGTGCTGGTTGAGGATGGCATATCAGGTTTGCTGTTTTTGCTGGCCATTGCTTGCGGTCCGCCTGGATGCTGGTATCTGCCAGGCTGAGGCATGTCGCGGCGACCGAGTGGGGATCGAGGCGTTACCTGGACATGGACAAACTTCAAAACCAAAACCCAAGAAAGGAGGCTCTTGAAGTGGTCGGGGCTGGATAGGCCCTGATTGTTCAGAATGACCCTGACTTCACGAGGTCACAAAACAAATGTGCGCAAGTTGACGGACGCGACCCCTTTTTGTTCCGGCACTCGCATGGCTAGGCGAGGGGCTGTTTGGGGCTGGGCGAAATTGATTGCCTTCACTGCCTAGGCGCAAAGTTTGGGAATGGCAATGAAATCGCCATAGCTCGGTGAGAGGCACCTTTGCACCGGAGTGATTAGGGCCAAGGGCACAGCCTGTCAGGGCTGAATCAGGGTTTGGGCGGTGGACTTGTCGGTGCTTTGTGGGGCTGGTTCAGAACGGTAGGGGCAGCCCCAGCCATTTCAAACGCCTGCTTGGGCAGGGGATCGAAGCCGAGGCCGAGGAGCTGGCAGCGTTCCTCCAGGTTGCGGGCTTCTCTCCATTGGTTGTTTTTGGCGTATTTGTCACGGAGTTCCTTGGCGATGGATTTTTTGAAGGTAGGAAGCCAGCGTGGTGAACCTGATTCCAGGGCGCATCCAAATGCCAATTCTTGGTAGAGTAGCGCCAATTCCTTATTGCCCAGTGCCTCGTATGAGGTAGCGGCACTAGTATACATGTCAATTCTTATATGAATGTATCTTAAATCGACTTCTTGTTCCGCTACTTTTTTGCCATAGTTTTCAAATTCTTTTAGGCATTCTTGAAAGCGGCCCATTTGTGTCAATAGGATCATTCGATAGGAAAGCGACTCGGCGAAAAAGAATGAGTCCCCGTTGCTATAGATGCACTTATAGTCATCCAAGGCCTTGGAAATCCGTTGCAATTTTTCGTAATTCTTTTCTTTAGCACAAAGACATGCATTAGCTTTGGCCCGCAAATGAATTAACTTAACCCCTAGGGATTGATGCCATTCGGAGTTTAATAGTGGTCCAAGTTCTTTTTCGCATTCTGCTTCTAAATCTACGCCTGTCATTTCGCGACAGCGGCACATGGTTATTAAGTCATCAAGGATTCTATATGTTAGCGCGACATAGAGGAAACTGCCGCGACCGAACAGGCTTGCCGCATCTCCTTTTGCTTGTTTAAACAGTTTAATCTCAGAAGCCGTATTTGCAGATTCGTCTTTGTTCAATCTTTTAAATTTGCCACAAGAAGCATTTAAAAAATCTTCCGTTATAGAGCGCATTGCTGGATCCTTGTCCAGTTGTTCGAGGCGATCCATGTCCTGAAGCGCCTTGCGCATTTCGAATTCGATCGACTTGTTAAACAGATTTGGGTTTCTGGGTTTATTCAAGGTTTGCAGAATAACCGGGCGACAGGCCAGGAAGCTTTCTTTGCCGTCAGGGATAGCTCTCATCAGAGTGTTGTACTGGTGGAAAAGGTTTTGATCTATGTCCTGATTGGTGTTGGTGAAGTCAAACTTTTTGTCAGATTCTAATTTTTTGAAGCGCTCCAGTTCATCCAGAGTTTTATTTAATCTCTCTTTTTGGTCTTCCTCCTTGGTTTTTTCCATTAACTTTTGAACCGCCTGGATCAAACCAGACAAATCTGAAATTTCGCCCCGTGAAACGACTCGATCGGCTTCTGCAATCAGCTTATCGGGGTCTGTGATGGTGTCATATTTTACGGCCTGCCCCGAGACCATCAGCAACAGACACGCCATTGGCATTGCGAACATGGTGAACCCCGCGTGGGACCGATTGGTTCAGTGGCCTGGGGGTGCCGTGGGCAGGGGCAACCGTTGGGCCGCATATTGGGACCAATTTCAGGGGGCTGGATGGCTTTTCGGCAAGGATGGGTCAAGGTCAGATGTAAGTGACTGGTGGGCCTTGGGTTCGAATGGCTTGCCTTTGGCAGAAGGCAGGCCCAGGGCAGACTGGATGGACTGTGGCTGGCCAGGGGCAACTTTTGGTCCGGTGGGAGCCCTGGGTTAGTGACGGACCAATTGCTCTTTTTACCCTTTTTGCAGGGGGGGTCTCGGAGATGCGAACTTGGAATGTGGGCCATGCTGGATGAGGTTGAGATCAATGGTTGAGTGTTGATAATAAATTATAATAATATATAAATATATATTTTTAAATAAAGACAGGCTTTTAACCTGGCCCTCCTTTGGCCAATATCCTTGTTTTGTCCTCGAGACACCCCCCGAAAAAAGGTCAAAAAGTCAAAAGGTTGCTGGAACACAGGATGAGGCCATGTGGGCTACAGTATCCCTGGCTTGGCCTGTTTGTTTTTATTTGGCCCCTTTTTGTTCCGGCATTCGCATGGCTAGGCGAGGGGCTGTTTGGGGATCATCACTAAGGCTTGGCCTAATACCTGGACCAACCTTTTGCCCTTTTTGCAGGGAGGTTCTCGAAGGCGTAATCAATACGCCTGCCACCCCCAAACCTTAACGGCTCCGAGAGGGTGAGTGCAAAAAGGACAATTAGTCAAAAGGTGGAATAAGGTATCGGCTCAGCCCCAGACACAAGTTGCCGGACGCTGGTCAGGCGTCCGGTACGGGGTGATCACTCAGCCAATCCATCAGCGCTTCACTGGCTTGGGCTTCTTCCTGGGCGATGGCTTGGCTGGCGCGGGCTTGGTCTTGGCTGCCAACCGTGCCGAGTTGCGCTCCAGCAGGGCCTGCATGTCCATGGGCTGGTCTGGGTCGCAGGCGTTGCAGCGGAACAAACGGTTCATGAGCTTGGGCAGGTCGCGATCGAACAGGTCTTGCTGCCTGTCAGCGACTGCCGTGATGAACTCGTCCACATCCGAGTAAAAGGTGATAATCTTGAGGGACCTTTTCCAAGCAGATTCTGAATGGCTCAAGGTCTTGGTCCTGGGATCGTAGGCCCACTTACCGAATCGAATCATTGTTTTCTCCTGCCCTGCATTTAGGGCTTCAAGCCTCCTTTCCGTGCCATGCAAAAGGTGCATTGGCATAAACCAATAATATCAAAATAGGTTGATTGCGGCAAAAGAATAATGGTGCATATCTGTGGATTTAGGGTGGGATGGTTGTGAGCGGTTGGCGGGTATTTGGCTTTTGATTGCAGGAAGCTCTGGTGGTGGTGGTGACGGGAGGCCAGCAACTGGCACAGGAAAACGGGCAGGCCATGGTGTGATTGATAGTTTGGGCTTCAGGATGTGGTTGGCGGTGGCGGAGTTGGCGGGGGCTTTCAAGGTGCTGCGAGGGAGGCGGACACCCCGTCTGGCGACGGGAGCTAGCCGGGAATCAGAAGCCAAGCGCCAGCACTACCGCCTGGACTCAGGAATAGGAAGCTCTGCCAGGGTTGCCGTTCTGGCTAATTGGGTTCCCTTTCCTTTGCGAATTCGCGGGCTTTTTTGAGATCGGTATCCTGGCGCTGCTTGTTCCCCATTTTTTCATAGACTTTGGCCCGCAGAAAGTAGATGCCACCGAAATCGCCCTTTGGGTCTAACTGGATCGCCCGAGTGAAATAGTTCGCGGCTTCAGCGTAATTTCCAAGCTTGAAATAGATGCGCCCGATGTTTTTTTGGATATCCAGAGTGTTCCGGTCCAATCGGTAAGTGGTTTGATAATCTTCCAAGGCTTCCTTGTTTTTGTCGAGGAAGTCATAGGCCATACCGCGAAGGTAATAGGCGGGTACATAATCCTTGGTTTTTTGAATCGCGGTTGTGGCTGGATCAATGGCCTCCCCGTATTTACCCTGTTTTAGTTTGGCAAAGGCTTTGCCGTAATAAGCATCCGGGAAGTCGGGTTGCAACCTAATTGATTTATCCAATGCCCCAAGGGCCTCCTCATATTTTCTAAGCTCCAAAAGTAGCACGGCTTTTTGGTAATAAGGGAAAAACATTTCTGGATAAAAGGCAATAGCCTGATCGTTTCGAGATATTGCCTCTTGGAATTTCCCCTCCTTCATTTTTCTTCGGGCATCATTTATTCGATCAGAACTATTTTTAAAGCATTTATCCAGATCCTCCATTTCCTTTTTTTTGTTTTTCATTTTCAATTCAATCAACTTTTGCTGGTGAACCAGATACATGTGAAAAAAACCTGACTGCGCGCTGGGTTCCACTTCGATCTCTCGCCTGAAATCAGCCATGGCATCCTCGTAACGGCCAAGCAGGTAATAGATTATGCCCCTATCTCCCAAGGATTCTTTTTTCCCGTTTTTTTTCTCGATAACTTTATTTGCATCCTCCAAGGCCTTTTCTGGTTTTTTTTCCTTGGCATACAGCAAGGCTCTGGCGCTGATCAAATCGATGTTATTTGGTTCTAATTTGAGACCCGCATCGATTTCATCCCTGCACGCCTTCAGGTTTTCTTTTTCCTCTTTCAAATAAATAAAAGCGAGGTAGCCATAAATCTCGATTACTTTTGGATTAAAAATTTTGGCTTTAATAAAGTCTTTTTCCGCGCGGTCCCAGTCTTCCATTTCACAAAACTGGATCCCACGGTGAAGATAATGAAGATAATTTTCAGGATCGTTGGCGAGTTGGTCTGACAGCATGTCTATTTTTTTATTTGAAATATAATTAGTAAAATCGATTTTGTTGACTGTATCCTGGGGGCCTGATTGGAAAGCAGTCATTCCCAGAATCAATGTTGCAATAATAATCATTGGACAGGTTCCAATTAGGGGGGTGCCTATGGCCCCAAGTGGCTGGAGCAATGGAATCGGGGTGCATTTGAAATACAGGATATTCGAATCCAACCACTGCAACATGGAATTCAAGCAAAATTCTGTCAACGGGGGATGACTATTAGATTCATGGGTTTGAGATGGCACAGGCAGGGCCCCTTCCAAAGCCCTGCCCCACCCGTGGCCTGGCTTGTTCCGGTCACCAGATCCTGAACCCGCCACAGTCGCGCAGGAATTCGGCGAACCGTTCCACATTCTCCTCGCTGAACGGCACGGTTTCCTTGCGCCTGCACTCGATGCCCGTGCCGTCACAGACACGGTACTGCACCATGGGTGGCAGCGTGGTGGGGAATAGCTGGGCCATCGGGATCTCATCGGCTTGGGCTGGGTGGGTCAATTCCACGAAGCCACGGACCTGGCCATCGCCGTTGCACCGGTAGCAATTCGTGTCCGGGATGTTGGCCAGGTATTCGGCGAAGCCGCGTTGGTAGTCCCTGGCCGTGCCATCCTCCAGAGTTTCCTCGAGCAGGCGCGAGAGAGCCATGGCATCCTCGGCATCGAGCCCGTCTCCATCGTTGGTGTTCCAGTGCTGGACCTTGCCAGCGATGTCAGGGAACAGGTTCAGGCAGTAGCGCCAGAGGCCCAAGGGGCCTGCAATTTGGGGTGTAGGGGCTAGATGGTGCCGGGCTATTCGCCGGGGCAGAGCGGTTGAGGTTCTGCGTGGGAGGCAGTGGCCCGGGCGCTGCCGCACCCGGTTCGCCGGGAGGCGGGTTGGTTGATGGTTGATTGGGGAGTTGGTTTTTGGCGGTTTGTGGACGGGAGTGCACGGGTTCTGGCGCGGGTGGGAGACCAGGACGTGATGACGGTGCCTGGTGCTTGCGGGTTTTGACTGGTGGCTGGTGCTGACTGGGCCGGGCGAATGACCGTGGGGAGGCTGAACCCGTGCACTGCCGCGCACGGCACGCCTTGGAGGTTGGACGGGTATGGTTTGTGTGGACGGTGTCTGGCGCTTGCGGGTTTTGACCCGGGGGGCTGGTGCTGACTGGGCCGGGTGAGTGACCGTGGGGAGACTGAACCCGTGCACTACCGCGCACGGCACGCCTGAGGACAAAAGAAGAAAACTGGATCAGGTGCTGTGGTTGGTGTTGGGTTTTGTCAGCGCCGGACGGGAGGCGGGTTGGATGGGGGTTGATAGGGGTGCGGGGTTTTGGCGGGTTGTGGGCGCCCGGTACCTGCCGGTGCCGGCTCGGAAGACTGGGGTAGAGATTTGGCTAGCCCCCAACGCCAGTTGGGGGGGTGACTGGTGCAGACGGGAGGCGGGCTGGTTTTGGCGGGGGCTTTCAAGGTGCTGCGTGGGAGGCAGACACCCCCCCCGTCTGGCGACGGGGGCTCGCCAAGGCAGAAGCGGGTGTGTTCGGGGCTGGGGTTATGAGGGATGATGGGGGTTGGGGGTCGGGTGGAAAAAATGTGTAAGGTTTTTGGCTTTGGCGTGTTGTATCTGCAGGAGACCTTCGCATGCAGGGCTGGCCGGAAACACGCGACACGCTGTTGGCGCGGCTGCGTGATCCGGCGGACTTGCAGGCGTGGAGCGAGTTCACGCGGCTGTATGAGCCGGTGATCACGCGGTTTGTGGCGGGGCGGGGGGTGCAGGCGGCGGACGCGCAGGACATCTGCCAGCATGTGCTGTGGGCCGTGGCCCGGGCGGCGGATGACTGGCCGGGGCATGCGGAGCCCGGGCGGTTCCGCAAATGGCTGGCCACCGTCACCCGCAACGCCACGCTGAATGTGCTGCAGCGGGAACTGAAACACCGGGGCTCGGGCCGGTCGAGCGTGTGGGATTACCTGAACGCCTTGCCCGCGCCCGACGAGGATCTGGATCGGGCCTGGGAGACGGAACGGCTGGACCAGATCTACCGCTCGGCGGCCCGGGTGGTGGAACCGCGCTTCAGCCCGGAGGTGTGGCAACTGTTCCACCGCACCACGGTGGACGGGGAACCGGTGGAAGCGGTGGCGCGGGAACTGGGCAAATCGCCGGGGGCGGCCTATACGGCCCGCAGCCGGGTGATGAAGGCGCTGCGGGCGGTGGCGCTGGAGATGGAACGGCGGGAATTTCAAGCCGAAGCGGACAGGCCGGGAACCGGGCCACGGGAAGGGGAGGAGACGGCATGACATCCCCGCAGACGCCGACGGGTGATTGCCCGGTGGAACAGGTGGAGTTGCTGGCCCAGGGGCCGGCCGACCAGCCGGTGCCCGAGGAGCTTTGCCGACATTTGGAACAATGCGCCGATTGCCGGGCCCGGCTGGAGGGTGCGGCGGCGCCGGAGATCGACTGGGCCCGGGTGCGGCGGGCGCTGAAGGAACAGCCGGCTCAGGAAAAGGGTGACGAGGCCCGGGGTGGGCTGTCTTTCTCGCTGCTGCGGTTGCTGGGGCCGAGTGATGACCCGAGCGTTGTGGGGAAGATCGGACCGTTCGAGGTGACCGAGGTGATCGGCTCGGGCGGGATGGGGATGGTGCTGAAGGCGCGGGACCCGGCCCTGGACCGGCATGTGGCGATCAAGATTCTGGCACCGCACCTGGCGTCTTCCGCCACGGCGCGGCGGCGTTTCGCCCGGGAGGCGCGGGCGGCGGCGGCGGTGATCCATGACCATGTGATCGCGATCTACCAGGTTTCGGAACACCACGAGCTGCCGTACCTGGTGATGCCGTACCTGCCCGACCCGTCGCTACAGCAGCGGTTGGACCGGGACGGGAAACTGGACCTGGAATCGGCGTTGTCGATCGGGCTGCAGGTGGCCGGGGGACTGGAGGCGGCGCACGCGCAGGGGCTGATCCACCGGGATGTGAAGCCGGCGAATGTGCTGCTGGCCAAGGGGACGGAGCGGGCGATCATCACCGATTTCGGTCTGGCCCGGGCGGCGGATGACGCGTCGCTGACGAGCAGCGGGGTGCTGGCGGGCACGCCGCACTACATGTCGCCCGAGCAGGCGCGGGGGGAGCCGGTCGATTTTCGCAGTGACCTGTTCAGCCTGGGGAGTCTGCTGTTCGCGATGCTGGCGGGGCAGCCGCCGGTGAACCGTGAACTGGGCAGCGAGACGATCCGGGTGATCGGCACCGAGCCGATGCCCCGGTTGCGGACGGTGGTGGCGGACGCGCCGGAGTGGGTGGAGCGGCTGGTGAGCTGGCTGCACCAGCCCCGGGCGGAGGAAAGGCCGGAGAGCGCCCGGCAGGTGGCGGAAACGCTGGAGCAGTGCCTGAAACATGTGCGCAACCCGCAGGCGGAGGGGTTGCCAGAACGATTGACCCGGGCGGAGGAGACGGAGATGGGCCACCCGAAGGATATGCGGTTGCTCTCGCTGATTGCGCTGGGTCTGTTTTTGGCGGTGTTTTTGACACCGCCGCTTCTGGCCCTGACCACGCGCGACGAATGGGCGTTGGCGTTTGGCGGCGTTGCGGCCTGCCTGGCGCTGTTTTTTGGGTGTCTGAGCTGGGGCGAACGGATCAGCCGTGTGGTGGTGAAGACGCTGGTGAGCTTGGTTGTTTTGGCGGGGATAGTAGTTTTCGGAACCTTAATGGTTCGTTTTGATAGAGGTAATGCGGAAAAGTCACGGATTGAAGCAGAGCAAAAGGTGATGGCGGAATTGGCTAAACAGAAGAAAGGATCCAGGGAGGGGAAAGGTGGTCCAGAATCGGAAGGGGGCATGATTGGGGGCGGTATGCCCGGAATGGGTGGGCCGCCGGGAGGCATGTCAGGCCCAGGTGCAGGAATGCCGGGCATGGGGATGAGTGGGCCGCCGGGAATGGGTGGCACATTGTTTGGGCATGCGGCTGCCAGTAATGGAATTTTTGAGGATGAATTGAAAAAAGCGCTGGGTGAAGAGGTGCCTGTTCCCGAATGGAAAAAGCCCAAATATACGCCTTTTCCCCAACTATCGGGCACCTGGGTTGCAACCACGGCCTATCTGAATGGAGAGGAATTCAAAAGCAAGGACAAGGGCCAGGGGATTGCGATGGTTTGCTTTGGGGAGTCCATCGTCATTCGCATGGGTCGAAATTTTAACCAGCCGGAGTTGGAGCTTGGGTCGGGCCAAATCAGGATGGTGCCTGGCGGTAAAGAAAAAACATTCATGGTGTGGGGATATTCCGGCAAGCCCGATGCTAAGGGATACAAACAAGGTCCGATTTTTTGCACCTATCACATAGAAGGTGAAAAACTATCGATTGCTTTTTCTGAAAGCGAGCCCAAATTGGGGCCAGCCAAGGGGCAGGATTACTACGAATTTAAAGCATTTTCCAAGCGTTTTCCGGAAGTTTTGAATACCAATATGCCTATTCCAGGTGAGAAATTTTTCTGCTCGTCTGAGCAAAGGGTTACTTTTCCTATGCTAGTTGGCAGTTGGTTTTGTGAAAAAGCTGATTTTCGTAGAAATACGAGTTTAAAATACTTAAAAATAGATCCAAAAAGATTTGTACTTCAAGGTGGCGGAGTCAGCTTGGTTCTTTGGCATGAGCTCAGTGATTCGGGAGGGCTACGTCCTTACAAGCCGAATTCCACAGACGAGCTCAAGTACCTCGCTGGGCTGGAGCCACCCCCAAAACCACGTCCCAACAAGCCGAATTCCACAGACGAGCCGCCTCCAGGGCCTAACGAACTTTTTCCAAAAATAAATTGGAGATTTCGGTCCTGGATTCCTGGCGGAAGGGGGCCTATAGAAGTAGAAAAATTGCCATCGTCTGGAACAGCCGGAACGGAATTTTTAAATTACGAAATTAAAACGGGCCTTCTCTACTTGACTGTGGCCGATACATTCGAGGGGCTTAGCCGTGAGGGGGAAAATGACATTTTTGTGTTTAAAAAAATAGCAGAAGAACCTGTCATCAGTGGAATTGAAAAGAAGCTTCGTGGTCACTTGCAAAACAGTGGTTCTTTCAACCCTATTGATATGCCTCAAGAGAAGCCGAAAGACGGGGGCAAAGAGTCTGGGAAGCCGAAGGAGACTCCTGCGGGGATGGTGGGAGGCGGTTTCGGTGGAAACGCTGTCAGAACTTTTGCCGAGGAGTTGAAAAAAGCGCTTGGTGAGGATTTACCTGTTCCCGAATGGAAAAAGCCCAAACTTACGCCTGTTCCCCAACTATCTGGCACCTGGGTTGCAACCAAGGCCTATCTGAATGGAGAGGAATTTAAAAGCCAGGACAAGGGGCAGGGGATTGCGATGGTTTGTTATGGGGATTCCATCGTGATTCGCAAGGGGCGGAATTTTAACCAGCCGGAGTTGGAGCTTGGATCGGGCCAGATCAGGTTGGTGCCTGGCGGAAAGGACAATACTTTCATGGTGAGGGGATACATCATGAAACCTAACACCTACACTGCTGAGCCCTTTCAGAGGCCGATATTCGGCACTTTAGAATTGAAAGGTGAAAAAGTTAAGATTGCGTTTTCGGAGAACGAACCAGCATTGGGATTGGGGCCAAAAAATGGGCAGGATTATTACGAATTTCAAGCATTTTCGCAGCGTATTCCTGAAGGGTTGAATCCCATCCTGCCTATACAGGGCAAGAAATTTTTCTGCTCTTCGGTGGTGGATTGGGTCAATTTTCCTTTGCTGAAAGGCATTTGGTTTTGCGAAAACGCTCAATTTCGTAGGGAAGCCAACTTGAATTATTCCAAACTGGACCCCAAAAGGTTTGTGCTTACTGGTGATGGGAATGGTCTTATCATTTATTATCAGGACCCTAGGCAGGGCACCACGAGTGCAGAGCCTGAAGTTAAGGATCGTTTCCCTAAAACCACTTGGCCTTTCTGGGCTTGGAGCCCTGGAGGTAAAGGACCTATTGAGGTTGGAATATTACGTCATTTTGGAACCGGCGGGTCAGAGTTTTTGAATTACGAAATTAAAGGAAACCTGCTTCAGTTGACAGTGGCGGATTCGATTGAAGGCCTTGGCCGAGCTGAAAAAAATGATGTTTTTGTGTTCAAAAAAGTAGAGGAAAAATGGTTTGAGGAAGAGTGGCAGGGCGAAAAACTGGCGAAGAAA
>Ga0315899_10008630_pt1 | contig 10928 bp, 15 predicted proteins | sample LakEriMetagenome_2_FD_203518 | JGI IMG/M metagenome (GOLD analysis project Ga0315899, IMG submission 203518) | Freshwater fungal communities from buoy surface, Lake Erie, Ohio, United States - Buoy 4 MA112 | ecosystem: Environmental > Aquatic > Freshwater > Lake | place: USA: Lake Erie, Ohio...
TATTGAAGCTATTACTCAATAGCAAGCTAACAAGCCCTACAAGCTAATAAATACTGAGTCTGCAGCGTTGGGTAGCTGACTCTGCCAAAAACAGCTTGCAGAGCTTGCTGTGCACTTCGTGGGAAATCTGCCACAGCAAAAACAAAGGATTTAAGTAAATGCTTTGGTTCTTGCGTATCTCGTTGTTCTTGAACAGGTTTTTGCTGAGGCAGAAAAAGGTTGTCCAAACAAAACAAAGAAAACATACTTTTACTCAAGTAAACACAACATTTGGAGTAAAAGCAATGAGTCAAGCAAGAGTACTTACAGAACGAGAACTGCGTAAAGTTTTGAGCTACTGCAGCAATCAACCACATGCAACACGCAATCGTGCCATGCTGCTGTGTACGCACATGGCAGGCATGAGGGTAGGGGAAGTTGCAGCACTACGTATTTGTGACGTGCTTGGAGCAGATGGTGCTGTTATGGATGAAATCGCGCTTGCTGCAAGCCAAACAAAGGGCAATCACAGTCGCACAGTTCTAGTGCCCAAAAAACTGCAGGAAGAATTAACTGAGTATTTGCAAGAAAGATTTGGAATCAAGGACTTGCTTGCAGTCACACTAACTGATACGCAGCGAGCATTGTTTCCCACGCAGAAGAATCCCAAGCGTGGATTTACTGCAAACACGCTGTGCCAGTTGTTCCACAAAATCTACAAAGATGCACGAATGACTGGTGCTACTAGTCACAGTGGGCGTAGAACGTTTATTACAAAACTGGCTGACAAGGGAGTAGGGGTGCGTGTGCTGATGGCACTGGCAGGGCACAAATCAATTGCTACCACTCAACGCTACATTGAACTCAACCCAACTGTGATGAAGGCGGCAGTTGAGTTAATTTGATGTGAAATGCAAAACTTTTTATAAATCTTCTTCACGGAAATCACGAATGAAACCTGTTCTCCCAACTACTTCAGTGCGTAGATATATTTTAATTGCATTGATTGCAGCTTCTTTACTTTCGTAAACTTTGTAAATCTTAAAACGTTTGTAAGCTGCATTGCCGTTAGGAAATACGTATATCTCATATCCAGATGATGTGTACAAATCAAATACATTGTCTTTTATACAAGTCTCTTCAGTTTTGTTTACATAGTCTTTTCTTGCAAAGACTTTTGCAACGTCCTGTGAAGTTAACGCTGCTTTTTTAAGTTCTTCCAATTTCGTATCAAATCTTATCTTTAAATATTCTGCCTTTGCTTTTGTTTCATTGCCTTCATGCTGTGCGAAAAGTCGAGCCCACAATCCAAGATTACGTTCTTCAGATTCAAACTCCTTATATATTTCTCCCCAAATCACATCAGAATCGATTGATGACTTTGGTGCGCTTTGATTGGCAATTGTGAAGTTAAGTTCAATGGCTGAAATGTTGCGTGTTGGAAGAGAGCTTTGATAAGCATCCTCCATTGAACCCTTAGCAAATTTAACTTGAGGTGTATTTGCTTGAACGTAAGCATCTTCCATTGAAGCGCCTTTGAGGCTAATAGGCGTGTTTATTATTGGATTTGATACGTTTGATGATGATGAAACTTCTACAGAATTTTGATTGGTTTGAATTATTTCTATTGCATCTGGAAAATCTTTTATGACTATGGTTCCAGATGCAAGTTCATGAAGTGTTTTTTTATTTTTTGTAAACAATGCAATAGCAAATCCTAGTTTCAAAAGAATCGAAGAAATTAGACTTACAAAGTAACGTAACAAAACTTTTCCAAAGGAAACTCTATTGCCATTTTCATTTGCTATCTTTATGCCCACAGCCTTCTGTCCAAATGTTGCGCTAGATTTGCTGCTGTGCATTGTGACTGTATAAACTAAGTCAGTTGCAAGCCCAACAAGAATGCCTCTTCCTTGCCATAAGGTATCGCTGTATTCTTTTGAGTAGTAGCTCTCACTACCTTGAAGCCCAACAATTAATCCCCAAATAAACATAAAGACAGCAGTCAAAATTATGACGATTAAGAAGTCAATAAAGGCGCCACCTAATCTACTTGGAATAGTTGCTAGTTCTAGTTTTATGCTCTTCTGCGACTTACTCGCACTTGTAATTTCCGCATTGTCAATATTTGAATATTTGACATACCCAGCTATCACAATCAAGATGACGATAAACCAAAAGAAGACTTCGAATGTTGTCACTTTTTACCTTTAATATTTGTCCATTAGCACTAGGCTATTGAAAAATTGAAAACACAATGGTTGTGCAACTTTTAGCTGCTGCGAATTTGATGTGATTACTTGATTTATCTTGTCAATTTTGGTGGGACTGCACCATGAAGAAATCATTGTCTTCTTGTAGCAAACAGTCATAACTCTGTGACTTGTCACCAATGTCATGCCTGCACGCTCATACGTTCCTCGCATGTCATATAAGAATGCAGGCTTTTCCTCATGCCTTGTCTTTTTAACGTTTGTAACAATTTGATTACTTGCCTTGTCTGAAAAAGCTTCTGCAAATTCTGCAATAGACATATCGCTGCATTCTTTTTCTACTGGTGCACCTGCATCCAATATTTGAAGTGCAAGTACAACAAACATGTCGTTGTAGTCGCCACTAAATTTTTGAACGATGTTTGGACGCTCGCCTTCTTTTACTTCCCAACCAGTGGGATACCTGACTGTAGCCCATACACCTTTTGCTTTAGGATGATTCTTGCTGTCAAATTTTGAATTCAATACTTGTGCAGTAACAATGAAACTGAGCAGAGAGAACAGCAGCAATAAGAATTTCTTCATTTCAGCCCTCTATTTGTGTAGACACAAAATTTAGCAGAACACATATCAATTGCATCTACGCAATGCTTCATTGAAAATAACTCACGAGTGACGACAGCTGTAATCGAGTTGATTTAAGCTAAACAATCTTTTTTTGAATAGTTCAATTGAAATACAAAAAAATTGCTCTTATCGTAATAATTGAAAGTGTATGTTGCCCCCATATCAACAATTAAAAAATACGATAATGGCTGCACACAAATAGCAGACTGTAGTTGTTTATACATGGCTTCTTTTATTGTGCTTATGCTCAAGTCACTTTTTTCTTTTAAAATTTTGTGAGTAAAAGATAAAGTTTTGCCAGAAGCACTTGCTGATATGAATTGTGTGTTGCTATCAATCATTTTTCCTTGTGCTGACATCCTGCTTTCTGCGACACCAATTAGTGTTTTTTCAATACCTATTAATCTGTAAGAACTTTCAACTCCTGGTGGAATTCTTTCAACGGCAAACGCATTGAAGCAAAAAAATAATGTGATGATGAAAAATTTAAACATTGAATTCAATCAGTAACTTATAGCGGAATTAGATTGCATCCGCAATGCTTACATTTTCTTGCATCCTTGAAAATTAATTCTCTACAGTCTGGACACTTAACATGCGTTTCAATTGTTGGCTTTAATCTCAACAGGTAATCAATTATTAGTCCAATGATTGCTCCAAAAATTGCAAATGGAACTCCCCATCCAACTAAGCCTGCAAAATCCACAATACTTTCCGTCCAATACTTGTTATGTATAGTTCCATTTAGCATGCCAATTACCTGCCCAGAAATTGCAAAATACTTTGTCCATTTTTTTCTCATTTCACTCTCTCCAGTTTAGGCTTCTCTGCCTCTGTACATCAATTGCAACTACGCAACGCTACGTTGAACTCAACCCAACAGTAACTGTTGGGTTGACTACTTAACTACTGCGAATGATTTCAAAAATAACTCAGATTCTTGCTTCATATACTTTGTATTATTGGGTGCACAGCTAACAGCACCTCTTAACATTTTTCCATTAGAAACAAGCCATAAGCCTTTGACGTTAACTTGCATACCTTCTTGCATTCTGATTAACTCGTATGCATAAGCTTTACCTAGTCCGCCACTGTCAACAACTCTGCCGTATATGCTTTTGTAGTTCCTATCTAATTGCAATGCGTATTGGTTATGTACTTCCTCTATGAATCGCCATCCATTTTTATTAAATGATTGCGTATCTAAAGGTTGTTCTGCTGTTAAAAAAATACAAACACTTGAACCATCATCTACGCGACATTGAAGTGCATTCGTAACACCTACTGCTGAATTCACAGATTTTTTTTCAGCGTTACATGGAAATACAGCACCAAAATTAATGTTGCTTTGCAATTGCAAAAATTGCATTTGCGCAAATGACAGATTTGTAAAAAATAGCAGACAAAAAATTAGGATTTTCATAACTTATTGAGGCACTAAACTGCATCCGCAATGCTTGCACTTCCTAGCATCTTTCAAAACTAGCTCTCTGCAGTCTGGGCATTTGACGTGAGTCTCTGGACTTGGGACGAATTTTTGGATTAGCTTGTCAACTGCAAAACCAATTACCCAAAAGAACAATGCCCATGGTGAAGCGAATGCTAAGCCACTGATAGCATCAACTCCAACTGATAAATTCTGAGGATGTAGTAAACCTACTATCAGTCCAACGATACCTAATATTGTTGCCCATTTATTTTTCATGTTCTTTCTCAACTTTATAAGTATCTGATGCAGAATTTTTTTGCGCTAATTTTTTATCTTTATCTGATATTGAAAAAAAATCTACGCAAAAGCCTAGTACAAAACCAAGCATTAAAAAAGGAAGACTTATAAGAAGTGAATATAGTAAATCGTCGATTGAATTGAATCCGTAAAATTCGTTAGTTTGCGTAGAAAAAATAACTCCAAGCACCAAACCAATAAAAGAAAGTCCAATTGTCCATTTCTTCATATACATCCTCCTTTAAAATTTTATTCAAAACATAAAAAGCTATTGCTAGTTAAATGTTTGCACATTTAGAAAATTAAGTATCCTTCTTTCCTTGCAAGTGCAACAGCAAGTGACACGAATGCAGCAAGAAATACTAATTCCCAAAAAAAATCCATTATGCTGATTCCTCTTTCATCAACTACTTGTTTAAAACGAATAGCATAGATAATTGATAAGATGAAAAAAACAATGAAACCAACCATACAAGGGACAGATACAAAGAGATTTATCTCAACGATTAAGTTGAAGTAAATTCCAAAACCGCATCCTGTAGCTATGGCTAAAGAAATTATTGATTGCCAAAGGTAGTCAGATAAAGTGCGAGATTTTTTTTCTTCTCTTCCCCCGTTAACGTCAAAAAATTCAGCCTTCGAATTGCTGTTTGCTTCATTCATGCCATCCTTGAAACCTTTAATTGCACCACTTATATTTTCAAAAAGAGTAAAAGTATTTTTTTTATTGAAGTTTTGATTTGAATCAGCGATAGGTTGTTGCTCAGTAGTGATATTTGATATTTGAATTTCACTTGTTGAGTCTGGCATATCCTCTTTTTTTAGAAAAAATCCAACAACATATCCAAAACCAAGTATCAGTAAAGTGCTAAAAATTAATAAAACTCCTTTGTAAATTTCATTTTGTGAAAACTTTATGTTTGAAGAAGGGTACAAAATCTCTCTTGCAATTGGCGTAATTGCTTGAGCAAGCAAGATAAGAGATATAAACCAAAAGAATTTCAATACCTTGCTTCTTGTATCTTTGTTTGAACCATACTTTTTATGTACAAACGAAATATAAATTGCTAAAGGTAAGCCATAGGAAATTCCCATGAGCAGAAATATTTGTTGGTAATCTATTGTTATTTGCATTTCATTTCACCAACTCCAATTTAGGCTTCTCAGCCACTTGCACTTCACCCACTGTTTTTTTCTTTGAACCCATGCGCTTGCCAGCAATGACATTGGCTTTCTGTGCAGGCTGTAAGTGTCCATAGTGCAGTTCAATCATTTTCACGCTTGTGCCCATTTGCTTTGCTAGGGTATACACGTCCATTGTCTCGTTGAGTATGGAGAAATGAGCATAGGTGTGACGCAGTGAATACAAACTGCGTTTTGATTTCACTTCTCTATCTTTATCCAAACCACTGTCACGCATCAACGTTCTAAATGTTCCTGCCAAACTCTTTGTCTCTGCGCCATCATCAAGCACAAACACCTTTTCGTTGAGTTTCTTCTTTAACAAAGCATCAAAGGTAAGTTTTGCAATGTGTGGGCGACGCTCTTGTAATCTGCGTAGGTAGTCTTCTGTGTTATGCCTAGCAATTGGTTGTCGTTTGCCTGTTTTGCCTTTGACAGTGAACTGTAAGTAGCGTTCGCCATCTTTAGTAATCCATTCAATGTCACGCCACTTCAATCCAAATGCTTCTGTGCCATGTCTAATGCCTGTGTTTGCCAGTACTAGGATGTAGTCACGAAGTAAGTCACGCATTTGGTTCGTTTTTGCTGTGTGCCCTTTGCCCACCCAATGTGGCATATAACTAGTCAGTGACTTGTACTCACTGAGGCTAAAGGCTTCACGTGCTGTGCCTTTTTTGCCATTGTTCTTGAGTTTGGGTATTTGTGTTTGAGCAATCCATCCACGCTCCAGTGCAAGTTGGAATACACGATTCAGTGCGCTGTTGTGCGTAGTCACTGTGCTGAGCACAGGAGCACGTTTCATCTTTGCTAAACGCCATGTGTTGAACTTCTGCAGTTCGTCATAGCCTATGGTGTTTAGGTGATAGTTGCCAAAGAAGGGAATCAAGTAGTTTTTAATGACTGTGATGTAGTCGTTGTAAACAGTTTTGCCATTGCCACTTGCAATCAATTGCTGCATCTCTTCGCTGGCAAGCTTTGCAACTACATCAAAGCGTTTGCTTGAGATTGGTATCTTCTCTTCAAACAAGAACCTAGCCCTGTCATAGGCTTCGCTGGCAACTTGTGCTGCGTATTGGATGTTGTGATGCTTGGTAGCAACCCTGTGCCACTTCAAGTCTTTGAGTTTAAATCGTGCTTGCCAACGAGTGCTGTCGCCACGCTTGTAGAGCACTACCTCACCACCCCTTGCGTGGGCAAGTTTCTCGTTGACTAGGGTGACTGAGACTTTCAATTTTGGCTTCCACAACTCTCTTTAATGCAGTTTATTGTCAAAACTAGAATTGGGCTACCATAATTTAGCTAGTTCATTAGAATTGAGTGAAGCATAAAATAATTATTACACTCCCCAATTGAGCTAGTATTTCAGTACGCTTATTGAATTTAGGCTTCAAAATTTACGAAAAAAGCAATAGCTAGATGAAAGACTACTACAGAGTTCTAGGTGTGCTGCGAAATGCAGAGGAAATAGTCATTAAGGCTGCATACAAAGCATTAGCTCAAAAATATCATCCTGATCGTGTTCCTGATCATGAAAAAGATAGCGCAACGCTAAAAATGATGGAAATCAATGAAGCAAAGGATGTCCTACTTGATTCTAGAAAAAGAAGCGATTACAACAAAAAATATGATGATCAAAATGTAGATAGACAAAGTTTTGGATCTGAATTTCAAGAGCGAGAGCAATTTAGTGAAACTTCGTTAAAGGATGATGACTGGAATACTGCGGTTGGTTATTATCCTGACTTGAAAAAAATAATAAAAGAACTTAGTTTAATTAGTACCAATTTGACCAACTTGTATAAAAACTATATGTTAGAAAGCAAGAGGTATGATGAGCGACATGAAATTAGAGAAGATATTGAGAACGATTATTTAACTAGATTCTATGGAGATGATCAGAAAATAAGATTGTATGTAAAAAAATTATTATTGAAAAATTTCAAATTTGCTGCAATAGCAATTAATAAAGATATTCTAGTCATGGGTAATTCAATTACATATAAACAAATTTATCCAAAAATAGAAAAAAAATTTCCAGACGCTAAGATTTGTAGATTACCAATTGAAATTCAACCTAAAACCAGAATTACTCCTTCTACCATAAGACTCAGAAGGATTGATGATCCATATTTAGATCACTTTATTTCTAAACTTGAAAGAGATGACGTTGGTCTAACTGAAGTTTGCATACTATTTGGTGCTATCTTTAATACAGATGTTGAGCCTGAAGGAGACAGAGACTTTAGAACGTACTCTTTTATTATTAATGGTAGAAGATATAACGAAGATTTAAAATATTTAAAGAAAAAATTAATTGAAAATTTACAAGTTCAAAATTAATTATTGCCAATAATGGAATCTACTGTGGTGGCAAAGGGAATCCCCTTTAATTGTGTAATCAGTGACTCTTATGCCGTAACTTCTTGGGCACGCAAAAGTAACCAAAGTCTCCCCTGCCTCACTTAACACAGGATCAAGCAACTTACATTTTTCTTCCATGCGAGTCTGATGCCTTTCTGCGTAAGTCTCACATCCTTCGCCACAAGCAGAGATCAAAAAGGATAGTGAGAGATAAAAGAAGAAACGCATAATTTACTAACTAGCATTTAAATGGATAAGTCATGAGTGATTTTGAGTCGTATCTTGAAAGATATCAAGAAATTATTTCTGATTACAGATCGCAGTACTTGCAATCACATAACTCTATGTCACTTTTTAACTCCAAAGAACTTAGAACACTATTACACGATGATGAAGTTCCTAGGTTTTCTGCAATGCTTTATGTCACGAATCTGTTGTCTCAGGTCGTTCATTTTTATGGTGTGAAAGTTTCTGAATTAAGTCCACAGTTTGATCGCAAAGCTTTGCCTTTTGATTGGGATGTCAGAGCTAACACTTTCCCAAAAATTTATGGAATCTTAGGTTTTTATGGTGTGCATATTTGTCCTGCTGTGATGCCCACTTTTATACTCAAAAATATAGACGTTGAAGTAGGACCATGGAGCAGTAAAGCTGAGAGAGATTGTTGGGTTGAGCATCAAGCCTATTTTGACGAAAGCATCAATTGGGTAGAGTCAAGTATTACAAAACTCTTATTCATATTGCTGAACAGGGATGCTGGCGCTGAGGCTGAATTGGAAGTTGTGAAGCGACTTAGAAGTGAACACCTAAGCATTTCTGAGCAAATCATTTCAATGAAAAATCATTCACGTATCAAGAATTCTTGGAATTAAGGTTTGGTATGAACGACTTTCAGTACAACCTTGCTAATTTAAATTCTGCAGAAAACTTGTTGAAGTACATCCTAAACAAGTCACCAATTCATAAAAAATTACGTAACTCTTCTGCTTGGGTAAATTTTGAAATTAAAGAAGGAGCAGTAGTTCATCACTATGTCAATAAAAGTGTTCCATCAGAAAGAAATGAGTTCCACTGCCACATTACTTCATTCAATAATCCCTTTGAAGGGTTAGGTGGCTACACCATGCATTACTTTGAAAAGAAAGAGTGGAAGGTGTTTGTATTTGTAGACGTGGATCAAGTGCTTGGGATGATCTCTAGACTACAACGATCTATAGATGATCAATTAATTTCTGAAGTCGCAGCGAAAAGAGCAATTCATAGCGAATCTTATGACTGATTAAGATTCCAAAATACGCTTTTGCTTAAACTCTCTCCAAGACGTTCCATCAGCATTTGACATGAAGTCAACGTGTTCAAATTCAGGTGCCTGAATAACTTCAGGTCTACCTGTGCGGTTCCTGTAGCAATCGTTGTTGACGTAGCGATAACTATCTATGATTCTGTCAAGATATCTTGAGTCAATTTCCCAATAGAAAACATCTAAAGTTGTATAGATCAATGGATTCAGCAGTACATTGAAAATTTTGAAGATATCTAATTGCTGAAATTCTCCATTGATGAAACCAAAGTGCGAGAAATGCAGGCTTTTGAAATTTTGAGCGTTGGAAATCTGTAGAGTCCTAGTTATGTAGTACTCCATTGATCTGTTTTTTCCTGTGTAACCTCTTGTTGGAGGTACGAAGATTAAATTTGGTTTTCCTTCTACGTATAGTTCTACGCTTCCATTTGTCCTGCAGTAGTCTGCCATCTGTTGGAATTGATTTTTGTCGTATCCCAAGTGCCTAAGTACTGCAGTTGCTGGTGTAAAGCCATTCAAGTTTGCAGATACGCTGATGGCATCAATACCTTTGATGGTTGTGAAACCAAGTTTGTGCCCCAACTGAATTTCTTCAGAAGTATTTGTATGGGATCTAAAAACAAGTTTCATAATCTATGGTGTCCAACTTATTTCAGTGGGTACTTTCACTACTTCTCGCATTTATTACTTCATCTATCAATATTGATTTTGCTGAAACAAGAAAACCAAATGCCCAAATCATTGTGCTGCCATTGCTGCCAAATAAAAAGTCTGTTGCTATAGGTATAAGAGAGTAGATTGCAAACGCATAATTGGTTGATTTTTTACTCTTCACATACATCATAAAAATGGTTGAAAGTACAGCTAAATCTACCCAAGCCATAATTGGAGAAGTATCCAAATTTATTCTAGAGATGTTAAAAATGAAGGTTATTCCAATAACAACCAATGCACCAACAAAATTTCGTTTGTAAGCCTTTGTTAGTTCTGCAGTTGTCCAAACTTTCTTTTTAAAATTTATGTAATTCAGATGAATGATTGTTCCAATGAACGCACAAACTAGTCCATTTAAAAAATAAAATTCAAATTTATTTTTTGATGTTGTGTCTAAAAAACCAGCGCCTATCAAAAATAAAGTAACCATCCATACAATGACGTTACCTTCTACATATTTCTTATTTTGTTCGCTACTTAGGAAAACTGGACTTTCTGATTCAGTTTGGTGAGCTTGTCTTTTTATATCTGACTTGTTGTACTCAATTTCACGCTCACTTAAAACTTGTGATGGAATTACTTGTGACTCATCAGAAAAGTAGCCTGTTTTGAGTTTCATTGAGGCTTACCTATCGCTGAGGTTCTCTAGTGATGCTTTTAGGCTAGTTTCGTAATTGCTCATTCTTGCTCTCTTTTGTTAATCACAGTTTATTGTCAAAACTAGAAATGGGCTACCTTAATTTGCTGAAAAAGTAGTCAAAAAACACTCATGCCAAAGCCTTGTATATCAAACATACATAGGTGATTTGAGGGTTACGTCTAAATA
>Ga0315899_10008631_pt1 | contig 10925 bp, 10 predicted proteins | sample LakEriMetagenome_2_FD_203518 | JGI IMG/M metagenome (GOLD analysis project Ga0315899, IMG submission 203518) | Freshwater fungal communities from buoy surface, Lake Erie, Ohio, United States - Buoy 4 MA112 | ecosystem: Environmental > Aquatic > Freshwater > Lake | place: USA: Lake Erie, Ohio...
ACTCTGAGTGCATAAAGCGCCCAAGTAGAACCTTCCAAGTCATACTCTGGTCGAGTGATTTGAAAAATTACCCAGTGCCATAAGTAAATTGCATATGAGCGCTCACCGATCCAAATAAAGGGCTTGCTACTCAAAATCGGTGCAAATCGTGAGGCGGGATGGACTATTGAAATGAGAATTGCCACCCCAAAAATACCTGCTAGAGGAAATGCTATTTTGTACAAAGTTGGATCTGAGGCATCTATAAAGAGAAATGCAGCGATTATTCCAAGAAAGCCGAAAACTCCAATTCCATCGATGAAATCTTGAGCTCGCCTAGAGACAGTCTCTTGCAAGTTTTGAGGGATCCAACTAACTGCAAGTGCGGCACCAAGAAATAAACCAATACTGTGGGTATCTGTTCCAAAGTAAACATGACTTACTTTTGATGCATCAGAACCATCGACTTGCAGTGAGACTATAAGAAGAGTTATACCTGAGGTAATAGCAATTAATAGTGCGGCAAAGGGGATTCTTTTCTTTCCAAAGTAACGTAAAACCAAAAGCAAAATAAGGGGCCAGACTACATAAAACTGTGCCTCAACTCCCAATGACCAGGTGTGCTGCAAAAGCGCAGGTCTTCCAATAGATTCGAAGTAATCTGTTTCACGAAAAATTAACCACCAGTTCATGGCTCCAAAAATTGCAAATGGAGCATCGCCCAAGAATCTGCGCATCGTATCTGGGGCCCAAAAACCTACGATAATTGTTGTTACAAAAATCATGAAAAGAAGTGGTGGGAGCAGTCTTCGAAAGCGGGCTGCATAAAAAGCGCGAAGATCTAGGCCACCACTTCGCTGTATTGAATCTAGAAGAAGTCGAGTAATGACATAGCCTGAGATAACAAAGAAAAGATCTACACCCAAAAATCCGCCAGGAATCCAAGAAAAATCTAGGTGGTAGAGAATTACAGCGATAACTGCGACTGCACGTAATCCATCTATCGCTGGGACATGTCGAATTCCCCGAGTGATAGACATAATTTAAGTAATACTAGAAATGAACGCTCAGATTATTTCTTTGCAGTCTTCTTTTTTGAACCCTGACTAGCAGATTTCTTGGCAGTTTTTTTAGATGCTCCTCGCGGAGCAGCTAATGCTGATTGTGTTCGCTGGCTAGAAACTCTTAAAGGACCTGAATTAATGAGTGTGTCATTGGGATTGAGATTTTCTAAGATACTTTTTTGTAGCTCTTCCAATTTTTGAAAAGCACCATCTAGTCGATTTCGAGATTGTTGAATTGAAGACTCTGCTGAATCCAGGGCTTGCTTTTGAATTCGGTACAAGCGCTCTGCTTCACCAATTGCCCCATTTAGCCATTGGCGATAGTTGGTAATCTCTCCAGTTGCAGTTGAGATGATTCGCTCACCTTCGCGCTTTGCAGCATAGGTTAGAGCTGTGACTTCACGCTTACTTTTTTCTAGAAGGTCCTCTGCCTCAGTCTCTGCTTCTGCAACCTTTTCTTCTGCTTCTGCTTCTGCTGTCTGAATGTATTTTCTGCCCCGTGATTCGGCGCTGCTGAGAATTGATCGAGCCTTTAAATCTGCCGCGGCCAGTTCTTCTTTTGTTGCACGCGTGGTTTCAGCAATTAATCGTGTTGCAGCAGCCTGGGCTTTACTCTCACGAGCTTGGGCAGACTTAATCATTGACATGGCAGTCTCTGTTGCAAGAATTTCAAACTCTTCACGCGTTAGGCCAGTGATGTCACGGCGAGATTTCAAATCTGCAATTTGTGCTTCAAGTTCTCGAATGCGATCTACTGAAGATGTGGAAGGAGTATTTGAATTGTTATCGTCACCTGTAAAGCCAACCCAGCCGAGGAAATTCTTCTTTTCTGCCATCTTTTGACCCCATTACTCAATGATTTAGAGCCCTAGGTTAGGGCACCACCCTAGTTACTGTAAATCGCTACTGAAATCGCTACGTACTGAGAGATCCATGCGGCAAGCACGAAAACGTGAAAAAGTTCATGAAATCCGAAGTATTTTGCACTGCGCCCAGGGCGCTTGAGCGCGTAAAAAATCGCACCAACTGTATAAAAGAGTCCACCGATGAGAATAGGAAGTAACACCCATAAACCACCCTCTCGGTAGAGCGCCGGGGTGTATGCCACAGCGACCCAACCCAGGAGTAAGTAATTGCCAACATAAAGCCAGCGAGGTGCATTAATCCAAAAAACCCGTAGCCCTACGCCAAATAACGCACCTAGCCAAACGATCAAGAGCAGAATGTTTCTTTCGCGACCTTCTAGAAGGGCAACAGCAAATGGAGTGTAGGTACCTGCAATAAGCAGATTGATGTTTGCATGATCCCAACGGCGCCACATCATTTTCTTTGTGGGAACCCAAGGGACGCGGTGATAGATGGCAGAAACACTAAAGAGCATGATGGCTGTGGCTGCATAAATCGAAACGGCAAACCTAAGTGATTCATTACTTAAAACAAACAAGACAAGCGATGCAATGATTACGATCGGTGTTGCGCCCAAGTGAAACCAACCACGAAGCTTTGGTACAACCACTTGATTCATCTGCTAACCATACGGGTTGAGTAAGCGGCCAGCGCATGTGATCTGCATTTTCTGTGGCGCCAGAGGTGATCACCGGGAGGGTGAATCTGGGGTGAGGCTACTGACAAATAACCCAATTTAGGCTGGAATTGAGAGAGGCCACTGGAAAAATCATCACAAAAGTGAGAATTTCATGAGGTCTTTTCTCTCAAATTACTGCATACTTTTATATGTCGTTGATCGAAGGGGCTCCTCGAGGACTCCTTATGGGCAATGGTTTCATGGGTCGAATGACCTGTGAATATGATCCTCATGGAGGAATAAATAGATGTTTATTCAACTAGATAGCAACCAATGGAACCTCGTTTACAACGTGTTCTCACTTGGTTTGATCTCTATGCTCGCAACTACTGTTTACACATTAGTTTCTCAGCCAAGAGTTCTAGCAAAGTACCGCACAGCACTTGTAATGTCTTCAATGGTTACATTTATCGCTGGCTACCACTACCTACGCATCTTTGATTCATTCAAGCATGCATCAGAGGGTGGAAAAGTTCTACTTGATGGTTCACAGGATGCATTCAACGAGGCATACCGCTACGTTGACTGGCTATTGACTGTGCCTCTACTACTTGTAGAAGTTATTGCAGTTCTAGCTCTTGCTAAGGAAGTTTCACGTTCACTCATCATGCGACTTGTTCCAGCATCAGCTGCAATGATCGCACTTGGATACCCAGGTGAAATCTCAAGCGATCAGAACACACAGGTTCTATACGGTGTTCTTTCAACACTTCCATTCATCTACATCCTCTACGTACTATTCGTAGAGCTTGGCAAGTCACTTGAGCGTCAGCCAGCTGGCGTTGCAGAGACAATTGGTCGCCTACGTTTGCTATTGATCGCAACATGGGGTGTTTATCCAATCGCTTACATCTTCAACATCGTTGGTGATCAAACAGCATCATCATTCGTAGCTGTTCAAGTTGGATACACAATCGCTGATATCTTGGCAAAGTGCGTATTCGGTCTAACAATTCTGAAGATCGCAAAGATGAAGTCAGTAGCAGAAGGAATGAAGGACGATCACTAATCATTGATTAGAGATATTTCTTTATAAATATCCTTAAAACAGGGGTGTCGCGAAAGCGGCGCCCCTGTTTGCTTTCTTAGACTAAATGCATGGATAAAAACTGGATCAATAACTATCGACTAGGTAGCTACACGCTTTTTGCCTGTGGTCTCATCAATTTACGCTACCAATGGGGAGAGCCAGATGTGCTGGCTAGAAGTGCAATGATTTTTGTGCCAGGCGCGATTTTCTTGGCGGCAACATTTGTTCCCGCAGCACTCAAAGTTCTTGCAAGACGCGAAGTTAAGGCCCTCTCTGCCGTAATAGGAATCTTGCTCATCGCTTACGCATTTAGTAATTAGAAATGCGCAATTAGATCAGCTGTAAATGTGCATCTGGCCCGGCTGCAAACTTTCGCAACCGGACCAGATGGCTTTTTCTACAACTAATTGATATTGATTACTTAGCAGCGGCAAATCCGATTTCTAGATCTGCTTTGAGATCGTTAATGTTTTCTAACCCTAGACTCAATCTCACAAGTCCAGGTGTTACACCGGCTGCTAACTGCTCATCACTAGATAGCTGTGAGTGAGTAGTTGTTGCCGGATGAATAACTAACGAACGAACATCGCCGATGTTGGCTACGTGTGAGAATAGTTTGAGGGATTCCACAAATTTTCTACCAGCTTCGACTCCACCTTTAAGTTCGAAAGAAAGCACTGCGCCAGGTCCTTTAGGTGAGTATTTCTTAGCCAATGCATTCCATGGAGAGGAAGCAAGTGCTGCATAGTTAACTTTCTCAACGCTTGGATGTGCTTCTAACCAGGTCGCAACAGCTTTTGCATTCTCAACGTGGCGATCAATGCGAAGACTTAAAGTCTCTAAGCCCTGCGCAAGTAGCCATGCGTTAAATGGTGCAACTGCAGCACCGATATCACGCAACAACTGCAACCTAATCTTAAAGATGTAAGAAAGATTTGCACCAAATGCAGAGCCAACACCTAAGGCTTGTGAGTAGACAATTCCGTTATAACTTGGATCTGGCTCATTAAAGCCCTTGTATTTATCTGGGTACTTTGCATAATCAAAAGTTCCTGCATCAACAATTGCGCCAACTACAGCGTTTCCATGACCTGACAAAAACTTAGTAGCAGAATGGATGACAACATCTGCCCCAAATTCAATCGGCTTGATCAAGTAAGGCGTTGCAACTGTGTTATCAACAATCAGCGGAACGCCTATTTCATGGGCAATGTCAGCAACTGTTTTGATGTCCAAGATCTCATTTTTTGGATTAGCAATCGTCTCGCCAAAAAATGCTTTTGTGTTTGGCTTGACGGCATCTCGCCATGATTGTGGGTCAGCAGGATCTTTGACGAAAGTTACATTGATTCCAAACTTTGGAAGCGTGTAGTGAAATAGATTGTATGTGCCACCGTAGAGGCTTGGGCTAGAGACAATATGGTCACCAGCTTCAGCGATATTCATAATTGCAAACGCTGTTGCTGCAGATCCTGAAGAAAGTAAAAGAGCTGCTACTCCACCTTCAAGTGCTGCAATTCTCTGTTCTACGGCATCTTGGGTTGGGTTCATGATGCGGGTGTAAATGTTTCCAAGCTCTGCCAACGAAAATAAATCCGCTGCATGTTTTGTATCCCTGAATTGATAGGCCGTGGTTTGATACAAAGGAAGTGCGCGTGCACCAGTTGTTGGATCGGGTGTTTGCCCGGCATGAATTTGAAGCGTTTCAAATGACCAGTTGTTTGACATTATTTCTCTCCATCGCAGTAGGTGTCAGGAGATTGCAAACGATGGTATGTAATTATTTAAGTCACTTAAACGTGTTACTTAAATCGGTGATACCGCGCTTATCAGTTTCCTGACCAGTTCGTCACCCGGAGCACCCCACCGCGTTGGAGGGTTGCCGCCTACTAAGCCGGGGCTAAAACGTAGGACTCGTGAACAGGAAAATCATAACCCCATAGATCGCAAATGAAAAGTCGAACGTAAGATTTTGTGGGATTCAGTGCCAAGGCTGTTATTTGGGCACGATTGGAAGAGTCATTCAGGCCACATGAAGCCAACTTGCAACTAACTTGCAGGTACTTAGCTACCGCACGCATTCCTTAGCCAGTTATTTCCTAAAGGTTAAGTCGGCTCTCTTCATCTCTGTGACAAGAGTTCGCACAGCGTTTGGTCCCATGCCATGCAGTTCCTTGAGAGCTGCAAGTGAGTACTTCCGTAAATCACTTAACTCAAAAAGCCCCTCATCGACGAGTGCTCTCCGCGCAGGAGCACTAAGGCCAATCTCTTTCCATGCTTGATCAAGAGATTCGTAACGCTCTAATTCGCTGGTGTTATTACTACTTGCTATCTGAGTTGATGCTCTCTTTAATTCACGATTAGCTGCAGCAATCCGCTTAGCTTCGGCCGCCAGTTTTTTAACCTTGGCGGGAGATTTTTTTGCCATGTGCCTATCTACTTTCTTTTCAACACATCATTTATAACTTAGTGATTATTTCTTGGATAAACCTTAATTACTACTTCCAACTCGAATAACTCTTGTAACCCGTTACGAAGTTCTTTATTGATTCAAATGTATCGTGTGCGGGAGGCGGGACTTGAACCCGCACGTCCGAAGACACAGGTTCCTAAGACCTGCGTGTCTGCCATTTCACCACTCCCGCAAACCCATAACAGTGCCGTGGCACCACTATGGATAGGAAGCAAGATTAGAGGTAAGTTATGCGTGTTGCCAAAACGGCCCATAAATCGAAAGGTTTGCCCTCATGACATTGAAACCAACACCAGAAGATAAGTTCACCTTCGGACTTTGGACTGTCGGTTGGCAGGCACGCGACCCTTTCGGAGATGCAACCAGAGATCCATTAGACCCAGTTCGAACTGTCAATGAACTGGCTGAACGAGGTGCCTACGGTGTGACATTTCATGATGATGATTTGATTCCTTTCGGAAGTGATGACAGTGCCCGTCGTACACATATTGATCGTTTTAAGAAAGCACTGGCTGACACAGGAATGAAAGTTCCTATGGCCACTACAAATCTTTTTACACATCCTGTTTTCAAAGACGGCGCCTTTACATCTAACGACAAAGACATTCGTCGCTATGCAATTCGAAAAGTGATGACAAATATTGAACTCGCAGTTGAACTTGGCGCAACAACATATGTATGTTGGGGAGGACGCGAAGGAGCAGAATCCGATGGCGCCAAAGATGCATACGTTGCGTTAGATCGCTTCAGAGAGGCTTTTAATACTCTTGGTGAGTTTGTTACCGATAATGGATACGACATCAAGTTTGCAATTGAACCAAAGCCAAATGAGCCACGCGGAGATATTTTCTTACCAACGATTGGTCATGCACTTGCTTTTATTAACTCACTTGATCGCCCAGAATTAGTAGGGTTGAATCCAGAAGTTGGCCACGAACAAATGGCCGGGCTCAACTTCGTTCACGGAATTGCTCAGGCACTTTGGCACAAAAAGCTTTTCCACATCGACCTAAATGGTCAACATGGTCCAAAGTTTGATCAAGATTTGGTCTTTGGACATGGAGATCTAAAGTCTGCATTTTTCTTAGTTGATCTTTTGGAACGTTATAACTACTCCGGACCAAAGCACTTTGACTACAAGCCTGCACGTACCGAAAACGATAAAGGCGTATGGGAGTCTGCAACTGCAAACATGAGAACCTACCTTGCACTTAAAGAGCGAGCAGCAGCATTTAGAAGTGATTCACGTGTTATTGCGGCAATGAAAGAGTCGAACATTTCTGGACTTGCAGAGCCAACTCTTGCCAAAGGTGAAACATGGAAAGACCTCACAAAAGATGTCTTTGATGTGGATGCAGCTGGAAAACGCGGATATGGATATGAAGCAGTTGATCAATTAGCACTTGAGCACTTAATGGGGCTGAAGTAGCGCTAAGGAGTTAAATTACCCCTGCGCGAAATCGCATCAACACCTGCAGAAACCAAAAGCACTAACCCTGTAACGATGAACTTGATACCTGCTGCGTAACCAAGTAATCCCATTCCATTATCGATTACTGCAACGACTAAGCCGCCAAGAATTGCATCTCTGACTTTTCCCTTTCCGCCAAATAGTGAGGTTCCACCAATTACTGCAGCGCCAACTGCATATAACAAGGTTGAACTACCACCAGTTGTGGGAGAAATAGAGTTTTGGCGAGAGGCAAAGATCATTCCTGCAATCGCTGCAAAGCCAGAACAGATCATGAAAGCTGTAATTCGAATTCTCTTTACGTTGATACCTGCTCGTCGAGCTGCTTCGGCATTTCCACCTACGGCATAGATATGGCGTCCAAAAGCAGTACGCCCCAAAACAAATGTTCCGACGACTAGAAGCAAGAGTATTACTGGCACAACATAAGGAATGCCCTTAAGGCTCACTAGATCTGGATTATTACTGCGTTCCAAGTTGAGAGCAAAAACTGCTAGACCAGTCAAGGTAAGTAATGCAGCAGTTTTAATGATCCAAAGCTTTTTTAACTCTGTTTTTAATCCAGCGTTACGCCGAGAGTTCATTGAACTTAAGCCCACTAAAACGTATGCAACTGCAATCACAATGAAAAATACCCAGCTACCGATTGGAGAAATGTTTGAGTTCTGCACGGCAAGGATCGTTTCGTCTTCAACGCGGATGGTTCCACCCTCGCCTGCTAAAAGTAAAAGTATTCCTTGAAAGGCTAGAAATGCTGCCAACGTGACAACGAAAGAGGGAATGCCTAGTCGAGCAACCAATGTGCCCAAGAAAAACCCGAGAAGAACGCCAACTGCAATACTAGCAAGCAGCGCGATATACCAAGGTTGACCTTCATTGGTAATAAGAATTACCAGAACCGCTCCAGATACACCGGCGGTGTATCCAGCAGAAAGATCAATTTCACCTAGAAGTAAAACAAAAACTAATCCCATTGCAATAACTATGACTGCAGCTGCTTGAGTAATTAGATTCGCAAAATTGCCTGGAGTCAAGAAAACATTTGACATTGAACCAAAGACGATGCAGAGAACGACTAGGCCTAGAACAGCTGGTAGCGAGCCAATATCACCTGCTTTTACACGAGACCAGTAATCCTTCATCGCACCTTTAAGGGTTGAAACTTCGGCCTCATTAACGTTGCTCATTTGTCTGCTCCTGTCTTTGAAGCGGGAGATTGAACTCCTGCAGACTTGCCAGTTGTTATTAACTCCACTACTTGACGGGGTTCTACGTCTTTCTTATCAACTTGAGCCGCTAATTTTCCGAGATAAAGAGCTGCAATGTTATCTGCGACTTCAAATACATCATTTAAATTATGGCTAATCAGTACAACTGCAAGGCCGTTATCGGCCAATCGACGGACAAGGTTTAGTACTTGCTCTGTTTGTGCAACACCTAAAGCTGCTGTCGGTTCATCCAAGATCACAACCTTGCTATTCCAAAGCACTGCACGGGCAATTGCAACAGTCTGTCGCTGCCCACCAGAAAGTGAAGCAACAGTCTGTCGAATTGACTTAACAGTTCGAACGCTTAAACCATCCAAAGTTTTGCGCGCTAAAGCTTCCATTGAAGATTCATTAAGGACTGGCCCACGCTTTTGCTCACGACCTAAAAACATATTGTGCACAATGTCTAAATTGTCACAGAGTGCTAAATCCTGATAAACGATTTCAATTCCAAGTGTTGTTGCATCTCGAGGTCCACTTATTGTGACCTTGGAGCCCTCAAAGAAGAAATCTCCTGCTTCTGGGTTATAGATACCCGCAATGCACTTAATCAACGTGCTTTTACCAGCGCCGTTATCTCCTACGAGAGCAGTGACCTTTCCTGCATACACATCGAGATCAACATCCTTTAGGACATGGACTGGCCCAAAAGATTTATTAACTCCACGTAAAGACAGAACTGCTGTTGTCATAGTCTCCCAGTTTCTTCATATTAAAAATTTCTATGGTGTACATCTTATTATTTCTTTGCCAACTTGTTAAGAGAACTTTGTAAGCCACTTGCAAACCATCTTTGGTTCTTAACTTCACACGAACTTCACACTTTGATAGTTAAAGCAGGTGCGGCCCGGGGAAAACCCCGAGCCGCACCTTACTTTTTACTACAAGCTCTTAGAGCTTAGCTTTTGGGAAATTAGATTCCGTTAGCTACGCAGAGCTCTTCGATTCCTTCGCAAACTGCTTCGCGAGTCTGGAATCCATCAGCAATAACGTCCTTGACGTTTGCCTTTGTGATTCCAACTGGTACCAAGAGAACTGATGGAACATCTGTAGTTCCATTGTTTACTGATCCAGTAGCAGTAGTTGCTTCTTCGCCACGTAGAAGTGCGATTGCAAGCTCTGCTGTTGCTTCTGCCTCAGCCTTGATTGCCTTGTAGACAGTGTTTGAAAGATCTCCTGTAAGGATTGCGCGCAATCCTTCAGCTGTTGCATCTTGACCAGATACACAGACCTTACCGTTTAGCTTGTTCTTCTTAAGAACAGCTACAGCTGCAAGTCCAAGACCTTCGTTAGCTGAAACAACTGCGTCAAGCTTTCCGCCTGCCTTAGTTAGTTGCTGTTCGAAAATTACTCCACCCTTTGCGTTGTCCCAATCTGGAACAGCTTGGTCATCAACGAGTGTGTATGCCTTTGAATCAATCAAAGGACGTAGAACTGAATCGTATCCAGCCTTGAATAGTGTTGCGTTGTTATCTGTTGGTGAACCGTTTAGGTAAACGATACGTGCCTTTGACTTACCAGCTGCATCAAGACATGACTTGATACCTTCGCCCTGTAGACGACCAACAGCCTCGTTATCAAATGATACGTAGTATGAAGCTGAACCATTAAGTGTTAGACGATCGTAATCGATTGTCTTTACACCCTGTGCAGCAGCCTTGTCCTGAACAGCCTTAGCTGAATCTGAATCTAGGTTTACAAGGATTAGAACCTTTGCACCAGCAGTTAACATCTGGTCAGCAATTGTTGCGAATTGTTCCTTGTCTCCGTTTGCGTTTTGGATATCAACTTCGACACCGGCTGCATCAAATGCTGCCTGTAGGAATCCGCGGTCAGCAGTTTCCCAGCGGTTTGAAGAAGCTGCATCAGGCAGAATTACACCGACGAAACCGTCAGCTGAACTATCTGATGAACTTGAGCAACCTGTTAGAACGATTGCGAACGCTGACATAGCAGCGACAATCGCGAGGCGACGCTTTTTCATTTAGTAGACCTTTCGAAAGGGGATGTGCCCTTGGCGGTTTTCGCCTTGTTGAGTTGGCACAACGTAGGGTA
>Ga0315899_10008633_pt1 | contig 10925 bp, 13 predicted proteins | sample LakEriMetagenome_2_FD_203518 | JGI IMG/M metagenome (GOLD analysis project Ga0315899, IMG submission 203518) | Freshwater fungal communities from buoy surface, Lake Erie, Ohio, United States - Buoy 4 MA112 | ecosystem: Environmental > Aquatic > Freshwater > Lake | place: USA: Lake Erie, Ohio...
TCTATGAGCCTCATTACAGCCTTAGGTGATTTGGCGTTGCCATTGTTGGGTTTCTTGCCGCCGGCTACAGACGCAGTGGCTTCGGTCTTAATTGATGGTGTAGTTAAATCCTCTGAGGATTTGGTCTTAAGTGTCAGAGTTTCTTTTGTCATGGACATTCTTTCTTTGATTGAATGCCGCATTGCCAAAGCACTGTGAAGATCGTAAAATGTGAGTGTTAGCTTCAACCAAAGCTCTCACAAAGCCGCCTTCCCAATGCCATGGGTTGAGCGGCTTTTATTTGGATGATTTGGCTTCGTATTTCAGTACTAGTTCGCGACAAGCTTGCTTGCGATCTTTGTAGCTGACGTGTAGCTTGATTAGCCGAATGTTGAGGCAAATGACACGTCGTATGATGTGTATTTTTTCTCTTGGCAAGCTTTTCAAATCGCAGGGTTGTTTGCAATTGCCAACCACTGCAAAGTGGATCAAGCTTACTTCGTTTATGTAATGGCGAGGTAGTGTCTCTTTGCCAATACTGTCGCGGTAGCTTTTCAGCGCAGTTTGAACTGAGGCAATGTCAATTCTGATCATACAGCCTCCTTATTGCAAGCTGCTTTACGATCAAGAACCCATTGATTAACTTGACACTCCAACCAACCTACTGCTCTACCACCTGGAACCAATTGGAAAGGTTTGGGGAATTGGCCTTGAGCGACCATGTCAAATAATTTTGCGCTGCTGATTTGTAGCTTTTCGCAAACCTTGGCGTGTCTAATTATTTGTATCGATACAGGAAAATTTTCAGTTTGGTCTTTCATCTTCATTCATCCTTCTGTGTCTTAAGTGACCCAGTGAGGTTCAATGTATTGATGAATTAAATTACCGCCAAGATACTGATCTGGAGTACCTATTTTTTGCCAATGGTGAATTCTGGTTTGCGGTCGGTTGATATCCGATTCCAATTCTTTCGCACTGTGGTTTTTTTTGTGTCAGGCATTGCCTGGCTGATTTCCTCTATTGCCTCAGAAGTTTTTTTGGGTTTTGAGCCTTCATTTGTTGCTTCTGTTGCAGCAGCTACGTAGCCGTTTGCGAATTTTCTTTGCATTTCACGCAGGAAGCCGTCTTTACGCACTCCGACCTTGTCTGGAATTACATTGAAAGCTTCATTCGCATCTACGCCACAAGCTATATTTTGAAGAGCGGTGTAAAGCCATTTTGAAATATCTTCAGGCAAAGGAGCTCCTTCTTTCATTGCAAATTCAATTGACTCTGAAATACTCCACAAATTACGTTGACGGTCTATGAGTGGTTTTTTAGTTGTGAAGTCCAGCGGCTTGATTTTTTTATTCATGTTGCACTCTTTCTCATTGTGATCACGCTGCCAATTTGCGGTTTAGTTTCGATGTGTTGTTGCCAAAGCTGCATCAACTTTGCCCTTTTATCTAATTGATCTTGTCGGCGATATGCCGCTTCTGCTTTGTTTTTTATGGTGTGTGCCAATGCGAGTTCCAATGTCTCGTTCTGAAACTGAGTTCGCTCTGATGCCCAGTCACGAAAGCAACTACGTAGACCATGTGGTGTGTAGCCCTTGAACTTTGGCAGTCGCTTGAACACAGCCAAAAACGCACCAGTTGATAGGTGAGGGTTCTTGGTGATGGAGTGCCCCGCAAACACGAAGTCGTTTTGCTGTGCGGCCTTCATAGTTTTCAGTATCTCCAGTGCCCGGCTACAGAGTGGCACCCGATGTTCACGTCCAGCCTTCATGCGTTCAGCAGGCACCGTCCAGACTTTCGCTGCCGTGTCGATCTCGTCCCAGCGGGCACCAACAGCTTCGCCTGTTCTGGCTGCAGTCAATAGCATGAACTCCAGCGCCAGCGGGGCAGTGCCGGGCAGGGCGCGTAGAGCCATGACAAACTCATGCACTTCTGTGTAATGGATGGCAGCGTGGTGCTCAACCTTCTTGATCTTCTGTGCCTTGGGTAGTAGCTCACCCAGTGCACCCTTTAGTCTTGCTGGGTTTTCCCCCTTAAGGTAGCCTCTGGCTTTGCACCAATCTAGTACTACTTCAATGCGCTGCCGCACTCGTGTAGCTGTTTCAGTTTTGGTAATCCAGATGGGTTCTAGCACCTTATGAACTAGGTCGGTTGTGATCAGGTCTACAGGTTGTTTGCCCATCAATGGACTCACGTAGGTGTTTAAGGTATTGAACCATTGCTGACCATGCTTCACATTTCGCCACTCAAGCGACTTAGTTTCAAGGCACTTAATCAGGGCCTCATCAAAAGTGATGCGATGTGCACGTTCCGCAACTGCAACTGCTCGTTGTTTGTCCCTTTCGTCCTTTGGATCAAAGCCGTCAAGTACCTGTAGTTTTAAGTCGGTTGCTAGTTTTCTAGCATCAGCAAGTGAACGGACTTTGGTAGAACCAAGTCCAAGTTCTCGCCGAGTCTTGGTGGTGGGTGATGTGTAGCGCAGTAACCAGCTTCTGGTAATTTGCCCTTGACCTTGAACGACTTGAAGATTCAATCCGGGGCATGCACCGTCTGCGTGATAGCCCAGACGTTTTTCTGTCTCAACCTGTTTAGCAGTTAACTGTTTAAGAGCCGTTCTACCCACCTTATTACCCTCCAATTTAATCTGGATTTTACTGGAGCTTAGTGGGTTTGGCTAGAGCTTCTTGCCTATGAGGACTGGCAATTTAATAGGTAAATAGGACTTGATGGCGGTTTGTGGGTTTGGATGCGTAGGACACCTTCTCCGCCAGACTGTCAAGGCATAAGCCCCTTGCCGAGCTTATTTGTTATCTACACACCATAAAGCATATCAATAAATCTGAATTAGCTTTAATTGGTTTAGTCGCGACTGTTTTTCGTCCGCCCTCTAAAACGGTTGCGGGTGATGTCACCGAACAGTTGATGAAAGGGATTTCACCAACTCGTCACAGCACATCAGCTGCGCCAAAGTCCCCATATCGGCCAGTGCAGCCGCATGAACTTCAGGCTTGAAAGCCGCGCAGCCGTCACTCAGCACAATGGTGTTGTACTCGCGCATGTGAGCATCGCGTAAGGTGCTGGCCACGCCGCCGTTGGTCACGATGCCACAAACAGCAACAGTGTCTATGCCTGCATGGCGCAGCACCCAGTCGAGCTGGGTATTGAAAAATGCCGAGTAGGCCACCTTGCAGACTGAAACGTCGATCAATGGCTGCAACTCAGCCACACTGGCTTGGCCGATACTGCCTGGCGCAAAGTCACCGCGCCGCAAAAACGGGCGCAAGGCCAGCAGATGCGGTGAAATCATCGGCTCGCCAATGGCATCAGGCCAGAGCGTGAACTGGCTGGCCGCCACCAAGCCACCACTCGCCTTGACTGCACGCGCCACGCTAGCAACGCGGGTCGGTAGAGCTCGCGCTGTTTCGCTCACAGCACCACCGCGCGCATATGCGCCCTCAGGTGACAAGAAATCATTTTGCAGATCAACAATGATCAAGGCTATGTTTGAAGTCGGGCCGCTTTTCACTGTTCAGGCTCCTTGCCAAATTGGATGCGCAGTTGATTCATCAGGCCGTCGCTGCGCGCCCTCTTGCAAGTCATCCGCATCAGCGCAGCTCATCAGCAAAGTTCTTATTTCATTCAATGCGTGCAGCCTCGCGAAGGCCGTTGATCATTGATGTGTCTAACAAATACTCTTCAGCGAGTTTTTTGTCCGCGGCCTTGCGCTGGAGTTCCGTGAGTACCTGCCTGCGCTTGCCCGCATCTCGCTCTTGCATACGGGCGCGGTTCTTGCCAGACTGTTCTAGCACATGCTTCACCGCTATTGGACGGCGCTGTCTTTCATAGAGCTCAAGAAGGCTTTTATCTTCTCCGGCATAGATCCGCTGAAGTTTGTCGGCCAAATTGAAGGCATCATGAATTCCCCCATTCATTCCCATGCCGCCACTTGGGCTGTTGATATGCGCAGCATCTCCTGTCAAGATCATCCGACCATGCACATAACTGTTCACGACACGCTGATGAATTCTGTAAGGCCTAATTTCCATAACATCATAGGCCGTTTGTTTGCTAAATATCTCCTGCAATTTGCTTTCAATTGACGCTGGTGATAATGCATCTTGATCACTCTCATTTTCTCGTGGGTACAGGCTAACGCGCCAGAGATCACGCAAACGTAGCAGGCTGAAAGTTCCGCTTTCTTTCCAGCAGTAGTTGATGAATGACAAGTTCGGAACGTGCTCATGAAATGGGAAGCTTGTCGTCGCCAGTACCGTTGTTTCCGGAAATGTGTGCCCCTCGAATCCAAGCTGGAGTTGAGAACGAACAACGCTTCTAGCGCCGTCCGAACCTATCAAATAATCACCACTGAATGTCTGTTTTTTACCTCCGGGGCCCGTGACTTCCACCTCAACACCTTCGTCATCTTGGCGGCATTCGTCTACCCGGTAACCCTGAAGGATTTGAATATTTGGGAGGTTGGTGCAAATGTGCTCAATTAGAAATTCGGCGAGATGCCACTGCTCACATTGAAGCCGGTAGGGATGCGCCGTATGGGCCTTCAGCACAGACAGGTCGAACTCCGCAAACTCGCCTGTCGTATGCCAGCGCACCTGCCAGGTCGGTGCAACCAAGCCAGCAGCAATGAGCTTGGGCGTGATGCCGAATTCATCAAGCATGTCGAGGGTCGGCGGATGAAACGTCGAGGCTCGTAGATCGCGGGGCACCGACTCTTCGGATTCAAGTACCAGGCACCCAATTCCCTGATGCCCCAAGAGCATGGCTGCGGTCAGACCCACAGGGCCTCCACCCACAATAATGACGTCTTGATCTTTCGACTTTTTATTTCTCATTGAATTTTTCAACCTTGTGACGACTCCAATCGTGAGGCCCAATGCTTGCCCGTCAACCAATCTTGGATTGGATACTTGCCTGGGTCGATCACTTCAACGGATTTCCATGCAAGAGCCAGCATGCATGACAACACCGGCACTCGGCGCTGCGCCAAGTTGGATGCGAGTACAGGCTGCAGAGTTGGCATGCCGGTACCAAGCATCACGACCGCATCGACCCCAGACAATGTTCCCAATTGATCCAAGACGCCGTCTGCCTGTTTAGCACTCAAGGAGTAGATGGGGTGAAATTCAGAGTCATCGATGGCCGCTGACGCGGCTTTGACTACAGTGAGTCCATGTGACTCCCAATACCCAATGCTGGTTTGTGTCAAGGCCTCTGGATAGGGGGTTGCTAATGCGATCTTGTGAACACCCATCTCGGCCAAAAAATCTACCAGCGCTGAGGCAGCGGTGAATGCCGGCACGCCGCGCATGTCACTTAGTTCAGCCAGCAATTTCTCTTCATTTTCGCGACCGGCTAAATAAGACGCTCCGGTGCACCCAAGTGCCACCGCTTCTATGGGTGCGTTTGCAAACTGCATCAAAGTTTGACTTGCGATGCGAAAGTAATCGACGAGTCGAAGCTCGATAGTCGTCGCCTGACTGACAAGACGTGCATTGATATGCGCATACCCGGCAGGCATAAGAATAGAAAATTCTGGTTCAACCGTTGTATTGGCTTGAGGCGTCAACAAACCGATGAGCCCCTTTGAAGCGTATTCGACTTTCATATTTTTGGAATTATCGAAGCGACACTATTCAATAACTATTTTCGCGCTGCGTATGACTGGCGTCCATTTGGATATTTCATCTTTGAGAAATTTATCGAACCCTTGCTTTCCGATCCCGAGTGGTGTTACGCCAGCCTGCAGAAGTTGAGCTCGAATCTGTGGGTTTTTCATGACCTTGTCAAGTTCGGCTTGCAGCCGGTCGATCACCGGCTGGGGGGTATTGACTGGAACCGAAATGCCAAACCAAGCATCACCTCCCGTCCCAGGCACCACCTCGTTCATAGTAGGAACGTCGGGGAAGTCTCTTAGCCGCGCAGTGCTGCTGACCGCAAGCGCGCGCAACTTTCCTGCTTGTATCTGAGGTGCGGCCATTCCCGGGCTGGTCATCATCGCGCCGATGTTGCCACCCATCAAGTCTGTCATACCGGGCCCAGTACCTCGGTAAGGGACATGAAGTAAATTCATGGCAGACAACTGGCGAAGCATTTCAACAGCCAAAAATCCAGCAGAACCGACCCCGGCAGAACCCCAGCTGATGCCGCGGGCGTCCTTACGAGACAGCTCCACGAACTGACGAAGATCTTTGGCTGGGTGATCATCTCGCACGACAAGCATATTTGGAAAGCTGCCGATTAAAAAGATGTGCGAAAAATCATCCAACGCCCTGTAACCCAACTTTTGCCCGAGGAGTGGGCCAGTGGTGATGGCAGCACCATTGGAGAGTGTCAGAGTGTAGCCATCGGCAGGCGCTTTTGCGCCTGCATCGGTACCTATGATTGACCCGCCGCCACCTTTATTTTCAATAACGACGCGCTCCCCCAAGCCCTCCCCGAGTTTGCTGCTGACAAGCCTCGCCACAATGTCACCCGTACCGCCAGCCGCAAAAGGGACAATCAGCTTGATGGGCCGATTAGGATAAGCGTCTTGCGCCAGAACGGCTTGGCCCGCCAGGAGCGCCATTGCGCCAGCAACGATCGTGCGACGACCAACAACACGCAGAAGACTTTCGGATAAGTTCATGACTCACGCACCTTTAAAGTTGTTAACAGTGACTTATAACGTGAACAGAAGGCATGAAAACTGACTTCAAGTCAAGATTTTTAATTGTAGCAATGTTATGTATTTAGACAAACTAAGTTTCTTCATGCAACAGTTCATGCCTTTGTCCAAATACCACCAAGCTTATTTGGATTTGAAGGAACGACTCCTCGAGGGCCTCTACGATGAAGCTTTCCCGTTCCGGGGAGACAGACGCTACCAAAATTTCGATCAACGAAGAGTTGACGACTCGCATTCAGTGAACGTACCGACCTCTGAGGCCATGCAGTAGGACTTTTTTGCTGGGCTAGCTTTGTTTGCATTGCTTTACTTTGCTGAGCTCGCTGGGCGAGGGTGTGGTGGATGGGTTCCTCATACTGGAGTACCAGAAATCGTCACCCACCCACCACACCCTCACCCAGCTGTGAACAGAAGTGTTGGTACTTGGAAATTTTCCGCACACCCAAAGTTGAGTAGTCAGGGTATAGGGGGCTGACGATTTCTGGTACCCCAGTATGAGGAAGCCCCCTATGCCCTGACTGCTCAACGCTCCAGCAAGAGGAAGCTGCCCTTAGCCAGTCAAACCAAGCTTGATCTGTAACAAATTGCAACTTTGTGTCATTGCCATGCCAGAACCAAAATGGCTAAAATGGCTAAACACTTTAGAAAACTCGTTATGCGCGTCACTGCCACAGAAGCCAAGAACCGATTCGGTAGCCTTTCTGCTCAAGCCAAGCGGGAGCCAGTCTTCGTGGAAAAAGCGGGTCAGCTTGATACCGTCATTTTGTCTGCAGAACACTATCAAGCTCTAAAAGCCAATCACGATAAGAGTGCCTTAGCGGCCCGCAAGAAAAAATTTGAAAAAGAGTTTGGCGAGTGGATTGATGTTCAAAACGCTTCCTGCGAAACTCACGGAATACCCGGCTCCGACCTGCGCCCTTGGTAAATCGCCAATGGCTCAATACGACGTCTACCCTAACCCAAGCAAAAGCGCCTCTGAAGGTATTCCTTATGTCGTCGTGATTCAGAGCGACCTGCTTGACGCTTTGGCCACCAGGCTGACCATGCCTCTTGCTATTTCAGATGCCGCGATCAATACGCCAATTTCACTGTGCCCAGTTGTTGTGGTGAAGGGGCAACGACTCAATGCGCTAGCTCATTTTGCTGCGCCTTTGCCTTCAAAGTTACTCAAAAAATCTGTTGCCAATGTTGCATCTCAAGGCAGTGCCTTGATTTCGGCTATGGATGCGGTCTTGTCTGGAATATAAATTTTTTGCTAACTATGCATTCTTAAAATCCAGTGAAGATGAAATCCCGAAAATTCATAGTCTTTGGTGGCCTCATTACGTTGGTCTGCGCATTGCTAGCAGCCTGCGTCAGCATGGCACCTCGTGCCAACCCCGACTACGACGCTAACAAACCACACCATCGCCCCGATGGATTTTCTAACCGTTACTCAGAACGGTCCGACAAACCAGGCTTGATGCGTTGGCAATGGGAGCGCATGCGAGACGGCTTGCCCAAACCGCCTGCCAAGCCCATCATGGGCATCGAGCCCAACCTTGAATTGATCAACAGCGACAGCACCCAGCCCAGAGTGACATGGGTTGGACATTCAACCTTGCTGGTTCAAATCGATGGCCTGAACCTTTTGACAGATCCTCATTGGGGTCAACGCGCTTCACCGTTCAGTTTTGCAGGCCCCAAACGGCATCAGGTACCTGGCATTCCGTTCGACAAACTTCCAAAAATCGATGCTGTGCTGATCTCGCACAACCATTGGGACCATTTGGACCAAGAAACCGTTCAGGCCCTTATGACTCGTCATTCAGGTATTCGTTTCTTTGTACCGCTTGGCATTCAGCATTGGTTCAAGAAAGAAATCAAAGGCACGGTTTTGGACGGCTCCGCGCGCAACGTCTTTGCGCTTGATTGGGATCAACACGCCAGTATCAAAGGCAAAACAAAAAATCTCGAGTTGCATTTTCTGGCGGTACAACATTGGAGTGCACGGTCAATTGGTGATCGCTACGAAACACTCTGGGGCAGTTGGGCCTTCATGCATCCCGATTTTCGATTCTGGTTTTCTGGCGACCTGGCCTACTCGCGTGATACCAAAGACATCGGTGAGCGAATGGGTGGCTTTGACTTGGCGGCCATTGCAATTGGCGCATATGAACCGCGCTGGTTCATGAAAGACTCCCATGTCAATCCTTCAGAGGCACTGCAGGTTCAGAAGGATGTCAAAGCCAAAGCGGCCATCGGTATTCATTGGGGCACCTTTGACGGCATGAGCGATGAGCCTTTGGATCAAGCGCCGAAGGACTTAGAAATTGCCAAGAAAGAGTCCGCTGTACCTTTGAACTTCTTTGTGCTGAAGCATGGCGAGAGTTGGTTGTTGGAAAAAATCAATTCACGGCTTGCAAACTGATTTCGATGGCGTACTCCGTGGGCAGAATGCCTGTCTGTTGAAACCAAATGGTCATCGGGCCTTCGCCGAGTTTCTCTGGAGGGATGTTGGCAACGACATTGCGATTCAAGTCTGCAGGTCCCATGTGACCATACACAAGCATACGGCCAACGTCCACGCCCGCATCAAAAACACTGCTAGATTGGATGGCATAAAACGCAATGGCATCTTCCGACACATAGCGAACCAATTTGACAGACTTCAGTCGGTGTTTTTTAGGAATGTCATACCGGACATAGTCGGCATCGCCTCGGACCACCACGCCGTGAATGAGCATGGTGAGCAAGCCTTTGGCCATGGTGCTAGGTTGCAGCGGATTGGTAGAGGCTTCATGGCTCATGCCAGAGCCTGCTGCTAAAAGATCAAAGGCTTGGGCTTCAGATGCGTTGCCAGCCACATCAACTTGGCGAAGCCAAATCATGTTGAGCCCATTGCCTAAAGTACCCAAACCCGAGCCACTGCCCGGATTCCAATTCATCTTGTTGTCCAGCGAATACTCCCATTTCGCGTTGCCCTCAAGTCCCGCCACCTCAAGTGTGCGCGTGAAACCATCAACGCTTGCCGTGACAGACACGGGCGCGGGTGCCATGGTGTCTAGAATACATGTCACCACAACGATCTCGGATGTATTGCCTGCGTTGTCGCGAGCACGAACCCAAATCATTTTGGGTCCATCCCCTTTCACTTCAAACGAACCACCGGTACCCGATATCCAAGTCACACCTTGGTCTAACGAGTACTCCCAAGAAACATCGCTCTCTACAGCCCACAATCCATTTCGAGTGACGCCATCGCTCACACTCACTCCGGTGTCTGTGAAAGACAGTTTGGGAGGCTTCAAGACAACCGAGCCAGTGCTGGGGACAGTCGATGCGCTATCCGTCCCAGCTCCTGAACCCCCGCATGCAGTAATCATGGAGATTAAGCCAAGACTCACACCCAGAATAAATCTTTTGACACGAACACCCATCAAATTCATAGTCTAACTTTTGAAAAATTTGAATTGATCGTGCATTTCAATTGTGACAATTCGGTGAATTGCCATCCCGTTCAAAAGCCCAATAGCTCAGATGCGATCTATCGAAGTTGGACCGTGACTAATTCAGTTGAAAGATTTTGAGCGCGGGTCAAAACAACGAATCAACTGACTGGGAATTTCGGGAACTTGAGTGTTGAGATAAGTTCGAATCAAGGGCGCAGCCATCCAAGGTTTGGTGTTGCCACTCCAAATGCCTCGGGGCACAATTTGCGGATCACTGTTGTTCATTTGCAGTGTGACAACAGCGGGCAGAAGTGTCTCAAACTCTACTTCTGCCAAGCTCCATGTTCCAAGCGTCCAAATGCCTGCAATTTGCGCAGATTGAGATTGCGGTGGACTGTAGGCTTGAATGGCCTTGTGAATGGCTTGAAAGTTTGCTTCGCTTTCTTTGGGTTCCGTCACACCTTTGCAATTTTGAGTGTGCGCTAGCCATTGGTTTTGAATTTTTCCAAGAACATCGATTTCGATGCCGTCAATCACCACCAAATAACTGTGGTCAGCAGCTTTGATACTGATGTGAGAAGCGATGACGCCTACCAAGACGATCGCCAATAGCGGCAGGGCTACTTTCTTTTTCATCTTTGGGGTTTAACTGTTGGGGGTTGGGTTGGATTATGGCTGAGGTTGTTGGGCTTGCTTTGCTGAGCTCGCTGGGTGAGGGTGTGGTGGGTGGATTCCTCATACTGGAGTACCAGAAATCGTCACCCACCCACCACACCCTCACCCAGCTGCGAACAGAAGTGTTGGTACTTGGAAATTTTCCGCACACCCAAAGTTGAG
>Ga0315899_10008634_pt1 | contig 10924 bp, 6 predicted proteins | sample LakEriMetagenome_2_FD_203518 | JGI IMG/M metagenome (GOLD analysis project Ga0315899, IMG submission 203518) | Freshwater fungal communities from buoy surface, Lake Erie, Ohio, United States - Buoy 4 MA112 | ecosystem: Environmental > Aquatic > Freshwater > Lake | place: USA: Lake Erie, Ohio...
ACGGTCAGCGACTTCATCAGTTGAGTTGCCATCAAGAAAGAGCTCTACCATTTCCCGTCGTTCTGGATATTTCAGCGAACTGAGAGCCTTGTCCAGAAGTTCTTCGAGCATCACCTGTTCTTCAGGACCAGGATTTTTGTCAGCGTTTTGCCAGTCCTCAAATTGGACTGCTCCCGATTCGTTTCGTCGCTGTTGGCGAAAGAAGCGATTACGATTTAGACACTTACGAAACGTGATATGCGATAGTAGGCCCAGAACCATTCCCCAATTCTGCAGTTCGAAGGCGCCATCTTTTTGGCCGCCGAAAAATGACATCAATGCAGAGTGCGCCACACTTTGCGGGTCAATCTTAGCTTGGTTCTTCTTATCCAAACTACTTGATGCGAGCGCGACCAGCCGATCGATGAATCGTTCGTAGATTCGTCTAGCTGCGTCTTGGTCTCCATCGCTCAATGCCGACAGGACTGCGTGAAACTCTACGTCGTCGGTGTACATTGGATCTTGTTCGCTTAATTGTTAAAAACGGTAAGCCTAAATATTGCTGAGATGTGTGGTGCCGCATCAACTTGTCATTAGCCGTCATTAGCCGTCATTGACGGTATCAGCGGTTGCCCTGCTTTAATGCTGCGTTGCAATCCCAAATCCTCAGCCAGCCTGCACTATCTGTGGTTGCAATTGAGCTATTGTCCGGGGCGAAGCATATATGGCGGATCTCGAAGTCCCCTGTAATGGCCTCTCTTAGAAGGCGGATAGACCTTCCATCCTCGTTGAGCGCCCATAGTTTAACAACCCACTGCTTATTTGTTTTCTTTGCGGAGGTCGCTCGCATTTCGTAACCTCCGGTAGCAAACAATCCATCTGTTGAACTTGCGAGAACGCGTAGGTCGATATCCTTTGTTTGTGTCGTTGCAAAAAGCATAGTGCCGGAGCGTGAATCCCAAATTTGTAGACAATCATCAGCAAGAAGCGCGAGAGTATGATCTCGTAGGAAGCGAAGTCCGTTGATATGACTGGGCCGCTTTTGTTTGCCTTTCTCTAGTTGGACAGACGCATGTTTTTTCCAAATCGATTCGTGGGACGTGAGATCAAACGCCTCCAACAGTCCTTGTCCACCTCCAACGATTGCTACATGTCCATCAGGGCTTACAGCAAGGTTTGCGATGTGGTCGGCCTGAATTGGGATTGCTATCTGCCTCGATGTATCCTTTGCATCCCACAGAAAGATGAACTTGTGCGCAGCAGCGATAACGGATTGGCCTGTTTCTGAGATCCAAACTCCCACGATGGATTGGCCATCCGTCTCTCTCCACGTGTCGGTTTGCCATAACTGCTCACTATCTCTTAAGCCAATAGCAACGTTACCCTGAAAAGTTCGAGCGCGGCACGTTCCATTTGACGCGATAGCTGCATGCCAAACTAACGAGAGACGTGCATCAAGAATCGGCTCATCGATCATTGGGGTTTCGTGGACAGGCCAAAGTCGCCAGACAGCTGTACTAGCTGGACTCTCTACATGGGCCGAGATGTATTTGCCATCAACTTCGTAGTTTACACCATTGAGTTGGCTCAGATGCGAGCGTAGGATTCCGAGAGTTCGATTCCCTTCATGAACGATTGCTTCTCCGTCCGATCCACCAGTGACGATGTATTCGACCTTGCTCGCCGCGGACATTGAGATGGCTGCACCAGCATGCGTTTTCCGTGTACCGAGAGACTTCCCTGTTTGTACGTCCCATGTGCGAATGCTTCCGTCCATACTCGCGGAGGTAAGCTGTGTACCATCGAGAGAGAACCGCAATGCGGTAACTTCGCTTGTGGAGATGACAAGTCGGTGCGCAAGAGTTTTGCTTTCAAGGTTCCATATGGTAATCGTGTTCTTTTCGGGACATCCAGCAGCGACATAGTCTCCGGTTGGGGAAATCGCGAGTGCTGTCGCACCGTTCGTCTCATCTGCATGCTTTAGAGAACTTACTTGCGTTCCTGAGGCAGAATCCCATACTCGAATTTCATCCAAACTGGAGGACAGCAGTGTGTTTCGCTTTCCATCAAAAGCCAAACCGTTTATTGCTTGATTGTGCGAGGCAAGATTGGTGTCGATGTGACCCGTAGAAGCATTTCGTAGGGCAATCGAACCATCCATTCCTCCGGTCGCTGCTTGTTTTCCATTTGTCGAGAATTGAATACAGAAGACAGAACTGGGATGAGGCTCCCAAATTCCGACTTTTTTCCATGATGTGGAATCCCACGACGAAACCGAGCCGTCGACCGCGCCAAGGACGAGTCGCCTACCATCGGGAGTGAAAGTGACTGCCGATACATTTGCGTTATCGCCAACGGTGGCGACGATCGAACCATTGCTTGAGTTCCATACCTTAAGTCGATTGCCGCCGTCAGCGATGACGACGAATTCACCACCTGGGCTAATCGCAACAGATTTTGCCGCCTGCTGTGCGTTGTCACCAGGCGTGAAGTACTTCACGCATCGCATCTCCTGACACCAGACATTGGGCATCACGGAGCAAACAAGAACAAGACAAAAAGCCAATGATCGCATCGCTATCTTCTTTCGGGGCCAATTGCTAAAACGACCAGATTATTCAATTTTTGCTTTGATTAAGCGGATCGCGTGCTCTGTGTCTTGAGCCAGGTTTCTAGGAAGTTGCTTATCGGATTTGAGGATCGCACGCAGTGTGGGCAACGCCTCTTCCGCATCTGGGCCAATTGCGCCGAGGGTCTGAATCGCTTCTCTGTAAAAAGAACTGCCATTGTTGTTCAGTGCAACAAGTGATTCGTTGACAACCTTGATTAGAACGGGAGTTGCAGGTCTTGCATCTGAACCGTACTCCTTCATTACTGATAGCGCAAGCGTTGAGAACTCACCACTTGGTCCATAGTAGATGTGTCGTTTGCTACTTGGGATAGATGCAATCTCAGCGAGTAACGAAACGGCAATTGAGGGTTCGATGTTCATCGTTTTCAGGCCCCGGATAGCTTCCGTGATAAATGCTGCTTCGTATTCGTTACCGTTCTGTGGGAACTTCTTCATTCGGTCTCGAATGACTTCTGCAATTTCCTTGTCGCATCTTTTCGCGTTTGGATTCATGTAAACGAGTGCTTCCAAACCATAATAGGCGTAGATCGTATTCTTATGCTTTATGATCTGTGCAAGATGTGGGACAGATGGCTCGCCAATTTGTTTAAGAGCCTCAGTGATGGCTACAACCTGGTCCCTCGAATCATCGTGCCGACTTAGGTTTTCCAGATTGAAATTGCTTGGAAGGTGGATGACGAGCTTGTCTACTGCGGACGCTGCCTTTTCCTTCATCTCACCGATCGAACGGATTGTATCGAGCTTCGTCGAGATGCCTATGTCTTTGTCGTCGAGAGTTTTCAGGAGCTTACCGAGTTTTGATTCCTCATCCTCTGTCAGTCGTGCTTTGCGTTTTTCTGCAAACGCAGGATTGAACCCTGGGCTCTCATTCGAAAGGGACCACGAGATTATTGCTCCCCGACTGTCCTGAAACGCCACGAGGGAATTAGTAACTTCCAACTTTCGGATTTCATCTCGCCAGAGCTTCGTACTCGCCAAGGTGACTACTTTTTTTCCGTCAAAAGTGCAATGTCGCATGACTTGTTGTTCTTCACCTTGCTTCCAATGAGAACTGATCGTCACAAAGCTGTTGTTTCCACTTGATGCGACGCGGGTTATCTTCATGTCGTTGCTGACGGGTTGCGCATGAAGCACTTCAGCGCTTCCTATGCTCCAGATCTGTAGTGCTCCATCTGCACTAAGCACCAAATGGTCCTCCGATAGAAAATTAATGCCATCTACGTAGTTTGCTCGAAAGGGATTTAGTCCACTCGCAAGAATCTTGATTTCACGTTGCCATTTAGCGGACTCATCAGCAAACGAGTAAAGTTCTATTTCGCACCTGTCGCTAACGATGACCGCTGACTTACCGCTAGGAGATCCTGCAAAGTGGCTTATGTACTTTAACGGTGTTTCGTACGCTAGTGTCTCCTTGCCGTTTGCACAATCGAACCGAAGTAGTCTCGAGTGATTGGCAGCAACCAGAGAGTTGGATCCCTGGATGAACTGCATACCCAGGAATTCGTAATGCTGGCTCTGGATAACGACGTCATCAGACCACTGAGAATTAGTTCGATGGCTGATACCCATCGCAGTCCCATTTCGTCTCGCTCGGAGCATTGAGTCTTTGGAGACTACTTGCTCTTGAACGAACTGGAGTGATTTGTTTGTTAGCTTTTCGGTGGTAATAGAACCTTTGTCGACAGGCCATGTTACTCGAGAGATGAATTCATCTTGCGAACGAATGCGAACACTTGCTGACAATTGCGTCCCATCTGGTGAAAATTCGAGGCCGCCAACGTCACCTTTGTGTGAGCGAAGGACTCCTTGAATGCGGTCTGCGTTCCATATGAGGAGTTCCCCATTTTTTCCTCCAGTGATGGAAAGGTTGCTCGTGTTGCTTGATGCACGAGACAGTATTGGGGAGATTCCGCTTTTGGTATTCACTTGCTTGCCACTGCTGGCATCCCAGTTTCGAACGGTACCATCAAGAGATGTTGTGCAAATTGTCTTAGCTTCGACGTCGAACGATATCGTAGTTATCTCATCTTCATGGCCGACCAGCTTTGCGCGAACTTTTCCGGACGGGATTTCCCATACGGTTGCAAAGTCCTCTCCCGGATGGCCCGCTGCTGCGTACCTGCCGTCGGGACTTATACTCAACGTTGTTGCGCCAATTGCGCCATCGGCTCCCTCGAGTGCAATGACGATTTCACCTGAATCAACAGCGACCATTTGAATCTCGTCGACACCTCCGATCAACAACGTTTGCGAGTCGTTTGACCATGCGATCGATGCAGCGTTTCCCTGGAATCGCTTCAATTCCGACCCCGTTTTTGCATCCTGAATGATCGTTACGTCATTCTTTGCAATTGAGGCGATTCGCCTTCCGTCTGGCGAGTACCTAAGCCCAATAACTGGAGCATCGTGAAGTTTCTTGCTTATCTGCTTTTGTTGATTTTCAAGCGACCAGTGACGAATCGTACCATCGCTCATTCCAATTACGAGCGTGGTACCATCCGGCGAGAATTGAACCACTTCAAATCTCGCATTACTCTCGGTTAGCGAGGCAAACAAACTTCCGGACTGAGTATCCCGAATCTCGATCAATTTTGACTTGTCTGCGCATGTAACCAGTCCTCCATTAGGGCTAATAGCAACACTGATCGCCTCACTGGGAGCCTCAGTGTATGGAATATAGAAATGTGAGCACTGGAGTTGGCGTTCTTGGCTCAAAACATTGACAGACAATGCTGCCCAGGAGATCAAAACGAGTAGGTACTTGCACATAGATATTGTGAAATGGGTAAGGGGCGGTAGCGGAGAGGGGGCACTGTAAGATCACGCTTTCATACCGTTGGACGACAAACTTTTTTGGGCGTAATTGCGAATCACGTCAGAATCGACGGTTGGGCAGTAGCGATGCTTTGCTAGTTACTCTTGGACGAGCTCGCGGGTAATGCGATTATTGGCTCAATTGCTTTCCCGTCTCCCAGAATGTTGTTCATGCCGCGATTAAATGCCTTGAGAAAACAATCGCTTCCTTTTGTTTCTCTTGCTCTGTAGTAAGCAGCATCTGCGGAAAAATAGCTGAAACCGAGTTCGCCTTGGACACCGACCTTTTGTTGGTCTGCAACGACCTGAGCGGGTGACCAATCGCGTCCTTCGTAAACGCCCGTGTTGCAGCCATGAAGAAATACCCGTGCTGTTCGCTCACTATCCTTTGGCCACTGAAGCAGTTCTAGCTTCAATAGGTCTGCGTAATCGAACGTGCCGTCTTTGAACTCCAGACCGTCGTTTCTGCTCTCGTATGAAGCGTGCGTAAAGATGTGTACTTCGAGGACTTGTGATTGCTGATTTTTTGCAAATGAGTTGTTTGCACGAAGTGTTTCAGCGATCGACTTCCATGCAGTTGCTAGTTGGGAGGCCGACGAGACCGGAATGTACAGATACCATTCGATGAAGGGGGACCGTGCTGCGGATTTCATTTCCAGAGCTTGGTGACAGCTTTCCTCCCATTTCTTTAGCGACGTTTTTGCTGCGTCGTGGAATGCACCGTCGAGTTCGAGGGCAAAGATCGCGACCTTGAGTCGAACGGGCTTGCCCTCGAGTCTTTTGTTTTGCACCCAGCCTTTCTTACCTCGATGTTCTCCAGTGAGCACGTGCAACTGATACCAAGTCAATTGCATGTTGTCGTCGCGAATCCATACTCCTGCAATCTCGCCTGGTCGCAAGTTCTCAGATATTTCCCCTGTGAACTCCACCGCAACACCCTCTTCAATTTGAAATGAAGGCAAACTCTTCCCTTGCAGATTATTAACTGCTTCTCCGACAAACGATGGGAAGCCTCGAACTCGAATTGGATTTGTAACAAACAGGGGAGTCTTTTCCGGAATGGTTGGTTCAACAAATGCATGGGCGCCGGTGATCCCAAGGTCCATCGACATGCACAGGGCTAGGCACATCAACAGCCGACGACTATTGATCAGTTTCAATGGTGACATTCACTATTCCTCGTTGGGCTTGTGCGTCAGGTCTCGCTGGATGCGAAACTCTCAAGGTCAAAATCACCGTTGACTAGCTGGAGGCGACAGTGCGTCGGTCCCGCGATAGGAAAAGTTTGCCGACCTATCGTACGTCGATCAAAAAGAAAATTCCTTGCCAGGAGCGAGCCTTTCTTGTTTTTGCTTGTCGCCGATGCCAACAGAAATGTGATTTTGGTTTCGAACCGTAGAATCAATTCCGCAGTTTCGACTCTTGGGTCGATGCGTTTCATTGGTTTCAGATCTGACTGTCCCGTAAATTGCCAATCCAAAAGTACTTGCACATGTTTTTGCGATTAATCCTGCCGCTAGTTCTCTTGTTCTTGAACGTCAGTGCTCTTTTCGGGCAAATTGCCAGGCCGTTTGCATTGCCAGATTTTCCAGGTCGATATCAAAGAGCTTGGACGCGATTCGTCGGATTTTCACCGAAGGGAACATATGTGCTCGCTGTTGTTGAAGGAAATCCATGTGCAGTATCCGTTTGGAGGGGCTCGGATCAAACTCTTCAGTTTACAGTTCCGATTCGTCCACAAGACGGTATCGCAGACCATTCCCATGATTCCATTGAATACCTTGCGTTTCCCGTATGGAGCAGCGATGAAAAGTCACTTTTCATTCCAACCCATACAGACGATGCTGTTGGGTATGAGGTAATTGTGACATCTGTGTTGGGAGTCATTGAGCGACGAGTTCCAATCAAACGACCACCTCGCTCATCCGTTGTGAGATTATTGACAAATCGCGATGGCTCTAAACTTGCTATCGGATACAACGCCGTTTGGAACGACGATACACAACGAGTTGCCGTACACATCCTCGATGGCATCACAGGTAAAGCAGAGACAGCCATTGACGGCTTTCCTGAAGGGTTCCAACTGTATGACCTTGACTTTAGCGAAGATGGCAAACGGGTGGTGACCGCAGGACTGAAGTATCACGAACCAGACCGAACAAAACTCTCTGCCATCAAGATATGGGACGCTGAAAATGGGAAGTTGATTGCCGATTTGGGAGCTCGATCCGCAGCTGCATTTCGTGTGAAGCTATCGCGGGACGGAAAGGCAATGGTGTCAGCCCACTTAGATAAAAGGCTGGTCATATGGGACTTAAGCAATGAGAAATCGCCAGGGGCAAAACAAACGATCGAATTCAACTGCAATAACTCCTGGGATTACCAGGCGGGCTATGGCAAGTTACTTGCAAATGATGATTTGACCGCTGTAGGTTATGTCGGCGACTATCAGTCTGTTGCCGTATGGCGAGCTAACGACTGGGTGGAAACTAACCTCAATATCGCTCAAGCAAGACAAGGCGCTGCTTTATCTCCCGACGGTTCCATGTTGGTTACCGGAAGTGACAGCGTTAAAACTTGGGACTTGGGGAGAGTTTCGAATACGAAACGAGTTGCTGATGCGACTCTCGAATTACCGCTGGCTTCGAGCTCTTTTCGATTTACAAGCGATGAAAAACGGCTGGTCGGGGTTGCGTGGTCGGATCGGAAAGTTGCTTTCTCAATCGCCCTTGGTAGAGGTAAAAGACTTGGAAAGTACGACGAGATCAATTTGGGCAATAGCGAAATCTATTTGGATTCCTTTCTCACGATCGATCGCTCCGTTGGGGAGCTTGTGTTTGCTCGACCTTCGTTTGTGACCGTGAATCCACTTAGCGGATCAACAACGACCTTGATCAAAAAAGGGGAGTTAGGAGAGTTTCATCCTAAAGGTGGAGCAATTTCATTCGACGGCAAAAGGATCTTGATGTATGACGAAACGAGCTGGCGGCTATCCGATCGAAAAGGTGAAGATGTCGTCTGGGGCGAATATGGTTTAAGACAAGCGTTTTTTTCGGATGACGATCAACGGCTCATCATTCAAAAAGATTTTTCGGTATTGGTTCTCGACCGGGAATCAGGAAAGAAAATAGATCAATTGCCTATTCCGGTCGACCATTACATTCGGATGGCGTCCAAAAATCCGAATGTTGTATTTGGGACAGATTACTACAACAAGTCTATGTTCCGGTTGAACCTGAATAATGGCAGTGTGGACTACCCCTTCGATCTGCTCGGTCAGAGTTCGCGCTTAGCAATTCTCGGTTACGCAACTGCAGCTAAAGCTGAAGTAATTGTTACTGCAACTTCCGACAATCGAGTTCGTATCTGGGACAGCAAAACGGGCGAAGAGAAAGAGTCTTTCCTTATCGAAGGGGTTCCATGCTGGGTTGGAGTGACGGGCGATGCGAAGCAAATATATGTTGCAACGTATCAACCAAATCAAACTTCAGGCAGGTTGTTGCGATTCTCCGTTGAATAACTTCGGCTCAGTTCGACCATTAGGTTGGCTCTTCGGCGTGTGTTGTAAGTCGTTGGTTTGATTAGAAGCTGTTTCTGGAATTACCGGCAGATGAACATGCGACTAATTGTGATTGGTTTCCTCCGTTCAATGGCCGAGTTTCGATTACTCAGAGAAAACGGTTCTAAAAACGTTTAGATTGCTTAAGCTTTCTTTGCCTGCGCTGGGAATCGCAAAAACGATTTCATCGAAAGCCGAACCGAATCTCGCTATGGCTTGCTTTGCGGTAGTAGCAGCCATTTGGGGATCCCCACCGAATGCGCCGCACCCCCAGGCCCCAAGCAATAGTCGGTGTACGCCATTCGCCCTGGCAATACATAAAGCATTCTCCCAACGGCGCAAGAATGTTGATGTCAGGATATCGAGTTTCCCTGGGTTCAATTTCAAGTATGGAGCACTGTTAGGAGCAGGAGCGGAAATAACCGATGCGACAAACGGTTGACGTAGAAAATCGCCGGTGCTCCTGATTCTGAAGAAGGGAACACCGCAACTGTAGATTGCGTAGTCAGTGTACAACAGTGATTCCTGCGCTCGGTTGGCATCGTAATACTCCATGCATCGCAACAAACACTGATAGAGCCCCGAGCACCGACAGACATCCTCTTCCTGTGCCTTTGCTCCGTTAAGGAAACCGCCACCCGGATTCCGCGCTGAGGCGAAGTTCAGCAACGCGAATGGCTCCGCATTTTGGAAAGACATTTGATGTGCAATGAATTGTGTTGTGCCGTCGATGATTGAAACACGTGTTTGGACCCCGGATGCTGATTCGTTCCGTAGTACCTCCAACTCTTTTGGTGCATACAAACGTGTAGAATCCAAGGCCTGCTTTTGGAGACTATCGATACGCACCATCTCGCCATTGGCAAAATAAACACCTGAATCCAAGATTGTCAAAACTTCTTGTGCGACTGTTTTAAGCGACATCGTGGTTCCTTTCATGCGACGTTGGGCTGGAAATCCAAAAAGCTGATTTGGTGATTGAATTGACTTAGACCGACAATAAGCACGACATGAAAGTTCGGAGGTAACTGAGAAAACGGCTGTTGTCACGTGACGAGTGATCGACATGGTCGGTTCTTAGTAAACGAAGCGATTTTTCGAGTCTGGATCGGATTTGTATGGCTGTCGCGTTGTAATGTGCCGTCTTACAGAAGGCTGCATACGTGTTCCATGACGATTTTTCCTACGTTTCCACCTTTTTTGCCACGAACGACTCCTTTCCCCAACCTCGAACAATCAAAAAACAACCCAAGACAAAGCTCTTGCCATCTATAAGTGCGGAGATGAAGCCAAGCTGTTTCTCGATATCTCAAAAAAACTGCTTTTTGGATCCAAAACCCGCTCGCCTCTACGGAAAGTTAAGCAGCCAATTCAATTTCGAGGCATTTGCAAAACTTGCACCTAAGCTACATGCGACAACCCGGGCCAATTCCCTCAGGTTTATTCTCGCTTTCTTTGTTGCCCCCTCTTCTCACTCGATCGAATACTGCATGACAGCAGAGCCGAGTTGTCTACGGCCAAAGAGATTTGGTAGCCGCAAAAGTGAAAATCCCCTGCACGAGCCAGGATTGAGAGAGTCACGACGAAAACGGTTGCTTCCGCTGTACTCGTCTTATCCTGCGAACTTTAGGCTACCCGCCAGTTCGTGGATGGAGAGGTTTTCTTTCGCGATGCTTCGTTCGCTGAAATCCCCAATGTTTTGGGCGTTTTCAACTTTTTGGGCTTATCTGGCCGTCCTCTCGCCTTTCTTACCGAGGGCAGATTTTCCGAATGTTGCTTCCGATCCACCGAAGCGGACCCCAAACTTCCTGACCTAAGGGTTAACAGCGGGGCGACAGTGAAGATTGCAGCCCAATAGAACGTCCTGGAAACTACCGTTCGCTTGAGCTGGAATCATTTGGCTACGGCCGGCACGCGCTGCTTGTCGTGCCTGCAGAACT
>Ga0315899_10008635_pt1 | contig 10921 bp, 6 predicted proteins | sample LakEriMetagenome_2_FD_203518 | JGI IMG/M metagenome (GOLD analysis project Ga0315899, IMG submission 203518) | Freshwater fungal communities from buoy surface, Lake Erie, Ohio, United States - Buoy 4 MA112 | ecosystem: Environmental > Aquatic > Freshwater > Lake | place: USA: Lake Erie, Ohio...
CATTCCAAACGTACACTCCTTGTCCGGCGGGAACTTCCAGATAAATAAACTCCCTTCGTTGTTCCAATCCCGAACCAATTTCATAGAACGTAGTATTTTGGATGGCGTTCTTCCAAAGCTTCGTACTAAACTCTCCTCGCGCCAAAAGTGTGTTTTCCGGCTCCAGCGTAAACAACTCAGGGTTGATTACCCGAAGTCGACGATTGCTAAATTGCAGCGAAATTCGGCCATCATTCTTCCATCGTTGCATCCACTGCATGCCGTAATGATCTGCCCGTGCTGCCGGACTCAACAACTCATTCGAAGGTTTGCGTTCCATTCTGTCGCGGTAGAAAACCCGCACACTTTTCTTCGTTGTATCAGCATTGCCAACCGAAGCTTCCCAATCTAAAAACTCATAGGAGGAATTTTGAATTGTATCGGCCGCATAGAAGAGATTTCGTTCATACTCATCGATAAGTGTGAAGCGAACTTTTCCAACATCTTGAGCCGTTCTTCCTTTGTGGCGGGCAAAGAATGAATTGACAAGTCCCGTCGATAGCAGCAACGATCCTTCTGACTGTGAAAGAAACTTCTTCTTGGTCAACACATCTGTGCTCGCTTTGAATTTGTATCCGTCAAAAAAATCCGGCATGTGAAACACATCGGCTACCAGCCCAATCTTTCCCCATTTTTTATTTCTATGAACCAATTGAAGAGAACCTAAATGGTTTTGGCTGCGAATCGATGCTAGATTCTGGATGTTCCAGTTGCGAGAAAACTCCACTTCGCGAAATCGTTCTATCGGATTAAAATGCTGATGGGTAAATTCATAGTTCAAGGTGGCAGATGTAAGCTTCTGTTTTAGCGAATCGGCATGCCATGAATCAATCTCTCCGGTTGTTGTAAGTTCATTGAGTTGAAGCTTCGTGCGAAAAGCACCACCTACATCGTCTGCGGCGTCCAGCTTCGAAAAAGTATTCAAGTCCTTTTGAGAAAGCGCACCTTCGCAACTCCAGACCGCGGTTGATTCCTTTCCAAGAGGAAGAGTAAATCCGGCTGAAACGAAGTTGTTCTTTTTGGGCGCAGCCAAAAGAATCAAAGGAGCATACGCACCCTGCTTCACCCATTGCGAACCATTGAAAACAGGCGCTACCCAGCGGTATGTTCGGCCATTGGCTGAAAAACCGTTTTCTACATAATCGCCATTACCCAGTCCGGCATAAGTAAAACTCACTCTGTAAAAAGCACTTGCAGAATCTTCCGAATAGACGAATACACTATCAAACCCCAATGAATCGATAAGTGCATACCTCACCTCCGTATTGGAATATCCTAGACTATCGATTCCCGATCGCACAGTTGACAGAAAATCATCACCACCAGCAGCTAAAATGGCCTTATCCTCGGTCGATAGATCTTGCTGCAGCGGTTGGTTTCGGGCATCCGTTTCGGAATACAAATTCAAGAAAAAAGTACTCTTTGACTTTTTCAATACAAGAGAAGTATGCAATAATGGCCGCGCATAGCGCCGCTCCGAATACTGAAATTCTACCGTGATACGACGATCTTTTGTGATGAGATTTTTGGGGGTGAATGAAATCTCGGCTGAGTTGTAATCAATCACATAATCCTTGTCCATGCCCCTCTCGAGTAATCGACCATCGATGTACACCAATTCGGTGCCCGAGAGCACGATAATGAAAAGCTCATTGTCGGCGCCTCTCAAACGATATGGCCCCTGATTACCTTCAATACCTTGAATGACATTACGTGCAAACCTTCCCTTCGAAACCGAAGCAGAGGCTTCTACAGAAAGTGTTTTTCCGTTATCAAGCTTCATGTCACTCAAGGCGTATAGTCCCTGCGCTCTTTTGAAGTAGTTCAAAAAATATCCTGTTGGTCTTCGTAGCTGAAAATCCCCGGCAATGAGTTTGGTTTTTTCATCTGAAAGCTGAATAAATACCTGGTCGAAATCCTGTAATTGCTGGGTATTTCCGGAAGGTTGAATGGGGATGTTATCGTCGGTTATGGAAGCAAGCAACGTGATTCTGTCTGAGATTTTGCCACTCAATTGCAAATTGAGCGTTGAATTCACGGAGAGGTTTTGATTGTTTCCGAAAAGAATGCCACGCGAAATGGATCCATTTTTTTGAATACCCTTGTCCTGAAAAAACGAGAGCTCTGAATCGACACCCAAAACAAATGGTTTGTAATTGTTGGAAGTCTCCGTTGTAACCAACTCGAGTTCCTTTTTACGAAACACGAAACCTGCCCTCCATGGCACGGTGCTGTAGGCAACATGCACTGAATCTCCCTGCGGCACCGTACGGAGAAAAAGTGCGGAGTGCATAGCGTCGAAGTAATAGCTATCGGTCTGAAGTGTGTCTAGCTGATGAATAACAACCAAGGAAAGAGGCCACACAGCCAAGCTATCCAATATAATTGTATCCCCAGTGTTTTCAATTGTCCTGGAATGCAGGGCAGACCACTGGGCACGGGCGCTGGGAGCAAATGCACACAGACACCACAAACACAGGACTTGTAATAATCGCGGTATACCTTGGAATGGAATCAAGTTAAGGGCAAAAATCGATAAGAAGCAAAGCTAATCGGGCACCCAAAACGATTCAGCTTCAAATAAATTATTTGACTTGAAACTTGAGTTGCCGGATGTCATTAGCATCAAGCGCCGATAGTTTAGTTTTACAACATGATTTTCAAGATAGTTCGCGAGAGTTTTCTATTTGCGCTGCATGCTCTGAATACAAACAGACTTCGCACAGTGCTTTCGTTGCTCGGTGTGACGATTGGTATCTTTTCAATCATATTTGTTCTGAGCGTGGTAGATAGCATGGAAGCCGAAATGAAATCAAGCTTCGACACGATTGGCTCCGACGTCTTATTCATTCAAAAATGGCCATTCGGACCGGAAGATGGCGCTAAAGATTACGAGTGGTGGAAATACATGCGTCGACGTCCGCCGGCACTGCGCGACATGGATATGTTGAGTGACCGATTAGAATCTGCAGAAGCCTTGGCATTTGAGGCCGGTTCAACGGGAGTGGCTACTTATGAAAGCAACAGTTTAGCCGATGCAGGCATCGTAGCAGTGACCTATGACTATAAAGAAACCATTGCACTCAACATAGAGCAGGGACGCTACTTCACGGAGGTGGAATGCGAGGCAGGAAAGAACTTCGCGATTATAGGTAATACCGTTCGACAACAACTTTTTGGAATGGACTCTCCCCTCGGTAAGGAGATTAAAATTAGCGGACTCAAAGTGACCGTTATCGGTGAGTTCGCCAAAGAAGGAACCTCGCTGTTCGGCGACGGCCTGGATAGGGCGGTAATGATGCCGTTTCAATTTGCCACACGCCTGATACCAGGTACTTCCGAAGACACAAAAATTCTGATTAAAGCCAAAGCCGGCATTACCAATCAACAGCTGCGCGATGAGGTTACCGGAGCATTTCGTGAGGTGCGGCGCATTAAACCGAAAGACGACAAAGACTTTTCAATTATCGAATCGTCGATGATTAACGAAATTGTCGATAGCATCATCAGCGTATTCAACATTGTGGGTATGGTGATCGGAATCTTCGCTATTCTGGTGGGTGCGTTCAGCATAGCGAACATCATGTTTGTTTCTGTGGCAGAGCGCACGCCACTCATAGGAATTCAAAAGTCGCTCGGTGCGAAGAACTATTTCATTCTGATTCAATATCTGTTTGAGTCTATCGCGCTCTGCATTATCGGCGGAGCGGTGGGACTGCTGCTCGTTTGGGGAACGATTGCCGGGCTGGGCAGCCTCATTGACTTCACCTTCATTTTGCCTATCGAGCGAGTTGTAGCAGGCATCACCATTTCGGTTGCTGTAGGAGTAATTGCCGGTATCATTCCGGCCATAAAAGCAGCTCGACTCAACCCGGTCGATGCTATGAGATCCGTGTAGCTATCTGCGCCACAACAGTGAGCTGTCGCCATAGCTCAAAAAGCGGTAATCATTGTTCATGGCATGATCATACACCTTGCGCCAGTCTTCACCAATGAAAGCGGATACGAGCACAAGCAAGGTGCTCTTAGGTTGATGGAAGTTGGTGATAAGCGCATCGGCCAACCGAATTTGAAAAGTTGGCGCGATTAACAAAGCCGACGAAGCATGCAAAAAATCGAGATTTCGTTGGTCTAAATACAAAAGCAATGCATCGAGCGACTCGGTAAGTGTGGGCATTGACGCATGCTCGTCATACATCTCCCATTGGGTGAGCGACAGCATTTCGTTCGATGCATTTCCCTGAATCAATTGAACACCGATACCATAAAGAGACTCAATCGTTCTCAAGCTGGTTGTTCCCGCCACTATGAGTCGATTGTAATCGTGATTTCTCAATTTCAGTAGTGTTTTTTTGGAAACCGAAAACCACTCACTATGCATTTCGTGACCGCTCAATGTTTCAGAGCTCACCGGTTTAAACGTGCCCGCCCCTACGTGCAACGTGAGTTCTTCCAATTGAACTCCTCGCTGTTGCAAGGCATCAAACACATCATTGGTAAAATGTAGCGACGCTGTTGGCGCGGCCACTGAACCTTTGTACTTCGAGAATACCGTTTGATAGCGCTCCAAATCCGAAAGTTCCGCCTCCCGATGGAAGTAAGGAGGTAAAGGAATTTTTCCAGCTTGATCTAAAAATTGTGAGAATACCAGCGTCGAATCATCCCAGGTAAATTCAATGATGAATGCATCGCTGAGGCGCTCCACACACGCTGCATAGCATTGCACCATGCGGTTGTTGTGTTCTATTTCAACACCAATGAGCAACCCTTCATTCCATTTTTTGGCTCCACCCACAAGACACTTCCAGCGAATACCGGAGCCGGAAGCCATCGCATCCTGATGTGCCATGTTGACGGGATCGAGGCAAAACACTTCAATGGCTCCGCCCGTCGGTTTGTGGAGAATAAGACGAGCAGGTATTACTCGCGTGTTATTGATGACGACTAAGTCATCCGGTTGCAAATGCTCAGGCAATTGGTAAAAAAGTGCATCACTGATTCCTCCGTTTTCATAAACAAGCATGCTTGACCGGTCACGAATTTCCAATGGGAACTTCGCAATGCGGTCATCAGGCAAGTGATAATTGTAAGAGTCGATTGAAAGATTACTCGGATGCATATCGGCAAAGAAAAAAACGAATGGTCTATAAAAAAACTATGGCCGAACGTTTTCGGCCATAATTCTAAACCTTAACTAAAACTAACTATACTAATTGAAGCATTCGACGTGCTTCAGCCGTGTGTTACTTACTTTTTGTGTGCAAGCTTTCATTCGCTTGCCGCTCTTATATCCTGTCACTAACGAAATGAACAACTGCAGTAGCTCTTATCTGCTCACTGCTGTGGACTCTTCAATGACCACAACTTGTTCGTTCATTAGCGTATACTTCAACCCCATAGGCAAGCAAACGAGCTGCAATGCCTCTTCCAAATTCTTATTATTAAAACGGCCGGTGTACTTGCGGCCCTCGATGGCGGGTAGTCTCAACTGCACATTAAACTGACGACTCAACTCACTCATCACATCTGTCAAATCTGCCTCTTCGTATATAAATTCTCCATTTCTCCAATCAGCCTCAGATAGGTTGAACTCGCCCACCAGCAATCGGTCGCTATCCAACACTGCGGTAAATCCGGGAGCGATTTCGACTGTTTGCTTGCCTGCTGTTACTCTCACACGGCCTGTTCTGCACGACACTCTAAAATCTGTATCGCGAGCAAAAACATCGAACGATGTTCCTAGAACTTCCACAACACCGGATGGCGTTACCACTTGGAATTTGCTTCCTTTGATTACCTCAAAAAATGCCTGACCCTTGAGTTCCACTTTACGTTCGCTCGACCAATCATCTGAAAATGTGAGTTCCGATCCTGCATTCAATTGAGCAATCGAAGCATCCGGCAAGGAAACTTGTTGACGGTTTCCCTCGCGGCAGACAACTGTTTCGAGCGATTCGTTTGGCCATAGCATGATGAGCCCAATGATTATGGCCGCTGCTGCCGCTACCGAAACCATCGGCTTCCAGCTAAAAGAAATCACCTTCGTTTCCGACTTTCGACTATTTAGCTTAGCTTGAAGTTCAGCCCAGGCCTGATCTGTCGACTTTCCCTCGGGCGCTTTCCACTGCTTCAATATGTCGTTATACTTACTCATGTATTGGCTTGTGCCACTTGTCTTACAAATCACTTCCCCTATTCCCTACCGCTTATATGAAAATTATTCTACTTCCAGCATAATGCGATGCGATGAAATCGTTGAAATCAGGCCGTTTCCTCCTTCAACATTGTCAGGTCCATTTTTTACAAGGCCGCGAATATCGCTTGGATCAAAGAAAAAAACATCGACCATGGCTTCATTTAACACAGTAATCATAAGCTCATGAGTACCGAAATAAGAAAAGTCATCCATCGAAAGTTCGATGTTTGGGCTCACCTGCGGACTACTGTGATTCGCGCGAAAATCGACGGGCGTTCCGGACAACGTGACGGGTTGTTCTTCGAGGCAATTAAGTTGGGATGCGAACTCGTATCCATCCGCAGCAATATCCCATTGAATGTATGAGGTCTCATTGAGAGCGCTGTTCAAGGTGTCGCGTTGAACAATTACATTTTCGAGCACTGGAGGCATTTCTACCCGAGCAGTAGCGGTTATCCCTTCACGAAACCACTTCAACTCCAGTTGCTCGCCTGCCACAGGATTCCTTGAAGACTGAAGTTCGTAGACCTCACCATTCAATATGAATGACGCTATTTCACCATCGGGAAAAAGCAATTGAAATTGCTCATTGTCGGCTACGATTGAACTTGAATTCTCGAAGACCAACGCTTGAATGGTAGGGTTACGGCCCACTTCCCACGTTGCAAAAATGAATGTATTGTCTTCCTTGACGAGATTCTCAGCCCGACAGGAACAGAGCGCCAAAAGCAGATATATCCATCTCTTCATCAAAACTGACATATAACGTTTATTGAAGGTATTCTTCCCAGCATTCGTATTTCGCGTTGATGTATTGAAACGTTTCCCGGCTCATTTTGACCAACGCTGTACTGAATCGCCTTGTAGTTGGGTGTGTCGAATACATTGTAGACCGAAAGTGCTACCTGCCATTTCGCAGATAACCATTGCCATTGATAACTCACTGCAACATCGGCACGTTGATAGGGAGCTGTGCTATCACGGTTGTATCCGCCAAAAAGTGGAAATATTCTGGATGAACCATCAGGTAAACTGAAGGAATGGAGACCTGCAAAGCTTGTGAATGGTGCTCCTGATGCGGCTAAATAGACTAAGGAAGCACTCCAAGAACGCCTTCTCCATTCATAAATCATTTTGCCTTCCCAGTTGCGTATGTAACTCTCTGCAATATCACGCTCTTCCATGCCCAAATATTCTGAAGAAGAAAATATGCGTGATACAGCCCAACTAACGCGGTGAGGTGCACGCTCCCATTGAGCCGCTAAGTCAACTCCCGCAATATCCGCTTCACCAACGTAAAAGCGATTAAAATCTCGGTTTGCATATTGTCCGGCGGCGGCATTCAATACTTGTCCGCGCGTTCGTTTTACGTAACCCTCCAAGTCGACATTCCAACGTTCTCCCGTCCAATTAAGACCCACAACAGCTTGATTCGAGGTCAACACAGGAAAGTCGCTGCCGGCCAATTGCCATTGATCGGGAACGTTCTGATACAAACTTTGATTCGAGATGCGTTGGATATACTGCGCGGTTCTGACAACAGCTGCCTTCACATACAGTTGTTCCCCTTTCAGTCTATATCTAATCGATATTTTAGGCTCCCATTGAAAAGATGCACCATTGCTGAAAAAGCGATTCATCCTTATGCCGGGCCTCACATTCCAACGAGCGTAGTTCCACTCGTCACCGATAAAAAGAGACGTGACATACCCGCGATCATTCTCGCTTTCGAATGAATCTGGCCCGTTGCGCGTCTTATTGCGCGTTTCAAGATGATTCAATGTGAACCCATATTTAAACACATGGCGCGCTCGTCGGAGCTGCCATTGATGCAACACCGACCAATCGCGAAGCAGCACGTTGCGATCGGTAAATTGGACGCTATCGGTATCAAACAAATTGATTTGTATCGAATCGGCAGAGAAGTACCTTCCCTCAAAAGAAGAAAAACCAACGCTGGTTAATACGTCGATTGTGGGTGAAGCCCGATAACTCCAGCGTAAAGAAGCCCCTCGGTTCGACTTGCTCGCATCATCGCTGTACCGAATGTCCGCAACATCGACCAATTCAGAACTGGCTGTGTCCGCATAAGTAAAAGCCACATCGTCGCGCGAGGCATAAAAACTGACATTGAACTGATTTCCTTGAGAAGGTCGAAAGGTCAACTTCGCGTTCAGGTCCTGAAACAACAGCTCGGGATCGAACTTAGCAGACTCGTCTCGATCAACATTGGTTCGCCCTGCAACAACGGAAGATGAGTACAAGGTTCTATAGAGTTCATTGTATGCCGGGCCCTTCAACCATTCTGTAAATGATCGGCGACCACATATGAAAAGACTTGCTTTTCTTGTGGAATCGAGAGGTGTCTCGATCGCGCCGGAAATACTCATGGTGCCAATTTCGATTCGGCCCGATGGTCTTCGTAAATCTCCTTCCCTTCCAACCAGCTCGAGCATTCCTGCGGCTCTTCCACCCTGGGCAGGATCAATTACACAAGCATGCATACGCATCGATTTCACTGCATATGCATTTAGCGCAGAGAACATTCCAAAAAAATGATCCTGATGATAAATGGCAAACCCATCCATCAACAACTGGCTTTGATCGGATGAACTTCCACGAATAAAAAGTCCGTTGTTGTTTTCCTGAACACCGCTCACGCTTGGTGTGAACTGCACGATTCGAGTCAAGTCGGCTTCACCAACGCCATGCAGTGTAGCTGAAAGATTGGGATTGAAATGAACCACAGAAACACCTTTTTCAAAGCGAATAGGCTTGATAGAAGTTGCACGAATCTCAACATCTGGCAAGAGTGCATTGGCAGCAGCGAGCCTTATCATAGCATTACCGCGTGCTTCAGACCAATAGAAGGGCATTCTGAATGGTTGATACCCGAGGAAAAAAACTACCAGGGTATCTTGATCAACGTTTCCGTTATACAGCATTGAAAATCGGCCATCCGAGTCAGTATAGGACGTCACTCCTGAATTGACCGCATTCACTGTTGCGAAAGGCAAGCTCTCACCGGAGAGTCTCTCGCGCACTTCACCAAACAAAGACCTTGGCTCCGGGCCTTCATTAACAATCGTTGATGGAGAGATTGCAGAAACCGGATAAACGATACATGTATTGCCAAGCCACCTATAACGAAAGGGAGTTGAAACAAGAAGCTTTCCCATTGCTTCATCGATGGTTTCTTCCACAAACTCACCCGTGAATGAATATCGGGAAAGCTCATAACTATCGAACGCGAAGTCAAAACCGTACCGATCCGACCATGATCTTAAAACAGAAGAAATCGATTCATCATCGATTCGATCACTCACGCGCGACTGCGCATGCGAAGTGAATTCGAATAACAAAAAGGCAATTAGGAAGAGTGTTACTCTCATCTCATGCTCATCTACAATTCGGTACCCAATTGATCGCGAAAAATCTGAAGGACTTTGCTCATTCGCTTCTCAATGGCTTTAACGGATAAACCAAGACGATCGGCTATTTCTTGATAAGTAAGATCCTCGAGACGGTTCATGAGAAAAACTTCCCTTCCGCCATCCGGTAAAGATGCAATTACTTCTTGCAATCGTGCCTCATATTCGTTCATCTCAATGAGTTTCTCGGGAGTATCAAAATCGCGATCCTGAGCTCCCAGCTTTTGAAAGCGATATAAAAGCTGCTGCCTTTTCTGATAATTAATGGTTTGGTTTTGTGCGATTTTGTAGACATACGCCTTAAGTGTGGCGCGTTCCACCCGATTGCGACTTTCCCATAATTTAATGAATGAATCTTGCGCCAAGTCTTCGGCTAGCTCCATGTCACCGCAACGATAGTATATGAAATTTCGCACTGGCTTATACCAATCACTGAAAGCACGCTGAAACTCAGCATGGGTCAAAGAGTTGGCAGAGCCGTTTGGTGTCATACAAGTGGTCGATGGTTGCAGGTTTCGACGGAGGCAATGATAGTGTATAGACTCAACATAGAAAAACCGGGTTGCATAAGCAAGCAATGATTTGGGTTTAATACATTTGCTCACTAACAGTTAATGACACTGTGATTTGTATGGAATCGAATACGCTGATAATAGGAGCATCGGGTCAAATCGGAATTGAACTAACGATGGCTCTTCGAAAAAAACTAGGTCACAACCGGGTGATTGCATCCGATATCCGATCTACTGAAGACCCTGAATTACTCAGTGGACCATTCGAAGTTCTCGACGTTCTGGACAAAGCTTCACTGGAAAGTATACTAGCCAAGCACAACATCGGAGAAGTGTATCTGCTCGCTGCATTATTGTCGGCAACAGCGGAGAAAAATCCCGAATTTGCATGGCGATTAAACATGGAAGGCCTATTCAACGTGCTGGAATTGGCCAAGGCGAAGAAGATATCCAAAATTTTCTGGCCAAGCTCGATTGCTGTTTTTGGACCAAGCACGCCACGCCATGCTACTCCGCAGCATACGGTGATGGAACCAACAACGGTTTATGGTATTTCCAAACTAGCCGGTGAGCGCTGGTGTGCTTATTACCATGAACGATTTGGTGTTGATGTGCGTAGCATCCGATACCCAGGCCTCATAGGTTTTCGCTCGGATCCCGGTGGAGGCACTACCGATTATGCCGTAGATATTTTTCATAAAGCCATTGAGCACGGCAGTTACACATGCTTTCTAAAAGAAGAC
>Ga0315899_10008636_pt1 | contig 10920 bp, 10 predicted proteins | sample LakEriMetagenome_2_FD_203518 | JGI IMG/M metagenome (GOLD analysis project Ga0315899, IMG submission 203518) | Freshwater fungal communities from buoy surface, Lake Erie, Ohio, United States - Buoy 4 MA112 | ecosystem: Environmental > Aquatic > Freshwater > Lake | place: USA: Lake Erie, Ohio...
GATCCGCGAGCGTGATGGCCGTATCCATCATCGCCGCCGTCATGGCGAACCGGCCACCAAAGAAACTCAGCGTGGATCGATCGAAGATGCGGTTGAGCGCAGCGCGCGTACTGTCAGACAGACGCCCGGTCGAGTCTGCGGTCGCATACCGCGCATCCATGAGCAGGTAGCGCCACGCCAGATCGGCACGGGTGGTGGGCTGCTGCGCCTGAACGGATGCAGCAACGACGAGCATGCTCATCGTCGCCGCACGCAGGGGCTTGATCCTCGAACGGATATTCACGATACGACGCGCTCCAGGGCTGCGGTGGACACGAACGGGTACGATCTGGCTCATCGCCGATAGCTGATGCGTCCGCGCGAAACGGTCAAGGCAATGTCGCCCCGCAGCAAGGACGCCGGGGTATCGCGGAAGGGATCTACCGTCATCACGGTGAAATCGGCGCGCTTGCCCACCGCGAGCACGCCGGCCTCCCCCTCATCGAAGCCGGCAAACGCACTCCACGTGGTATAGCCGCGCACCGCCTCCTCAGCCGACATGCGCTGCGCAGGGTACCAGCCACCCGGCGGCGCCCCGCTCGTGTCCTGCCGCGTGATGGCGGAGTGCAGTCCGTAGAACGGGCTCCAGTCGGAGCCAGGCAGGTCCGACGAGAACACCAGCGCCGCCCCCGCCTGCCGCAGCGTGCGCCAGGCATACGCGCCCTGAATACGGGTGGGACCGACACGCGTTTCCGCCCATCCCTTGTCCTCGACGGCGTGTGGCGGCTGCACCGAGGCCACCACGCCAAGCGCGGCGAACCGCGCGATGTCGGCCGCCGATACCACCTGCGCATGCTCCACGCGATGGCGCAGCGCGCGCGCCTTCGGCGCCGCCTGCATGACGGAGTCGATGAAATTGAGCGTGGCGCGGTTGCCGGCGTCACCGATGGCATGGATGCCCACCTGGAAACCGGCGCTCATGATGTCGGCTACCAGACGCTGATCGAAGCCGTAGTTGCCGCCGCTGACCCCGCGATGCCCGTGGCGATCAGCGTAATCCTCGAGCAGCTGGGCGCCGCGCGAGCCAAGCGCACCGTCGTAGTATGCCTTGACGGCGCGCACCGCGAGCATGCCGTTCCCCGACGTGTAGGGCCCGCGCGTGATCCAACGGCGGATCAGTGCCGAGTCGCGCGCACTCAGCATGGCGTACACGCGGAGTGGCAGGGAGTCGCGCTCCGCCAACCGCTCGAAGCTCTCCATCACGTCGGGGGCCACGCCGGCTTCATGCACGCCGGTGTACCCGGCGCGCGCCATCACGTGCAGGGCACGCATCACTTGCGCGTCACGCTGCGCGGGCGAGGGGCGCGGTACAGCGTTGTCCAGTAACGGTACGGCGCGATTGAGTACCAGCCCGGTGGGCTCACCCGTCGCATCCTTGCGGATTTCACCACCGGCGGGGGCCGGCGTGTCGCGGGTGATACCCGCCAGCGCGAGCGCGCGCTCGTTGGCCCACGAGGCAAAGCCGTGCAGACTGCGCAGCACCACGGGATGATCCGGTACACGCTGTGACAGCAGCCGCTTGTCCGGATAGCGGTTCGCCCAGGCGCCCTCATCCCATCCGTATCCAAGGATCCACTCCCCCTTCGGCGTGGTCGCGGCGCGCTCCGCGATGCGCGCCACAGCTTCCGCCTCGGTGGCGATGCCGGTGAGGTTGATCCGCTCGAGCGACTCGCCCAACTCGGCCACGTGCGTATGCGCATCGACCAGCCCAGGGAGTAGCACGTGCCGGGCAAGGTCGATTACCTGCGTGGCACTGTCGCGCAGGGCGAGGGCGCCCGAGTCGGTGCCAACGTACACGATGCGCCCATCGCGGACCGCGACCGCCGTGGCATCATGATGCCAACCGGCTGCGGAGTCGAACGGGGCACCGGCGGCGGGAACCCCGTCGCGCGACGGCTCTGGCCAGGTGAGGGTGTACACCCGCCCGTTGTGCAGCACGAGATCGGCGGCAGGCGCCTTCCCACCGGTCGGCGAGCAAGCGGTCGCGATGAGAGACAGCGCGGCAATCAGCGGCGCGATGGCCAGCGTGCGGGAGACGACGCGGCCGGGCAGGGGAAAGTGCATCATGGGGGAAACGTACGACCTCATCACGACTGATGGGGGATTGATTCGTCCCATGGGCAAATCTGCCTCTGGTGCCCCCCGGTCGCTGTGGTAAGCTTGGGGCGGCCGCGACATTCAGGCGGTCAGACCGTCCCCGCTGCATCAGGCGGCGTACGGAGGGCGCTCTACCCACCCGACTGATCGTGATGCCATCACTCCAGTGACCAGCTTTCCGAAATGACGACCGCTGCTGCAATCGCCGAGATGGCCGAGGCGTACACCGCTGCCTGGTGCAGTCAGGATCCAGCGCGCGTGGCATCCTTCTTTGCCGAGGATGGCGTGCTTACCATCAATGCGGGAAGGCCGTCGGTTGGACGAGAGGCGATCGCGGCGTCTGCGCGGGCGTTCATGACGGCGTTTCCCGACTTGATGGTGCTGCTCGACGCCCTGCACGTGGACGGGAACTCGGCGCGCTACGAGTGGACCCTGATCGGTACCAACACCGGCCCGGCCGGCACCGGTCGCCCCGTTCGCATCCACGGGTACGAGCAATGGACGTTCGACGACGCGGGCGCCATCGGTACATCCCTCGGCTTCTTCGACTCAGATGATTATGCCCGACAACTCGCCTCGCCCAACTGACGCCGGCGATTCCCGTGCGCCGGTTCCGGTTGATCTCGCCGCGCAGCTCCATGCACTGCAGGCGGAGAACGCGGCACTGCGTGGCCAACTCGGCGCCATGCCGCCGGTCGCGCTCGCGTCGCGTCGCTGGCTGGTGCGGGTGCTTCAGCTCATCGTGCTGATCACGGGGGTGGCCATCGCGGCGCGCTACGTGCGCGTGAGCAACGACGATATCGCGCGCGGTGTGCGAGACGGATGGCAGGAACCGGTGCGTCGGTGAGTTGACCGATCGGGCTCAGCGCCCCGCCTTCACCGTGGCTCCGTCGAGGAGCAGCGCATAGCGGTAGCCAGCGCCGAGATCCTGGTTGATGCGCACCGTCCCGGTGACCACCACCGTGTCGCCAACCGCGGCGGTGTTTTGTGAGGTGACGGTGAGATCGATCGTACCCCGCGTGGCGTCGCCGCTGCCGTCCTGCAGGTGAATCCAGTTCTTCCCCATGACACCGGGGTTGTACTTCACCACCACACCGCGAATCGACACGGCCTGGCCGACCAGCTGCTCCTTCCGGGCCCACAGCTCGGCGATCGCGAAGGCATTGGGGCCGGAGGCCTTCGCCAAGGGGCTCACCATGGCATCGATCGGGGCCGGCGCACCGGGTGATGCCGCCATATCAGGGGTACCCGACGGCTGACTGACCGACGGTGCGGCACCGTCCGCCGGCTGACCGGCGCCGGTAACGGACTGCAGCGAGCCAAAGTAGATGCGCGCGAAGGTGCGCTTGAGCGTCTGCGACTGGAACTGCTCCATGAGCATCACGTTGTGCACGGTGATGGGGTCGCCCACGGTGAGCGGCGCTTCGTTGACGGCGGCCCACAGTTCGCCGCCGTCCGTGTCGAGGCGAACGTACACGTACGGTCCCACGGGGATGCGTTCCCGCACCGTGCCGGTGATGGTACCGCCGGGGACGATGGCCGCGGCCGCACGGCCGGAAGACCGTTTCGGCGTGTCGGACGACGCGCCGTCGGTGCAGGCGATGACCGAAAGCACCAGCATGGCGGGAACTACGAGACGAAGCAGCATGGAGACCAGTGTACGGGCAGGGGCTGTGGCGCTGACGACGAGAAACATAGCGGCCGGCCGAGGCGGTTCCCTCGCCGGGCGCGCGGGGGCTCCCTAGGTTGAGGGCATGACCTCCACACGCCCCCTTGCCGTCGTCACCGGTGCCACCTCCGGCATCGGCAATGTGTATGCACAACGACTCGCTGCCAGCGGACATGACCTGCTGCTCGTGGCGCGCGATACCGATCGTCTGGTGCGTGTCTGTGCCGAGCTGTCGGCTGCGCATGGCGTGCAGGCCACGGCCCTGGTGGCCGATCTTTCCACCGATGCCGATATCGCCATGGTGGCGGAGCGGCTGCGCGCCGAATCGCGGCTCGCCACGCTGGTGAGCAACGCCGGCTTCGGCACGCGTGGCACGATCGAGACGGCCGATCCTGACGGACAGGCACGCATGCTGCGGCTACATGTACAGGCCACGCATGAACTCGTGCGCGCGGCGCTGCACGGGATGTTGGAGCGGCAGCACGGTACGATCATCGTGGTGGCGAGTGTGGCCAGCTGGTCACCCACGGCCGGGAACGTGAATTACAACGCCACCAAGGTGTACCAGCGCATGTACTGCGAGGCGCTCGCGTACGAGCTGACAGATACCGGTGTGCATGTGCAGGCCTGTTGCCCCGGCTTCACGTACACCGAGTTTCACGACCGTCTGGGTGGCGGGCGCAAGGGAATCCCCACCTGGGCGTGGCTCCCCGCCGAGCGCGTGGTAGACGAGAGTCTCGCACAGGCCGCAGCACGTGGCCCCTCGGTGTGCGTGCCGGGGAAGCGGTTCAAGCTGATTGTGTTCCTGCTCAAGTACGCCCCGTGGGTACTTGGCGGTCTGCGGCAACGGTATCGGCGCGATCGGTTGAACCCCAACGCACCGGCCACCTGATGCCAGGAGGCGATGCCGCACTTCTCCGGGCCACTGCGACCCTACCGTGTCCAATCCGGCGGCCGCTGCGTACCGTCTACGAACCGCCCGTCACACCTGCTTGTTCTTCCATGTCCCGCGCCGGAAGAAGAAGGCACTGACCAGCGCGAGGGCCGTGTAGGCCATAACCACGGCGGTGAATACGCCGCGATACCCGAGCGTGGTATGCTGTGACAGGTACCACGCCATCGGCAGTTGGAAGAGCCAGAACACGACGAAATTCATCCAGCTCGGCGTGCGCGTGTCTCCCGCGCCGTTGAATGACTGCTCGAGTACCATCCCGAGTGCGTAGAGCGGAAAGCCGAGCGACATCGTGCGCAGCCCGTTGGTGCCCACGAGGCGCACCTCCGGCGCCTCAGTGAACCAGCTCACGATGATGGGTGCGAAGACCCAGAACAGCGCACCGGTGAGCCCGAGCACGAGCATGTTGATGCGCGCTGCCACCCACACCGCACGTTCGGCACGTTCGGTATTCTGCGCGCCAAGAGCCTGTCCCACCATGGTGGCGGCAGCCGCGCCCACCCCGTAGGCCGGCATGAGCGCGAAGAGCAGCACGCGGATGGCGATCGTGTAGCCCGCCACCGCTATCCCGCCGAAACTCGACATGAGTCGCACCAGCACGACCCAGCTCATGGAGCTGAGCGCCACCTGCACGGTGCCCCACCCGGAGAGCGTCGCGATGTGCAGCATGGTGCGGGGTTCCACCATCACATGATGCTTGTGCACATGGAGGTTCCCCCCGCCGGTGCTGAGGTGCCACAACGCCCACACGAACCCGGTGGCACGTCCCACTACGGTGGCCCACGCCGCGCCTTCGAGTCCAAGCGCAGGAACGAACCCCACGCCAAAGATCAGCAGCGGTGCGAGCACGATGTTGATGGCGTTGCCCAGCACCAGCACGCGCATGGCGACGGCCGCATCACCCGCCCCGCGAAATGCGGCGTTGATGAGGAAGAGCAGAAACACCGCACTGTTGCATGCGAGCGAGATCCTTGCGAACCCGGTCCCGATGGACTGCACGCTGGCGTCGGCACCCATGAGCGCGAGCAGCTCACCCGCGAATGTCGCACCGATCACACCCAGCAGGGCCGAGAGCAGGAGACCGAGGAGCAACCCCTGCACCGTGGCGCGCGCGGCGCCGTCGGGATCCTTCTCGCCGATGCGGCGGGAGACCGTCGCGGTGACGCCGATGCTCAGCCCCATAGCCACGGTATAGATCACCACCATCAGCGACTCGGTGAGTCCGATCGTCGCTACCGCGGCCGGTCCGAGGCGACCCACGTACCAGGCGTCGACGACGGCAAAGATGCTCTCCATCGACATCTCGAGCACCATCGGCACGGCAAGCAGGAAGATGGCGCGTCCGATCGGTCCCTGCGTGTAGTCGTGCTCTGCGCCGCGAATGGCGTCACGAACGTCACGCCACACGGAGGGCTGGGTGCTCGGCTGTACCGGTGCGTTGGGGGGGCTATCCATCGCGCTGCGCCCCACTAGGGGCGCTTGGCGACGAGCTCGATTTCCACCCGCGCCCCAAGCGGCAGCGCCGCGACGGCCACCGTGGTGCGCGCGGGATACGGCTCCGAGAAGCGCGTCCCGTATGCCGTGTTCATGTGGGGAAAGTCGGCCATGTCGATCAGGTACACGTTGCACTTGATCACATCGTCCATGGTGAGACCGGCCGACTCGACAACCGCCTGCAGGTTGTCAAAGCAGCGCTGGGTCTGCGCCTCGACGTTGCCGTCGATCAGGGTCCCCACAGCGGGGTCGATGGGCGTTTGCCCCGAGCAGTAGAGCAGGTCACCGGCCCAGATAGCCTGAGAATAGGGACCGATGGCCTTGGGGGCGTGAGCGCTGTGGGTGGACGTGCGGGCCATATGGCGGTCGGGGAAAGTGTGGCAGGAACGGGAGGCGCACAGAGAGCCGAAGAGATGGCCCGGCAAATCTGTCCTCTCGGACGAAAGTTGGCATGGTTGCGAACGATCCGTACGGCACCGACGGATCAGCGGCCTCGGAACCAGCGCGCGGCGAACACACCGCCAATGAATCCCCCCACGTGCGCTTGCCAACTGACGCCGGCTGTGCCGGGGGCCATGCCGAGCATGAGCCCGCCCCACGTGGCGGCAGTGGCAATGCTCAGCACGATGCTCCAGAAGCTGCGCGTGTACACGCCCGCCAGCAGCAGGAAGCCCAGATACCCGAACACCACACCGCTGGCGCCGATGTGGACCGAGCCCGGGGCACCAAGCGTCCACGCCACGAGGCCCGCGCCAAGCATCGAGAACAGCGTGACGGGAAAAAAGTGCCGTGCATCGCGCAGCATCACCATCCATCCCAGCGCTACGAATGGAATGGTGTTGGCCACGAGGTGGTTCAGGTTTCCGTGCAGGAAGGGCGCGAACAGCATGCCGCGCAGGCCCGTGGTGTTTCTGGGCACGATGCCGAATTGAAACAGGGCCCCGCCAAGCATGCTGTTGACCACAAACGTTATCCAGAACAGGCCAAGCGTGGTGCCCAAGGTGGTCACCTGCGTGCGCAGTGACTGGGTGACCAGTTTGGCGGAGCGGCTTGCGCGCTTGGTGACGGACACCTGAGGCATGGCCGAATACTGTCACGTGGCAGGTTGTCGCGCGACGGGTATCTTCGCGGCATGGCCAACCATGTTGCCTCGCCCACCGCCGCGCCCTCCGTGCCGGCTACCGTGCCGGCTACCGTGCCGGCCACCGTGCACGACGCGCTCTTCACGCGCATCGCGTGGCGACTCCTCCCCTTGCTGTTCACCTGCTACATCGTGGCCTATCTGGACCGGGTGAACGTGGGGTTCGCGAAGCTGCAGATGGTCACGGAGTTGCGCTGGTCCGACGCGATCTACGGATTTGGTGCCGGCATCTTCTTTGTGGGGTACTTCCTCTTCGAGGTCCCAAGCAACCTGCTGCTGGAGCGGGTGGGAGCACGGCGCTGGATCGCGCGCATCATGGTCACCTGGGCGATCGTTTCGGGGGCGTTCGCCTTCGTCGATGTCATTCCGTGGGGGCCGCTTCCGGCGCTGTTCCGCGTGGAGCCGTCGGTGTTCGGCTTCTATGCGCTGCGACTGCTGCTTGGCATGGCCGAGGCCGGCTTCTTTCCCGGCATCGTGCTCTATCTCACGTACTGGTTCCCCGCGGCACGGCGGGCGCGCGCGTTCGCCCTGTTCATGACGGCGGTGGCCGTGGCCAATGTGCTGGGTGGCCCGCTCTCGGGGTGGATCATGGACACCTTCGACGGCACGAGCGGCTGGAGCGGTTGGCGCTGGCTCTTCGTGTTGGAGAGTCTCCCGAGTCTCATGATGGGCGTCGTGGTATTGCTGCTGCTCCCCGATGGTCCGGCCGACGCGTCCTGGCTGACTGCCGAGCAACGCCGGATTGTGGCAGGAGCGTTGGCCGCCGATCAAAGCGACGATGCGACGCGAACCACCTCGAGCGAAAAGGCACGCGGGGCGCCGGCCACCACGCGCGAGGCACTACTGAGCGGGAGTGTGTGGGCGCTGGCCTTCGTGTACTTCACGATGGCCCTGGCGCTCTATGGCGTGAACTTCTGGATGCCAACTATCATCCAGGAGTTGGGCATTCCGCGCACCGACTACTTGCGGGTGGGGTTGCTTGCGACGATTCCCTGGGGCGTGGCTGGCGTGAGCATGCTGCTCTGGGGGCGACACTCCGACCGCACTGGTGAACGTCGGTGGCATGTGGTGGGTGCGCTCCTCGCCACCGCCTGCGGACTCGCGCTGCTGGCGGTGACCGGCACGCGGGTCGTCCCAAGCCTGCTGGCGCTGTCGCTCGTAGCCGCCGGCGTGCTCTCGAGCATGAGCACCTTCTGGGCGATCCCCACCGCGTACCTGCGTGGCACCGCGGCGGCGGCCGGCATTGCCTGGATCAACAGCATCGGCAATCTCGGCGGCCACTTCGGGCCCGACCTCATTGGCCGGGTGCGCACTGCCACCGGCAGCTCGGCGGCGGCGTTCCTCACGCTCGCCGCCCTCGCGGTGGCGGGAGCCGCGGTGCTTGCACTCAGATCACGTTCTTCTCAAGCAGGGGACGCCCCTCCGCCAGGCGCGACACCCGGAGCGGCGTGAGGTCGAGTGTGAGATACTCGCCGGTGGCGATCAACTCGGCGAGTCCACGCCCCACGACTGGCGCCTGCTGCAGCCCGTGCCCGGAGAAACCGCAGGCGGTGTAGGCGTTGGCATAGCCGCCGAGCGCTCCGACCAGCCCGTTGTGATCGAAGGTGTTCATTTCGTAGTAGCCCGCCCAGCTGGACGTCACGCGCAGTGTATCGAAGGCGGGCACGCGCGCCGCGAGTGCTGGCCAGATGATCTCGTCGAAGAGGCCGTGGTCGACCTGATCGAGCGGTGCATCATTCACGTCGTCGCCGCGCGGCGGCGCGCCGCAGAGAAACTGCCCGGGCTGTGCTTCCGGTCGGAACCACACGCCGCTCGGATCGATCACGAGCGGCGCCTTGCCGAGGGCCAGGTGGGCCGGGTCGACCGGGTCGAAGGTGGTCTCGATGGCGAACACATCGCGCTTGCGGGCGTATACCGGCAGCGTCAGGCCGAGCATGTTGGCGACGCCTGCTGACCACGCCCCCGCCGCGATCACGAAGGCCTCACCGGCGATGCGCTGCCCGCTGGCCGTGTGCACGGCCTGTACGCGCGACGTGTGGTCGTTCGCCGAGGATTCGAAACCCACCGCTTCTTCCTCGAGGAACTGCACACCGATCGCCGTGGCGGCCCGGCGGAAGGCCTGCATGGCGGCATACCCGTCGAACCACCCCTCACCGCTGGTCGCGGTGGACAGGCCCAGCGATCCCAGCACGAGTCCATCGGTGCTGATCCACGGGAAGCGTGACGAGAGCGCGTTGGGGGTGAGGAGGGCCGTATGCACGGCGTGCTCCGCCTGCAGCGTATGCTGCTCGCGTAGCGTGGCGGCACCGGCGGCTGTGGCGGCGAGATAGAGATAGCCCGGCTCCACCAGCCCGATGGTGGGGCGCTCGTCACCCACGGCCAGCTCGGTCCCGATGTTGCGGTAGAAGGCGAGGCTGTCCTGCGAGACGCGGATATTGATCGCCGTTGAGAACTGCTGCCGGATGGCGCAGGCGGAGAGTGCACTCGATGCGCGCGCGTACGAGGCATCACGTTCGAGGACGGTGACACGCACGCCATGTTCGCGCGTGAGGAACCAGGCGGTCGCGGCGCCCATCACGCCGCCGCCCACGATCACCACGTGGAGGGGACGCTGCCATTCACGAGTGTCCCAGGTCTGCTGGCTGCGCATGCGAGTCCGTCCTGCAGGATGTACGAAGGAGTGGTAGCTTCCGGCGCGAATTCAACGCGGACGGAAACGTGCTTCCTCAACTCACGGCTGAACAGGTGCACGCGGCCCTGCCGTGGCCGGTGCTGGCTGCGGCGCTCGAGGCGGCGTTCATGGCGCCGCCGGTGGCCCCGGTGCGCACCGCGCATGCCCTGTCGCCCTCCGACACGCTGCTCTTCATGCCGGCCTGGAACGACCGGGCGATCGGCCTGAAGCTCGTGACGGTGATTCCGTCGGCGCCACGGCATGGTGGGCACACGGTGGACGCGTCGTACCTCCTGCTGGATCGATTCACGGGGGCGCCGCGCGCGCTCATGGACGGGGAGGCGCTCACCGTGCGCCGCACCGCTGCCGCCTCCGCGTTGGCGGCGCGCGCTTTGGCGGTCCCCCAGCCCCAGTCGCTGCTGGTGGTGGGCACGGGACGACTCGCGCCGTGGATGCTGCGCGCCTACCGGGCGCTCCTGCCGTCGCTCACCCGCCTGCAGCTGTGGGGGCGGGATGCCGCGACCACGGCACGGCTGGCGCAGTCGCTGCTGGACGAGGGGGTGCCGGTCAGTCCGGCACCATCCCTTCCTGACGCGGTGGCGTCGTCGCAGATCGTCTGCTGCGTGACCACCGCCACCGCCCCGGTGGTGCACGGCGACTGGGTGCGCGCCGGTACGCATCTCGACCTCGTGGGGGGATTCACCCCCGGGATGCGGGAGGTTGATGATGCCGCGGTGGCGCGCGCACGCATCGTCGTGGACAGTCTCGACAGCGCGTTGCAGGAGGCCGGCGATCTCGTACAGCCGCTCGAGCGGGGCGTGATCACGCGGGCGAGCCTCGTGGGTGATCTGGGGATG
>Ga0315899_10008637_pt1 | contig 10919 bp, 11 predicted proteins | sample LakEriMetagenome_2_FD_203518 | JGI IMG/M metagenome (GOLD analysis project Ga0315899, IMG submission 203518) | Freshwater fungal communities from buoy surface, Lake Erie, Ohio, United States - Buoy 4 MA112 | ecosystem: Environmental > Aquatic > Freshwater > Lake | place: USA: Lake Erie, Ohio...
ATCCCCAAGTAAGCACACAATTTGGTGCAAGGACCTCCTAAACCCTAAACCCTAACCCTAAACCCTGAACGCTCAACCCCAAACCCTACCCCTACACCCGAAACCCTAAATCCTACACCCGAAACCCTGCACCTTTTTTTTTTCAGTAGCAACGTGGTGAGAGTCCTTTATGTTGCCGCGGGCATACGTCAGCGCGGAGACCTCATAAACCATAACCCTAAACCCTAAACCTAAACCCAGAACCTTTTTTTTTTGTTCAGTGGCAATGTGAATATTAAGCACTGACGTCTCCAACCAAACTAAACTGAACTAAACCACCCCTGGCTCTTAAAGTCCAACTACCGAAACCATAAACTGTAAACTGGTTATTTATAAACGGTAAACTTAAACTGACATGCAGTACGAGTGCGTGGGGCGCACCGAAAGAGACTTGCCCAACTAAACTAAAGCAAACTAAACTAAACACTGAACTAAACAGGGCACATTCGCTGGACATGCAGTACGAGTACGTGGGGTGCACAGACATTGACTCGCCAAATGAGGCACGAACTAAACTGACTACCAACTAAACAAGCTAGCTACTAAATAAACCAGCTACCTACTAACACCGACATTGACTTTTTCAATGAGGCAAGACCGGATGTTATGAATGACAAGTATTTCATATAGTAGTGCCTAAACTAAACTAAACACTAAACCGTCTTATGAATGACAAGTACTCCGTATAGTGACTTTGTTATTAGTCAATGTACTGGGGCACTGACTTCTGAGAGTTCCTTATAGATGTATGTATGTATATACGTATGTGTACATGTGTGTGTGTGTGTGTGTGTACATTTATATATTCATACACATACATAAACATACATGTACATACACATCTACATATACATATACATATACATATACATATAGATATACATATACATATTCATGTACCATCTGTACACACGACAGGCCTGGTGCGCGGTGGACCCAGTGGAGTCCCCCAACTGCGGCACGAAAAGCACAAGCCCGAGTGCGGGCATGGGACCGGGCAAGTATGGGTGGGTGCGTTGGGACTATTGCGAGGAGCAGACCCCTTCGCACGCCATGGGCGTGGTGCCGTACCCCAGCCAATCAGTGCGCACGCTGCAGGGCTGCACGTGCAAGATCCCGTACGAGATCACGCCGCCGGCGCTGGGAGGAGCGGCCGTGACGTACACCCACTGCAACCGCTACGATCAGGTACACCAATAGTTGTAGGTCTCGTTTGCTCCTTAATAGGTCTATTTTCGCATCTCTTTTTCTGACACTTGTGCGTACCTCAGGATGGCGCGGGTTTGTCCCCCTTCTACTGGTGCCCCATCCAGGAGGAGGACTGTGGGTATGAAGGCAAGGATGGCCGTTGGGACAAGTGCGTGGGATCTCCTTCAGGATACCTCGAGCCCACACCGGTCAAGACTCAGCAGGGCTGTGACTGCCTGCTGCCCTTCGAGTACGAACCCTCCGCACTCGCTAAGACCGATGGCCCCAAGCGCTTTATCTACACGGAGCCAACCGACGTAACGGCTGGCCGCGGCGGCACGTGGTGCGCGACGGTGGGACAGTGTGGAACGCGAAGCACAAACAAAAAGGCACACTATGGCCCCGGTGGCTTCGGCTGGAGTCACTGGGACCTGGTCGTGGATCAGCCGCCTCCGCGCCCGTTGTTGGGTGGCCCGGACGCGGGCAAAGGGCAGCATGAGCTGCCGGCCTTTGTGCCTGAGGTGCGCACGCAGCACGGGTGCACGTGCAAGCTTCCGTTCAAGTACTCGCCCTCCTACACGTGCGATGTTTCTCAGGATGATGAGGGCACTTGCCAGGGCAAGGGGGGCTACATGATGTCGGGATGGTGCGTTAAGTGCAAAGACCTCACCTACACCGAGTGCTCACGTGCCGATCAAGACTCCGCGTGGTGCGCCGTGGAGGGCGAGTGTGGCACTGCCAGCACAGACTATGGGGCGACCGCAGATGGTGGATATGGCTGGACTCACTGGGACAACTGCATCGGTTCGCCTGCTGGATTCATGCCCGGCAAGGGGGTCGAACTCAAGGCCGACAAGCGCGCAAAGCTGTCACGTGCGCACGGGGTTTCAGTGGAGTCGGTGGTCATGAAACATGATCACAAGGAGGTCGTGGGACCCGCCAAGGGTGACGTGAGCGAGAGTAAGGGCGATGTTACCTTGAACACCGAGAGCAAGACGCAGCGCGGCCCCCTGATCGACGAAATGGCGGGGTCTGAACGTGCCAGTGAGGCCAAGGCCGCGGCGCTGCACAAAGCCATCGCTGCCGCTATCCATCTGGTACTATATTTTATGTAGTAAATATACTACGTTTTATGTAGCAAATATAGCAGGGCGCTGACTTTTGAGAATGTTATATATACGTACTATTTTATATAAATATGCCGCTATCCATCAGGTCTTGTATGTATGTGTACGTGGGTGTGTATCTTCATCATCCGATGTACATGCATGTATGATAAGTGTGTAAGATACTGCGTATCAGGTGTGTGTGTGTGTGTGTGTGTTTCTATTATTCAATGTATAAGTGCCTGCGCGGATGTGGACGGTTGCAGATGTCCCACACATTTGTTATCAATTTTGAATACATAATCATGTAATGGGAACGCAGAAGGAGGCGGCGGCAGCCAAGTCAGCAGATACCTTGAATGGCAAGCGCGGACGGGGGGGGAAAAGCAAGACAGACGCGGAGATCAAAGCTCTGGCGAAGCAAATGCGGCAGTCAATCAAGACGCTAGACGGCAAGATCCAGAAGCTGGATGATGAGGGAAGTGCCTCGGCTCTGAGGTCCGCTCATGTCGCGGGGCTCCTGGCCGCTCTTGTGGCCCTCTTCGTCGCCCAGGCTCATTGAAGTGGCCAGAGGATTTCGTGACAGAGGGGTTGAGAGGCTGGGGGGGAACACGGGTAGAGAGACCCATAGTGTCGTCTGGGAGAGATTTGGGCGGTTGTGCATATGAGCGAACCCCAATGAGGTGCTCACTCGGTGTGGCCCCACTCTAAGGGGCTCAGTACCTGCATACGGTGAGCGGGCGAGATTAAGAACGACAATATATGACTGAGAAAGAGCAGCACACACCCCTCCCTCACAAAGTTCGGTAAACAACTGCCACGTCGCAGCAAATGGAATGGCGTGCGCTGCCGTGGAGTTACCCTTTTTCAAGGTGCAGTCATCCTCTTTCAGCCGCCAGCTGGCGCATCTGGTAGCCCGCTGGCGGCTATGCGAGAAATAGTAGTTCAGGTTTGGGGTTTAGGGTTTAGGGTTTGTTTCAGCAGCGGCAAGACACACGCACACACGTGCCGCGACGCAGTGCGTTAGTCTCCGACGACAAACGCAATCTCTGAGGTACTTTTGTTCTGTGTGTGTGCGTGTGTAATGCGATATATTCCAATATGTATCCTCTTCGCCCTCGGAGGGGGTTCTTCTCTTCATTCTGGGATCGAATGTCGGCGGAGTAGGACCGGTGAGGGGTCTTCGGGGGGGAGGAAGAAGGGGGTGGTGTGAGGAGTGGGCCAGGAGCGGCTAGGACGGACCATCCTACTTTTTCATATCAATAGTGCTAGGCCCTCTAAACAGCCTCGTCTGGTACATACCTTCCTTAAGGTACACACGCGGCCTAGGCTGGCGTATCCACTGCGGTGTAGAGGTTACTGAATCGAGTACCAATAAACAACACATCATCAAACACATGATCAACACCCGGTTGCAGGGTCCGCTCAGTGTAATTAATCCCAGACCATTATAGTTGTGGGTGGCAGTGGGTGAAGTGCTCTCTGTTGCCCCTCACATTTACATATAAGAACACGAAAAGAGAGGAAAGCGCTAGATTTTCTCTATGATTTGTCGTGCGAAGCTCACGCTGCATGTTAGCCTCGCAACCCACTTTGTGAGTCAGGTGAGATAACACTAGGAAGGGTGATCGGAGATCTTCCTCCTCAAGCCCAGCTCCCAGCACCGTCAACAACAGTAGGAGTCGAGGTTACACTCAGCGGAATAGGTCCCAGTGCAGGCGAGGACGAAACGCCCGCTTCACTTCCCTCAGCAAAGTCCTCGGACATTTTTGCGAAAGCGTGATCGTCCTCTGCACACGCCACACGGTCCATTGTCAGCACTTGCCCTTAAAACCCCTCCCGCAAGACCCCTAGAACTTTGCAAGCGGCGCAAGGAGCAGGGTGAGCTGGGGGCGGTGCGGGGTTGCTGCGTGCCTTGAAGCAGGGTCTGGCTTTTTGAGTTGTCTCTTCCTTCGGGTCCGCGTAGTGATTGTCTCGCATTAAGTACGAGACGGGCGGGCTCTGCCCGCACCATGAAGCCGCTGGGACCGTACTCCAACGCGAGAGGACTTTTGTTGCTGAAAACTTTGTGCGTTGGCATCACGTGAAGATGTTCTTTCTGCAGCGAATCGGCTTGGGCGAGGGGGCTTTTAAGGCGTGGGGTGCGAGGCGAATTCTGGCGTGAGGTTCGAGGAGACTCCGAGATCACGAGCGGCTCTTCCTGGTGTACCGGTAGTTTTGGGATAATAGCTCGCTGCGCACTTTGATCCCTCTGGTTTTTTGCATGCAGGTGGCATTGCACAGACGCGCACGCACATACAAATGCAAATATTCACACACACACACACACACACACACACACACACACACACACAAAAAAAAACACACACAGAATATTCAGGTTCCTTTGCGCGCGCGCGCGCGAATGTGTGCTGCGCTGTGAACAGCGCAAAAAACCAACAAAAAACACACCTGGGCAACGCGGGGGGGGGGCAAAACGCCCAAGCGCATGAATGCTGGAGATTCTGAAATCACAAGATCCGCTCCGTGCTGCTTGCAGGTCCCCGCACCTGCTGTTGTCGCGTTGTGCATTATCGTAAGAGACGAAATGTCATGCTATGTGCAAAACGCAAGCTCGAACAGTGATTGGTGTGCTGCCGAGAAGAATGCATGGCGAATTTAGTTTTTTCTCGCATGTCAATCTCCTTCACGCCCCCCATTCCCCGTGCCACCCTGCTGTGTTCATAGACGTACACCACACACACCCTCACAAACATACTTGGCTCTCGAGGCGAAAGAGCTGTTGGCGTAAGAGCCGGGCTCTGTGTAGCGCGGCTCAATTTTAGAAGTGACGCGGCTGCCACACAGGCAGCCGCTTCATTTTCTTGCTCCACAAGAAGTCTCGCTTGCAGATGTTGGTGCAGGTGGCGGTTTTCTTGATGGTGGTTCTGGCCTTGCCAACCGTTATCGCGAGCATCTGTGATCCTTTGCTCCGGGATGTGATCCGCTAACGATTGTAATTCGGTCGATGAAGGTCTGGACGAATGCCCCGCATGAGATGCTGATTCGCGCAAAGAGATGTATCCCGCGCGATAGGCGACTAGATGCTTGTTTCTGCCACAGAAGCTTCGCAACCCGCCCATCTGAGCAATCACCTGCTCCGCTGCAAGCTCGGGGTAGGTTTTGTAGAACTCACTCACGTCTGCGACTGCAATCCTCCCTCCCTGCTCCTGGATGAACTCGACCAGAAAATCCAGCAATTGATGCGGAGGCTTGTCTACGGGCTTCTCTGGAGACTCGCGGCGACAGCTGAGCGAGAGCATTGGTCCTCTCGGGGACGTTGAATCTTTCTCAGCACCACCGCCACTTGCACTCGAGAATGCTGCCCCCATGTCAGTTTGCTCGCGGGAATCGTTGTGGGACTGGGCATTGTCCGCCTCCTCCAAGAGTGCGTTGTTAGCCGGTGTTTGCGGTGAGATAGAGGCCACACAGGCAGAAGTTTGCCGGGTTTGGCCTATCTTTCTGTCATCCCTCTGTTTATCATCGACAAACGACTTTGATTTGAGCTGCCAACGCAAGTCAAAACGTGAGTCTAACTTTCTTGGCTGCACTATTTCACCCCTTTCTACTGGTCCGTTGATACGCGTCCGGGTTTTGGGACGTGCTGCCCCCATGAGCGTGCTCATGGGGGCAGCACGTCCCACACGTCCCAGAACCCTGCCGGGTCGAAAATACCCCACCTCAGCTGAAACACCCTGCCGAGGTCTTAATACCCTGCCGGAGCCATACCCCACCGAGGCCAGGCCCCAGCGCCCAGTGCCCCCTTCTTATTTGGCTGTGCCAAATAAGGGCGGGGACACTGGACGACGCCGGAGTATGTCTGACATGTGTTTGTGTAGGAAAAATTTACCCTTGAAATCGTGCCCTTGACAGCGGCCATGAGACGCTGGTGCGTGGAAGAAATAGAGCAAGAAAAAGCTCGCGGAGACTCGGAAGAGTCACTATGCACTGTTTGTCTTTCCGCCTCGCCATGGCTTTGATCTGGGCTGCTGCAAGACCGAGTCGAGTAAGATGTGGTTTGCGATCTGGAGGATATCACATCTGGCGATCTCGAGGACACCGACTCTGGCGATGAATTCATTCTTATTGGCAGGACAGGCGCGAGCTGGTGTTTGCCTGCAGTCAAATCTTTGACGTGCTGCATTCCGAGAAATGGCGTCGAGGTTGCGCAGTGGATCGCAGCTTGCTTGCGTTGCTGGTGCGTGTAGCTCGGTGATGAAGGCTTGTAGCTCGGTGATGGAGGAGGACTTGGCCAAAAGGTGAGCTGTTCATCCTGCCTTGGTGCCTTTTGCATCCTGACTGCATCCGTTTCCAGTTCCACTTCATTCCGCAGAGGATTTTGGTCACCGGATGCCTGCGTGAGAGGGTTGAGCTGCAACAGACGGTCCTTTAGCGACATGGACTGACAATCTGTCTGTCTGAGATCGGGATCGGCTGAACAGAAGGGCGACGATACTGCCGACTCACTGTAATCCTTAAGAAAAGGTCCATACATCGGCAATGCGTGCTTGGCTGTCGAATGTGGGATATCCAAAGAACTAGGTGAGCGCGGAGTGACACTGACTGGCACCAAGACGGGCGTATCTGCGCAAGCCTCGTCGACGTGATCTTGTGTACAGACATCATCATCGCTCATCACACTTGACTCATCCTCATTGTAGGAGGTGTGCTCGTCTGCTTTGAAATCATGGAACCTCACTCGCACGCCCTTTCTGCTTTTGTCTTTCTTGGCATGCTGCGCATGTCCGCGGTCTTCTTGCACCATGCCAACACTCGTGATCGAGTTATCGCCAATTTTCGGAGACGTGCTCGTCAACATGGACGAAACTTGATAACTCTCCCAGGCGAGAGCGTCTGCGGTGGTTAGAATTCTTTCACGCAGAACCCTGGCCGGCAAAAGAAGGCTACTTGTCAAAAACTCTGCGCTGAAAGACGCAGAGGAGCCATTACTGGCAGGTCTCGAGGCACTGTCTGGTGCGGGAACAGATTGATGAGCCGAGAAGTCATCGACTTCGAGCCGTTTCCGAGAACTCTCGTTTTGAAAGCTCCGGGGTCTCCCCTCCACAGTCGTCATGGAATGTCCCAGCATTGTCGAGGGCGTACTGGGCATCGACCTTGAAAGCGTTCCCGCATGCTCCAATTGCTGCGAGTCGGACGTGAATCCGTTGTTTTCTCTGTTGGTTCCGGGCGCAACTCTAATCGGACGGGCGGCACTCGACCCCCGGTGTGGGGGGGATGGGGACCTGACCTGGGTCCACTTAAGAGATTGGTCATTCATATCTCGCAGCACTGACACTGCAGATACTGGAATTGTATACGCTGGTAGAATCGCATTTCCGTTGTCATCGACTGCGGCTGTCTGATTCGGATCAAGATCCTTTGTGCTTGCATCTTTCTTAGGGGCCAGAGCGCAGTCAAGAATATACTTTGAAATGAGGTCCACCCACTCGTCGCGCTCTTTGCTGTCGGCGGCTTCGAAGATCCACACCTGCATTTGAATAAAGTGTAGACGAAAAATGAACGGACAGAGGGGAAACCAAACGAGCAGAAAGATACCCAGAAAGATATGTCCTCCATCTTCTGTGCGCGTACACAACGCCTCCGCTACGGGCGCATGTCAAGGAGTAGGCTGAGAAACATGTGTAAGAGGTGTATGGCGGACACGGAAACACGGAGACGGGGGAGTGAGACCATATCTAGACCCGATCCTTCCCTGATAGTGAAACGGCCCTCCTCGTTCATGCTCCAAGCGGAAGAGGCAGCAGTAAGCACCATCCTCCCGCGTTCGTGGCCCAGCAACCGTCCGGCACTGTTTTCGTAATACGCAATCGACCAGTCGGCAAACAGGACGGTTGGCCTGTGGAAATACCGCAGGTTTGCACCATTCAGTTGGAGCAGAAGGCAAGGTTAAGGCTAATCACACATTCATTTGTCCCCAAGCGCAACTTGTGGATGGATGCGCACCGTTTCACCCAATCGCGTGGCCATGTTGAGTTCTGCTTCAGAAGCACCTGCTCCAATTCATGCACCTCGTCAGTGAGGCAGAGTATTACGAGATTGAAATCAGTCGTCACGATGTGCGAAAGAAGCTTGTGGAAGGACAAAAAACCAAGGACGACATCACAGTGCGGCCATCACGTTGAACCGTCAGCGCGCTCGACAGCACGTGCAATACTGATCAAGGTGGACTTGAGAACCTGCTCCTTCAGCACAGAGCGTCTGTTGCTCGGAGACACCGCGCTCGAACTTCCAGTCGAGCCGATGCCCTCGGTCTTCTTTTTTGACGGCGAGACAGATCCGTTTATGCGCGTGTCTGCAGATAGAGCTGATGTGCCCCATTTCGATCGCCGTTTTCGCCAGCTGCTCTCTAGTTCCAAGAGATCTGAGAATTGTTTTCACCGGCGGATGCGAGGTCAGGCTGCGTGGTTGATTGGTAGCACCTCGGGCAACGGCACAAGAGACTCGACCTGTTTGCCAGTCTCGGGCATCAATGCCCTCCGAGGTGTTGAAATAGGCTCTCTTGCTGCCCTCATCATCGTCGTCAGCCTGCGAGTTGTGGGGCGCCTGTATCGGAGTCTGAGCACACACGGGATAGATTAAGCCTGTGGTTGGCGCGGCGCAGTTTTCGAGAAGCAAAAGCTACAATCTTTCTTTCCGGCAGAATCGACGCCCCGCCACAACATGACAACGCGCAAGGACCGGCCGCGCTCTGCGCGGCGGAAGACTGAGCAAGCGATGAATACGCGCAGGAACTCACCGCGACTGAGCTTACGGCCGGGGCACTTTCCTCGTCCTCCTCCAAAAGCTCTGGCGCGGCCTTGGGTGGCGTTTGGTGAGCTGAGCGTGCCACCTGCGCAGACGCCTGCAGTTAGCACACAACGCATCGCCTTTTCAGCCTCGATGCAAAGGGGCGAACCGGCTTCGTCTTCCGCCCGGACGCAGATCGTGGACTTGCAGGGCCGCTCCTGTCGCCCGCTCGCAGCGAATCGGCGGGCGCATCATCTGGCGGTCGGCGGGTCGCCGCCAGAGAGCTGCGGTTTCGCAGCAGGCCGTGGGCCCTGCGCACGGAGTTCGACATGCAGCGCGGACGCTGTAGGAGCCTCCTTTAGAAACCCTCTTCACAGCGTCCCCGGTCGGTGGTCGGTCACGGTATTGGGGTCACGTATGTTTTTTTAAGTAAGAGACGTAAGCCTTTCCGTACTAAAGGATTTTGTAAACAAGGCATTCCGTCAACCTTAAACCTCTCAAAGCAAACGGCACGAAAAACTTATGTCCACACCCCATTTGAGCCATCGGTTAGCTGGCCGGCGCAAGGCGTAGGGGACAAAGTTGAGGGCACCATCGGATGGAGGCGGGAGGATTTACAAAGCTTGCCGCCACCATGTCCATGAGCGCCTCGGACGGCGGAGCGGCAGTGAAGTCGTTCATCCAGGGCGAGCTGGGACACGCCGCGACCGCCAAGATGGCGGCCTTTCACTTGAAGAAACAGGTCGCGTTGAAGGCAATTGCTCTCAAGTCGCGCACGTCAAATGGCGTGGTGACCCAGTACGGCCTCCACCGGATCAAGATCGTGGCCAAAGAGCGGCCGGCGCTCGCCAGGGGCTTTTTCGCCGCCTCCAAGGGCAAGCCGTTTATGCCCATCGGTATACATAGGAAAGTATTGTTTACATAGGTTGGCGTTTTGCCTCTAATGAAAGAATATTAATTTCCAATGTAAACAATAATTTCCTATGTAAGGAGATGGCGACTTCGCGGCGCCATTCGATGTTTTGCCACTAGTGCGCAGGGAAACAACAAGTTCCTCTATATTAATGATATTTCCCTATGTAAACAATACTTTCCTATGTATACCTACCTCACAAGCGTCTGGTGCGCAGGCTCGTGTATGTATACAAACACACACACACACACTCATGTTTGTGTGTGTACACAGACACAGACAGTACAGGCGCACAGAGGCCTTGAGTTTCAGAGCAGGTAACAAGAAATTCCTCTCTGTAAATGATAATATGCCATGTAAACAATACTTTCCTATGTATACCGCAGGTGGGCCCATTGATTTGAGCGAGAAAAACCAGACACAGATAGCCGCAGAGACCATTGCATCCTTGCGCAGAAAGCAGGAGAAATCCTCTCTGCAGGTGTGGATGGACAGCAAGTCGGTGCCGATTGACGATATCGCTGGCTTCGTCGTCAGGCTCGAGCATCACTCGTCGATCAAGCTAGCAGTGCGGCTCAGCGAGCTGAATGTCGCGTTTGTAGGACGCAGCAGGAAACTCGCGCGTCGCATATTGATTACCATGCTCGATCGCACCGGAAACCCTGACCTCTTCATGACGACAGCAGAGGAATTAGAAGAGATGGGCAGCCCGCGCAGGGAGAAGAACATGTGGCACGTCAAGGACAGTATTCTCATAGAGCCAACGGACCGAAACTACTCGGCTACCACCTATTACATTACTGTTGAGAGTGGGTTAGAGCCGTGCAGCCTGCGGCTCGTTGCCGCCACTGACCGCCACATTCCCACTATCAAGGCCGCAATGAACG
>Ga0315899_10008638_pt1 | contig 10918 bp, 8 predicted proteins | sample LakEriMetagenome_2_FD_203518 | JGI IMG/M metagenome (GOLD analysis project Ga0315899, IMG submission 203518) | Freshwater fungal communities from buoy surface, Lake Erie, Ohio, United States - Buoy 4 MA112 | ecosystem: Environmental > Aquatic > Freshwater > Lake | place: USA: Lake Erie, Ohio...
GGCTGCCTGCAAGGCGCGAGCTATCGCCGCTAGTTCCGCTCTTAGCGAGCTGACACCTTCTTCCTCCCTTCCTACACGCACTACAATAATGCATGTCGGTCTTTGGAGGCAGACAATTCCTGCTCCTGGAGATGGTTCACATGAGAGAGTGCCAGGTCTTCGCATCTTGCAAAGCCTCGGAATGCAGAGATCTTGTTTTCCAATGCGGCGTTGGAGGCGAAGAGACCGAGGTGGATGGAGCCCCCATTTGCAACAAACCGCATGGAAGAATTGTCGGAAATTGTATCAGTTTTGCATGTTGCCCGTGTTGTCTCACTGCTGTCTACACTGCAGGAACAGTTGATGAGCCTAGCCAAGACCTGGAATGTATGATACCTTGCGAGCGCTCAGGAGCAGCAGATGAGCCTAGCCAACATCTGAATGTATGAAACCTTGCGGAGCTGGTCGGTGGCGCTGAGGTGGCAGCCAAGGCCCTTGCCCTCCCCCCTTTTGACCCTCTCGATTTCCAGGCGGACAAAGTTACTTGCTTGCGGCTTTTCAGCCGTAGTCAGTAGTCAGCGGCCAAGCGGTGATGGGGCTCTGTGGGAAATCTGGGCTGCAGGGGCCTCCCACGCGAGTGGCTCTTCTTACGCGAGTGGCTCTTCTTTTCCGGGACATTCAGCTGCGGCTGTCCCAGTGGGGCTACTGGGGTCCCCTTATCAATCGAGTCACAATATTGGCCCCTGTAGCAGGCCCGGGGAGGACAATGGAGGGGGCGTCAACGGACTTATGCATTTTGCATCTTTTCGGATCCGGTACGCCTGTTTTGGTAACAGGATTTTCGAATTTCAGTGGAGCAGGTTCGAAGGTGGCAAAAGTCAGATATTGATGGCAAAAGTCATATAAATTTAATGGCGTGGCGCATCATGGGCGCAGAACCGCTCTCTCGCTCTTTTCTTATCTGACGCCGCACACGAGGTGAGTGCTGAGTGGAGGCTGGTTGTGTGGAGCACACAGACAGGCGTTTGCATGCTTGTGCATGCGAGGGCGCGGACGAGTGCCCAAAATTCGACTTAACGGGCCTTTCCACTGATGTACACTCGTGGTAGAAGACGCAGCCTCCTCCTCAAAATACGTCCGCAGTGGTCGGATATTTAAAATAGAGGTCTGTTGGCCGCCGGCGGTCAAGTGTAATCAAAATTTATCAAGGAAACGCAAGTGTGTGTCTAGTGTTTAGTTTAACTCTTGAGGATACCACCGGGAGCGAGAGAGACAGAGGAGGAGGAGGAGGACGGGGGTCTAGGGCATCTCCCGACACCCGAAGCTTCTAGCTGTGTCCTTCATTTCCGCACTTAAACCCCGGCAATTTCTTGGATTTTCGCTTTTGGCCGCCACGAATAGTCCCCCATGCGCAGGCGTGTAATGAAGCCAATCTGGTGAAATTTAGCAGTTGCTGCAGAAAATAGTCCGACAATTTCACGGCCGATAGGCACCACTGTGACTACGCGGGCAGTGTCCTTGGGAAAGTGCAAGGCGTCGGTAGTGCCACCGAGCCACTTCGTGACCCGCCGGTTCGTTGTGAAGCGTAAAGACACTATATGCCCCTCGCCTATGGCCACTTCAGCCTGCGCGTTGTGACGTGTCAGGCTGCGCTAGAAGAAGCAAAGTGTGGATTGACCCCGCGGTGGATGCGCTCGCTCACCTCGCCGCAGCCGGGGTGCGCGTTTCTGTTGCAGCTGTCATAACTCAACCTAACAACGCCCGCGCAACCGGGGTTGCAGGAAATGGAATTTCCTTGAACGCGTATACAGGTTTGTGCGAGCACAGGGGAAGCGGGTCATGGGTTGGGAAACAGAGGATAAGAGATGCATGGTTCGTCCCTCGCTCTCGCGCTCTCTCTGTACTTAGAGGCAGACCTGAATAATGTACTCGCTGGTGGCAAGATCCATCCGTTCGACATGCATATTTGCGTTACAAGTCTCCCACTCGCCGGCCTTGGGCTGAGATGTGTGGTGGCGCCGGCAGTACACATCTGCGCCATTGACTTGGTGGACAAATTGAATGCCTTCAAGAGACCAGTGACAGTCCGCGAACTGGACAATGATTGAAGAGAGCCTGCCCTCCTGAGGAACAAATTTCGCGTCTGAGAAATTGAGGGGGTGGTCGCTGAAACCAAAGGGGCCATAGGCCTTCAGGTCCTCGTACTCCATTGCGATGTCCATTATGCGCTTGAGTATGGTGCCTGCTTGCGGCTCTGCCTCCAGCGCCGACTTGCACCAGTCAGTTAAGAGCTGACGAGATGCTCCTGCCTCCAAAAGAAGTCTCGCGACGTCTGTTTGACCCTTGAGCAAGGCCACCAAAAGTGGAGATAATGAAATGTTTATGCTGTGTGGTTCCTCTGCCTGTTTGAAAAGCGGGTTGCGTCTGTTGAGAAAACGAATCGCCTCGTTCATGCGCGCTCGGTGATATGCCTTCTTGATGTCGGCGAAACTGAGCTCCGCTTGCCCCGGCGGCAGAGTGATGCTAGCACCCCGCTTCAACAGGAGTTTCACTATGTCCAAATTACCTTGCGCGCACGCCCATAGAAGCGGCGTCAGGCCATTGTCATCCTGAATGAGTGGGTCAGCATCGTGTTGAAGGAGATAAGAAGTACAGCTGTAGTGACCTTTGGAAACGGCGCACAAGAGTGGAACAGACGGGTCGTTCAGAAACAGAGTCCAATCGAGTCGAGTCAATAATTTGCAGAATATTTTTTTCGGACACCAATTGTAGCAAATCGTTCGCACCTTGCTGCCATAGCGATGAAGAATCATTTCAGGCTTTTCTGCCTTGAGCACCACCTTTAGAATATCCAGCTGATTATTAATCGATGCGATGCATGCAGCGGCGCGCACCAGATCAGCAGTGTGCTCCACGCGATCCCACAACAATTCAAACCCACTATGATACCCGAGGAAGATAGCTTGTGCTACAGAAATTTCAAGATTCTTCGCACCTTTCCTTAGCAGCAAAGCGAGCGTCTCGTCGTCCTTCATTTTGACAGCCGTAATGATCGGAATGCTGCCATCCTGCCTCTGTTGAGAAGGATCTACATCACGATCCAGCAGAGCCTTCAGACAGCCTATCCAACGCTTTTCAACACAAGCAAACATTGCTTCCAGCACCACATGTGACTGAGAATCGAAAGGGTTTGCCACCTCAATAAATAATTGTGCGACATCCTGCCAGTCGTTTTGAACGGCCTCATGCAAAACGTTGACTCCAACGTACTTTCCCTCTCGTTTGGCATCTGCACATGCAAATTCGCGACGCCACGTGTTGATGATCATACGTGCAATCTCACGATGTCTTCCAATAATCGCAAGCTCCAGTGCGGACTGTTTCCCCTCCTCATAGGCGTGCACATGCAGCGCATCAGCTCCATTGAGCTCCAGCGCCTTTTTCACGGCATCTGCGTGGCCCCATCGGCAGGCCCAGGTGATGAAGGTGTCACCCCACTGGTCACAGACAGTTAGCTTGGTAGTCTTCTCCAAAAGCGGGATGAGAAAAGACGGAACCTGCCGGCTACAATTGCTTGTCAGCAAAGCCAGCGCAGTCATCGCTTGAGCTTGCCCTTCGACCGCTGAGCACAGCAAATCAGCGTCTACTCCAAGTTGTAAGAGCTTGATCACGCAGTCGTCCTGGAGCGACATTACGGCATGCATCAACGGGGAGTAACCGAGCAGATCCTGCTGGTTCAAGACCTTGTCCACTCCGGAGGAGGAAAGAAACATGGCAGCTGTTGCCAAGGCCAAGCGAAGGAGCTTGTTGTGCCCACGCATTGCTGCCCAGATAATTATGGTGTGGCCCTCTTCATCATGCTGACGTAGATCAGCACCGTATTGTAAAAGCCTGACAATAATCTCGCAGTGGTCTTCTGAGCCGCTCGAGGCCCAGCGCTTGCCTGCAATGAGGAGCGGAGACGTGAACCATCCCTTAGTCGAGGAGTAACCGTAGTTCGGGTTGGCCTTGGCATTCAGGAGCTTTTCGAGGCTGCGATGGTCCCCGTTTTCAGAACACACCAGAATTGCTTTTCCGAGGACGTCTTCTCCCAGCCTGGTGCTGGTTTTTACGTGAACATCTATCATCCAGTGCTGTTGTGCAGCCACAGCCTCCATCAAATTCGCCTCGTCAACGTCTGTCTTCATGCCAGCTGCGTGCATGTAAGTGTGGATGGCAAACGCGCAGTCGGGGTGTCCAGCAGCACACGTCTTGGTAAATATATCATGCAGTCGCTCAATGGATGCCAGGCGACCGAATCCACTCTTCAACTCCATTTCCAAACTGTCCTTCAGCCTACCGAGTTCATTATTCAGCGCAAGAGCCTCAATCAAAGCTGGTTGATTCAATAGTGCACCGTGCCCCAACAATTCGTCTAACACTTTCCAATTGCCGCCAGAGGCTGCGATAGACGACGCGGTATGACCATTGATCTCCAGATCCACTTGCATGTCCGAGTGGGCAGTCAGAGCCTGCAGCATCTTCTGGAAATCTTCCATCTCCCGATCATAGGACATGATTTCAGATCCAAGATCTGGCTTTGCCGCTGTGCAAATCGCCATAAGACCGTACCAAGAGCATGCCCAGGGTGACCTGATTATATGACCACGTGTCAAGCGCTCCAGTAGTGTAAACTTGGGTGCTACATTTCCAGGAAACTTCCCACAAGCCCACAATCGCAAACATGCATACCTTCTGTATATCGGGCGACCGGAAGGGCTTCTGGCTGGGTTTCCTGAAATGTCCTTGAGGTTTTCGGCGATAGCTTTCAACTCTGATTTTTTAATCCGCGTAACCAACTGCAGATCACTCATCTTTATGTAGAAATCGTCCTTGCCGCGCACGATACTGTAATCATGACATGGTTGTCAGAAAACGACCGAAGCTAAGATACAGAGGGGGTGGTGCAGGAGTGAGACGGACAGAAAGAGAGAACGTTCCCTTGTTTTCTTTCCTCACCTTTCCATGGAAAGGCTAGACCATGCAGCCTGAGAGAGCCATTGCACGCACGACATGAGGGCCGTAAGGCCTGACACGCCTGGCTCTGGGGCATTGACATTCACACCCAACTGCAAGAGACGAGCGACTAGCTCGAGCTTGCGGTGGCGCACAGCCCAGCACAGAACGTTTGTTTCTCTTGTTGCACCGTGTTTTGTACCCTGCAGAAACTCTATAGTTGATGCAGATGTATGGACACCGAAAATTTCTCAGCACAGTTCTTGATAAGTTGGGTAAGCAACAGCATACACGCACGCCAAAGAACACCAATCTAGACGTACCGGTGAAGACATCGTCCTTGTATCGGGGCATCAGAGTTACAAACTGCAACACCATATCTACATTGCGAACATTGCATGCCCCAGCTATCAGTGAGCTTGGAAAGGCACCTGCGGGAAACGTGGGCTACCTTAGTATGGGCATTGAGATCACGTGAACCGGACACAGGAGTTGTTCAAAAGGGCGAAAACTCGTGCAAAGCTGTGAAGATGGCAAAGTCGGCATGACTTACGAGCAAGGAGGTCCTGCTGATCCTCATTATAAAGCAGAGTTCTGTCAAGGTCTACCGTTGGAAGTAGATGACCTTCCTCTAGACAACGATACGGGTTTGCCGAGCCCAAAGACGTCGTCGAGTGGCGTCTCGAGCTCGAAGCCTGGGGTCTCAGCTGAGCGTCAACATTGCCTGATATAAAGGCCGCACATGGTAAGAGTGCAAGTAAAGCTTTTTTCAAATATCCAAATGCTTAGCCTATTCTTGTCGATCAATTACCATTTTTGTGCCTGCGACCATGCTCTTCAGTTGGAGACGGACTGGAGGTATGTACACACACCAGAAACAGCCAGCCAATGAGATGAAAAGTCAGAATCCTTGTCAATTTGCACGCTCGCTTACGAAGATAGCATTCATATACCTGGTGGATGGCAATTGCTTTTCTCGGATATTTGGCTTATTTGGATCATTTTTTGGAGTTTTTTCGGTTGAAGGCGTCAGAGAAGAAGTCATCATCGCATCTTCATATGATGGAATCTCATCTTGGGCTCGTAACATGCGCGTGATGTCGGCAACAGTAACAGGAGCAGCTGGCGCATACTTCAATCCGGAAAGTCCTACAAGTCGCCTCACAAGAATCTGGGCACAGCGATTGACAACGGCTCGAGGGGGCGATGCATGTACATCATTCAAAGCTCGATGGAGTGCTGTTAGTCCATGGCTGTCTTCAATGTAGATAGCCTCCTCAGGCATCCAACTAAGAAATCTTTCCAGGCACCTAGGTGAGCCAAATCTAGCTGCGACATGCATGATGGTCTCCCCGGGTAATGGGAGTGTCGAAATAAAATGTTTGTGTCCAGAGAAGTCATCTCCCATACCCCTTGCGCCTGCGTAGACCATTAGGTACTTCACGACGTTCACATTTGCGGATCCTGATCCAGTCGCTGTTACAGCTGAGAATAGTGCATGCTCCTTGTGTGCACGGGTAGTCGTTGGCAGGGAACACAGATACTCGACATGACTGAGCACACCCCGGCGAGCAGCATAATCCAGCGCAGTGTTGCCATACATATCCTTCATTGTGGCATCAGCACCGCAACCAACCAAGTACTCCAACACAAATTCACCAGATCGTTCCCTTGACCTGCCCTCCTGCAAATTGATCACGTTCTGTCCTCCTGCACTTGAATCTGCCTCTTTGCAAACGATTACTCCAGCTTTCACGTCAACTTTCTTGACGTTTTTTTTGCGAGTGGGTTCAGATGAAAGCATCAAGCCAGTGGAAGACTCTAGCAAGTCATCAAGCGTCTCAGTTTCAAACTCAAAGGATGAAGATACTTCTCGCACGTCACCAAGGTGTGCATTGCCTGCAGCAATCATTAGCGGTGAAACTTCCTCCCTAGTGACGGCGTTGATCAAACAGTCTTCTGTTCCTTGCGGCGATTCCATGTCCGGGGGAATCTGTTCGTTTTTCTGCTTCGATTGCAGAAGTCTGCGAAGAATCCCCAGGCGACTTTGAATTCCATCCTTAGAAAGAAACTCGTGGAGCGGTAGCCTTAGGCTAGAAGGGGTTTTGACGCTCACACTCACACCTTCATCAAGCAATACTCGCACAAAATCCCATCTGCAAACAAAATATATGTGAACGTCGGATCAAATCAAATCAAATGTCAGGTAAGGAAATCTGAAACTTCGCGACGGGCAAAACAAATTCGTACACACTGACCGTTTCTCAGTGACGGCAGCATATAGAGGAGTACGACCGGATGAATCCTCAAAATCTAGGTTTTCTTGTAGGATAGCATCTGTCCTATTTAGTGCCTGATAGGAAAGGATTCCATGTGGTAGTAGGGAATAGGCAAGAGAGAAAGGACACATAATACACACACAGACACACACACACAGACGCACACAAATACATCAGTGTCAACACAACTGACCTCAAGGTCATCAACCTGAAGTAGATGCAGAACATGCAAACTGACAACGCACCTCTTCGTGCGCCTTCAAGGGGTCAAAAGAAGCTTGAAATTTGGACATTTGTCTTCGCAATGTTGAAGCTAGCTTTTGTCTGGCATGTGTGCATGTGTCATATACCATATAAGACCTCGCAAAAGGCTATTTCGACACCTACATTGGGCAAAATACCGTCCATACACATTTATTATTACTCATATATACATATTATATACGCAAAAACACGACGAGACCTGAGGCTATGAAAATCATGGTGCTCGCCATGAATGTCTTGATCTGCGCCAATCCTTGCTTCGTGCTTACGAAACAGCAAAATCTCTCTCAAAAACTCAACATCTCCCTGACAATTTTCATTCCATGAAAACAGAAAATCGAGGCATGGTCAGAATATGCCTTGACTTATCACACATTTATGACGGCCCAGACAATCCATTGCGCGTGTATGCTTGCACTGCTTTTTCACGCTGCCACTCGTTTGATTCCTTTTCTGATTTTGGTGTCAAACCTCGCATGCAGCTTGGACAATGGCAGAAGGGTGTTGTCGCTGACGAAAAGCCTGCAAGTTGAAGCAAATCACGCAGGGGTATGGATGTCAGCGTGCTGAATATGCGAAAATGCCATTCTCGTGGGATCAATGCTTGCAACTCCAATTTGCGTTGCGTACAATGTGCCCTTAATTTTCGTCTAGAATAATTCTGTGTCCAGCGTCGCTCGACAGGTCTGATTGTGCCGCAGCATGGTGCCACCGGTGAGCCTGCAGCACTGGCAGTCCTGCACCGGCGGTACCAGAGCCACCGGCGCCACGTGGATGTATATGATGCATATCAAATAAAACTACTGTCTCACTACTCAAACAGCACCACAAACACAGTCCAGCACCGGCGGCACCGAGCCGCGCGACACAAATCCTTCGGCATTGTCTCTGTGTTCCAGTGAAATGACCATCACCCTTGGGTAAATGTTTGAAAGATTCGATACCTGTGTCTCAAATGCACGATCAAGCTTGACTTGGGTGCGAACTTGTTTTGCCATCATGCTGAAGCGATGATTTTTTGAACGGGACAGGGGGCGCGGTGCATCTTTCGCTGATTGTTTTTTGATGGGTTCATACAGGCCGCGTTGACTCAGGGCACCGGACAAACTTCCTATCTATTCGAAAATATAGGATCTTTTTCAAACATGTGAAGTCATCTTTTCTTCACAGACTTGCTGGTTGCAGTCTCATTTTGAGCAGCTTCAAGGTTCTAAAGCAAATTTAACGTCCGCAAGAAGAGCAGATTGGACCAACATGATGATGCAAAATTCAAGCATTGCCTGCCAATACAGAAAAGAAGAACGAAGTCGGGAATGAAGGTGCGGATGGCAAAAGAGCAGCCAACATATATACCAGCGGTTTTGATAGTACGCCAAGGTAGAGTGCCATTTTGGTTGTCAATCATGGCCGCTCTCGCCTTTTCATCTTCTGCGGCTTTCTTCCGCCGCTCGGCTACACACATGGATACAAAGAGGGCGAGGCGAGGGGAGGCGGAGGAAGAGGGAAATTTCTCTCGTTAATCATCAGCCTGTACGCATGTGCACGTTATTTGCATATTGCCTTCACGCATGTGCAGGCGGCAGGCATGCAAGCGGATGGTTCACGTGCACACACACACACACACGCACACTCACACACACAAGCGCAAACACACACACACACTCACTCACACACACACACACACACACACACACACACACACACAAACGCGCGTACGCTCTCTCTGTCTCTCTCTCGCGCGTGAGCGCTGCCCAACGTCTTTCATCCACCACAAAAATATTGCTCCTGCCATCCCCTCTTGTGTCTCTCACCAGATGAATGCATATTTTTTCGGAAAGCTTTGACGACGACTCCGCAGGCTAATGTCATAACCTTTGCTTGCGCTGCATGTAGCTGCTCGTGTTCAAGCACCTGACTCGAAGACAGCGAGCGCAGCCGGAAACAAATAAAAGAGAGTAAGAAAGAATCACTTCAAGACTGATGTTGCAAAAACAAAATTTGATCAAGAATCATCAAAAGCGGACGGAAATCAATAACTATGCATTCACCGCTCTCTTTGCCTCGAGAATTTCATTACTGTCACCGCGGCTGGGCGCAACCATGAGCATGGTGAGAAAATCCTCATTCCTGCCAATCGATGCGAATAAGGAAGTTGCCATCGGGATTTGCCAGCAGTTTTGGCCTCCCGTCCCGGGGACCCTGTAGATTATCGGCTGGCACCATGCAATCCTATGCTCACATGACTTTGCGCTGTTGGCATCACAAATCGGAGTTGCTTCGCACCTGTAAATCTTGGGCAACTTGACATTCTTCGTTGCGGGCCCGGGGCTCAAGATCCTTGGTGAAGGGTGGGAAGCAGTAAAAGAACGAAAGGAGGGGGGGGTCGTTGCGTCAAAAAGTGTGTGATTGAGCGACACGGTTTGAAAGGCTTCGTCGTCTGGATGCTCGCGTGCCTTCCCGTTTTGCACACTGGCTTTCCCACATCCATGCAATTCATGGGCGCAATGCGCGCGTATAAGCGCGGCAGCGCACGCGCAAGTGAAGCTCTCTCGTTCTCTCGCGCGCTCTCGCTCTCTTGCCTCTATAGGCGTATTACCGGCCAAGGTCCAAGTCAGAACCAAATATGTGTTGTGACGGCCCGCGCTTAAAGCTCGATCTTTTGAGAGGGCTATCGAATGCAGGAGATGTCAGGCTGTGCGCGAGAGGGAACGCCCGCTACATGCAGGTCGTAACACTCGTTCTATGCGCCTCAAGCCCAGCAAATGCACTCATCGCAAGGAGCGCACCACCTGATGAGTGGCGAGCGAGCCACTGACTGACACCCCACCTGATGAGTGGCGAGCGAGCCGAGCCGGGTCGGACGGGGGAAATAGATCCCGATTTTGACAACGTCCGCTCTCTGCACGCATGAGGGCGGGGGCGGGCATTTCAGTTCTATTGCGCAACGCTACGGGGCGATTCGCACGAGCCACCACGCCGCGCGCTGGCACGGCGATTACAAGAGAGTGCTGCGTGTGAACTCGGGGGCGCGCGTTGTCACCGGAGCGGAGAGCTTGCGGCCACTGTGTGCCGCACTCGGCACTCGGAGCCCTGCCCGATGCGCAGCGCCATCCCGGTACCGCCCTTGTACGTGTCCGGCCGTCCTCCCCGGTTAACACTCTCTCACAAAACTGTCGGTCAACCGTTGGAGCCGGCCACGAACCCTGCCATACCAAATTTGAGGCGTAACACAGCCTCACCAAAACCTTCTTCTTTCACCAAAACCTGGGTCTTTGACCAAACTCTCAAAAAGCTGTGGGTCTGCCAGCAACATTCTCAGAAAGAGAACATTCTCAGAAAGAGAATGTTGCTTCTCAGCAAGTCAGCAACCAGCGACTGCGCGTGCAGCATCTTCTGCACGC
>Ga0315899_10008639_pt1 | contig 10918 bp, 9 predicted proteins | sample LakEriMetagenome_2_FD_203518 | JGI IMG/M metagenome (GOLD analysis project Ga0315899, IMG submission 203518) | Freshwater fungal communities from buoy surface, Lake Erie, Ohio, United States - Buoy 4 MA112 | ecosystem: Environmental > Aquatic > Freshwater > Lake | place: USA: Lake Erie, Ohio...
AAGCCTCAGGATTTTTGCGCGTTCAACTCGGCAAGCGGTTGTCTATTCATACTCTGCCTGAACTACATTTTGTTCACGATACTTCCACATCTCGCGGTGCAGCGCTTTCCAAGCTAATCGACGAAGCCAATGCTACTCGAGCAAAAGACGCAGACGAGCAGTAAGCAACAGCCCTCGCTATGAATCGCCTCGTAAAACGTAAGCGTGTGCCCGTGCATGGCGTACTGCTGCTGGATAAACCCGAGGGACTAACCAGCACGCAAGCACTGAGCGCAGCCAAGCGTTTACTAAATGCTGAAAAAGCAGGCCATACCGGAACTCTCGATCCATTTGCAACGGGTCTACTCCCTTTGTGTTTTGGCGAGGCCACCAAGTTTGCGCAAGACTTGCTGCATGCCGACAAAAGCTACGAAGCCACAGTGCACTTGGGTGTTACCACCACAACGGCCGATACCGAAGGTGAAATCACCGAGACTAAAACCGTAGCCGTAACGCGCGAGCAAATAGAAAAAGTACTTCAACAATTTCGCGGAGCCATTACACAAATACCGCCTATGCATTCCGCATTAAAGCGCGATGGCAAGCCACTGTATGAATACGCACGTGAAGGTGTGGTGCTAGAGCGCGAGGCGCGTGAGATCGTTATTTACGAACTCGAATTACTGGAATTCGCATCACCTGATGTGAAAATTAGAGTGCGTTGTAGCAAAGGCACCTATATACGTGTGCTGGGGGAAGACATAGGCCACGCCCTGGGTTGCGGTGCACATCTCACCGCATTACGCCGAACCAGTGTAGGAACTCTGGACTTACAGCGGTCTATCAATCTTCCCGGCTTCACTGCATTGACCGAGCCAGCACGCCTGCAGACTTTATTGCCCGTGGATGCTTTGTTAGCCGATCTGCCAGCGCTGAGTTTGACTGAGGAACTTGCTCAGCGTTTTATGCATGGTCAGCGCATACCCGGCATGGCGTGCGTAGGAGCGCAACCAACAGATGAAACAACGGTACTTGTTCGAGTGTATCGCGCTGTTGATGCAGCATTGCTCGGCGTTGCACTGCTTGACGCACGTGGCGTGCTCTCACCGCAGCGATTGGTGTCTGTGTCGGCGTCGGAGTAACGCTGATTACACAAATATAAATTTAGTAAACTGTAGTTGGCTAATTCATTTTTATTAGCCTTAGTCCTATAGATTTTCAAGAGCATATCCGCATGGAGCATCTTGTATAGCGTTATAAAGCTTATGATCATTTCCGCTACTGAACCTACTAGGCATAGCCTTGCGTATATCAGCTGTCACCTCGATACCTTGACTTCGTAAGAGATTTTTAATTTCCTGACGCACCTTATTTCTCTCAGAGCCCATACGCAAGAAATGGCCTAACCGCGCTAGCCGCGTGTCGTCTTTTTTAGGCAAACGGTGCAGCAGCAAGGTTCCGTCATTTTGTTTTCCCGTGAAAATAGTATTTGATTCTTTGCCATCCGTTGTAGCCAAAAAAGTCTGTAACCTTTCAACGTTTAGGTCTTGGTCGAACCGGATATGTGTTGGTTTGAAGTTGCTATTCATGTTGGAAACTCTTTCAAAGGGTGAATAGGCGAAAGTAGTCGCTAAAACTTGAATTTCCTTGGGTTTTCCAGCGGTTGCTTAACAGTAGTAACTTTTCAACATCATTAGTTCCATGGGTTTGGGGCGATCAATCTGGGGTGCAACTCATTGAAAATTCAAGGAATTTCACTGTTTTGACACAGAAAGATGATAAAATCTTGGGTTTCCCTCAGACCATCCAAGTTTCCACATGTCAAGTACCGACCGCGCATTGCGCAACATCGCCATCATTGCCCACGTTGACCACGGTAAAACTACCCTCGTTGACCAACTCCTTCGCCAGTCAGGCACCTTCCGAGAAAACCAGCAGGTTGATACACGCGTTATGGATTCCAACGATCTTGAAAAAGAGCGTGGCATCACGATTCTCGCCAAAAACTGTGCTGTGGAATACAAAGGCACGCATATCAACATCGTCGACACACCGGGTCATGCCGATTTCGGTGGTGAAGTAGAGCGGGTGCTATCGATGGTGGATTCGGTTTTGTTGTTGGTTGACGCCGTTGAAGGTCCTATGCCGCAAACGCGATTTGTCACTCGCAAAGCGCTTGCTTTAGGTTTAAAGCCCATTGTTGTTGTCAATAAAATCGATCGTCCGGGTGCGCGTCCGGAGTGGGTAATTAACGCAACGTTTGAACTCTTTGACAAACTCGGCGCTACCGAAGAACAACTCGATTTTCCCGTGGTGTATGCCTCAGCGCTGAATGGTTATGCCAGCTTGGAATCCGATGTGCGCGATGGCAATATGGATCCCTTATTTGACGCCGTTTTGCGCCACGTGCCTGTTCGTGATGATGATCCGGACGGTCCGTTGCAGCTGCAAATTTCGTCACTCGACTATTCGTCTTACGTTGGCAAGATAGGTATCGGACGTATCAGCCGTGGTCGTGTCAAAGCATTGCAAGATGTGGTGATTATGAATGGTCCCGATTCCACACCGGTTAAAGCGCGTATCAATCAAGTATTGAAATTCAGAGGTTTGGAACGCGAAGTAGTTACTGAAGCTTGGGCGGGTGACATTGTGCTCATTAATGGCATAGAGGATTTGGGTATAGGCACCACCGTTTGTGCGCCTGATATGCCGGATGCTTTGCCTATGCTGACCGTAGACGAGCCGACCCTGACTATGAATTTCATGGTGAATACTTCGCCATTGGCTGGTCGTGAAGGTAAGTTCATCACCAGTCGTCAGCTGCGCGAACGCTTGGATCGCGAACTCAAAGCCAACGTTGCATTGCGCGTATCGCCGACCGATGACGACACGATATTTGAAGTGTCAGGTCGTGGTGAATTGCACTTGACGATTTTGCTCGAAAATATGCGTCGTGAAGGGTATGAGTTGGCCGTATCGCGTCCTCGAGTTGTCTTCAAGATGATTGACGGTGTGCGTCATGAGCCGTTCGAAAATCTTACCGTCGATGTAGAAGAAACTCATCAGGGCGGTGTAATGGAAGAACTCGGTCGTCGCCGTGCTGACCTGCAAGATATGCAACCCGATGGTAAAGGTCGTGTGCGTCTTGAATACCGTGTGCCAGCTCGTGGCCTGATTGGTTTCCAAGGTGAGTTCATGACGCTTACTCGCGGTACTGGCTTGATGAGCCATGTGTTTGATGCGTATGGTTTGGTTGATGCTACCAAGGGTGAGCTGGCAGGTCGTCGCAATGGCGTGCTAGTTTCGCAAGACGATGGCGCTGCGGTTGCGTATGCCTTGTGGAAATTGCAGGAACGCGGCCGTATGTTCGTTGTTCACAATGACCCAGTATACGAAGGCATGATCATCGGTATACATTCACGCGACAATGATTTGGTGGTTAACCCGATCAAGGGCAAACAGCTCACCAACGTGCGTGCATCGGGTACCGATGAAGCAGTTCGTTTAGTTCCGCCGATTGATCTGACGTTGGAATACGCCGTTGAGTTTATTGAAGACGATGAGCTGGTTGAGATCACCCCTAAAAGCATACGTTTGCGTAAACGTTTTTTGAAAGAGCATGAGCGTAAAAAGGCATCGCGCGAAGCAGCATGATCGTCCTCAACGTAAAATAAAAAAGCGCCCGTGGGCGCTTTTTTATTGGTGGGCCCCCAGCTGTAGGCTGTTAAAATTTTTATTTCATGGATTTAAGCACATCAGTCAAGGTACCAAACAGCGTATCTATCTGCTCTTGATTAATGATGAGCGGTGGTGAGAGCGCGATAATGTCACCCGTAGTTCGTATCAGTAAATTCTTATCCCAAAAACAGCGCTCAAAGACTTCATAGGCGCGTGCCGTTGGTTTGCCGGGGATAGGTTCTAGTTCTATGCCGCACACCAGCCCCAGATTGCGTACATCTTTTACATACGGCAGGCCTTTCAAGCTATGCGCTGCTTGTTGAAATGCAGCCGACATAGTTGCGGCACGATCAAATAATTTTTCATCGTGATAGACCTGCAGAGTCGCTATAGCAGCAGCACAAGCTAATGGGTGACCGCTGTAGGTATAGCCGTGATAAAACTCGATGCCATTCTCGGGTGACTTCTCCATGAAAATATCATGTATCGATTGTTTAGCAATCACCGCACCCATAGGAACGGCGGCATTAGTTAAGCCTTTGGCACAGCAGATCAAATCAGGAATAACACCAAAATAATCGGCAGCAAACGCCGTACCCAGTCGTCCAAAGCCCGTGATGACTTCATCGAAGATGAGCAAGATGCCATATTTATCGCAGATAGCGCGTAATTTTTCTAAATAACCTTTAGGTGGAATGATGACACCAGTAGAACCTTGTACAGGTTCGATAATTAACGCTGCCACCGTAGCAGGATCATGTAATGCGAGTAGTCGCTGTTCAAATTCATCAGCAAGTTCAGCACCGTGTAACGGCAGGCCATGCGAAAAAGCATTACGCGAAATATCTAAGGGATGGCGCAAGTGATCAACGGAGGATAACGCTGCGCCAAAATGTTTACGGTTGCCTGCAATGCCACCAACAGCAATGCCTCCAAATCCTACACCGTGATAACCACGTTCACGACCTATCAATTTTGTACGTAGCCCATCACCGCGTAATCGATGGTAAGCAAGTACCATTTTCAATGCCGTATCGACTGCCTCAGAGCCACTGTTACAGAAAAAAACGCGGTTCAATTCTGCGGGTGCTATGTGAGCTAATGCGCTGGCAGCTTCAAAGGCCTTAGCATGACCCATTTGAAAAGGCGGTGCAAAATCTAGTGAGTGTGTTTGCTCGCTAATGGCCTCGGTAATTCGTGGATGGGCATGACCCGCGTTGACACACCAAAGCCCGGCGGTTCCATCAAGAATTTGTCGATCATCCTCGGCGGTGTAATACATACCAGAGGCAGTTTTCATTAAGCGCGGACGCGCTTTGAACTGCCGATTGGCTGTAAAGGGCATCCAGTAGTGAGAAGTATCGATGGGCATGGTGCAGTCTCCGCTTGCAAAGTGCCATCACTTTACTGCAAATTACCAAGGTACCCTTCCACCGGTACAATGCGGTCTGTCGCATTGCACCAAATAATTAACTTGTGAATCGTTTAACTACACTACCGCCGCGCCGGCTCTCGGTTGCTCCAATGATGGATTGGACTGATCGTCATTGCCGCATGTTTCATCGCCAGATAACTCGGCATACCTGGTTGTATACCGAGATGGTTACGACGGGTGCCATTATTCATGGTGACAAAGCCAGGCATTTAGATTTCAACGAAGAAGAGCATCCCGTTGCATTACAACTCGGTGGAAGCGAATACTCTGATCTGGCACAAAGTGCCAAATTAGGTGAGCAGTGGGGATATGATGAAATCAATTTAAACTGCGGCTGCCCATCAGAGCGGGTGCAGCGCGGTGCGTTTGGCGCATGCTTAATGGCTGAGCCAACCCTCGTGGCAGACTGTGTAAAAGCGATGCGTGATGCTGTGAGTATCGATGTAACTGTTAAGCACAGAATAGGTATTGATGAAATTGATTCCTATGATTTTGTGCGTGATTTTGTTGGAATAGTGGCGCAAGCAGGTTGCAAAACATTTATTGTTCATGCGCGCAATGCGGTACTCAAGGGTCTTAGCCCAAAAGAAAATCGTGAAATCCCTCCATTACGATATGAACGAGCATATCAATTAAAAAAAGATTTCCCTGAGTTAGAAATCATTATAAATGGTGGCATTAAAGAGCTCAGTGAAATTGATGAACATCTCAAGTATGTCGATGGTGTAATGCTCGGTCGTCAGGCCTACCATCACCCTTACCTGATGGCTGTATTTGATGCTCGGTATTATGGTGATACTGCCGTACCACGTACGCGTACTGAGATCATCCATGCCATGCTGCCGTACATAGACTCTCAATTAGCAGCAGGCGGCCCGCGTTTAAATAGCATTACACGCCACATGCTAGGGTTGGTAGCAGGATTGCCTGGAGCACGTATTTTTCGTCAGCGTTTATCCGATTCTAAAGAGCTTGCCACTGGTGAATCTCATCTATTACTGAAAGCTTTGGACTCAGTAATAAGTGAAACTACCTAAATAGCCACCATCAAAACTTCATCTCAATTACGCCGCAATAAACAGTAGCATCCTCACTTTTCTATCCACTGAAATTATCAATATACTTCTTCATTTGCTGCTACGCAGAACTTGATATCAGCGGCTGAACCTAGCGCCCTCTAGTAAGTCAAGCCTATAGTTGGCACGCGCTTTACTGCGTACTGTGCACACAGGCATTACCCTTGATCACTCATGCAATACGCAGGTTATAAATCGTAAAGAAAAGAATGCTACTCCTTGCGATCGCTGAGTTCTGGCTGAGGATCATGATTTATTTCAAAGGCAGACTATGTCATCCGAAGTAGAGACTAGTGCATTGCAGGGTGTACCTGAGACTGCATTGCAATCAACGAGCTTACTTGGGTACTCAGCTGCTATGAATCTATTACGGCAGCAAATACAACGACTGGCTGTAACAGAGGCCAGTATTTTTATTATTGGAGAAAGTGGTACAGGTAAAGAGTTGGTAGCCCAAGAAATTCATGCTCAAAGTCAGCGTAAGCAGCAAATTTTCTTGCCAATAAATTGTGGAGCCATATCGCCACAATTACTTGAAAGTGAGTTATTTGGGCATGAAAAAGGTAGTTTTACTGGAGCTGATCGGCTACATAAGGGCTACTTTGAAAGAGCGAGAGGCGGCACTTTATTTTTGGATGAGATCATAGAGATGCCGGTGATATCACAAGTAAAGCTATTACGGGTGTTGGAAACAAAAAAATTTGTGCGTATTGGTGGAAATCATATGCTCGATAGTGATGTTCGAATTATTGCAGCCACTAATCAGTGTCCGCTGCATGCTATTGCAGAGGGGCGATTTAGACTAGATTTGTATTATCGATTAAATATACTTCCCATTCAATTGCCTTCTCTGTGGGATCGCATGGAAGATATAGAGCTATTAGCACGGCATTTTTTAAATGAATTTAATCGTTTGTATGCAACTAAAAAAATTCTGTCAGCACGAATGATCTCTGACTTGAAAAAATACTCCTGGCCAGGAAACGTCAGAGAATTACGTAATTTTATACACCGAGCATGCATACTTTCGAATCATTTAGTTGAACTGGCTATTCCAAACGAACCTACAAATAAACTTGGAGAAAAAAAACGTTCTATTGATATTCGGTTAGGTACAACACTTTATGAGGCTAATCGACGTTTGGTTTTATCTACGCTTCTTTATTGTGGTGGCGTAAAAAAAAATGCGGCAAATCTTCTTGGGATAAGTTTAAAAAGTTTGTATAACCGGCTTGAAGACTATAAATGCAATGAAAAATTACAAATGCTGCCAGGTATGAATCCACTCCCTATGCATTATGAAACTTCCTTGGTAGGAGAAAAATATGCTGCGAAAAGTAATGATCATGTTGATGAGCGCACTGATACTCAGTTGCATTGCATGCGAGAATTTGGGTAACTTAGGCGGTGGAAGCTCGCAAGTACAAACCTATCCTATTTCTAGCCATGTGAATGGGAATGCAACCATTGTTTCTATAGAAACGATATCGCGATCACAAAGTATAGGCCTCGGAACGCTAGCTGGAGCAGCGGTGGGAGGATTACTCGGTTATCAGGTGGGCGGTGGTACAGGTAAAACAGTTACGACCATAGCTGGCGCTGCAGGTGGTGCTTATGTAGGCCATGAACTTGAAAAACAACGCCAGAAAAATGATCACGTATACAAGGTTACGTTGCGCATGGACGATGGAACATTACAATCGTTCGCACAAGAGTCTCAACCGATACTTAAGCAAGGTGATAGAGTAAAAATTACTAATGGAGTGGTATCAAAGATATAAAAAATGGATGGTTTACTGCGTGATTTATCGTTGATTGATTCTACTAGGAGATGTTGATGAAGACCTTATCAATTGAAGGCGGTACAGAAAAAATAGCTGAGGAAGCGACGCACCATAAAAGCCCTATAAGAGGAAGTTTATTCCCTCCCATACGCTGGAGTGCTGTACTTGCCGGGGTCAGCATAGCCATATCTGTGCAGTTAGTATTAATGATGCTAGGTGTCGCTAGTGGCCTGGCACTTGTAAATATCTCTCTGGGTGAAATTCCTGGCGTAGGTGCACTAATCTGGGCCTGTTGTTCTCTATTGATCGCAGCATTTGTGGGTTCCTATGTTGCTGGTCGCCTGTCAGGCTTACGGCGCAAAGTTGATGGCATGCTGCATGGTGTTATTTGTTGGGCAGTCTCTGTCATGCTGGCATTAATTCTCGCAACAACGACCGGTGGTTCGTTAATTTCTGGCCTTGTGTCTAACCTTATACAGGGTAGTGTAGTTGTCACGCCCTCGGGCGCTACTGTAGCCAGTATGTTGGCTCGGCAATTAGGTCCCAATATGGAATCATCTGCTTTACGCACATTGCAAGAATACATATTGTCTGGACGGCGCGATCAGGCGATTAATTATTTAAACACTACTTTGAATGTTCAGCGCGAGCGTGCCGCTACAGTAATAGATGAAGCCTTGATTCTTTCTGGCTCGTCAGAACAAGCATCGCCAGAAGGACGAGCCGCAGCTGCCCAGGTAGTAAAAGACTTTCGTATAGCTTCATGGACTACCTTTGTGGCCATATTGATTTCCATTGTGCTTAGCTCTGTTGGTGGGGCACTAGGAGCACTGGGTGCGCAACGCAGCATTTGGAATGAGGCCAGTGAAGCTAGCACGTCACCAGCATCCCAAGTAGCTGGACACACAGGCTAGTGGGTTTTGCGAGTGCAGTGTTGTTAGCTATTCAGTGATTAAAGGCGGCAGGAGGGATACAGTTCTCCGCCGCCCTTAGTAGTACCCATTAATGGTGTCCATTAATGCTTTGATATATAGCGTTCATGCGCGAGTGCGATATTCATCGGCAAGTACCAGTATGCGCTGCCTGAACTCGTTACAAGCGCCCGAGCACTTCGTAGCATAGGAGCCGCTTACTGAAGATTAATCGCGTCTAAGAAGTACGCCCAACAGCAGGCCAGCGCCTGCAGCCATCAGCACTGATTGAAATGGGCGATTGCGCACGAATTCTAATGTCACATCCCGACCCTGAGCTAGTTGTCGCGTCGCTTCGCTGGCAAAACTACGGGCTACATTTTTCACAGAAGAAAAGCGAGTCAATATACGATCTCTCGCTTCGCGCAGCTCGCTTTCCGTCAGGGTTGAGGCATGTGACATCAGCGCATCAAGATCGTCCTTGAGGTTGGCTAACTCCTCTCGTAAGCCCAATACGCTCATAGAGCCGCCAGATGGGGCGTATTCATGGTGAGCAGCCTTCACCTCATCACTGCCGATAGGGATTTCTTTTCGCATCATAACCTCCGATGAAATCATCAAATCATTGGATTACGGGCGGTATTGTAAGTTCCATAAACTCGAAAAGTAGTCACTAAATGTTGCTCTGTGGCAATTATGAACTTGCGGAAATATCTTGCATAATAGTAAGAATTTCCTCCTGTCGTTCATCTGTTTATTTAGAAGATTGATGCAGCTGCACCATGCCTAATTTGTTGTCTCACTTAGATTTCAATGCACTCAAAAAGCACAATCGTATTGTGCTGGGCTGGGGTTTAGGTGGAATAGCGCTTGTGGTAATTGTTTTTATTATTGCGCTTTTTAAAATTCATTTAGATCGTAAGGAGTTACTTGATAAGGCTCGAGAGGAAGCAATTTCGCGAGCAGGTACGGCTGCTGAGCAAGTATCACGTTTAGTATCTCAAATTGACCAACTCTCATTGGCTATCAAATATCAGTGGGAGCATCGAGCGGTGCCCTTGGATCTTGATGAGCAATACCGGCAAGGAGTCTTTGAGAAAACTATTTATCCTGTCGTTATTAATGCCAAAGGCTATGCTGTTTCTTCAACACGGCAATTACCCAAAGATACTTTTATGGGTGATTTACCATTTTTCATAAAGCATGTTCAAGATCCTAATGAAGGCCTATTAATATCAGCCCCTACAGAAGGACGTGGTGGTTTTACAGGAAAAAAAATTATACGGTTTTCACGGCCATTCAACCGTCCTGATGGGTCATTTGATGGCGTGGTATTGATTGCTATAGAAGTCAATTACCTAACTAGCTTCTATGATGAATCCCGATTGTTAATTGGCGATTTTGTTGGCGTTTATTTTACGGATGGCTTGCTCATGGCCAGCCATTCGGGTGGCGGATCTGTGAAATCGTTTTACCGAACGACGCCCAGTTTTTCCTCATACCAGGGAAACGCACGGATAAATGCAGATCAATTTATAGATCAGCGGGCACGTTTACTTAGCTGGAAAAGAATTAATAACTATCCATTAGTAGCAGTAGCTGCCATTGATGAAGATAATTCCATTGCATCCTACGCAGTAACGCAGTCGGTCTATCTGGGTATTGCTGGCATATTTAGTGTACTCATTCTGTTATTAGCTGCAGTTGGTGCGTATACCCAGCTAAAACATTTAGAACAGCTGCGACATGAGTCTGAAGTTCAAAGTACGTTTCGCTTGGCAGTTGATGGGGCGCATGAAGCGTTTTATATGGTTCAGCCAACCTATCATGACGATGGGCGTATCAGTCGTTTACTAATTGAAGACTGTAATGAGCGAGCTGCAGAGATTTCAGGTTACCCGCGCGCCAAATTGATAGGTAAATGCTGCACAGAGATTTATTATGGAAAAGCACTGCAAAGCCTGCGTGATTTTTTTTCCAAAGTACTTAAAGAAGGTTTTGTTGAAGATGAATTTCATGTTGCACATGGTAAGCGGCATGCAGCGGGTTGGTTTC
>Ga0315899_10008643_pt1 | contig 10915 bp, 8 predicted proteins | sample LakEriMetagenome_2_FD_203518 | JGI IMG/M metagenome (GOLD analysis project Ga0315899, IMG submission 203518) | Freshwater fungal communities from buoy surface, Lake Erie, Ohio, United States - Buoy 4 MA112 | ecosystem: Environmental > Aquatic > Freshwater > Lake | place: USA: Lake Erie, Ohio...
CGAAGAGGTTCCCCTAACACTTGCTGAGATTTCGCGAGCCATTATTGTCATTGTTCCGATAACTTACACCTCACCCGGCCTCTACGCAAAACGGCCAGCCCTTCAGGCTGGCCGTTTCTTTTTTTATCCAATCGACTTTGGGTTCGAAAACAATAGCGACTAGCCCTCGCTGATCCAGTTTCTCAGCAGTGTCGCGGCTGCATCGGGATTGGCTCTCACCAATTGCGTCAAGTCCTGCTTAAGGTCACCGCCCGTGGTTCGCAATACGAGGGACTCGCCGTCTTCACCACCGGGCTCATCGATCTCCTCATTGTCAGCTAGACCAGCTAAATCGATGTCCGCAGCATCATCGAGCGGAATATCAAACCCTCGCTCGAACGCCGCATCACCACCCGAAGGCTCCGTCTTAGCAAACGACCTCAAGGAAACCAGTGCGACACCCGCCAATCCCAACAAGGCCAAAGTTTGCCATGAATCGGCCAGCCAGTCCAACGCTTGCGACGTGAGCGAAGGCTCAGGTAAAGCGGGTTTTGGGGAATCGATGTAATCGGTCACCGTGATCCGTGGGAATTTGTCCTCTCCAGGTGCAGCTTTGTCCAAGATGGCTCCCAACTTCGCCTGGATCGCCTTCTCAGTCTCCAACTTGATGGCTGAGATATCGGATTCCTTAGGCGCCGGGGCAGCGGATGCTTGCTGATCGGGATTACGTATTTGCCACGAGTGCAAATAGGCTTTCTGGTAGTAAGAGAAAGGTACAGATACCGACAAGGTAGCACTGGTAAGCTTGAGCCCCACCTTGCGAATAGAACTTACCGAACTTCCCGCAACGCTCCGAGCCGTCTCGCTTTGTTCCTTAGTCTTGCTCGATTGATCCGGCGGGGTGAGTGACGCGCTGCGATTGGCCATGGCATTGGGCTCTGCACCAGGCCGCCCGCCTGGGTTCATACGCTGAGTATCCACATCCTTCTTCGTCGTGGTCGACTGCAACGTTGTAGGCTTGTCGTTGTACTTGAGCTCTTCCGTCTCTTCCGACAGAGTTGAATCCAACTCGACGTTAACCCCGACCTCAACATCTCCGTATGCAGCGAGCAACTCAAGGGCCTTGCGTTTGAGATCTTGTTCGTAGAAAGCTTTGGTCTTCAAGTACTGATCATGGGCCAACGCTTCCGGGTCTTCGCTGCCTACGGTTGTCTCCGCCCGGCTCATATCGAGCAGAGCCACATCGGATTTTCGCAACCCGGAAAATGAGCTTTGAATGTACGAGATGATCGACTGCTTTTGACTTTCCGTCAGTTGATTGTTTCCGCGAGGATAAATAGCCACGTTTGCCGTTTTTTTCTTATCCGAAGAGAACCCTTCGGTGCGCTCATCGTACGTCACCAATGCTTCTCGAACGAATGGAAGTGTCGTCAGTGCGTTCTGGAGTGCTTTGATGCGGGTATTGCGATACCTCAGTTGAGTGCTAAGACCCGTTTCAAGGATATTCCCACCTTTCGTGAACTCGTCCATCTCGGTGCCGAGTCGCAATGGAATGGCATTCGCATCTTTCAATGCCTTGAGGTATGAATCCTTGGACCCTTTGGGTACTTGGATCCGGGTACCGTTTCGTTGGTAGGCCCGAAGAGCCGCCGAGCTAAAAGCGACTTCGAATTGATCAAGCTCTTCGGTGTTGAAATTCTGCCCATCGAACAAGTACTCCATCGCAACCGTGCCGCCGGAGTAGCCTTGGGCGAGAAACCCAGCACCTACCAAAATCGAGACGAGCATCAGCCCCGCGAGGACGCGAGACTGAGGGTTCATCCCCATGACGAGGGCTTGAAGCTGTCTCAAAATCTGAGTGAGTTGGTTCATAGCCTACACACGAATTCCATTCAGTTCTTCAAAGGCCTGCAAAAGCTTGTTTCGGATCTGGACCAGTAATCGAAAAGACATATCCGCCTTCTGGATACTGGTGAATACCTCCGCTTGATTGATATCCTCACCGCTTAGCAACTGTTCGATCTTCTCATTCGAATCTACCTCGGCATCATTGACCTGCTGGATGCCCTGTGTCAGCAATTTAGCGAAAGGATTGTGGTTCTCGGTTTCACCGGTCGATGCCCGATTGTGCTGCGCCACCCGCTGCATGGCTTGCCATACATGATCGGTGTGTCTTTGAAACAGCGAGTTGGTTGAAACATCCATAGCGGCGAAGCAATTTCAACAGGTTTGATTAGGCGAGAATGCTCAAGGTCTGCCGCGACATCCCTTTGGTAACCTCGATGATTCCAACGTTGGCCTCATAGGCCCGAGACGCCTCGAGCGCATCGACGAATTGCTCGTTCATGTCAATGTTGGGATAGGCTACATAGCCTTTCCACTTACCTTCGGTGATCGCCATCGGATGCTCGGGCTGGTACCGGTAAATCGGCTCTACATCGTCTGTCTCCACCTTTGCCACCTTCACCCCAGCAGCTCCACCTTCCGACTTTTCCTCGTCGGTCTGAAACACCACGAACCGAGGCTGATAGGGCTTGTTCTCACCATCCTCGTTCTTGATCGTCGACATGTTCGCGATATTGCCGGAGATCGTATTGAGCCGAGTTCGCTGGGCGACCAACGCGCTGGTACTGATATCGAGCGATGAGATCATGACGGGTTCCTGCATCAAATGGGAATGAACCGGGAAGTTCTTCGACGAAGCTTTAGCAAATCTCCGAATAAACTCCAAGATCAGTTGGGCTTGTAACTAACTCGTCAATGGCTCGCGAACCCTCGGAAAATGCCTTGAATAACTCATGAACTGTTGAACTGGGTAAGATTCGGCACTGAAGCTCGCCGGGGCAGCGTGCATAAAATCGGCGGCTGAGTTAAATTAGGAGAGGTACAAACGCACACTTTAATGACAGCGAATTATGTCCACCCAAAGCACGAAGACAGAAGTCGGCAGTTACTTCATTTCGAATTACCCACCGTATTCGCAATGGAATGAGGGAGCGCTGCCTGAAATCACATCCGCCCTCGCGTCTCCTCCCAGACTAACTCATGGCGAACCGACCCCCCTCGGACTCTATCTTCACATCCCGTTCTGCCGTAAACGTTGCAAGTTTTGTTACTTCAAGGTCTTCACGAATGTCAATGCAGACCAAATCGAAAGGTATGTATCTGCCCTGAGCCGCGAAATCGGCTTGGTCTCCGAACAAGCGATCATGAAAGATAGACAATTTCGCTTTGTCTACTTCGGTGGCGGTACCCCAAGTTTTTTATCGGTCAAACAGCTCAACTCTCTCATGGAACGCTTGCACCAGCATGTGACCTGGGACGGAGCCGAAGAGGTGACCTTCGAGTGCGAACCTGGAACACTCAGCGAAGCCAAAGTACAGACGCTCAAAGAACATGGGGTCACGCGCCTCAGTCTCGGTGTCGAGAGTTTCTCGGACGCGATCCTGGAAGAAAATGGCCGCGCTCACCTCTCCAAAGAAATCTTTCGCGCTTGGGAATGGATCCGCAATGCGGCCTTTCCAAACGTCAACATCGATTTGATTTCCGGAATGGTTGGCGAGACATGGGACAACTGGAAGGAAAACATTCGGCGCACTCTAGAGTTATCCCCCGAGAGTGTAACCATCTACCAGATGGAACTACCATTCAACACGGTCTACTCCAAAGGATTGCTCGAATCCAAGAGCGAGGCACCCGTAGCCGACTGGCAAACGAAACGGGATTGGGTTCGCTACGCGTTTGAGACATTCCAGGAAAACGGTTATTCCATCAGCAGTGCCTACACGGTGATCAAAGATCCATCGAAGGTGAACTTTTCGTATCGGGACAATCTATGGCAAGGCTCCGATTTGCTGGCAACCGGAATCGCTAGCTTCGGTCATGCCTCCGGAGTCCACTACCAGAACGTACCCGACTGGGATCGGTATGTCGGTATGATCCTCGACGAAGGCCGATTGCCTCTCGGTCGAGCCTACCGACCAACACCGCTGCAATGCTTGATCCGAGAAATGATCTTGCAGATGAAAAAGGGGTATCTCGACGTCGAGTACTTCAACCGTAAGTTCCAGGTGAACATCGTCGACAACTGGAAGTCTCAATGGGATGAATATGTCTCGGAAGGCATGATAAGAATGCCATCGGATTCCGATGGACATGTTCAACGCATCGATTTGACGATGGACGGGTTGCTCCGCGTCGATAGCTTGCTTCCAGCTTTCTTCGAACCCGAGTTCCGAGGGGTGCGATACACATGATCGGCTATGCCCGTTGGGTTGCATGCACGCTCGTAATCCTCGTGGGAGTCGGCTTCGCAGAAGCCCAACAAAGCGGTACGAGCAATGCGAATTCCAACAGTGCTTACACCCCGCAGGCACATCCATCGCATTTACTGCCAAATGCATTCTGGGTCCACAAAGACTTGCTCTCGGGAGGAATGCCTCACGGATCTGCTGCATTTGAAGAATTGAGACGACTCGGCATTAAAACCATTATCAGTGTGGACGGCATTAAACCGGATGTGGATTCGGCAAAACAGTTCGGCATGCGTTACGTTCATTTACCTCACGGCTACGACGGGATCTCAAAAAACCGTTTGATGGAAATTACCAAAGCGCTGCGAGAACTCGATAAACCGATTTACCTCCACTGCCACCATGGCAAACATCGCGGTCCTACAGCGGCCGCAGCCGCGTGCGTTTCCGCCGGATGGTTACCCCCAGATTTCGCTCCAATCATCCTCAAAACCGCAGGAACAAACCCTGCCTTTAAGGGGCTTATCGAAACGGTTACCAACGCGACTCCCATGGATCCCAAAACCCTCGATGAACTCAAAGTACAATTCGTGCCGGTCGCGGAGGTCCCCCCGATCATCGAAGCGATGGTCGCCGTCGATGAAGTATTCGATCGACTCAAGGAGAACCAGAAACACGGGTGGAGCAAAAGTGCTCGAGCGGATTCCTTGCTCCTCAAAGAACACTTTATGGAACTCCATCGTGCAGAATCTCACGGAGTCCATGGAATTCGTCAGCCTGAATTCCAGGAATTGCTTCGCCAGGGCCTGGAAGCAACAACGATGCTAGAGACCCAATGGGCCAAATTGGAAGACGCGGCCACACCCGATGCTGTACTGCAACACGGGCTCAACGATACCATGAAGCGAATATCTCAAAATTGCACTCAATGCCATGTACAGTTTCGCGACAACTCCACCGGTCAGTAATTGCATTCATGACTATCGGGTAAACGCAGAACACATTTCCACCCAGAGAGCTGATGAAAATCTATGATCCTTCGTCGGTTGCAAGAAACATTCCAGCGATCCACCATCCAGCGATGCCCGGAGTGCGACACGGCCATTGAATTTGACTCCATCAACATCAGCGAAGGGGTGGCAGCATGCAACCAGTGTCGTAAACTCTACCGATTGTCCGAACTCAATTGGAACCATCGTTCGCGTGAAGAAGTCCTTCAAAAAAAACCTTCTGGCTGTTCGCTGACACCATGGGGCCAAAGCTTGGTGGCGACTGCGTCAACTCGCTCCATACCCGGTTTTATAGGTTTGCTGTTCTTCACCCTATTTTGGAACGGTATCACTTCTGTTTTCGTAGCAGTGGCGATGGCCGGCCTTTGGGTAAACGTGATCGGTCCACTTCCGAAATGGTTTCCCGCACCCGGCGTCCAAAACGGACAACCGATGGTCAACAACGCCCCGATGGGTGTCGGCGAGACTTTATTCCTCTGCCTTTTTTTGCTCCCATTCGTGGCTATCGGGACCGGCATGGCCATCGCTTCCCTGATGGCACTCTTCGGCCGCGTCAAGGTAGTGATCGATGAGCTCGACTCCTACGTTTCCACCGGAATCGGCTTTCTTTCCTGGAAAAAACACTTCGATGCCAATAGCGTCGAAACCGTTCGATTCACGAGACCCGATTGGGGCGAGTCAGGGAAACAGCCGCAAGCCGCCATTGAGATGCTCGGGGACACGCCAATTCAATTCGGATCGATCCTCCCTAATGACAGACGGCAGTGGCTAGGTGCTGTGCTTCAAAAGATATTCTCGGACAACACAAACGACCACTCTCGACCGGCACCTGACGACGCCACCATTCCGATTCCGCTTTGGTTGCGTTCAGACCGGTGACGGCACAATCTCGATCGCAAAAAACCTTGACCAAGACCGAACCGAAAAGGGTTAGATTCTTCGACCTTCGAGTTCACGCCACAGCATGATCCAAGCACCATTCCCATGGAAGCTCACGAAGCCATCAAGGCCTCCTACACCACGTAGAAATCCTGAGAGAGCAGAACGTCTTGATCGCAGATCCTTGCACTGTTGTATCGTCGATAAAACCTTAACTCGGCGAATTGCGGGGCCCCTCATTATCTTCCTGGTATCTACCCTCTTCGGTGAAATGACTGCCTCAGGACAAGAGCCAATCGCCAACAACCATTCTAGGGTAATAACCATGGGTCGTGACACAACCTTTGTAACCGATCCACAGCGAGAAGATGGAACGATCGATTATCCGAAATGGCTGAATCAACACATGGGCGATGGAGCGTCCCCAGAGAACAATGCGATGGTACTGATCTACCAGGCTGCAGGGCGACTTGGGCAACCTGATCAAGTCTTCGAGATGCTCGGCGCACCCGCACTCGAACCTATCGAACAAGTCTTCAAATCATGGCTCAAGCCAAAGTCGAAAGTGTTTCAGGCTGCCAAAATCAAACCATGGAAAGCGAACAGCGATCCGGAATTGAATCAGTGGCTCGAGACAAACAGCAAGGCTATGGAGATCGTCCGCGAGGCCTCGTTCCGAGAGCACTTCTATTCTCCATTGATTTGCGACGATACACAGATCATCTTCAACATTTCGTATCCCCACCTCGATGCGACGCGAGAGATGGCTCATGCATTCGCTATTCGCGCCATGATGCATCTTGGGGAAAACGATATCGCAAACGCCTGGAGCGACCTTTTGGTAACCCATCGACTGGGTCGCCTGTTTGGCAGAGGCTTCTCGCTCATGCACTTACAGGTTGGGTACGACATCGAGAATCTAGCGATGCACGGCGAGCTTCAAGTACTATCGATGATTCCTTCTTCCTCGGATCTTTCACCCTATCGCCGCGATCTGGAAAAACTCCCTCGGAGAATGCCATTCGCAGACAAGATCCAGTACGGTGAACGCATGATGGTGCTCGATCTCGTTTCCAAAGTCGCTACTGGGAAGGCTGACATCACGGAAATGACATCGATCGTTACTGACTACGACGAAGTGCGGGACTTGCTTATCGAATTGGGCGAGCACTCCATCGATTGGAATAGGGTCTTACGAGAAATCAATGATGTCATGGATCAATCGGTCAACGCATTTCAACAACCAGATTATCGTAGGAAATGGTCGCGGTACTCAGATCAAATGGGAATGAGCAAGGCCGATCTCGAAGAGTCGCTCCACCACCCGCAGAGAATCAAGACACTGGACAGGACTAAGCTCAATGATTGGTTGGCTCCCTGGTTAGCCTATTCACTCGTCGTCCTTTACGGAACAGACTCTAGGACCGAGACAGAACAATACACAATTCATTTAAAAGTAACGTTCGCACTCATCGAATGGTATCGCGAGCATGGCTACTACCCGGAATCGCTAAACGCGTTGTACCCGAATTTATTGGATATCGAACCGATGGATCTTTTTGCCGAGGAACCGCTGACCTACAAAAACACCGAAACCGGTTGCTATTTCTCGAGCGTAGGCAGATACGGTCCCTACAGCGATTCAGATGACTTGATTGTCACTCTTGGTTATCGCTGATACGCAATTCCGCTCTTTGCATTAGTCTCGATTGGCCCATCCCAGATAGAAGAATTTTTGATGCATGGACAGAGCCCCTTATGCTAAAATCCAATGCAATACGCTGATGCTTTTTCCCGTCCCCACCTTCCGACGGTAGGCCCATGATCTCATCTTCGATTCTGTATCGATTCTCTCGAATGATTACTGCCATCATGGTTATGGCTGCCCCTGTCGCAATTCATGGCCAAGATGCATCGCCAACGGCCTCAGCCACTGCAATCCAACTAGCAAATCTTCGCGAACTCTTTATTGATAATTACTTGATTGATTCTCTCGAAGGGCTATCCCTAAAATTGCATGAGCCCAAGCCCACGCCGCCGATGACAGAGCCCGCCAACGATATGGAATATGGAACCATCATCCGCGACGGCGAACTCTTTCGCATGTACACGCGAGATGGACGAGGAGCAAGATTTGACGGCGATGATAAAGAGGTAACTCGCTACTGCGAAAGCCGCGATGGCATCCATTGGACTAAGCCAAATCTGGGCTTAGTCGAACTGGATGGATCCAACGAGAACAATGTGATTCTCAAAGAAGCCCCCTTTTGCCATAACTTCGCTCCGTTCCTCGATGAGAATCCTACCGCACCGAAGGAGAGCCGTTTCAAAGCCCTCGCGGGAACCGTGAAATCCGGATTGTTCGCTTTCCATTCCACCGATGGCATCCACTGGTCGAAATTACGCAGCGAACCAGTCATTCAATACACAAAAGAATATGCATTCGATTCTCAAAACGTCGCTTATTGGTCAGCCCACGAAGGGTTCTATGTCTGTTACTTCAGGCATTTCCTCGACGGCAAACTGCGATCCATCGCACGGACAACCTCCAAAGACTTCGTACATTGGACCGAACCTACTCCAATGCGCCCCAACCTGCCTAATGAGCATCTGTATACGTCGTTGGCGCACCCCTATTTCAATGCACCCCATATCACTATCTCAACACCGACACGCTTCCATCCGGAGCGCGGTGAATCGACCGACATTCTTTTCATGACCGCTCGCGGTGACCAACCCTTCGATCGGACGTTTCGCCAGGCGTTCCTGCGCCCAGGACTCGATCCGAATCGCTGGGGAAATCGCTCCAATTACGCAGCGTGGCATATCGTTCAAACCGGCCCCGAGGAAATGTCGATTTATGTCACTCCCTTTCGCAGATTCACGCTCCGTCTCGACGGCTTCGCGTCACTCCACGCCGATGCAGACCCTGGGCGGATGACGACCAAGCCGTTCACGATGACCGGAGATGAACTTCATTTGAACGCATCCACCAGCGCTGGCGGGTTTGTGCGCATTGAAATCACAGACGCACAAGGTACTCCAATCCCTGGCTTTTCGTTTTCGGAGTCGGAACCATTGGTCGGCGACTCTGTGGATACCATCGCGCGTTGGAAACCGACATCAGATCTCACTGCATTGATCGGAAAGCCGATCCGACTGCGATTCGAGTTGCTGGATGCAGACGTGTATGCAATCCAATTCCTCCGTCGCAAAGCCGCCAAAGATTAACCCCACGCCTCCCATGGGAAACGATTCTCTCTCGTTTATAGATCGATCCTTGAAATCACGGCCCAATATCGCTGGTTGCCTCGGGTGGTTCACCACCTTGTTGCTTTTGCTTGCGCATTTCCCAATCGCGAGCGCGGAACCACCTGCTTCTAATACGGTGGACTTTAACCGTGATATCCGGCCGGTATTTCAACAGCGATGTTTCGCTTGCCACGGAGCACTCAAACAACAGGCCGGACTGCGTCTCGATACGGCCTCGGCAATTCTTCGAGGTAGCGATTCAGGCAAAATCATCGAAGTCAATCAATCTGCCTCAAGTCTATTGATCCACCGATTGAAATCGTCCGAACCCGAAGAACGAATGCCCCCCGAAGGCCAGCCCCTTGAGGAATCCCAAATTCTCGCCATCGCTGAATGGATCGATCGAGGAGCGATTCCACCACCGAACGACCTACCTGAACTTGATCCAAACCAACACTGGTCCTTTCAGATCCCCAATCGCCCCGCACTGCCACTCCCCACGGAATCGAGTATTCGTGGAAATCCCATCGATGCATTCATTGAGCATCGATGGAATCAACATGGCGTCACCCCTCAACCCATCGCTGATCCTGCAACCCGGTTGCGTCGTGTCTATCTCGATCTCATCGGATTGCCCCCTTCGCCCGAAGCATTGAAAAAATTCGAGCAGAATCCGACGCAATCGGAATACGAGCGCGTCGTCGACGAACTTCTCGCATCACCCAAGTACGGTGAACGCTGGGGGCGACACTGGATGGATGTGTGGCGGTACGCCGATTGGTTTGGCAGACGCTACGTTCCCGACGTCTGGAATAGTGCTCCTCAGATCTGGCGGTGGCGTGATTGGATCGTTCAATCGCTCAATGACGACGCTGGATACGATCAGATGCTTCGCGAGATGCTCGCCGCTGACGAGATCCATCCGGGAGATCCGAAATCCGCCGTCGCGACCGGATATCTGATTCGCAATTGGTATGCGTTAAACCCCAACGATTGGATGCGCAGCAATGTCGAGCATGTCGGAAAAGCATTCCTCGGGCTAACATTCCACTGCGCTCATTGCCACGATCATAAATACGATCCCATCTCCCAAGAAAACTACTTTCAATTCCGAGCCTTCTTTGAACCCATCTCCGTTCGCCAAGACCGCGTTTGCGGCCAGGCGGACCCGGGTCCCTTTCAAGAGTACGAATACAGTACTTTGAGGAAAGTCCAACGCCTCGGCCGAGTGAGCGTCTTTGACAAAAACCCCGAAACGCCTACATGGTTTTACACCGGAGGGGATGAACGCAACCGATTGACCGATCGAGGATCGATTTCCCCGGCCGTCCCGGAGTTCCTCAAATCAGCGTTCCAACAACCCATCGCGAAGATACAATTGCCACCCAAAGCTTGGTACCCAGGATTAGACGATCCGATGATCGCTGCGGTACTCGGCGAAGCCGACACCGCTATCGCAAATGCGAATCTTGAACTCTCCACCGCCCAGTCCAAACTTCAGGAATCGTCCGCAACATCAGAGCTTCCAAAGCAAGAACGAGA
>Ga0315899_10008645_pt1 | contig 10914 bp, 5 predicted proteins | sample LakEriMetagenome_2_FD_203518 | JGI IMG/M metagenome (GOLD analysis project Ga0315899, IMG submission 203518) | Freshwater fungal communities from buoy surface, Lake Erie, Ohio, United States - Buoy 4 MA112 | ecosystem: Environmental > Aquatic > Freshwater > Lake | place: USA: Lake Erie, Ohio...
GCGCCCGCGCCGCCGCCTGCCCCCCCCGAACTCGCTCTGTATGCTCTCTTTCTCTGCTCTGCTCTTTCCTGCTCTCGCTTTTTTTTGGTCAGTGGTATGCGCCCCGCAGAGAAAGGCAACACACGCCACACCCAACCACTCCACCTCCTCCTCTCCTTACGCCGCCAGCGCGCGCGCCGCCACCAGACGCTCGGCGATCGTCGCGCCCGCCGCTTTCCCTGCAGCCTCGCCGCACGTCTTCTCCGCCGCGCACGTGATCGGCCTAGGCAAGTCCGACTCGCGCAGCGCGCGGCCCATCGCCGCCACGTGGCGCCACGCCGGGTGCGTCTCTTTGACGTCGCGGTTGCAGCGCCAAACGTTGACGCCAGCCTTCATGCCACCACCCATGCCGATCTGCATAACGGTCTGCCCGCGCTTGACACCTTCCGCCGTCTCCAAAAAGCCCATCACGTACCAGGTGGTCGAGCACGAGGTGTTGCCAAAGTCGCGCAACGTGGCGAACGAGGGCATCATGCGCTCCACAGGCAAGTTCATCGCCGCCTGAAGGCCCTTGAGCACGGCGTAGCCACCTGCGTGAAGGGCGAAGCGGTCGACGCAGCGCGTCCAGTCGGGCACGTACTCGGGCAGCTCGGTCTTGCCGAGCACGCGGCGCTCGAAAACATTGGCGAGCGCCTCGGCCAGCTGCGTCCACGTCAGCAGGCGCGGGGCCACGCTGCGCAAGCACAGCTCGAGCGCCTTGGCCGCTTGCTGGGGGACGTCTTTGCGGAGGTAGACGCCGTTGACGCCGTCCTTGTCAGGGCCCCAGCCCATGCAGTTGTAGCTGCCATCGTCTTGGCCCGTGTGGACGCGCACTTGGTGCTCAAGGGTGTATTTGCTCTTCTTGCGCAGCGAGCTCTTGTTCGTAAACATCGCGGCGGCGCCACCCATGCGGAAGATGGCGTTGGCCACCATGTAGTCGCGCGAGGTGCCCGGGTAGTAGCAGTAGGTGGTGATCTCGGCGGGCACGAAAAGGGCGACGCTGTTGGGGCGCGCCTTCAACAAATCGCGGATGAGGCCGACGGCCATGACGCCATTGCCGCAGCCCATGCCTCCCAACGAATAGGTCTGGCAATCGTGCCTAAACTTGAACTTGTTGACCAGCATCGACGCAAGCGAAGGGGTGGGGCAAAAGATGGAGCAGTTGGTCACGAGGATGTCGACGTCCTGAGGCTTGAGGCCCGTCTTCTCCAGCAGGTCGGTGATCGCACCACCCATGACCATTTCTGCCTCGCGCATGGCCGCGGGGATGTCATGCGTAGCACGGTCGCAGTGCATGGGGTTGATCCAGGGAGGCAGGTACGAGCCGTTGGGCGAGATGCCTGAGCGGTCGAACACCTTGGCCGTGAACTCGCGGCCCTCGCCGGTGATGTTCTGTTGGTTTTGGAGGGTTGAGGTTTTTTTTTGTGTTTGGTTGGGTGGGAGCGGGGGGCGAGAGGGAGGTGAGCGGTGGGCGGCGGCGGGGGCTTGAGAGAGTGGTTTGCGCGCGCAGCAGCAGGCAGGGAGGCCGCGCGACCAGCATAAAGGGCGCTCGAGGGCAAGGCTCGCCGGCTAGGGCTGGGTTTGCGCGGGGCGAGAGAGAGAGGAGGAGGCGGCCGGAGCCAAAAAAAGGAACAGGAGGAGAGAGCGACGAGCGGCGGCGCCGCCGCCTCTCCTCTCTCTCCTTCCCTCCCCTCTCTCCCCTCCCCTTCTCGCGCCCCGCGGCCCCGCCCCCGCCCGTCCGCTCCCCGCCGCCAGGCGGCGCGGCGTACTGGGCCGCGCGCGGCGCGCGCGCCGACCGCCGCCGTGCAGGGTGGGGCTGGGCAGGGCGGAGGGGGAGCGCGAGAGCGGGGCGAAGGGGCGCGGAGAGAGGAGAGAGAGAGAGAGCGAGAGAGGCCAAACGCCTCTCTCTTCAAACCCTGGAGCGCTCCCGCCCCCTCGCCGCGCTCGCGCGTGAAACGCCCCAGGCGGCGCGCGCGCGCGGCGGCTTCGCAGGCGGCGGCCACCCTCGCGCACGCGGCGCGGAGGGTGGCGGGCCGGCGCGCGCGGGAGCGAGAGAGCCCCCCGCTCCGCTAGCCTTTTCTCGGCGGAAACCGCAGGCCGAGACCAAAAAAAAGCTTTTTTCCTTCGCGCCCCCCGCCCCCCTCCGCGCCCCCCCACCCCCTCGTTCGCTCCGCGCGCGCAGCCAATAGCTCACCTGCCACTTGTACGACGCCTTCTCGAACTCAATGCGGTTGACCTTGAGCTCGTCCGGCGGCGCGTACACCGCAAAGTCGAGGAGGTGGCAGCTCATGGTTCCGAAGGGGGGACGCTGAGCGCTTCTCTCTCTTCTCTTCTGAACGCGACGAAGCGCGCTGTAGGCTGCTGGGCTGCTGTGTGCCTGGGTGTGGGTCTGTGGTCACGCTTTTGGTTCGCGAGGAAGCAAAAGGGCGTGTATGTGTGTGTGTGTGGGAGACGGGAGCGGACCGGAGGGAGGAGAGCTTTGAAGGGGAGGGGAGGGAGGGAGAGGAGCGCCGCCGGGGCGCGGGCTGCCTAGGCCGCCGCTCCGCTTGCTGCCCTCTCCCTCCCTCCCTCCCTCCCGCCCGCCCGCCTTCTCTATCAGTTCTCGCGTCCACAAGACAAGCTTACACAGCGGGACTATCTCCAACGCCACCACACCTCTTCAAAAAATCCCCGCGCGAATGAGCGCCGAACCGGCAACGCCCACCGCAGCCGACAAGGCTGCGGCCGCAACTTGTTGCGCGGCCACGGCGGCCGCTCCCCCTCTTCCGACGGCCGCGGCAAGCCTGCGCGTGGTCTCGTCCGGCGGCACGCGCGCGCGGCGCATCTGACGGAGCAAGTCGAGCGCGCGCTCGTATTGCCCTGCGCGCTCGGCGGCGGCGATAAGGGCGTTGTAGACGCGCGCGGAGGACAGGCAGGCGGGGACGACGAGGGGCGCGGACAAGGAGGAGGAAGAGGCGGGGGCGCCGGCAGCAGGAGGCTGCTGCTGCTGCTGCTGCGTCTCACCCGTGGTCGTCGGGGGCTCAGCACCCGACAAAGGTGCGTCGGCCGCGGGGGCTGCAGCAGAAGCTGGACACGTCGACAGCGACCCGCTACGGCTGCCGCTGCCGCCGCCAGTCGTCGTGCTCCGGCTGCCACTGCCACAGCCGCTGCCTCCAGAGCCCGCCGCCACAACCGCCACTGCCGGCGACAAGAGTCCCCATTGCTCCAGCGACGACGTGACGCGCGCAGGCACGGCCAAGGCGGCGCGCCAGTCGCCAGCCAGCGCGTGAGCCGCGACCAGAGCTGCCACGGCGCCGTCGCTCGGGCCCGGGGAACGCCGCCGCCCTGCCGCTGCCGACGCCTTGCCACCTCTGCCGCGCTTGGCCTGCGCCGCCGCCCCAGCCAACAGCCGCGCAAACGCGCGCTCGGCCGACTGTGGGTCGGCGCGCGCGGCGTGCGCGGCCACCAGAGCCTCGTAGGCGCGTCCCTCGGCCGCCCCGGCCCGCTCGGCAGCCTGCAGCAGCGCCTCGCCCGCGCCCACCTCGCCCGCGCGACAGGCCGCGGCGACGGCCGACGAAAAGACGGCGGGCGGCGGAGGGGGTGGAGGGGGCGCGGGCGAGACGAGTCCGGCGGGCGGTGGCGTCGGCTGCTGCAGCAGGGCCGACGCGCGCGCGACCATGCCTGCGGCTTCGCGCCACATGCCCGCGCGCTCGTAGGCGCTGGACATGGCGGCGAGGACCGAGGCGTCGACAAAGGGAGCGCGCGCAGCCTTTGGGCGGAGGCGGAGGCGTTGCTGGCCGTTGTCGCTGCCGCCCTCGTCCTCGCCCTCCTCCTCCCCCCGCTCAGCCAGAAGCATCGCCTCGGCGGCCCCGGGCGCGCCAGACACGGCCGCGGCCGCCGCAAGCGCCACGGCGCGCTGCTGCCGACGCACGAGCAAAGAAGACGGCGCGCCGGCCTCAGCGGCACATGCCCGCAGTCGCAGCTCGGCCGCCTCGAGCGCCGAGAAGAGCGCGGCGGCGCGCGACGCGGCTGCCGAGGCGCCCGCGCCGCCGCTGCTGGCCGCCGCGGCCGAAGCCAAGGCGCGCAGCACCACGGCCCACGTGCGCGCGTCCGGCAGCTCGCCCTCGGCGGCCATCTCGCGCAGCGTGCGGGCGACGCGCGACCACTGCTTCCCGGCCCCCAAAGCCGCGACGAGCGCCGTGTAAGTGCGCACGTTGGGCCGCGGCTGCTGCTGTTGCTGTTGTTCCGGCGGCGGGGAGGAGGGCGAGGACGAGGCGCCGGCCTCCTCCCCCTCCTCGGCCGCGCTCGCTGTCCGCATCCAAGCCACCACGGCCTCGGCGCGCCGCCACTGCCCGCCGCGCGCGAGCGCCTCGACAAGCGCCGTGCAGGTGACGACGTCCGGGCGGATGCTGCAAGAAGAAGAAGAGGAGGAGGAGGAGGAGGAGGAAGGAGCCTCTGCCGCCGCCGCCGCCTCGGCCGCCTCCCCGCCTTGCTCCCCGCCGCCCGCCGTTGCCACAAACCCCCCTCTGCCGCCGCGACACATCTCCTCAAACAGGTCGACGGCCCGGCGCCAGTCTCCTGCAGCGGCGGAGGCCGAGATGGCCGCCGCGTACGCGTGCCCCGTCAGCGCGACCTCGCCCGCCGCGGCGCGCTGGCAGAGGTCGTCCCAGCAGCTGGTAGCGGCGGCGGCGGCCAGGGTCGCCTGCTGCTGCTGCTGCTGCTGCTGCTGCTGCTGCTCGGCCCCCGCTGCGCCCGCTGTTGCCACCGTTGCCACCGCAGATGCAGCAGCCCGCATGGCGCTCACGTGCGCGTGCGGCGTGCGCGGTCGCAGGGGGCTGCCCACGGGCGCGTCCCGCACGCGCCGGAAGCACCGCAGCGCCTCGGACGTGCGGCCGAGCGCCGCGCACGCGTCGATGTGCGCGGCGGCCATGCGAGCGTCGACGGCGGGCGGGGGCGTGGTTGAGCCTGCGCCTGTGCCGCCAGCACCACCCCTCCTGCGCTCCTCCCGCTCGACCTGGCGCCAGATGGACGCGGCACGCTCGGGCATGCCCGCGGCGAGGGCGGCGCGCATGGCGGCCGTGTGGGTGTGCGCGGGGAGATGCTGCAGCGGAGTAGGGGACGGGGACGCCGCCGCTTGAGCGTTGCCGCCGAAAAAGCCGCCGCCGCCGCTGGCCGCGGGCGCGCGCGCCCACTCGTAGACGGCCAGCCCTGCCGCGGGCGACCCCTGCTGCGCGAGCGCGTAGATCAGGGTCGCGACCAGCCGTCCGTCCGGCGCGTGCCCGGCGGCTTGCAGCCAACGGTGGAGCAGCGCGAGCCGGGCGAGTGGCGAGGAGGAGGAGCGGGCGGTGCCAGCGCCGCGCCGCTGCTTGCCAATCGTGGCGACGAGCCGGTCCAAACTCGCGTTGTCCAAGGGCCAGTGCCCCGAGGTGCGCAAAGAGGCGACGGTGGCCTCTTCCGGTGGCGGGAGGCGCGGTGCTGTTGCGGACCCGAGGGCCCAGAGGAACGGGGGCAGCGGCAACGGGACCGGGGGTGGCGCTGTCGCCTCCGTCACATCGTGCTGCTCATCATCTCGGGGCAGCGTCGTCGTCAGCAGCCCCGCCGCCCACGTCGGCCGCGCGGACGCTGCTGCTGGCGACGACGATGACGACGACAGCAGCGACAGGGCTGCTGCTGCCGCGGCCGCGCCGTCGCCGTCGCCAAGGCCACCGCCGCCGCCGCCATCGCGGCTCCCGAGCGGCGACGAGGGCGGGCTGGGCCGCGCAAGGGATGGCGGCGACCTGAGCTGCTGAGGGGCGGTCGCGCGAGCGGCGACGACTGGTCGACGGTTGCTGGCCTGGGTGATCATCATCGCGGCGGAGGGAGGCGCAAGAGAGGAGGACGAGAGCGCTTCTGGCCTGGTGGTGCTGCTCCTGTTGCTCCTCCATCGCTGCCAGCGCTGCATCAGGCCGCCACCACCAGCCCCCGTGCCCTGCGGCAAGAGCGGCGATTGGCAGCGATGCATCGCCGTCGGCATCGAGTCGGGGGGAGAGAAGAGCCTTGGGCTCGAAGGAGACGGATTGAAGAGTCGACCTCCTAGCGCATTTCGCTTTGTTGTTGGAGACTACTGTGTGTTCTGAGAGGGCGCAAGAGCGCTGCGATGATGCGTTTTGGGTCGGGTCTATTGATATTAGTGATCAGCGAGGTCTGGACGAGAGGGGGAGCGGGGGAGGGGGCGGGCGCTTGGCCCAAGGAGTCGGCGCGAAAAGTGGGCGGCGGCGGCGGCGGCGTTGCGCGACAACTGCGTCCCGACCGCACGCGGCGGGCGGCGGCGACGAGCGGTCTTTTGCTGCGTCCCTTCCCGCGCCAGCGAGAGGCCGCACAAACGCACACGCACATCACTCCACCAATCCAAGCACACATCGACGCACCTGCTGCTGCATCGAATCTTGGCTTTGCTCGGCGCCGCACCCCTTGTTTTTTGCTCGGCGAACTCGAGACAGACAGAGAGCACCCTCGTCCCCTCCCTTCTTCCTCCCGCGCGAGCCACACACAACCCCGCCGCCCAACACCAATCGCCCCAATGCTCCACGCTGGACGGAGCAGCGGCCTCGGCGCCAGCGCACGCCAGGGCACGCAGGCGCGGGCGGCGTCCTCGCTGCTGCCTCTGCCGCCGGCGACACATCGGGAGCAGCAGCGGCGGCACCGCGCGGCTGCCCGGCCATCAGCCGCCAGAAGCAGTGACCGCGCAGCGACCGACAGCAGCAGCAGCGTGTACGGCCGGGCAGACCCGACCAGCAGCACCAACAGCAACTACAGCAGCAGCACCAGCCCCTCTCAGCCTCAGCAGCAGCAACAGCTGTTTGCGCCCGACGCGCCGTCAGCCGCCGCCGCCCGCCGAGACCTCTTCAACTCGATCTCGCCCGTGTACGACGAGCTGAACGACCGCCTGTCGTTTGGGATGCACCGCGTCTGGAAGCGCATGGCTGTGAGGTGGGCGCTGCGTGGGGACGGAGGGGTGGCTGTGAGGCAGCAGCAGGGCCAGCAAGGGCAGCAGCAAAAGCCGAGGCGCGCTCTGGACGTCTGCTGCGGCAGCGGCGACCTCGCGCTTTTGCTGGCCGACGCGCTCGAGGCCGAGTGGGCCCGCGGTGGTGGTGGTGGTATGTCGTCTTCCTCTTCCTCTGCCCCCCTTGAGGTTGTCGGTTTGGACTTTGCGGCCGACATGCTCGCCGACGCTGCGCGTCGCGAGCGCCGCGAGCGCCGCCGCCCCCTCGTCGCCGAGCAGCAATCCTCTGCTTCCTCCCCCCCTCGCGCCCAAATCCAGTGGATGCAAGGCGACGCCATGCGCCTGCCCTTTCCAGACGCATCCTTTGACGCCGCCACCGTGGGCTACGGCCTGCGCAACGTCGCAGACCCAGCGCAAGCGTTAAGCGAGCTGGCGCGCGTCTTGAAACCTGGCGGCCACCTGGCCGTGCTGGATTTCAACAACGCGCGCGGGTCAGGGGATTGGCTGGCCGACGCTGCCCAAGGGTTTTTCTTGGAGCGTGTTGTCGTGCCTGAGGCTGAGAAGTATGGGTTGCGGGACCAGTACGCGTACTTGAGGCCGTCGGTCCATAATTATCCTTCGGGCCGCGAGTTGGAGAGGATGGCGCGCGGTGAGAGTGGGAGCGGAGGCGGCGAAAGCGGCGCGGGTTTTTCTTATGCGAGCTACTACCCCTTGGCTTTTGGGATGATGGGTTGTTTGGTGGCGACGCGGTGACGAGAGGGATAGAGCTGTGGCTGTGTAAAAGACGAGGAAGGGCGCGGGCGCAGAGGATTTGACAAGGGGGGGAGGCCGGTGTAGGTGAGCTTTTTGTTTCCCCGACGTCGGCACCACCTCTCTCTCACTCCCCCCTCACCCCGCTCCTCAAGACTCTCCGCCCCGTTCGCCCCGCGCTCTCCCCTTTGTGCGACCACGCCCCCTTCTTTTTAACAAAGAAGGCATCGAAACCGTACCTCCCCACTTCGCCACGTGCTCCTTAGTTACACGCCACGAGCCCCATTTTTCGGCGCTCGGGCGAAATCCCACGCACTCTTTTGCCCTCCCCCCTCGGCTCTCGTTCTTCTTCCCCGAAGAACCGCGCGTGCCCCGCGCGCACCCCGCCTCTCAAGGCTAAAAAACCCCAGCCGATAGAGACCTCGTCACGAATCATGTCCATCCCGACCCCCTTTGGGGGAGCCGTGGCGCATACGAGCGTGGCGGGCGGCCAGTTCCCGACGTGCCCGCCCCAACCCGCGGCAGTGTCGCCGCCCGCCGCAGCCGTGCCGCCGCCCCCCGCCGTTATCGCGCGCGCTTATCCTCATGAAGATTTCGAGCTCGCCGGGGTCGACCCGCGCGAGCTTGGGGTCGCCGTGGACGCGAGCCACACCCTCGTTCAGTTTTCGAGGGGCTCGGAAGTCTTTGCGCGGTTTGTGGCGCCTGTAGGTGAGAAGACGTGTCGCCGTCGCTCGTTCCCGCCCCCTTCCTCGCCGCTTCGCACCACCTCTCTCACTCTTTGGTCTTCCCACCTCTCTGCTCGTCCGCTCTCTTTCCCGCCCTGCGCCCTCTTCTCACGCTTTTTCCTCCCCTTTCCTGTCCCCATCTCGATCATCACGCAACCACCCCCAAACCCTTACAGGCATGGTCTACCAGCGGCGATTCACCGTGCTGCTGAGCGACGGCGGCCTGCTGGTCGGCAGCGGCGGCGCAGGCGGTGGCGCAGGCGGCGGCAACGCCAACGCCGCGCCCCGCTCGTTCCGTGTGCGCATGGACATGTGCAGCGCGGCGGCGATGCAGCAAGCGCAGCAGCCGCAACAAGCGCAGCAACAGCAGCAACCCGCGCTCATGCCGCCGCCATCAGCGCTGCAGCCGGCCGCCTCGGCGCCGCTGCCGCAGCAGCAGCAGCAGCAGCATCGCCTGCCGCGCGTCTCGGCCCTGGTCGAGTGCGGCGGCGCACCACCCGCGCCTCCTCCTCAGGCAGAGCCCAACGCCATCGGTGACATGCAGCGCCTGCTTCAGAGCACGATGCCGCCCCCGACCAACCAGCCCGCACGCCGGGCTGCTCCCCAGCCAGGCCGCCAGAGCCTGCCAAACGGATCCCTGCAGTGGTGGGGCGGCGGCGCGGGCGGCTCGGGCGCGTCGTCGTCCGGCGGCGGCGGTGCTGCTGCCGCTACTGCCAACGGCGCAGGCCCGATGACCTCGCCAGGCATGGCGCCTTGGTCGACGTCGCCGGCCATGCTGGCCGCGGCCCCGTTGTCGGCCCCTGCCGCGCCGGCCGCGCCCACTGCGCCGCCGGCACGCTGCGCCGCCACCACCACCACGGCCGCCGCCGCGCCGCTCTCGCCACCGCAAATGCCTCACGTGCCCGTCGTGCTGCGCACGTACACGGAGCAGGCGCACGAAGAGGGCTTGCCGGCAGGCGCCCCCCCGCGCTGGTTCTACCGCGTGCTGCTCTCAGGGTGCCACCCGGACGAGCTCATGGTCCGCCCGGCGCCGCCGCCAGAGGGCGGCTCTGAGCAGCAGCAGCAGCAGCAGCTCCAGCAGCAGCAGCAGCAGCAGCATCTGCGCGACGTGCAGCTGACGTGGCTGCCGCGCGGCACCGACCCGTCGCTGTCGGACTTTGCGCTCGTCGTGCACGCGGCGCAGGCGGCCGCCGGCACGGCGTTCGGCTGCCAGTTTTTCGTGCAGCCGATGGTGGGTGGTGGCGGCGGTGAGGACGGCGATGCGGCGGCGACGGTGGAGCAAATGCGCGCGCCGCGCCTGCTCGTCACGCTGCCGATGGACCCGGTCGTCCTCCTCTCGCCGCCGCTGGCGCGCGACGATCTGGCCCGGGACCAACAGCAGCAGCAGCAGCAGGAATGGGAGGCAAACAAGCGTTGGCAGCACCACCAACCCAACCACCCCACCGCGGACAACGGCGACGCCAACGAGAACGACCCGCACGCGCGGCAGCGCCAGCAGCTGCTCGAGCTGCAGCAGCAGATGCTGCGCCAGCAGCTGTGGCAGCACCGGCAGCTTCAGCAGCAGCAGCAGCAGCAGCAGCAGCAGCAGTGCTTGTCGCCGATGGCGCTGCCAACCGCGCCGCCGCACCCGCTGACGGCCTGTGGCGGGCGCACCCCTGTCGCCGCGCACCGCGCGCAGGGAGGGACGCCGCCGACTGCCGAGACGAGCGCTGGGCAAGCAGCTGGCAGCGGCGGCAGCGGCAGCGCTGGTGGCCGCCGCGACCCTGCTGCCACCACCGCCACCACCGCCGCCCACATGGGCGCCACCTCGCCGTTGCCTCCGCGCGCGCTGCCTCGCGCCTCGGCGTGCGGCGCGCCGACGGCCGCCGCGGCCGCCGCCGCCTTTGCAGCCATGCCCATGTCTGGGCTGGTGATGGGCGGCTCTGGTGGCGGCGGTGCTTCGGTAGCCCAGGGTGATGGTGGTGATGGTGACGACCAGCAGCAGCAGCAGCAGCACCAGTGGCACTCGGAGCAGCAGCAGCTTCAACAACAGCAGCGCACAGGCTTCTTCTCCGCTGCGTGCGCAGGCCCTCCGCCGGCAAGCCCAGCCGCCGCCGACAGCTTCTTGCCTCGCTGGATCGCGGGCAGCAGATCGAGCGGAGGCGGCGGCACAGGCGCCGACACGCAGAGCCTGCTTGAGGCTGTTGCGTGCCCTGGCCGCGCGCCCCCGCTGCGCCGGCCGCCGCAGAGGGGCGCGACCGTCGCGTCGCTGCTGCCGTCGCGCCGGCGCTCGTCCGAGGCCGACCCGCATCAGCAGCGGCCGCCGCGGCGCCACCACAGCGACGTCGACGCGCGGATACAGCAGGGCGCTTGCCTTGCCCGCTCGGAGTGATGGCTCTCCTTGAGAGAGAGAGACAGACGCGGCTTTACTTGTGCCCGCCCGCCTCTTTCCTCCGCTTCCCCCGCCCTCCCCACTCCGTC
>Ga0315899_10008646_pt1 | contig 10913 bp, 15 predicted proteins | sample LakEriMetagenome_2_FD_203518 | JGI IMG/M metagenome (GOLD analysis project Ga0315899, IMG submission 203518) | Freshwater fungal communities from buoy surface, Lake Erie, Ohio, United States - Buoy 4 MA112 | ecosystem: Environmental > Aquatic > Freshwater > Lake | place: USA: Lake Erie, Ohio...
AGAGCGAGATAGCAAGAGCGAGGGCGAGAGCGAGGGCGACAGAGAGAGAGAGCGAGAGAGAAGGGGGGGGAGGAAAAAAGATATGCTCACATGCACACACCACTGTGGTTTCAAGGATTTATTGTTGTGGGGTTTAAAGCATTGTTCTTTAAAGGATTTTTTTTTTGTGATTTCTAAATAAAAAAAAAGGACGTGGGTAGAGCGGAAAGCGCCGTGGTTGTGCACCTGTCTCCGGCGGCTGTCGTGCAATGCGACGAGTACCTTGGCCACTGGATGCAGGCGGCTCCTCTGTCCCGTTTCCGGCACTTCGGCGCTCGCCCTGGAGCAGGAGGTCCCAATAACAAAAGGAGGTTAATGTATTGTAATATATCATTATTTCTAATTTTTGTTATTGCTATTATAGGGACGGACGGTTGTGATGGAATCGATACAAAGGAAAGGCCCCAGGGCAGTGGGGAAGGGATGGGGCGGGGGAGGGGTGGGGGAGGGGAGAGGGGAGGGGTGTTATCGCACTTTGGCGCCTACGTGCGTCAAAATATTCGGTGAAGCTGTGTCATGGGACATGTGGATGTCATGGGACCTGTGGGTGTCTTGCTTGACAAAGTACATGAGGAGGAGGATGAATGCATGTCATAGGGATCCGTGGTCGCGTGACCGCAGATGCAGCCCCTGAAGTGTGCAGCGTGTGTGTGTGTGTGTGTGTGTGTGTGTTGTGTGTGTGTTTGTGTGTGTGTTTGTGTGTGTGTGTGTGTGTGTGTGTGTGGTGTGTGTGTGTGTGTTGTGTGTATGTGTGTGTGTGTGTGTGTGTGTGTGTGTGTGTGTGTGCATCATGCCTGCGTTGTGGTAAGGATACCAATTACCAGACAGGCATGAATATAAGCAGGCACGCGTGTATATACATATACTTTGTGATACATATACTTTGTGATACATATACTTTGTGATACATATACTTTGTGATTCACGAGTATGTACTTGTCAGGCCCGTGTGTGTGTGTGTGTGTGTGTGTGAGAGAGAGAGAGAGAGAGAGAGGCCCGTGTGCCCGCTTAGAAATCAAGAGGGACGTGGGGCAGGGCCCAGCGTAGCGTGTGTATAATGCGCATGGGACAAGCAGCCACCAAAAAAAAAAACAGCGGGTGGAATCGGACGCGGGCTGCTGGCGTGGGGGCAGATACTGAAATATGTATATATATACTCACACTTACTATAAGCATATATACCTAAACTTTATTTTTTTAATTTTCCAGCCTACATGCGTGCGAACCGATGTTATTTCCGTTGCTTGTGCCTTCCGAGCACGATCTAAATACAACCCCCATGCCGGCACCCCGAGACCCTTTGCCAGTTGAGAAGATGCGTGACAATCAAGTAAGCAGAGAGGACTAGAGACCTACTATACTAGTAGGCTTCTTTTGACAGTATAGTAGGTCTCTTTTGATAGTATAGTAGCCAGTTGAGAAGATGTGTAGTAGGTCTCTTTTGACAGTATAGTAGGTCTCTTTTGATGATAGTATAGTAGGTCTCCTTTGATAGTGTAGTAGAGACCTACTATACTGTCAAAAGAGACCTATTAAAAGAGACCTACTATACTGTCAAAAGAGACCTGCTATACTGTCAAAAGAGACCTACTATACTGTCAAAAGAGACCTACTATCAAGTAAGCACAGGACTCGATGTGCCCAATGCAGCAGGGACTTCTAGGGTCGGGCTGTGGGTATGTATGTGTGTATGTACGCTCTCTCTCTCGCACACACACACACTCTCTCTCTCGCTCTCTCTCTCTCTCGCTCTCTCTCTCTCTCGCTCTCTCTCTCTCGCGCGCGCGCGCTCTCTCTCACTCCTGTGGAGTCACAGGGCACCGGCGATAGCAGCAGAGCGGTGGAGCAGCTTCAGATCCTAGATCGCGTGCGCGTGTTTCCAGACGCGTGTGTGGAGAGAGACTGCAACACTCGACTGGATGCCGAGCAGCTGCTGTGCGCTCGACGCGCTGATGCGGGGCAGCATCTTATCCGTGGACTCTCTCCTCCTCATACAAGAGTGCACTCGAAGTCACTGAATTATCCCTGCGGCCACGAGAGTCCTGTCATGTTGGGCGATTTCAGAAAGGCGTCGGCGGGCAGGGCGTGTGCCCTCGGCGTTGCCAACGCCGAGGAGATCGCAATTGATGACGTCGACTCCGGCGACTTGCAACGCGAGGAGAATGCTGCGCTTTCTGTGCCCGCTCCTGCAGGAGCGCCGGCAGTACGCCTCAATCCCGACGAAATCGATATAGATAGCGGAGATACTTCGGACGGTGAGGACAGGCCCCAGAGGGGTGAGCAAGGTGCTCGAGGAGGTGGTGAGTGTGGCGGCGGAGGTAGTGGTGAAAGTGGAGGTGAAGGCCAACGAGCGCCACCCATGCAGGGCACCGAGAAAGACACGGAGGATGATGGTCTGTTTGCCGACTCCGGGGTCAATCACGTGGTAAGTGTGTGTGTGAGTCTGCGAGCATCCGTGTGCCTCTGTGCCCTTTCATCCGCAAGCGCCTGTGCGTTGGTGTTTGGTTTAGTTTGTTTATTAGGTTAAGTTAGTCAGTTCGTGCTTCTTTTAGTGAGTGTGGCTGTGAGGGCCCTTACGCCTCCATGCCCTTGTAACCCCTGCAATCAAGAGGCTGCGTCTGCAAGCGCCTGTGTGCTGGTGCTTGGCTGGACGCAGGTCAGAGGGGTTTTATGCACCTGTGTCCTCAATGTTGGTCTTTTTTGGCCGATTGTAGCCAGTCACTGAATCACATGGCAAATATATGCAGTAAAGAGAACACATATGTGGTAAAGAGAACACATATGTAGTGATTGCAGCTGGTCACTGCAAATCACATGGCGTACCAACTGATTGGCTGCTTCGGTGAGCGCTGAGTCTCTTTTGACACTGCAGTAGGTCTCTTTTGACACCGTAGTAGGTCTCTTTTGACACTGTAGTAGGTCTCTACTACAGTTCCACCTGATTGGCTGCTTCGGTGAGCGCTGAGCCCAATGTTTTTCGACTGTGCACGCAGATAGTACTGGGAACCGGGGCAGCAGCCCCGAGCAAGCTGCGCTCGTGTTCGGTGAATGTGTCAACCGTCTGCACCTTTGTCTTTTGCTTTTGGCGCATTTACACCCGCTGCTCCGCTGCTGGTGTGCATCATGCGCGCACGCTTGTGGGCACGGACGAGTGGCACGCACACACTCACACATGCACGTCTTCTTCAGGGTATCCTCATCAGCGTAGCTCGGCCTTGGGGCGAAGAGAGAACGAGCACTATCAAAGTGTTGCTCGACTGCGGCGAAGGGTGTCTCGCACGAATGATGCTCCTCGCTCAACACTACCATCGTCAAGCCAACGGCACGCGAGGAGGAAGAGGAGGAGGAGGAGGAGGAGGAGGAGGAGGAGAGTCCGGGGCCGAAAGGGCGGGGCGCACAGGCTGGCAAGCATGCGGCGGAGGCGCAGGCAGCGCAGGAGGTGCAGATATCCGAGGAAGAGCTGACAAAAGGGATCAGTTGGGGGGCACGGGAGAGGACTGTAGGTTGAAGAACATGGCCGTGGCAGAAGCGAGGGGGGGGGGGAGGTGGGGGAGGGACGTAGGCAGGAAGGGTGCAAGGAGGAAGGGTGGCATCGGCTGCTGCTGGAGTTGAGGCTGGTTTGGCACTAATTCACAAAAAGTCAGCTCCCTAGTTGCTTTATATAGTGAATATTCTTGGTCACTAACTTTTAAGAATTTTTCATAGGATTTCGCATATGCACGCCGATCACCACACTGGTCTGTTGACGCTGCTGCACCAGCGCTGGCTCGCCCTCTCCTGCTCCCATTGTGCCCGTTTTCTGCCTGCGTCCGACAAAAAGCTGCTCTTGGTCTCGGGTTTTGTGTGTGGGTTTGTTTGTGTGTGTGTGGGGGGGTGTTGGGTGTGTAACAGGCGGCCTGATAGGCATAGGTAGTGAGGGATGAAGAAGGGAAGAGAGGGAGGGAGGGAGGGACGGTCGTGTGCGCGTGCGAGCGTGCTTTGTTCTCGTGTTGTCACGTGTCACGCGCGTTGGCATCTTTGATTTGCGAGCCTCGCAAATCAACACGTTAGCAACACATTAGCAACACGCAAGACATGTTAGCAACACATTAGAGGCCCAAAAGCATCCTCATGCTCATTTTCCTCCACATGCTCGTCCTGCAGGTCTTGTAGGATGTGTTCTCTTTACTTCAAATGTTTTTCCTTTATTACATATGTGTTCTCTTTACTGCATATGTGCTCTCTTACTGCATATGTGTTCTCTCTACTACATGTGTTCTCTCTGCTACATGTGTTCTCTTCACTACTGATGTCGAATGTGTTCTCTTTACTATACATGTAGAATGTGTTCTCTTTCCTACATATGTGTTATCTTTACTATGTGTTCTCTTGACTAGATGTCGAATGTGTTCTCCTTACTATATATGTAGAATGTGTTCTCTTCAATACATGTGTAGAATGTGTTAGCTTTTCAGTGGCACACGGTCGCAAAAGCATTCGCATTCGCATTCTCTTCCAACCAAAACACATGTAGTAAAGAGAACACATGTATTAAAGAGAACACATTCTGCATTATCCTCCAACCAGCCGGCCCGCGCCCGTATGCTCGCCTGCGCCCAATACCAACGCATGACCTTGCGCAGGCCGCGGTCACGTGATGTGGTGTAAAGCGCGTGCGGACAATTGACAGTATGGGTTTAGGGTTTAAGGTTTAGGGTTGACCCTTTCTCTTGCTGTGGTACTCAGGTGGGACCGCAGGCGCTGCAAGGGCTAACTAACAGCTATCTCGCTGGGATGCCACTCGGAAGCGAGGGGCTGGCCGGAGATGGCAACTATTTCTCAAAAGTCCTCCATATAGTGGCTTTATACAGGAAATATACCAGGGCACTGACTTGTGAGAATGTGTGGCAGGCGGAACGGAGGAGCCGCACTCGCCTAAGGGACTGTCTGCGGCGCACTTTGTAGAGTACTCACATTTTCGCGCGTTTGATAGCAGGAGTCTAGATCGTCGCCTGCGCGTGCCCATCAAGCTAGAGAGCTTCCCCGTGCAGCACTCCAGGGATTCTCACGGGGCCATTGTGACGGTGCACTCGGCCACCAGTCTGCTGGGGGATTTGGGGAAATTGCATGGGAATGGGTGCGGAGAGGGCGGGACAGGGCCGGATACGGGCTCTCTGGTGTTGGTCTACTCCGGCGATACCCGACCTTGTCAGCAGTTGGTATGTGCTCTCGCGCATCATTGCGTGCAAATGCCCAGTCTCCACCAACATGGATCCTCGCGCGCACACACACGCGCGATACGCAGGACGTGCGCGCAGGTGCTACTCGGGCGAACTTTCCCAATGCCCCAGCAATCTCTGTACTTGTTGAAGCCTTGCCTCTCCACCACAGGTGCAAGCCGCAGTACAGGCCGCAGCCGCTGCGCGCATGAGCCACGGCCTTGACGCCGTGGGGTCTGGGCATGACGGGGGGCTCCCTATGTGGAGTGGTGGTCGGGGGGGTGGGATTGGTGGGGGGATTGCTCAAGGGCAGTCACACTCACACCTCCCGTTTGCTATGCGGCCATCTGACCCCACTTCATTCCCTGCCTGCCACCTGCCGCCATTCACACCCACCCACCACCACCCCTATCCGCCTCCACCCTTCCACCCCTACCCGCCTCCACCGCACACGCATGTCAACCCCAACACCTTCGCCCACGGCCACTTTCAGCCACCGCCTTGGCTCCCACCGCATCTGTCTCACCCCGCTCCACACTCTCGTCGACCACAAGAGGGAGGACTCACGGGACTGGGCTGGGGGCTGGGAGTGAAGGGGAATTCGGGGGTCACGAACTCTGGTGGTTCAGTTGGCATGTATGCCTCTGTAGGCGTGGTGCTGATACACGAGGCCACCTTCAATAGTGACAGGTACGTGAGAGCGTGATGAATGCAGCCAGCCACGGGGAAGCAAGACTGGGGGTGGTAGAGTGTGCGTGTGCGTGTGCGTGTGCGTGTGCGTGTGCGTGTGCGTGTGCGTGTGCGTGTGCGTGTGCGTGTGCGTGTGCGCAAAAAACTTTCCACACGCAGTCACGAATACAGAAACACAAACATACGCATACACACCCACACCCACACCCACACCCACACGCACATGCACAAGCACACGCACACGCACACGCACAAGCACACGCGTCTTTTTCAAGCGTGGTGTCTGAGGAAAAAAGAGTGGCGTGAGAGAGAGAGAGTGTGTGTGTGTGTGTGCGCGCGCGCGTGAGTGTTGGCTGTTGAGTTCAGTAGAGTGGCGTGTATGCAGGGCGGACGAGGCAGTGCGCAAGCGACACAGCACAACAAGTGAGGCTGTGGGAATTGGCGCCGCTATTGCTTCCTCCTTGCCCCCAAGGTAACCTCATACTATATATATATAAATCTCTCTCTATCTCTCTCTCTCTCTCTCTCTCTCTCTGTGTGTGTGTGTGCAAGCATGCGCATGTGCATACATGCAGTCTCTCTCTCTCTCTCTCTCGCTCTCTCTCTCTCTGACACGCATACGCACACACACTTTGCGTCCACCCCCATCCCCATGTCCCTCTCACACAAATCATCAGCCTCAACCGCCCCCGGCCTTTTGGCTTGCCTATCTCTCCATCTCTGTGTTGCTAATGTGTTGCTAATGTGTTGCTAATGTGTTGCTAATGTGTTACTAATGTGTTGCTAATGTGTTGCTAATGTGTTGCTCTCCTCACCCGCAGGCAGACGCCCTGAGTCCCTCTATAGTATCGTTGAATATGAATAATCCGTATTGAATATGAATAATTCATTCGATAGGATAAAGTATCATTGAATATATCCTATATATCCTATATATCCTATATATTCCTCCTCCTCCTCCTCCTCCTCCTCCTCCTCCTCCTCACCCTTCCTGCGACCCTCTCCCCCCTTTTCTCAGGTGTGAGCTGTTAGGGACCGTGCTCACGCATTTCAGGTGTCATGTATAGTATAAATAAAAATCCTCTCTATATAGAGGATTTCTGTGGCATATAAAAATCAAATAGTATACATATTTATATATTTATTTTTAAAAAAGAAAAAACCCTCTATATAGAGGATTTCCGTGGCACATAAAGCATGTATAAAAATCCTCTATATTTAGAGGTGCTCATGCATTTCAGGTGGCAACAGCTTTATATGCTGCACCTGAAATTCCCTATACAAAGGTGCAACCCTTTCTCAAAAATCCGCTATATAGCAGCTTTATATAGGGAATAAGCTAGCGCACAGACTTTTGAGAATGTGTCGTGCTCACTCATTTCAGCCACCGCTACCGGTTTAACCCTAAACCAGTGTACCAGTTTAACCCTAAACCAGTGTACCGCTTTAACCCTAAACCAGTGGCTGAAATGAGTGAGCACGACGCATTCTCAAAAGTCAGGGCGTGCTAGTGTTTTTCACCAGTAGCGGTGGCTGAAATCATAAACCCTGAACCCTGAACTCTGAACCCTGGACCTAAACCCTAAACCCTAAACCCTAAACCCATTTCAGCCAACGCTACCCCTCAATACCGGCAAACAAGCTGGCGCTCACACCGGGGCTAGAGGAAGGAAGACGGGGCAGCAGTGAAGGAAAAGAAGGGACTGATGGACGGGGTGGTGTGGGTGGCGGCGAGCACCTTGGGCGCGTCGCTGATCGCCTGGATGCCCAAGGCGCGTGCGAGCGTGGAGCAGGAGGTGGCGATAGTGGCACAGGAGGAAGCAGCGGAGACGGAGGACCAGACGCGCGCGTGCTCTTTGCCTTTGATGGACTGTGTCTTCCCCTAGTACGCGGGCCGCTCAGACGGATTTTCAGGTGCGAGTAGTATTGGTAGTAAAGTATTATTAGTAGTAAAGTGGGTTTCTTAACAAGACACCCACGCGCTGTACCACTTCTAATTTCTTGCATTATGGCACCCTTAATTGTCAATGCGGCACTGTACCGAGTTTCCGCGGCAGCTGCGCTGCGGTGCATCAATGTGCTGCTGACGTGCAGGGTGACGTGCAGTATCAGCTCCCGAGTCAGTCAACGCCTTGCTGCAGACCTCCGGGAGAAGGACTCAGAGGAAACGTGAGACGGTGACGTCAAGTCATATTGGCACCTCTTCTGTCATGGTTGGCGCAACGAGGGACCGTGACGCCCTTTTGGCGCACGCTAAGTGGCCCCGTAAGGGGCTTGATTGACCCCGGTGTCTTGAAAATAATAACACTCGCCACACACGAGTCCGTGATAATGTTGCCACGGAGGAATTCTCGGGGAATACCACGCCTCATACGCACACCCAAGCACTACATTCTACGCCTCCGAGCGTACATCACCCAAGGCAGGACGCGCATCTGGCAGACGCCCTGACCGCTAAGCAACTCCCGCATCTAATCGCAGGCCTCCTAGGCGTCTCTTGGTGCATTCTCTAGCCCCAGGAGGTGTGGATAGAGGGAGTAAACAAATGAAAGTATGACAGGTACAAAGTATATAGTCAATACAAACGTTAGAGACAAGTATTATAGAATAATTTTTATTTCAAAAAGTTAGCACTGTCTGTCTAGAGTATGTCCCACCAAATTTCAAAAGATCACGCATAGAGATTTTCCCCCGCCATAAAAAAGACGAGAACAGGTTCTATTGTACGCCCAGAGTTTCTCCCGCCGTTTCTTACGGACAAAAAACTAGAACCACGAAGTTATAGAACATATTCTCATGGCTTCTGAAGCGAAAAGAGGCGATTCGGAGATTACCACGAAGTCTGACTTTACTTAGGGTTGTTCGTGGTATAAAAATAATTACCCCCCAAAAACAATTTTTACCACTCCACCAACGAAAAGATGCAATTTCGCCCTCCACTACGTAGGATTACCGCTAGCGGCGCATCTAAGGCCCGTGTGCGTGTGTTTATTACTGCAGTACCTATTACAAAAGCTGTTCGCGTGGGGGGAGTGGGATAGTGGAGGACATGTGCTACGAGAGACGACGAGCCGAGGCCTGTGTGGACTAGTCTGCCCATCACGCACTAGTGAACGCGGGGGAGAAGGAGATTGTGTGAAAGAAAGAGGTGGAAGAGAAGAGGAGCGCGAGAGGGAGCGTGCACTGGGGCTGCTACAATGCCACAGCCCGCGACATTGAGGTTGATCCTCAACGCCGCTGCTTTGGTTGCCACAAGTCCGACTTTGCTCTTCAGCGACTGGTAGAATGCCGCGCGCTTGAAACGGAACGAGTCCGATTGGTTGCGTTGCGATGGCACATCACGCGCCGCAACCGCTGCAAGGTGTGTGTGTGTGTGTGTTTGAGTGTGTGGTTCTGTTTTCTAACCCTTGCCTCCCGCCCTTTACCCCCGCCCTGTTGCTCTGCACCTGGAGAGCGTGTATGCATTTGCATACATGCTTCCCACCTGTCAACCGATTTTGAGCAGACACTATGCCAGCATGATGCAGGACGGGCTGCAGATTGCTGGCGTGGGGGAAGGGGGAGGTGCCTCTCCCCCCCGCCTCTCCCCCCCGCACACACACGCATCCACTTGAGTGTGTGACTGGCCAGTGGGCTAGTAACAGCCCATGGATGGGGTGCACCCGTATGTGTCGAAGTGATACCGACTTCAGAAGTAGCCTTGAGCAAATGCCGAGTCCTTCTCAAAAGTCAGCACCCTAGTATCTCTACTATACAAAGCCACTACATGGAGTACTTTTGAGAAATGTTGCTTTGGGCCACTGTTCAGCTCCCTCTCCCTCCATACTTCCCTCGTCTTCCAAACGCTCCTGTACGCCGCAAATCTCCCTGTGTGTACCGCGCGTGGATCTTGCACAACGGCCAGCACCGACGCCGTCCCCGCATGCCAGTGCAGACTGACAAGATTATGAGGAGGAGGATACATGCATGTCATATCATATGAGGAGGAGGATACATTCATGTCATATGAAGAGACGCCGCATGCCATCGCAGACTGACAAGATTTCTCAAAAGTCAGCGCCCTAGAATCTTCACCATATAAAGTCACTACGTGGAGTACATTTCAAAATTTCTGCATGGCAAGATTTTAGGGTTTAGGGTTTAGGGTTTAGTTAGGACACAACCTCCGAGTCAATCATGATCGACGTCAAAGGCTGAGGGTTTAGGGTTTAGGTAGGGCACAACAGCCTCAATCATGATCGACGTCAAAGGCTTCAGCGCATGCGCAGCACTGTGTGTTTGTGCGGAGAGCGAAGCATATCATATGCTCATATGCATGTATCCTCCTCATGTGCGTTGGTGTGTGTTTGTGCAGAGAACAAAGTGTCAAAAGAGACCTCACAGAAAAGTAAAAAAGAGATCTAGTACACGCATAAAAGAGATGAGCACACACGTTATCGACAATGTTAACACTGAAGTCTTGACAGTAATTCAACACCTCTTGTCTCTTTTACTTCGTCACGTGTGTGTTTATTACTGCAGGACCTATTACAAAGCTGTTCGCGGGGGGGAGGGGGAGGAGAGTGGAGGACATGTGCTATGAGAGACGACGATCTGAGGCCTGTGTGGATGAGTCCGCTCATCACGCACTAGCGAACGCGGGGGGTAGGGAGATTGTGTGAAAGAAGGAGGGTGTGTGTGTGTTTATTACTGCAGGACCGTGTGTGTGTTTATTACTGCAGGACCTATGATAAAGCGATCGATCGTCCTTTTATTGTTCTTACAGAAACAAAACCTAGCAAACGCCATATACCTGTTTGGGCTCGGTACTCTCCTCACCGGACTAGGGTTGAAGCACATGCGAATACGCTCTCACCATGACCTCGCCGGTGCACTGGTGACACGCCTACTCCTAGGAAGACCATGGTGGAGTACTACGTCTCCTACCTGTCTACCCCTCTCAGTGTTCACTATACACCGATGTCGCATACCCCCCCTAGTGTAGAT
>Ga0315899_10008647_pt1 | contig 10912 bp, 8 predicted proteins | sample LakEriMetagenome_2_FD_203518 | JGI IMG/M metagenome (GOLD analysis project Ga0315899, IMG submission 203518) | Freshwater fungal communities from buoy surface, Lake Erie, Ohio, United States - Buoy 4 MA112 | ecosystem: Environmental > Aquatic > Freshwater > Lake | place: USA: Lake Erie, Ohio...
AGCCTCGCGGTGTCGTGGTTCCACAAGCGGATTCGCGACTACATCGTGTCCGGGACAACGGTCGGCACGGTGGCCACCGGAAACGACAACGGCTACAACGGCGAGTACGCGGGCTTCACGCTGCTGTCCTCGGCGAATGCCGGCACCGCGGTGGTGCAGGGCTGGGAGGTCTCGTACCAGCAGCAGTTCACGTTCCTGCCCGGATTGCTCAAGGGTCTCGCCTTCTCCGGTAACTACACCTCGATCGCCACGGCGGGCGATTTCGGGGGTGCGACCAATCGGAACACCAACGAGGTGCCGGGCTTCATCCCGCGGACCGCCAATGCCAGCCTGTCGTGGCGCTACCGGGCCTTCAGCACTCGCATCCTTTACAGCTACGTCTCGACCTACATCACGAGCTTCAACGCCGCCACCCCGGGATATAACAACTACCGCTCCAAGTATGAGACGGTGAACCTCGGCCTGACCTACCAGTGGCGGCCGAACGTGCAGTTCACGCTCGATGCCGGTAATCTGTTCAACGAGCCGCAGGTGCTCTACCGCGGCTTCGCCAGCCGTATGTCGACCACCATCCTCAACGGCACGACGCTGACCTTCGGGGTGAACGGCCGCTTCTGACCCTTCGACTTCGCTCAGGGTCGCGGGATCAGCTTAATGGAGGGTCCGCCGTCGCGGATGCTTAAGACCCTTCGACACCGCTTAAGGCTGCAGGATCACCTTCATGTAGCGCCCGCCGTCGCGGGCGCTGAGGCGTGCGAACCACTCGGGACCCGCCGCGAGCGGGGCCACGGTCTCGATCATCGGCCGCACGTCGATCACGCCGCGCGCGATCAGGTCGAGGCAGAGCGGGTATTCCCCCGCGCTGGCGCAGGAGCCGAGCAGCGTGAGCTCGCGCGTGACGACCGCCTGGAGGGGGAAATCCTGCGTGACCGGGGCCAGGTTGCCGACGAGGACGCAGGCGCCGCCGCGGCGGACGGTGGCGAGCGCGAGATTGAGGGTAGGCCCGTAGCCGACGACCTCGAACGCGGCCGCGGCGCCCTCGCCTCCGGTGGCCGCGGCCACGGCGGCGGCGGCATCCGTTCGCCCGGAATTGATGGCCTGAGTCGCGCCTAGGCGGCGGGCGAGTTCGAGGCGGTTGTCGGCGAGGTCGACGGCGATGATCTCGCCCGCACCGGCCCAGCGCAGGGCTTGGATGACGAGCAGGCCGATCATCCCGGCGCCGATCACGACCACGGGTTGCCCGGTTGGCTCCTCGCCCCGCCCGCGGAGCGCCTCGCGCCAGCGGGTCACGGCGTGGACCGCGATGGAGACGGGCTCGACCATCGCCGCCTCAGGGTAGGGGAGGGAGTCCGGGAGCCGGTAGAGGATGCGGGCGGGGAGCGCGAGGCGCTCGGCAAAGGCGCCGTGCTGGCGGTATTCCGCCGGCGCCACCCCGACCACGCGGCGGTGCGCGCAGAGGTTGACCTGCCCGGCGGCGCAGGAGGGGCAGGCGCCGCAGGAGATGGTGGAATCAAAGGTCACCCGGTCGCCCGGGCGCCAACCCGTCGCGCGGGGGCCGGCGGCGAGCACCTCGCCGGCGGCCTCGTGGCCCATGATGAGCGGCGGCCGGCGGCGGCCCGTGGACCCATCCCAGCCGTGGATGTCGCTGCCGCAGATGCCGCAGGCGTGGATGCGCAGCAGGACCTCATCCTCGGCCGGAACGGGATCCGGCATCGGCAGGACTTCGAGCTGCGACGGGGCCGTGAGGACTAGCGCCTGCATCGAGCGTCAGGCGCGGGCGGTCCGTTTTAGCACCAAGAGGTCCTTCATCACCCGCGAGAGGTCGGCCGACTTGTCGAGGCCGCCGAAGGCATCGTGCGCGCGGCGGTAGAGGCGATAGAGCTCGTCGTAGGTGCGCTGGTGTGCGGCGTTCGGGCGGTAGGCCTTGGGTAGCACGCTGGTCATTGCTTCCTGGGCGGTGGGGAAGTCCGGGTGCGCCTCGGCGATGACCGCGGCGCCGACGGCCGCGCCGAGCGCGCAGGCCTGAGTCGAGCCGGCCACCTGTATCACGCAGCCGGTGACGTCCGCGTAGATCTGCATCAGCAGCGGGTTCTTCTCGGCGATGCCACCCGCACAGACGATGCGCTGGACCGGCACGTGGTGCTCCTTGAGCCGCTCGAGGATGACGCGCGCGCCGAAGGCCGTAGCCTCGATCAGCGCGCGGTAGATCTCCGCCCGGCTGGTGTGTAGCGTCTGGCCGACCAGCAGCCCGGTCAGCATCGGGTCGACGAGCACGGTGCGGTTGCCGTTGTTCCAGTCGAGGGCGAGGAGCCCGGACTGGCCCGGCTTTAGTTTCGCCGCCTCCTTGGTGAGCGTGGCGTGAAGCTCCGCGTCTCCTTCGCAGACCACCTCAGTCCACCAATTGAAGAGGTCACCCACGGCCGCCTGGCCCGCCTCAATGCCACAGTAGCCGGGCAGAATCGCTCCCGGGACGATGCCGCAGATGCCGGGGATGTCGCGCGGCACGAGGTCGGGCGAGACCACGGCGCAGTCGCAGCTGGAGGTGCCGATCACCTTGACCAGTACGCCCTCCTGGATGCCGCAGCCGACGGCGCCGTAGTGGACGTCCATCGCGCCGATCGCGATCGGGATGTTGGCGGGAAGCCCGAGGCGTTCCGCCCACTCGTAGCCGAGTTTTCCGGCGGGCGTGTGGGCGTCGTAGGCTTTCTCGTACAGGCGGTCGCGGAGTTCGGCCAACTTCGGGTGGAGCATCCCGAGGAACTCCTTGTCCGGCAGGCCGCCCCAGCTCTCGTGGTAGAGTGCCTTGTGGCCGGCGCAGCAGATGCCGCGGGTGATGCGCTCGGGTTTGTTGATTTCCGATAGCACGGACGGGATCCAGTCCGCCAGCTCGACCCACGAGTGAGCGGCTTCAAAGACGTCCGGAGCGACGCGGAGGCAGCGCAGGATCTTGGCCCAAAACCACTCGGGCGAGTAGGTGTTACCGCATTTCGCGATGTACTGCGGGCGGAGGGAAGCGGCGAGTTCGGTGATCTGCGCGGCTTCGTCGATGCTGGTGTGGTCCTTCCAGAGCCAGCATTGGGCGTGGGGGTTGCGCTTCCACTTGGGGCTGAGCGCGAGGGCGCGGTTGTTGGCGTCGACCGGCAGCGGGCTTGACCCCGTGGTGTCGATGCCGATCCCGACGACTTGGTCCCGCGCGAAGCCCCGCTTCTTCGCGGCGGCCGCGAGGGCGGCGTTCACGCTCTTCTCCAGCCCGAGGAGATGGTCGCCGGGGTGCTGCCGCGCGAGGTGGTGATCCTTCGGATCGAGGATCACACCTTGGCGTCCGCCCGGATAGGCGAAGACGGCCGAGCCTAATTCCTCCCCGTCCGCGCAGCGGACGACAAGCGCGCGAACAGAACTGGTGCCGAAGTCGATGCCGACGGTGAACATAGGTGAGAGGTGCCGGGCGGGCGGTGTGTCGACGCTGGCACAGCCCGCGCGCGGAGGGCAAGCGTCGGTGCGTTACAACCAGCGGTCGAGCCAGGCGAAGGCCTCCTCCTGCAGCGCGGGCGGGAAGGAGTGGGGGAGGTCGTGGAAGGAGCCGCGGAAGCGCTCGGGCACGCCGGCCTGGGAGTAGGCGGCGGCGAGCTTGGCGACGGCGGCTTCCATCCCGTCGAGCGGAAATAGGTGATCGCGCCGGCATTGCTGCACCAGCAGCGCCCCCGGAGCGTGCAGCGCGGCCACGTCGGGGAGGTCAAGATCCCGGTGCAAGCCGGGCACGTACACCATCCACGTGTGGCGCAGGTGGCGGGGTAGCTGCCGGCCGAATTCGGTCATCCAGCCCGTGACGCACGCCGCGCGGATCCGGGGGTCGCAGCCGATGGCCAGCGCGGTCCGGAACCCGCCGCCCGAAAGTCCGAGGCAGCCGATGCGCGCGGGGTCGACGTCGGGCCGGCTGACCAGGTGGTCGACCGCGCGGAGGTCATCCCACGCGAGAAGCCCGGGCCAGGTAAAGCCGGTCGCGGCGATACCCTTCGCCGTCAGATGCTCGTAGAAGGAGGCCATCCGGTCGACGGCGGTCGTCCACGCGGGTGACCCGGGCGGGGCGGCGCGGGCGGCGGCGTGGGCTTCCCGCACTTCCGGCTGCACGCGCTCCACCGGCAGTTCCTCGGCGCGGAGGCGGCGTTCGCCGAAGTAGAGCGCGTCGATCACGATCACCACGTAACCCCGGCGGGCGAGGGCCTCGGCCCAGGGGCGGCCGTAAGTGCCCTCCCGGAAACGGGTGAGGTGCTCTGGTTCGCCGGGGTGCGAGAGCAGCTTCTCGTGGCCCCAAGTGTAGCGGCCGCTGTGGCAGTGCAGCGCCAGCACGGCGGGGCGGCGGCGGGGCGGTCCATCCGGCACGAGCACCCACGCGGGGATCGGCGCCGCGGGCTCTACGTGCAGGCGCAGCACCTCGAGGGTGAAGCCGACGCGCGCCTCGCGACGCAGCAGTTCCGCGTCGACCCGCGCGGGCGCCAGCGGAGCGCCCAACCGCTCGAGAAGGACGGGCCGGGCGGCCGCCTGCCATTCGGTCAGACTGCGCCACCGCGGGTCGGGGAACGACAGCCGGGGCGGATGCGCCCGCGCCAAGTTGGCGAGCAGGGGGTGCAGGTTGTGCAGGTCGGGGGCGTCGTTCATCGGTAGAGCAGGGGTGGCAGGAGGGGCGGACGGGGCGCCCGCGCGGCCTAGTCCCGGGGTGAGCAGCCCGGCCCCGAGCGCGGCTAGCAGGTCGCGGCGGGTGTAGCCGGTCGGTTCGTGGGCGCGCGCAGTCATCGCCGCAGGTTGCGCGCGTGGCGACGCGGCCCCAACGCCAAAAAGTCCCTGCGGCGCCGGACTGTCTGGCCGGTCCGGGATTGCGGTGCGCGCGGCCGTGCGGCGTGCTGGAGGATCGTCGTCTCCCGCAATGTCTGCCGCCCCCGTCCGCCCGCCCATTCCTTCGCGCCGCCGTCACGCCCTCGTCGGCCTCGGTTCCCGGCGCGAGTTCTACCAGGACGGCATCGAGGTCACGCACGCGGCGGCGGCGGAGCTCGTCGCGGTGTGCGACGTTAACCCGGGGCGCATTGAGCTGGCCCGGGCGCGCTCGGCGGTGCGCGGTGGGGCCGTGCCGCGGGGCTACTTGGCCGCGGACTTTCCCCGTCTGCTGGTGGAGACCCGGCCGGACGTAGTGATTGTCACCACGCCCGATGCGGCCCACGCGGGTTACGTGGTCGCGGCGCTCGAGGCCGGCTGCGAGGTGATCACGGAGAAGCCGATGACGACCGACGCCGACTCCTGCCGCCGGATCCTCGACGCGTGCCGGCGGACGGGGCGGCACTGCCGCGTGGCGTTCAATTACCGTTACTCGCCGGCGCGCACGCAGGTGAAGGACCTGCTGTTGCGCGGGACCATCGGCGAGGTGCTCTCGGTAGATTTCCACTGGCTGCTCAATACCCACCACGGCGCGGATTACTTCCGGCGTTGGCACGCGCGGAAGGAGAACTCCGGGGGACTCTTTGTACACAAGGCCACCCACCACTTTGACTTGGTCAACTGGTGGCTCGGGGCGGTGCCCGTGGCGGTCTCGGCCGCCGGTGCACGGCGTTTCTACACGCCGGAGACCGCCGCGCGCCTCGGGCTGGGCGGGCCGCACGAACGCTGCCTGACGTGCCCGGTGGCGGCGCGCTGCCCGTTCCGTTTGGACCTCGCGGCGGATCCGCGGCTGCGCGCCCTTTACCTCGAGCAGGAAGCGCACGACGGCTACTTGCGCGACCGCTGCGTGTTCCGGCCGGACCTCGATATCGAGGACACGATGAGCGCGTCGGTGGCCTACGACAGCGGAGCCCTGCTCACCTACTCGCTCAACGCCTACAATGCGTGGGAGGGCTATCAGGTGGCTTTCAACGGCACGGCGGGGCGGATCGAGCACACGTTGGTCGAGACCGTTTATCGCGACGGCCGCGCGGTCGCGCCGACGCCCGACGGCCCCGAGGTGCGCACGCGGGTCATCCCCCTGCGCGGCGCTGCCGAGGAGCTGACTCCGTGGCGGTCCGACGGGGACCACGGGGGCGGCGACCGGTTGATGCTGGAGGAGATCCTCGCGCCCGGCGCGGTGGCCGACCCGTACCTGCGCCGGGCGGATGAGCGAGCGGGGGCCGCTTCGATTCTGGTGGGTGTGGCGGCGAATCGCAGCCTCGCCACGGGCGCGCGCGTGCGCCTCGCGGACCTCGCGGGGGAGTTGCCGCGGCCGGATTACCCGGTGAGGGCGCCGGCGGCCCGCGCCTAGCGGAGCAGCTCGGCGAGGGGCGCCTGCAGGGCGGCGGCCCAGCGCGTGTAGCCCTCCTCGCGCGGATGGAGGAAGTCGGGCATTACCGCGGCGGGCAGGGTGCCGTCGGCGGCGAGAAAGCTCGGGCCGACGTCAAGAAAGGTCACGTGGCGGCCGTCGGCCAGCGGCGCGAGGCCGCGGTTGATCTCGTTCACTTGGAGGCGCTGCGGGTGGTCGGGCTTCTCGCCACGCGGGAAGACGGCGAGCAGCAGCACGCGCGCCTCCGGCACGCGCCGGCGCAGTTGCCCGAGGATTGCCTGCACGCCGGCGACCGTCTCGGCGGGGGTGTTGCGCGCGGTGGTGCCGTCGCGCTCGAAGCCGGTGTTGTTGGTCCCGATCATCAGCACGACGACGCGGGGCCGGAGCCCCTCGAGCGTGCCGTGCTCGATGCGCCACAGGACGTGCTGCGTCCGGTCGCCGCCGATGCCGAAGTTCGCGGCGCGCAGCGGGGCGAACTCGCGGTCCCACACTCCCTTGCCGCCATTGGGGCCCGGGCGGCGCCAGCCGTCGGTGATTGAGTCCCCGAGGAACAACACGTCGACGCCGCCGCGGGCGGCCTCGACGACGAAGCCCTCGTGGCGCTTGAGCCAAGCGGCGTCGCGGGCGGCAGGCTGGACGGCGGTGTTGGCCGCGGCCGGGAGGACGAGGGCGGCGAGGAGCGGGAGGAGGCGGAGGGAGCGCACGGGTTCAGAAGTTGAACTGGTCGATATTGTCGCGGTTGAAGATGAATGGCTGGCCGAGGAGGATCTGGTCGCCCTTGATCTCGAAGGTCGCGCCCGCGGCGGTGCGGAACGAGCTGGCGCCGGGCTTGAGCGTGCCCTTGGCGAGGGCCACGGCGGCCTCGACCGCAAGCGCGCCGAGGTCCTCTGTCTTCCAGAGGATGACGCTGTCGGTGACGCCGTCCTTCACGTAGCGGCGGTTCTCGTTGGGCAGGCCGAGCCCGATGACCTTCACCTGGCCGGCCTTGCCCGCCTGCTTCACCGCCTCGGCGGCGCCGGGCACCGCTGGCGAGCAGATGTTCATCAGCAGCCGGAGGCCGGGGTGGGCGCTGAGCAGCGTGGTCGCCTCGGTCTGCGCCTTGTCCTTCTGGTCGTCGCAGGGGCGGACTGCGACCAGCTTCATCCGCGGATACTTCTCGGCGAGGCGGGCGCGGATGTGCTTGAGCCACTCCTGCATATTGGAGGCGGTGAGGGTGGAGAGGATCACGGCGAACTCGCCCTCGGCGTTGGTGAGTCGCGCGGCCTCGTCCATCAGCGTGTGGCCGATGCCCTCGGGGGTGGCCTGATTGACGAAGAAGGCGCGGGCGTCGGGCAGGGCGTCGGCGTCGTAGGTGATGACTTTGATCCCGCGGGCCTGGGCCTTGCGGAGTGCGGTGGAGATGCCCTCGCGGTTCTCGCAGGCGGCAGCGATGACGTCGACGCCGAGAGTGATCCAGTTCTCGATGATTTCGTTCTGTTTGGCGGGATCGGTGTCGGTGGGGCCGTCGAAGAGCAGGTCGACGCCGAGGGCGCGGGCGGCCTTCTCGGCACCGGCGCGGCAGGAGATGAAGTAGGCGTTGCCCTTCGACTTGGGCAGGAGCGCCACGGTGAGGCGCTTGCCACCACCGGCGGCGTCGCGGGCGGCGTCGGGGGCGCGGCCGCAGCCGGCGAGGAACACCAGACCGCAGAGGAGGAGGGAGAGGACGGGCTTGATCATCAGGGGGAGGGGTGGGGGACGGGGCGGGCGCGCCGCGCGGCCCATAGTCTTGGCGCGTTGCCGGCGGCCAAGGCAAGCAGGAGGAGCGCGCCGGTGAGGAGCCCCGCGACCTCACGCGGCTGGCGGGCGTGCACGAGGCCGTTGTTGAGGATGGCGAGGGCGGCCACGCCGAGCAGCGTGCCGTGAACGGTGCCGCGGCCGCCGAAGATGCTGGTTCCGCCGAGGACCACGGCGGTGATCGCCAGCAGCTCGTAGCCGGTGCCGGCGTCGGCGCGCGCCTGGCCGAGCCGGGCGGTGTAGATGACGGCGGCGAGGGCGGCGATCAGGCCGGAGAGCACGTACACTGCGGCCAGTTGCCGGGCCACGGGCAGGCCCGCGTGCCGCGCGCCCTCGGGGGCGAAGCCGTGCGCGCGGCAGGCGCGGCCGAAGGTGGTGCGGTGGACGAGCAGCCAGATCGCGGCCGCGACCGCGGCGAAAAGCCACGCCTGCGTGGGCAGGCCGAGCCAACGGTCCTGACCGAGGAACAGGAAGGCCGCCGGGAAGTTGGTGAACGTATCCGCGCCGCGCGTGATTGCTTCCGCGAGGCCCCGGAACAGCGAGTACGTGCCCAGCGTGACGATGAGGGGTGGCAGGCGCAGGCCGGCGATGAGGGCCGCGTTGAGGCCGCCGGCGAGCGCGCCGATGCCGAGGGTGCAGGCGGCGGCGGTCACGGGATCTAGGCCCGCGTCGCGCCAGAGTTTCCCGAAAAGTACGGCGCAGAGGCCGAGGAGCGAGCCCACTGAGAGGTCGATGCCGCCGGTGAGGATCACGGGCGTCATCGCGAGGGCGAGTAGGCCGATCTCCGCGGAGTGGCGCAGCAGGTCGAAGGAGTTCTCCAGTGTGCCGAAGCGCGGCCCGAGCGCGTGGAAGCACAGCCATTCGAGGACGACAACGGCTAGCAGCACGGTCTCGTGCCGGAGGGCGGGACGGGAGACGGTGGGAGAAGGCGACATCAGGCAGGGCGACCGCGGGCGCGTTCGGCGGCTACGGCGAGGAGGATGATCGTGCCTTGGATGGCCTTTTCCCAATGGGCCTCGATCCGCAGGTGCGTGAGGGCGGGCGCCACGGTGGCCAGCAACAGCAGGCCGAGGAGCACCCCGGCCAGGCGTCCGCGGCCCCCGGCGATCGCCACGCCGCCTACGACGACGGCCGCGATCGCCTTCAGCTCAAGCCCCGTGCCCGACTTTGGGTCCACCTGCGGGGACTGGATCACATTCATCAGCGCCGCGAGCGCGGTGAGGGCCCCGGCGGCGGTGAAAGCACCGAAGGTGACGGCCCCGGGGCGGATGCCCGCCAGTCGCGCCGCCTCGGCGTCCGAGCCTACCGCGTACAGGTGGCGTCCCGCCGCGAGGTGGCGGGACGCGAGGGCGAGGATCGTGAGCAGGCCGAGCGCGGCGGCGATGAGGGTCCACTGGCCGGCGGTCTGGCCGAGGCCCAGCCATTGCAGGCCGTCGGGCAGGTTGACGAACGCGCCCTGGCGCCACCACCGCAGCCCCTCGCGCCACGTGACCATCGTCGCGAGGGTCACCACGATAGAGGGAAGGCCGAGGCCGGCGACGAGCAGGCCGTTGAGCGCCCCCAGCGCGGTGCCGAGCGCGAGCGCGCCGGCGGCGACGGCGGCCGGGGGCCAGCCCTCGGCGGCGAGGAGCCCGGCGGCGACGCTGACCACGGCGAACTGGGAGCCGCTGGAGATATCGATCTGGCGGCAGACGATGACCATCGCCGCCCCGCAGGCGACGAGCAGGACCGGCGCCTCGCGGGCGGCGAGGGAAAGCAGCGGCTGCGGGGCGAAGAACCCGGGGGCGAACACCGCCAGTGCGCCCAGCAGGGCGGCGAGCGCGAGGCCTACGGAAAGTTCCCGCGGCCAGGCTTTCATCGGGCGGCCTCCGTCGCGCGGCCGAGCGCCGCGGCCATCACGGTGTCGGGCGTCGCGCCCCCCGGCAGCACGGCCGTCAGCGTGCCACCGCGCATCACCCCGATCCGGTCGCTCATCCCGATCACCTCCGGCAGGTCGCTCGAGATGAGCAGCACCGCGAGGCCCTCGCTGGCGAGTCGTCGCACGAGGCGGTGGATCTCGACCTTGGCGCCGATGTCGACGCCCTGGGTGGGCTCGTCGAGGATCAGGACCCGCGGGCCGGTGGCCAGCCAGCGGGCGAGCGCGACCTTCTGCTGGTTGCCTCCGGAGAGGCTGCCCGCGGGGGTGAAGGGTCCGCCGCCGCGGATGCCGAGGTCCCGGATAAAGTCTTCGGTAAGCCGTCGTTCGGCCGTCCGGCGCAGCCAGCCGCCCGGGAATAGCCGCCGGTGGCTCGCGAGGGAGGCGTTGTGGGCGAGCGGCAGGTCGAGAATCACCCCGTGGCGCCGGCGATCCTCGGGGACGTACGCAAGGCCCAGCTGGACGGCCTCCCGGGGGCTCTGGGGGCGCACGGGCCGGCCAGCCAGCTCGATCGTCCCCGTGTCCGCGGGGGTGAGCCCGAAGAGGATGCGCGCCAGTTCCGTGCGCCCGGCGCCGACGAGGCCCGCTAGGCCGAGGATTTCACCCGCGTGGAGGTCAAAGCTGACGTCGCGCACGCCGGTGTCGTGGCGACCGAGCCCGCGCCCGCGGAGCACAACGTCGCCGGGCGGGAGTTCTGCCGGCGGATAGGTGTGCGCGACCTCGCGGCCTACCATCAGACGAATCAACTCCGCTTCGGTGAGGCCGGCGGCTGGCCGGGTGCCGACACTTTCACCGTCCCGCAGCACCGTCACGCGGTCTGCGAGGGCGAAGATCTCCTCCAGTCGGTGGGTGATGTAGATCACGCCCGTGCCCTGGGCGCGGAGCTCGCGCACCACGCCGTGGAGCCGCGTCTGGTCGGCCTGCGT
>Ga0315899_10008649_pt1 | contig 10909 bp, 10 predicted proteins | sample LakEriMetagenome_2_FD_203518 | JGI IMG/M metagenome (GOLD analysis project Ga0315899, IMG submission 203518) | Freshwater fungal communities from buoy surface, Lake Erie, Ohio, United States - Buoy 4 MA112 | ecosystem: Environmental > Aquatic > Freshwater > Lake | place: USA: Lake Erie, Ohio...
TCGAGGCGGATCACGTGCCAGCCGAACTGCGTCTGTACGGGCTTGGCGATCGTTTCACCCTTTTTCAACGCCATCACGGCATCGGCAAAAGGCTTCACCATGCTCGCCGGGCTGAACCAGCCAAGATCGCCACCGCGATCGCGCGAAGAATCGAGTGAGTCTTTGGCGAGGGCTTCGAATTTCTCGCCGCGATTGAGGCGCTCGAGGATCTGCGTGGCGGCAATTTCCGTCGGCACGAGGATGTGGCGAGCGCGGTACTCGTTCGGCGCCATCTGCGCAACTTGAGCGTCGTACTCGGCCTTGAGCTCTTCGTCCGTAGGCGTCTTGTCTTTGAGATATTTCTCGGCGGCGGCCTGCTGCAGCATGTTCAGGCGCATCAACTCGAGCTCGGCGGCGAGGGCGCTCTCCTTGTCGAGTCCGTCCTTCTGCGCTTGACCGGCCACGACGTGCATCGTGATGAGCGAGTCGAGGGCGCGCTTGCGCTGCTCGGCGTCGAGTTCCGAAGCCGGTCGACCCGTGGCCGACTGAACGAAGGCGTCGAAGGTGCCCTGCGTGATGGTCTTACCGTTGATCGTCGCAACCGGCTTCTTGGCGGCTTCGTTGGCCGCATCAGCTGCATCGCCCTTGGGCTGGCAGGCGGCGAGGGCGATGCCGACAGCGGCAACGGTCAGGAATCGAGAAATCTTCATGTGAACGGTCTCGGTCAGAATGGAAGCGTGGATTATGAGGGCAAGCGGGCGTCGATGGACAGGGCATGGATGTCCGTTTGCATCAGGTGCGCTACCGCTTGATAAACAAGTTGATGACGGCGTAGCGGTGGCAGCCCGACAAACTGCGTGCTGCTGATCGTGACATGGAAATGACCGCCCGAACCCGCGCCGGCATGGCCTGCGTGCAAGGCGCTGTCGTCGCGGACTTCCAGCAGTTCCGGTTGCAAGGCTGCCTGCAAGCATGTTCGTAAGCGGTCGATGCGAGTCGTCATGCCGGTATCATACTCGCCGTATGCAACGCTTTGACCTTCACCCCGAGAACCCGCAACGTCGTCTCATCAAGCAGGCGGCGGATCTGTTGCGCGCCGGCGGGGTGATCGCGTATCCCACCGACTCCTGCTATGCGCTCGGCTGTCATATTGGTGACAAGGACGCGTTGGAGCGCGTTCGACGCATACGCGAGGCGGATCGGCATCATCATTTCACACTGGTGTGTCGTGACCTGACCGAGATCGCCAAGTATGCGCGAGTCGATACACCGCAGTTTCGCCTGCTGAAAGCCGCAACGCCCGGGCCGTACACGTTTTTGCTGGAGGCCACGAAGGAAACGCCACGGCGGCTGCAGCACGAGAAGCGTCGCACCATCGGCATTCGGGTGCCGGATCACCCGGTGCCCCAGATGCTGCTGGAAGAGCTCGGCGAACCCATCATGAGTTCCACGCTGATGCTTCCCGGTGACGATCTGCCTCTGAACGATGTAGATGAGATCGTCGATCGCCTGAGGGGTCGCGTGGATGCCGTGCTCGATGGGGGCTCCTGCGGCCTCGAGCCGACTACGGTCATCGATCTGGCGGCGCACCCTGCGGTGGTCGTCCGGCGAGGGCGTGGCAGCACGGCGGCTTTCGGTTTGCCGGACGACGAGTCGGTATAATCGCGGGTTGCTGTAGTGCTGGCGGTGATGATTTGCTCGGCACTGCGAAAAATTCCATAAAAAACAGGGTGTTGTAGTCTTGTCTAGTCTTCCGCAAGCCAATCGTGTGCTCTCGGGCATGCGTCCTACCGGTCAGTTGCACCTCGGTAACTACCACGGCGCCCTGCGAAACTGGGTCGATCTGCAATACCAGTACCCGTGCTTCTTCTTCGTCGCCGACTGGCATGCGCTCACTACGGGTTACGAAGACACGAGTCGTTTGCCCGAGTACACCCACGAGATGGTGATCGATTGGCTGGCCGCGGGCCTCAATCCGGGTGTTGCCACACTGTTTGTGCAGTCGCATGTGCCAGAACATGCCGAGCTGCATTTGTTGCTCTCGATGATCACGCCACTCTCATGGCTCGAGCGGGTGCCCACTTACAAGGATCAACAGGCCGAGTTGCAGGAGAAGGATCTCGCAACGTACGGCTTCCTCGGTTATCCGTTGCTGCAGTCGGCCGACATCCTGCTGTATCGACCGGGTTATGTGCCCGTCGGTGAGGATCAAGTCGCGCACGTCGAAATCACGCGCGAAGTGGCACGTCGCTTCAATCATCTTTTCGGTCGCGAAGTCGGCTTTGAGGAGAAGGCGGAAAAGGCCATCGCGGAACTCGGCGGCAAGAACAGCAAGATCTATCGTGAACTGCGTCGTAAGTTTCAGGAAACGGGCGATGTGGCCTCGCTCGAGCAGGCGCGTGCGATCGTGCAGAGCAACACGCGCATCACCGTTGCAGATCGTGAACGATTGCTCGGTTACCTCGAGGGCAGCAGCGTATCGATCCTGCCCGAGCCGCAGGTATTGCTGACGCCGACGCCAAAGTTGCCCGGACTCGATGGCCGCAAGATGTCCAAGTCTTACGGCAACACCATCGGTCTGCGCGAAGAGCCGGATTCGATCGCTAAGAAGCTCAAGACCATGCAGACTGATCCGGCGCGAGTGCGTCGCACGGACGTCGGTGATCCTGAGAAATGTCCGGTGTGGTCGTTGCATCAGGTTTATTCGGATGAACCCACGCGCACTTGGGCTGCCGCTGGCTGCCGTTCCGCCGGTATCGGTTGCCTCGAGTGCAAGAAGCCGCTGATCGACAAGGTTGTGGCAGACGCATCGGCCATGCGCTCGCGCGCGGAAGAGTACGAACAGAATCCGGAGCTCGTGCGGGCGATCCTCGCCGAGGGCAGTGAGAAGGCGCGTGAGGCAGCACGCGAGACGCTCGACGAAGTCCGTCGCGCCATGCATCTGCGCGGAGACTGAAGAGCTATGTCCAAACCCGAATTGCGTCTGGTGCCACCGCCTGCGGATGCGGCCGAGGCGAATGCAGTGAGCGTTCCGACGCAGGAAGAGATGCCTTTTGCCGTGGTTCAGGGCGAGCCTGTCACGCAACTGCCGCGTGATCTCTACATCCCGCCGCAGGCTCTCGAGGTCTTTCTCGAGGCGTTCGAGGGTCCGCTCGACCTGCTGCTGTATCTGATCCGTCGCCAGAATCTCGACATCCTCGATATTCCGCTCGCGGATATCACGCGTCAGTACATGAACTACATCGAGCTGATGCAGGACATGCAGCTCGAGCTAGCGGGTGAATATTTGTTGATGGCGGCTACGCTCGCCGAGATCAAATCCCGCATGTTGTTGCCGCGCTCTAGCGAGGTGACAACCGAAGAAATAGATCCGCGTGCTGATCTCGTGCGTCGCTTGCAGGAGTACGAGCGCTACAAGCAGGCGGCCGAAAGTATCGATCGCGTGCCGCGACTCGAGCGCGATATTTGGTTGGCAAGTGCGCACAACGAACACCGTCGGCCGCTGACACAGCTGCCGACTGTCACGCTGCAGGAGATGATCGTCGCTTTCCGCGATGTCGTCTCGCGTGCGGCGATGTTCCAACATCACCACGTGCAGCGTGAGCGCTTGTCCGTGCGTGCGCGCATGACGGATGTGCTGGCGGCAGTCGAGGGCGGTGGTTTCGTTGACTTCGGCAACCTCTTCAAGCCAGAGGAGGGGCGCATGGGCGTCACCGTCACCTTTATCGCGATCCTCGAATTGGTGCGCGAGGGTCTGCTCGATCTCGTGCAGACCGAGCCTTACGGGCCACTGCACGTGCGTGCCGCGCAATCGCCGCGCCTGCGTGCGGTACCCGATGACGAATCTCAGGACGAAGGAACAGCATGAGCGAGAATCACATTCGTAATGTCGTCGAGGCCGCGTTGTTGGCTGCCGGGAAATCCTTGCCGGCTGCAGATCTCGCGCAGCTTTTTGACGAGGACGGTCGTCCGGAGAAGCCGCAGATCGTCGCTGCCTTGCAGCAATTGGAAAGCGAGTACGCCGATCGCGGCATTGAGCTCAAGGAAACCGCGAGCGGTTGGCGAATCCAGATCAAGCAGGGTTATGGGCGCGAGGTGTCGCGACTGTGGCCGGAACGTCCGCAGCGCTATTCGCGTGCGCTGCTCGAAACTTTGGCATTGGTGGCTTACCGACAACCGATTACCCGAGCCGAAATCGAGTCGGTTCGTGGCGTTGCGGTCAATCCGAACATCATCAAGACGCTGATGGAGCGAGATTGGGTTCGCGTGGTGGGTCATCGTGATGTCCCGGGTCATCCGGAGTTGCTCGGTACGACTCGCGAGTTCCTCGATTACTTTGGTCTGCGCAGCATCGACGAGTTACCGCCGCTTGCCGAGCTCAAGGCCATGGCGGATCTCAATCCGCAGTTGATGCTGCCGGTGGCGGGTGACCTCGAAGCTACCGAGGCGACCGAGACTGCCGACGGTGGCGACGCCGTTGAAACCCCAGCACCCGTGATTGAGCCGGCGCCATCGGATGACGAGCCAGTCTACGTCGCTGATCGGACGGAGGCGTGACGAGTCGTCGTCCGCCTCGGCGATCGGGCGCTCGCCCTAGCCCCCGCCCGGGCTCCCGAACAAGCGGTGCGGAGTTGCCGGGTGATCGCTTGCAAAAAGTGCTTGCTCAGGCCGGGCTGGCTTCGCGTCGCGAAGCGGAGCAATGGATCATTGCGGGACGGGTGACCATCAACGGCGTGCGCGCCGAGCTCGGTCAGCGCGTGCAGGGTCGTGACGAAATCCGTATCGACGGTCGCGTGCTCAGGCGAGCGCGCGATCCCGAGAAGCTCTCAGTCGACGCGTCGACGTTTCTTTGCAATCGCTCACCCGGACAATCTTTGACCGAAGAGCTCGTGCTGAAACTGCCGCGCCGGGCTGGTAAGCGATTTCTGGCGGTCTCGCCGATGCCCAACGTCGATGGAGGCTTGGAGCTACTGACTACCGATGGCGCCCTTGCGACCCGCTTGCAGCGTCGCGTGCGCCGCTGGTTGACCGAATTCTTGATCCGAGTGCGCGGCGAATTGACGCCGGAAAGCCTCGATGCGATCGCGGGCGGTCAGTTGGACGATGGTCGAAAACTTTCGGTGTTGGCGGTGGAGGGGTCGGACGAGTTCACCGAAGGCGCCAACCGCTGGTATCGCATCGAAGTCGAGGGTGCGAGCGGCAAGGAGATTCGGCAGTTGTTCGAGCGACAAGGTGCGCTCGTCAGTCGAATTTTGCGTACACGACTAGGCGCACTCGCGCTGACACGCGATCTAAATCGCGGCCATTTTCGCAAGCTGACCGACGAGGAATCGCAGGCGCTGCAAAGCAGCGAGGCGGGTCAGGTGCCGATCGGCGATGAGGAAGACGACGCCGACTGAGCGTCAAAGGCCCCGCCGGTGACGCCGCGTGCCTGCGGCCCGAGTAATGCGACGAAAGGTGCCGTCAGTGTCGCCGGATCCGGCAGGGTGTTGATGTTTTCCGAGGGGTAGGCCTGTCGGCGCATTTGAGTGCGAGCCTTGCCCGGATTCAAAGAATTCACGCGCACGGTCGATTTCTCGAGCTCATCGGCCAGAACCTGCATGAATCCTTCGAGCGCAAACTTGGAAACGGCGTAGGCACCCCAGTAGGCGCGTCCTTTGCGACCCACCGCACTCGACGTGCACACGATCGAGGCATCGTTCGAGGCGCGCAGTAGGGGCAACAGGGTTTGGGTGAGAGCGGCGTTGGCGGTCACGTTGACGTGCATCACGCGTACCCAGGTGGGCATGTCGTATTCCTCGATGGGCATCGGCTGACCGAGGAGGGCCGCATTCAGCACGAGACCATCGAGCCGTCCCCAGCGTTCTTGGGCAGCGCGGGCGATCGTGTCGAAATCCTGTGCAACGGCTTTCTCCAGGTCGAGCGGAGCGATCGCCGGAGCAGCGATGGCAACACCATCGTGGGCCTGCAAGGCGAGGATTGCATCGTGCACTGCCTCGAGCTTTTTGACGTTGCGCCCGAGCAGCAAAACCTCGGCACCGTATCGAGCGCATTCGAGGGCGAGTGCATGGCCGATGCCGGCCGTCGGTCCGGTGATGGCTATCACGCGCCCGCGGAGCTCGCCGGGTGACAAGCGGATACGCGTCGGGTCGAAGGAAGTCGGGCTCATCGTCTCTCCTGAAAGAGGTTCTACCGCAAGGCGCTCGGCAATCGGCCGCGTGACAAAGTCACCGCGGCGCGCCAGGCGCGAATCGTACGCGACAACGGTTCGAACCGAGTGATCGAGAAGTCCGGCAAGCGGCTTCGTAGGCGTACTGCCGTGTCGTGGGCGAGCGTAGCCCAGAGCAGTGCCGGTGCCCGCGTCGGCAATTCGTCGACGGAGCAGGCGCCCGCCAGCGTGCGTACTTCGGCTGCGAGTTCAGTCAAGCGCGCTCGCAAATGCCGGGACTCAAGCTCGCCCAACGGATGGCGAACCCAAGGCTCGTGCGCTTCTGGCGGATCGCCGAGCGCACGGTACAGGCGGCCGCGATGCGCATGCTGTGGCCAGTCCGCGAGTAGTTCGATCTCACGAATCACTCGGCCGAGCGCGCGAGCGCGATCCGAGGCCGGTTGGCCGAGAGAGGCGAACACACTGTCGGCCCAGAGCGCGAGATAGTCATCGAGTTCGGCCTGGGTGAGAAAAGCCACGGTCGCCAGATCGATGCGGGTCGCCTCCGCGAGTCCTCGCAAATCTGGCAAAGACAACCCGGCCGTCAGCGAGGCCTCGGCTAGTGCTCGGGTTGCGGGGTGTCGTGGGCTCGCTTGGCAGAGGCGAGTGAATTCCTCAGACCACCACTCGAGACGCGTGTGCGCCACGTTGTGATCGAGGTCGGGACGAAGACTGGTCGTGATCTCGCGCTCGATATCAAACAGCGCCTGCAGCCGTGGCCGGTCGGCGGGCGGGGAAAATCGCAGCACGAGTTCGCGACTCGTGGCACCGGCGTCGTGCAGCTCTGGCGTCATTCGGCCGGTTTACGCAACGCGCAGAGATAATTGACCTTGGGTTGCTTCACGAGCGTGGCGGCATGGGTCAGCGGGTTGTACTCGAGTCCAGCGAGCTCCAGCAGTTCGAGTCCCGCGGCGCGCGCCCACGCGGCTATCTCGGCCGGTCGGATCAGGCGCTCGTACTCGTGTGTACCTTTGGGGACGAGGCCGGCCACGTATTCCGCTCCGACGATGGCAAGGAGGAAGGATCGCCAATCGCGGTTGATCGTCGAGAGAAAAATCAACCCGCCCGGTCTGCAGAGTTTCGCCAGGGTGTCGATGGTCGCGCCCGGGTCGGGTACGTGCTCGAGCATCTCCATGCAGCTGACCACATCGAACGCGGCAGGCTCACGCTCGGCCAACTCTTCTGCTGGCTGCAGTCGGTAGTCGATGGCGATGCTGCCGGCAGCTGCGTGCAGACGGGCAACTTCGATCATGCCCGCGGCGCGATCGATCGCGGTCATACGGGCACCGCGTTTGGCGAGCGACTCGGCTAAAAGGCCACCGCCACAGCCCACATCGAGCACGCGAGCACCCTTCAGGCTCGCACGCTCGGCGATGAATTCCACCCGTAGCGGGTTGAGGTTATGCAGCGGTTTGAACTCTCCGGCAGGGTCCCAAAACCGGTGCGAGAGGGCGTCGAACTTGGCCACTTCGGCGGCGTCGAAAGGAGTCTCGATGGGCATGCGGGAACCACGGCGTTGACGGGTCTCGTATGGTACTATTTCAAGCTCTTTATGAGCGAAATTGCCCGCGAAGTTTTGCCCGTCAATCTCGAAGACGAGATGCGTCAGTCCTATCTCGATTACGCGATGAGCGTAATCGTCGGGCGCGCGCTCCCGGATGTTCGTGACGGCCTGAAACCTGTCCATCGTCGCGTTCTCTACGCGATGCGTGAACTCGGCAACGAGTACAACAAGCCGTACAAGAAATCGGCGCGCGTCGTCGGTGACGTCATCGGTAAGTACCATCCGCACGGCGACGTGGCGGTCTACGACGCGGTCGTGCGCATGGCGCAGCCGTTCTCGATGCGCTACCTGCTCGTCGATGGCCAAGGCAACTTCGGCTCGGTCGATGGTGACACGCCGGCAGCCATGCGTTACACCGAAGTGCGTATGTCGCGATTGGCCGGCGAGTTGCTCGCCGATATCGATCGCGAGACGGTCGACTTTGTTCCGAACTACGACGATTCTTTGACCGAACCCGCGGTGATGCCCTCGCGCATCCCGAATTTGTTGGTCAACGGTTCCTCGGGTATCGCCGTCGGCATGGCTACGAACATTCCGCCGCACAATCTCACGGAAGTCATCAACGCATGCATCGCCGTGATCGACGATCCGGAGATCGGCTTGCCGGCGCTGATGCAGCACGTACCAGGGCCGGATTTTCCGACGGCCGGCATCATCAACGGTGCTCGTGAGATCGTCAGCGCCTATAAGGGCGGTCGTGGTCGGCTTTCGATCCGCGCGCGTACTCACTTCGAAGAGGTCGGTAGTCGCGGTGATCGTCAGGCGATCATCGTTACCGAGCTACCGTATCAAGTGAACAAGGCGCGCTTGATCGAGCGCATCGCTGATCTCGTTCGCGACAAGCAGATCGAGGGGATCTCCAACGACGGTTTGCGCGATGAGTCCGACAAGGACGGCATGCGCATCGTCATCGAGTTGAAGCGTGGCGAGAACGCTGAGGTCATCCTCAACAACCTGTATGCGCAAACGCCGCTCGAAACGGTGTTCGGCATCAACATGGTTGCGCTTGTCGATGGCCAGCCGCGATTGCTATCGCTCAAGGAGATGCTCGAGGCGTTCATTCGCCACCGTCGAGAGGTTGTTACCCGTCGTACGGTGTTCGATCTCGCCAAGGCTCGTGCTCGCGCTCATCTGCTCGAGGGGTTGGCCGTGGCGCTCGCCAACATCGACGAGGTCATTGCGCTCATCAAAGCGTCGCCGACACCGGCTGAAGCCAAGGTCGGATTGCTCTCGAAGGTATGGAGTTCCGGCGCGGTGCCCGAGATGCTGGCGCGTGCCAACAATGTCTCGACGCGACCGAGAGATCTCGCGGCTGAACTTGGCTTGCAGCGTGAGGGCGGTGGTTATCGTCTCAGCGAGGAGCAGGCTCAGGCGATCCTCGACATGCGCTTGAACCGTTTGACGGGACTCGAGCAGGACAAGATTGTCGCCGAGTACGCCGAATTGCTGGCCGAGATCACCGATCTGTCGGACATCCTCGCGCGCGCTGAACGTTTGACCCAGGTGGTGCGCGATGAGCTCATCGCGATCCGCGAAGATTATGGCGATGCGCGTCGCACCGAGATCAATCTCGATCACATCGATCTGGCCACCGAAGATTTGATCGAGCCGCAAGATGTCGTTGTTACGCTCTCGCACGCGGGTTATGCCAAGAGCCAGCCCTTGTCGGAGTACCAAGCGCAACGGCGCGGCGGTCGCGGCAAGGCGGCAACGGCGGTCAAAGACGAAGATTTCGTCGAAAAGCTCTTCGTGGCGCACACGCACGACACGTTGCTCTGTTTCTCGAGTCGAGGTCGTGTGTATTGGCTGCGGGTATTCGAACTGCCGCAGGCGGGTCGTGGTGCGCGCGGGAAGCCCTTGGTCAATCTCATGCCGCTCGAAGAGGGTGAGAAGATCAATGCCGTACTGCCAATCAAGCAATTCGACGACGAGCGCTTCGTGTTTATGGCGACGAGTCATGGCACCGTCAAGAAGACGCCGCTATCGGCATACTCGCGTCCTCGTCCCTCCGGCATCATCGCGGTCGATCTGCGCGATGGCGACCGGTTGGTCGGCGTCGGCCTCACCGACGGTAAGCGCGACATCATCCTTTGCTCAAGCGGTGGCAAGGCCATTCGCTTCAATGAAGAAGAAGTGCGTCCGATGGGTCGCGACGCCACCGGCGTTCGCGGCATCAAGCTCGCCGAAGGCCAAGAGGTCATCTCGTTGGTCGTCGTCGGCGATGGTTTGATCCTCACCGCATCCGAGAACGGGTACGGCAAATTGACTCCGCTGGAAGACTTCCCGTTACATGGCCGTGGCGGACAAGGCGTGATCGCGTTGCAGACCACCGAGCGAAATGGTCGCACCGTGGCGGCGCTGCAATTGCAGGCCGACCAGGAAATCATGCTGATCAGCTCCAATGGCACACTCGTACGCACGGGCGTGAGCGAGATCTCGATCGTCGGACGCAACACCCAGGGTGTTCGCCTCATTCGCCTCGATGAGGGTGAGCGACTGGCCGGCGTCGAAGGTGTCGGATTGCTGGCGACCGAGGAAGGTGAGGTGGTCGATGAGGCTGCTGTGCTGCCATCTGCCGATGAGGCAGGCGAGTCGCCGACCACGCACTGATCGTTCGCGGGTTTCATAAACGGGGTTAGTCACGATGCGCGTATTCAATTTCGCGGCAGGTCCGGCGACGTTGCCGCTCGAAGTGCTCGAGCAGGCTCGTAACGAAATGCTCGACTGGCAGGGCAGCGGCATGTCCGTGATGGAAGTGAGCCATCGCAGCAAAGCGTTCGTCGCCGTTGCCGAACAGGCCGAAGTTGATCTGCGCGAATTGATGGCGATCCCGTCGAACTACCGGGTGCTGTTCTTACAGGGCGGTGCGACCGGTCAGTTCACGGCGATTCCGATGAACTTGGCGACGTCCGAATCCACCACTCAATACATCAACACCGGCGCTTGGTCCAAGAAGGCGATCGGTGAGGCCAAGCGCTATTGCAAGGTTGAAGTGCTGGCGGATGAGTCGGCTTCCAACTACTCGACCGTGCCCGCTGAGGCGGCACTGAGTTACTCAGCCGATGCCGCCTACGTGCACTACACGCCAAACGAAACCATCGGTGGCGTCGAGTTCCCTTACGTGCCGGCAACGGGCAACGTGCCGCTCGTAGCGGATA
>Ga0315899_10008651_pt1 | contig 10909 bp, 6 predicted proteins | sample LakEriMetagenome_2_FD_203518 | JGI IMG/M metagenome (GOLD analysis project Ga0315899, IMG submission 203518) | Freshwater fungal communities from buoy surface, Lake Erie, Ohio, United States - Buoy 4 MA112 | ecosystem: Environmental > Aquatic > Freshwater > Lake | place: USA: Lake Erie, Ohio...
GGCACTCAAATGGCCCCGGCACTCAAATGAGCCCGGCATCACGTGCTACGGGCGCCCCAATTGGCTGGGAGCGACTGTTTACAGTGTCCGGGCGACTTCCTCGATCTTGAAGGCTTCGAGGGTGTCACCTTCCTTGATATCGTTGAAGCCCTGGAGCTTGATCCCGCACTCCATGCCGCGCTGGACTTCGCGGGCATCGTCCTTTTCCCGCTTCAACGAATCGATCGGATACTCGCCGATCACGCGGCTTTCCCGAATGACCCGCAGTCGACAATCGCGCTGGATGGTTCCCCGCATTACGCGGCAACCGGCAATCGAGCCGACTTTCGAAATACTGAACACCTGCAGGACCATCGCCATCCCGAGTTCGACCACCTGTTTTTCCGGTTTGAGCCGGCCTTCGAGGGTCGCCTTAATATCGTCGGCGACCTTGTAGATGATGTCGTATCTGCGAATCTCGACTTGCAGTTCGTCGGCCAGAGAGCGGGCAGTTTCGTCGGGAACGACATTGAAGCCGATGATCACTGCCTGCGAGGCTTGGGCGAGTCGAACGTCGGCCAGGGTGATACCGCCGACAAGCGCCTGCAGGATATTGATCCGGACCTCGGGGTGTTCGATCTTGGAAAGCTCTTTTTGGAGCGCTTCGATCGAACCACGGACATCGGCTCGAATGATCAGGTTCAGGGTGACAACATCGGCTGTTTTGCCCAGCGTGCCGGTTTCGACCCGCTTCTGGAACTCTTCGAGCGAGACCTTGGTTGTCGTGCCGCCCAGCGACTGCTGGCGCGAGGTTGCCTCGCGGCTGGCGGCCAGTTCACGGGCTTCAGCAATATCGCTGAGCACATAAAACTTGTCGCCGGCGTTGGGCGGGATGTCCAAACCGGTCACGTTGACCGGCATGCTCGGGCCGGCGGAAGTGACTTTCTTGCGGGTTTGCAAGGTGTCATACATTGCCTTGACGCGGCCATGCGAGGCCCCGCAGACGACGATGTCACCGACATTGAGCGTTCCGCCGCCGACAATCAGCTTGGCAATCACGCCGCGGCCCGGTTGCTGCTCTGCTTCCAGGCAGGTGCCGAAGGCTGGGCGGTCCGCGTTTGCCTTGTACTCGTGCAATTCGGCGGTCACCAGAATGGTTTCCAGCAGCTCATCGATGCCGATTTTCTTCAGCGCGCTCGTTTTGACCACTTCGACGTCGCCGCCCCACTCACTGGGGAGCAAGTTGCGGGCCGCGAGTTCCTGATAGACCTTTTCCGGGTTGGCACCGGGGAGGTCGATCTTGTTCAAGGCCACAATGATCGGCACACCAGCGGCTTTCGCGTGGCTGATCGCTTCTTCGGTCTGGGGCATGATGCCGTCGTCGGCGGCAACCACAAGGACTGCGATATCAGTAACGTTGGCACCACGAGCCCGCATCTCGGTAAAGGCCTCGTGGCCGGGGGTGTCGACAAACGAGATCTTTCGATCTCCCTTGCGCACCTGATACGCCCGAATGTGCTGGGTAATGCCGCCGGCTTCACCCGAGACCACGTCAGTTCCAATGATCGAATCGAGCAATGACGTCTTGCCGTGGTCGACGTGTCCGAGGAACGTGACGACTGGCGGGCGAGTCGTCGCCGTCTCCGGGTCGATTTCGGTATCGATGCTGCTGAGCACTCGGTCTTCGAGAGACTCGCTCTGCCGTATCTCAACCAGGTGCGAAAGGTTGAGGTGATCGATCAACAGTTCGACGAGGTCCGCCGGAAGTTCCGAATTGATATTTCTCAGTCCCGTATCGCCCAGTTTGGGCAGGGCCATCAGGACGGCGCCCTTGTTGACGCCAGCGGCCTCCGAAAAGCTGCGAACGGTGCAGGGTAGTTGAATAATGACCTTCTCCTTTCGGGGTGCCGCCGTGCTCTGGCTGGTGACGACTTGTCGCCGGCGGTATTGACGCTGACGCTCGTTGACTTCGTCGTCCTGTAAAACCCGTCGACCGCCGAATGGCTCTTTGTCTTTGAGCTTTTTGCGGGTTTGACGAGTGCTGCCGAGGTCGGAATCAAATCCTTCACCCGACGCCTTTTCCCGCTTGCCCCGGACCTTGCCGGGCGCTTCCCGCGGACCAATCGAGTCGACTTCAACCACTTCGCCAGGCCGACCCGGCGGGCCCTTGCGAACCGGCTTGCCGGTCGGCGTTCCCTTGGCCTTGCTCTTGGCCGTGAATTCTTCAAGCGGAGCGACACTGCCGGTCCGCCGCGCCTTGAGCAGCGCTTCTTGGGGAAGCGCGATATCGGGTTTCTGAACCTTGACCGTTTCCTGACCGGAGTGGGCGGTGGGCTGCTTGACTTCGGGCATGGCCGCGATCGCCGCCAGCGGAATGTTTGACCCGCCTCGCCGCTTGGTCTGGTCGCGTTTGACCGAAGTCTTATCGTCCCCGCCGCTGGACTTCCTGCGGGCAATTTGGTCAAGGTCCTGCATCGGAGCAGACCGAGCTGCAGAACCCTCTTCCCGCCGGGGCTGAAGCGGAGCCAATGGCTGGGATGCCGCCGCAGAACGACGCATCAGAGGAGACTCAGCTGCCGGGGCCGGCACACTGGCCACGGGCTTGGACTCAGCCATGGCCGCTGACGGAGCCGCCACAGGCGACGCCGTGGGAGCCGCTGAGGGTGCTACCGTCGGAGCGGTAGCCGAAGCCACAGTTGCCGGTTGCACCGCCGGCTCGCTGGCCGGTTGCTCAACTTCTCCGGCAAGGAAACGCTTGATCTTGCCAATTTCATCTTCGTCCAGACTGGCCAACGCGGAGCCCTTCCCCTTGATACCCAGCTTTTCGCAGATATCGAGAAGTTCCTTGTTCTCCAATCCAAGATCTTTCGCAAACGCGTAGATCCGTACAGCCACGTGCTATGTACCTCTCAAAATGATCAGCCGGTTCGCGGCGCACACGCCCGCTGACTTCGACTCGATCGCGACTCACCAATGCTTACATACAGCGCTCCCGCATCTGACCCTGACTGATCCTGACTGGGGCACAACCAAACACATTCATCTCACCAAACCATTCGCATTCAACTCGCGCGGCCCGCTGGCAAGGGCCGGCAGCTCGCCTGCCCCTTGCGCCTGCAGACTCAACCTGCACTCAACCCGCCTCGGGGCCAGTCGATTCTCCGGTCGCGGGCGGCTCTGAGGAGCCACCACCAACGCCACCAGTGCCACCGGCGCCAACTGGACCACTTGCGGGCTGGCCTCCGCCAGCCGATGCAGGGGGCAAGTCGTAGCGTCCGGTAAACAGTTTTTTCTCCTGCGGAGCGGAAGGATTTTCCTTCGCCAAACGCTCTGCCTGCTCAGCCAGCACCTCAGCCTGCTCGACGATGTGCTCGACATCCTCTTCGCTCAGCCCCCCCATTTCCTGGAGGTCAGTCGGCTCGATCACCGAGAGATCATCGTAAGACAGGTAACCTTCGCCGACCAGCCGATTGGCCAGTTCGTCCGTTACGCCCTTGATGGCGCTGAAACCGGCGACCGCCTTTTCGATTTGTTTTTCCAACTCATCCTGGGTCATGATTTCGATGTCCCAGCCGCACAGTTTGCTGGCCAAGCGGACATTTTGTCCGCGTTTGCCAATCGCCAGCGACAACTGGTCCTCGCGAACCAGGACAATCGCCCGGCCCATCATGCGGCACAGGATCACCTCATCAACCTCGGCAGGCATCAACGAATTTTTGATTAAGACCTGAGGGTCTTCGTCGAAGCGGACAATGTCGATTCGCTCGCCGCCGAGTTCTTCAATAATTGATTTGATCCGGTTTCCCCGGACACCAACGCAGGCTCCGACGCAATCGACTTTGGAGTCGATGCTGTTAACCGCGACCTTGCTGCGGTGCCCCGGCTCCCGGGAAATCGCCTTGATCGTGATCACGCCTTCGGCGATTTCGGGAATCTCCTGCTCAAACAATCGCTGAACCAACCGCGGGCGGGTCCGGCTGAGGACCACCTTAACCCGATTCCCCTGCGGCTTGACCTCGGTCACAACCGCCCGAATCCGCTCATTCGGGGCGTGGGTCTCGCCGGGGATCTGTTCACTGCGGGGGAGGATCGCTTCGATTCCACCCAGCGTCACCGTAGTTACCCGACCGTCGTTGCGGTTGACCGTGCCCGAGATCATTTCATCCAGCAGCTGGTTGAATTCGAGCACCTGGGAATCGCGCTCGGCTTCGCGAACCTTGTGGATGATGACCTGCTTGGCGGTTTGCGCTCCGATTCGGCCGACTACGTCTTCGTATTCCAGCGTCTCCTGGCCGACCCGGCCAATGATCTGGCCGGTCGCCCGCTCGATAATCACTTCAACGTCTGCCTCTTCGCCGTAGTACTTGCGAACCGCCGAAACGAGACCCTGCTCGATCGCACGAAACAGGATTTCCTTGTCGATATTCTTCTCGCGATGCAGCGAGTCCACGATTCGCAATACTTCGTTGGCATTCATGTCTGTATCTTGTCCGTTTCAATCCCGCACTTGTCGCTGCGACCGGTCGACCCGATTCCACCCTCGAGCCACCCCGTTCAGGGCGACCACTCCAACCGACAACCGGTGGCCGAATCAAACCAGTGACCACTGCTGACCACCCATTCCCACTCCAGAGACTCGCCTGTCCGCAACTTGACCGGCAGTTCTCCAGGCAGCTTGGCTACCAAATTTCCAACCCTCAAACTGCGGTCACCGCCCGCGACAGTTCCGCCCGCCACGGTTTCGCATTCGAGTTCAACCGGGCCTAGTTCAACCACTCGGGAGTCACCCCAATTGTCGATCTGACGAACAGCCAGCGGCGGAAGCCGCCACCGCTCGGTTTCGGGCCCCGCCGCAAGGCTGGCCGATTGAGCCGACGAAGCGAGCGACGCTGCCTGCCCGGCGGCTCGATTTTGCCCGGCGGCCCGATTTTGCCCGGCGGCCCGATCTTGCCCGGTGGCGCGATCTTGGCTGGCGGCCCGATTTTGCCCGGCGGTCAGAGTTGCCGATCCCCATACAGGGTGCAAATCCTCTCCGCGAACCCCCAGCGTGACCTGCCGAGGCCAGTGCCGACACCGACTGGAACTCGCGGGTCCCAGTCTCCATCGGCACTGTCCACTGACAAACTCCACCTCTGTCCCGGAACCAACCAGTTGTCCGGGAAGCAGATTGATTGGCGTCGAACCAAAAAATCGCGCCACAAACAAGTTGGCTGGCGAATCGTAAATTTCCTCCGGCGAGCCAATTTGCTGCAGCCGTCCGCGATCCATGACCGCGACCCTCTGCCCCAGCGTCATTGCCTCGACTTGGTCGTGCGTGACGTAAATCGTCGTCGCCCCCAAGTTCTCATGCAGTTGTTTCAATTCCGAACGCATCGCCTGCCGGAGTTTGGCATCGAGGTTCGACAGCGGCTCATCAAATAAAAATGCCGCCGGATCCCGCACAATCGCCCGGCCCAAAGCCACGCGTTGACGTTCACCGCCGGACAATTCATGTGGCTTGCGACCGAGCAAATGCAATATGCCCAACCGCTCCGCCGCCTGCCTTACCCGTTGCCCAATCCCGCGTCGCTGCACCGCCAATTCGGCCGCCCGACGAGGATTGACCAGTCGCCTCAAGAGACGTGCACTGATGCCTCCTCCATACCTAAGTCGCAACCCGAAAGCGAGGTTATCTTCTACCGTCATGTGCGGATAAAGCGCATAGTTTTGAAAAACCATCGCAATATCGCGCTCAGCGGGCGGGAGACTATTGACTATGCGTCCTCCGATCAGGATTCGGCCAGCAGTCAACGTTTCCAAACCTGCAATCAAACGGAGCGTCGTGCTCTTGCCGCACCCACTCGGGCCGACCAGAACCAGAAACTCACGATCAGCAATCCGGAGGTTGAGTTCCTCCACCCCAAATCCAAGTCCGTCGCCTCCAAGTCCGTCGCCCGGGCTGGAGCCAACACTGGCGCCAACACCGCCATCAGAGCGCCGAGCCGTCGTTCGCCGGTCATCGGATGTCGGTTCCCAGATTCCCCGTTCAAAGCTTCCCGTTCGGATGCCCGAACCATAACGCTTCGAAACGTTTTCCAAGACCACATCCGCCATCGCACTTTCGCTTTCGCACTTTGGCTGCCGCGCTTTCGTTAAAGCGCTTTGGTTAAAGCGGTTTAGTTAAACCGCTTTGGCTAAACCGCTGTTGCTACCGCGCTGTTGCTACCGCGTTTTGGCTACCGCGCTTTAGGCTACGACACCGAAGTAACGAGGAAGGGGTGACCGCTTTCAGGTCACCGTCTTCAGCTTCGCCATTTTGTGGTCCGCGCAGACCGTTACAGGGGTAACGAGGCAAAACCTCGCACACCGAATGCTGACGTCAAGATACCGGCAGGGGCCGAAAAGTCAACGCCGAGGGGGGGTCGCGGTCGTAATGTGGGTAAAAACGCCACTGTTTTGCCCGGCAATTTGTTCCAACAGCCCCGCACCGAATGAAAGGTCCAGAGCAACCGTATGGATGGGGGTCTGCCGCCGACTCCCGTCATCCCGCTCTGCCGGCTGGTTGGCGACCAGCAGGAATTGCTGGCTGTCGTCCTGCAATTCCCCGTCACTGAGCAGAAATACAGCGTCCGGTTGGCGGCTCAAGGCGAGTTCCAAAGCGACTCGCGGGCGGGTCCAGCCTCTCGGCTCCTGACGGCTGAGCCACTGAAAAAAGCGCCGCTTGCTCTCGGGAGTGGCCGACACGAGGTCGGCTTCGGTCAACTTGCGGTCGAACATCGCCCACGCCTCGTGGTTGTAAAGGATGACCAGGAAGTCCTTGTCGTCCTCTAAATTCCGAATCGAGTTTCTCAGCTCAGCCTTGGCCAAATTCCAGCGCAATCCCTTCATGCTTCCGGAGCAGTCGATAATAAACACGAAGCGGCGGCCGCTGGCATGCACACCGAAAAACCGGGCATCTCCCTTGCTCTTGTCGACCGGTTCGCTCCCCCCGAGCTCCTCTTCCCAAGCTGCGGCGACTGCGGCATCAAACTCGGATTCCTCCCCCTCGCCCCAACCTTCCAGCAACTGCTCGCCCGCACTTGGGCCAGTAACCGAGAGCGCGTCTGCCAAAGAACTGGCGGCTTCCGCTGGAGGTTGCCGCAGTTCGTCCAGCTCAGAAAGCGGCGTATTCAGTTCGAGCGCAACTTCCGCTGGCTCCGAATCAACCGCAGGAGTGGAAATCGAAACGCCACCCTCGAGCGCAATCCGATCTCCCTGCAGGGCAAAGCTGGCCGCCACGCTCAGACCAATGATCAGGACAGCATGCCCCAGAAAGCTGACCAGGTAACTCGGCACAATCTTGAGCACCGCAGCAGCCAAAGTACTTCCCAAGAGGACTTCCTCAGGCTGCGGTTCGACGCGCGGCAGGGTCGCGTCGGGGGCGGGCAGGGGCGGCGAGGTCTCAACCGCAGCCTGCAATTGTTCGGCGTTCCAATCCCTAAGCTCGCTCATCGCGCCTGCCTTGTGTTTTTTCCAGCTGCCCTCGCTTGAATTATCGCCGGGCCAGGTCGCTGAAGCAAACCGAAATCAGCTGGTCGGCCGAGAAGCGGCGAGAGCCTCCCCCAAAACCCCCAATTCCCGCTTTATTTCAACCTTTCCCTGACTCCCGGCCGCTTCTATACTCCGGCCCGCCTCGCACCCGCGCCCGAGATCCCTCAAGCGGCACGATCTCGGCCAGCGAGACGCTGCGCACCCAGGAGAATCCCCAGGAGAATCCAAACATGGCTCGCTTACCACTTTTGAACGCCCCCCGTTTGCCACAGTTTCGCGCGGCGTATTCGGCCCTGGTCGCCGCGGGACTTGCGCTGGCCGCCGCGGGGCTTGCCCTCGGCGGGACGGCGATCGGCCAAGAGCCGCCTCCGCGCAACGAATCCCAGCCCTTTCGCCCCGCGATCCCACCGCTGCCTGAGAACGTGAACCTCGAGAGCGGCACGGGCAGTGTGACCAGCCCTTCGGCTCCCCAAACCGCGGCTCCCCAAACCGCGACTCCCCAAAACGCGGCTCCCCAAAACACAACTCCGCCGCCGCCCAGCAGCTTCTCGGCCCCCCCGCCGAAACTGAATTCGGCTCCGGTCGCCAGTCCCGCCGCGACGACACCCGCCGCGATGCCCCCCCCAACAACGCCCCCCGCGCCGGCACCGACTACCTTTGCTCAACCCGTCACCAGCCAGGCCGTGACCGGGCAACCGATGGCGGGGCAACCGATGGCGGGGCAACCGATGGCCGTCCAGACGCAACTTCCGGGTGAGCCTCGCGCAGCCCAGCAACCGCTGGGAGTTTCCCCCAGCACTCCCAGTTCGGCCGCTGCCGGCAGTCGCAGCACGTCGCTCACCGATCAGACCGCAAATGCTGGTTGGCAACAAAACAATCCATCCGCTCCGCCGGGAACGAGCGCGCCGCCTGCCGCAGCACCCAGCGGCGGGGCTCCGCCAGCCGAGATCACGCGCGTTTCGCAAACCTTCAGCTCCCTGCCCAACAATGCCGGCCAGGTTTGGCGCGAGTACGACATCTCGCCTTACACATCCCAGGTGCGGGACAATCCCAACCCCGAGCAGGCCATCGTCGATTGGATTCTGCGGCAAACCGGAACGGAACTTTGGTTTCGCCAGCCGTTCGGCTTGCTCTCGGCGACTCGGGACAAACTATTCGTCTATCACACTCCGGAAATCCACAACGAGATTCGACCGCTGGTCGATCGGTTTGTTTTCTCCAAGGGCCAAACGGTGGGAATCGACGTCCGGCTCTGTACGATTGCCAATCCCAACTGGCGCGAGACGGCCTATTCCGTGATGCAGTCCATCCCGGTTCAATCTCCCGGAGTCGAGGCTTGGCTGATTAGCAAAGAGAATGCGGCGCTGCTGTTTGGAAATTTGTCCCGGCGGTCTGATTTTCGGGCGTCAGCGGGTGGACGGGTCTCGCCCCAGGATGGTCAACCGTTTGTGCTCGAGCAGCGGACTCCGCGGCAGTTCGCGCAAAGCCTGCAGTGGACGCCCGGCCAAGGCGCCGGGTATCAACCGCTGATGAACCAGCTCAACGAAGGCTATCGCCTGAAGCTGACCAGCCTCTCCTCGGTCGATGGCCGGACAGTGGACTTGCTGCTTGAGGGGAGCATCGACCAGATCGAGAAATTCAACAACATCCGGGTACCGATCGCGACTGTAGCCGGAACCCAGAACTTTGCCCTGCAGGTTCCCCAACTGGTCAGCTGGCGATTGACCGAACGATTTCGCTGGCCGGCCGACCAGGTGCTGCTGATCAGCTGCGGTGTGGTCGGAGCTCCCGACGCGACTTCCGCCCCGAGCCCGACCGCGCTGTTTGGTCAACCGCTGGGGGGACTGTTTGACTCCGCTCGGAAACGGGCCGATGCCCTGTTGTTGATCGATTATCGAGGGCCCCAATCAGCCCTCCCGACAACTCCGCAGACGACGCAAAACAACCTCGTTCCGATTCGCTAGCGGCAGATCGCCGCCCGATGCCGACCGGCGGGGCTACTCTCGACGGGATCGAATGAAGCTTTAAAATCGATTGCGACCCAATCACCTGATGCTTGACTCTGCTAGAGGATTTCTGGATGACCACTCGCCGTATCGTTGTCACTGGCATGGGACTGATCAGCCCGCTGGGCAACAATCCTACTGAACTCTGGTCGGCTCTCTCGTCGGGTAAGAGTGGAATCAAGCCGCTGGAGCGAGTTGCGGCCGAGGCCCTGCCGATCGATGTCGGTGGTGAAGCGGCCGGCTTCGACGGCGAAATCGAAAGCTTCGGACCACTCGACAAGCAACTTCAGCGAAGCATCAAGAAGGGGCTCAAGCTGATGTGCCGCGAGATCCAGATGGGGGTCGCCGCCGCGCAAACTGCGATTCACCAGTCCGGTCTGACAGCGGCCGGCTACGACGGCGCCCGCGTCGGGACGATGTTTGGATCCGACTACATCATCTCTGAACCAGGCGAGTTCGCAGCCGGGATCGCCAAATGCTCCCCGGGCGGAAAATTCCAATTCAGCCTCTGGGGTGAGCAGGGCACGCCGCAAGTCGAACCGCTGTGGCTGCTGAAGTACCTGCCTAACATGCCAGCCAGCCATGTGGCAATCTTCAACGACTTTCGGGGCCCGAGCAACTCGGTCACTCTGCGCGAAGCGAGCTCTAACCTCTCCGTGGCCGAGTCGGTGACGACGATGCGCCGACATGCCGCCGACGCGATCGTCGTGGGCTCAACCGGTTCGAGAATCCAGACCTTGCGCACCATTCACGTTGTCCTGCAGGAGCAGTGCGCGCCGCGAGGCCTTGCTCCCGAACAGGCTTCGAGACCGTTTGACGCCCACCGCAAAGGAATGGTCGTCGGCGAAGGCGCGGGGGTGCTCGTCCTGGAAGACGCCGATGTGGCCGCCAAACGCGGAGCCAAAATCTGGGGCGAAGTCGTCGGCTACGCGTCGTCGACCGTCGCCAACCGGAATGGCGTCGCCAATTATCGCCAAGCCTTCGCCAACGTGATCGACCTGGCCCTTCAATCGGCCGGAATGACGGCCGCCGAACTCGGCCACGTTCACGCACACGGGCTCTCAACGACCCACTGCGACAGCGAGGAAGCCCAAGCGATTCGCGACCGTTTGGGGGACGTGCCCGTTGTCGCAGCCAAGAGTCAAATGGGTAACCTCGGCGCCGGCAGCGGGATGGTTGAGATGATCGCCAGCCTGATGGCGCTGGAGCACAACCAGCTGTTTCCGATCGCCAACTACGAGACCCCCGACCCCGCCTGCCCAATCAATGCCGTCACCCAATTTGGGGTGGCCGCAGGCAATTCTTTCCTGAACCTCAACTGCTCACCGCAAGGCCAAGCCAGCGCGGTCATCATCCGCAAGGCTAGCTAGAGCATCAAGGCTAGCTAGAGCACCAAGACCAGTTGGAGCACCAAG
>Ga0315899_10008652_pt1 | contig 10907 bp, 5 predicted proteins | sample LakEriMetagenome_2_FD_203518 | JGI IMG/M metagenome (GOLD analysis project Ga0315899, IMG submission 203518) | Freshwater fungal communities from buoy surface, Lake Erie, Ohio, United States - Buoy 4 MA112 | ecosystem: Environmental > Aquatic > Freshwater > Lake | place: USA: Lake Erie, Ohio...
CATCCGGTACAGCTACTGCAACATTAGTGGTCAGTTATCCGCCTCCTACAACAGCAGCGCCAACGCCGCCTGCCAGAGTAGCTGCAGATTATGTCTCCCTTTTCAGCGAAGCATATACGAATGTTGCCGGTATTGATTGGTTTCCAAATTGGGGGCAGGCAACAGTTGTGTCAGAAGTCTTGATTGCAGGTAATGCAACTAAAAAATATTTCAACTTGAATTATCAGGGTGTACAATTCGGAACAGCGGTGAATGCTGCAGCTATGCAAAAACTGCATGTGGATATTTGGACACCTAATTGTACTGCATTCGATCTCTATCTCATCAATACAAGTCCAACTACCAGAGAGCAAAAAGTAACCTTGAATCCAACGTTATCCGGGTGGAACAGCTTTGATATTCCGCTGAGCTCTTACTCCACTATCAATCTCAGCTCCATCAATCAGTTCAAACTAATGGGTACTCCATCGGGTACGAGCCTGGTATACATGGACAATATGTATTTCTGGAAAGCCTCGAATGCGCCAACAATCACTGGATTTACTGTACCTGCTAAAGTTTTAGGGGATGCGCCGTTTACCATTACACAACCAACGAGTAACAGTACGGGAGCCTTCACCTACACAAGCAGCAATCCTGCTGTTGCAACCATTACAGGGAATGTCATCACCATCACAGGTGTTGGGACGTCTACAATTACAGCCAATCAGGCAGCTGCAGGAGCATATACATCAGGTTCGGCATCCACTGCGTTTGTTGTTACCTATCCGGGGCCATCAACAGCTGCGCCAACACCACCCATCAGAAATGTGGCTGATTATAAGTCGCTATACAGTGATTCATACCTTAATCTTGCCGGTACAGATTGGAATCCCAACTGGGGGCAATCAACAATTGTTACAGATGTGACCATTGCTGGAAATGCTACGAAGAAATATGATAACCTTAATTATCAAGGCGCGCAACTGGCGAGTGACATCGATGTCTCTGCCATGCAAAAGCTTCATATCGACGTTTGGACTCCTAATTGTACTGCGCTTGACCTTTACCTGATCAATACTAATCCAACAACTGTTGAGCAAAAAGTAACACTTACGCCTACACTATCCGGGTGGAACAGTTTTGATATTGCACTGACGCAATACACTACCATATCACTCACCAATATCAATCAAATCAAATTTGTGGGTACGCCTTCAGGCACTTCTGTAGTTTATTGGGACAATCTTTATTTCTGGAAGAGTAGCAATGCTCCAACCCTTACTAACTTCAGCATACCTGCACAAAACTGGGGTGGATCGCCATTTACTATTACACCACCAACAAGCAACAGTACAGGAACGTTTACTTACACAAGCAGCAATCCTTTAGTTGCCACTGTTAGCGGTAATGTTATAACAGTAGTTGGTGTGGGCTCCACAGTTATTACAGCTACGCAATCACCTTCTGGTTCATACAGTTCAGGTACCATTGCCACGACTTTGACTGTAAGCGTGGCGCCGCCATTGACTGCAGCTCCAACACCTCCGGCCAGAAATGCTGCTGATGTAGTGAGTCTGTTCAGTGATACCTATACTTCAGTGGCTGGTACCCTCTGGACGCCTAACTGGGGCCAAAGCACCATTGTTACCGATCTTCAAATTGCCGGCAATAATACCAGGAAATATGAGAACCTTAATTATCAAGGAGTTGAATTAGCGGGACCTGTCAATGTTTCACAAATGACAAAGATGCACCTCGATATCTGGACGCCCAATTGTACGGCATTTGATGTGTATCTTATCAATACAGTTCCTGCGACCGTAGAAGAGAAAGTGACATTAACGCCTACACTCTCGGGATGGAATTCATTTGACATCAACATGTCATTGTATGATACGATCAACCTTTCTGCTGTAACTCAAATCAAATTTGTGGGATTGCCATTTGGGACTTCGCATCTCTTCTATGATAATTTCTATTTCTGGAGACCAGCGGGTACCGTTCCGGTAACTTTGCTCAGTTTTGATGCAAAGAAATCTGGCAAAAAAGCATTGATTACCTGGACAACCACCAATGAAATCAACAATCGATTCTTCCAAGTAGAAAGAAGTAATGACGGCAACGAATGGAAAGTGATTGAGACAGCGATGCCGATACCTGCTACCAATGGTTTGAGCCAATACCAGATCATGGATCGCGCTCCAATGGCAGGGGTAAATTATTACAGATTGAAACAAGTGGATATGGATGGGTCTTATCGGTATTCACCAATCAAAACAATCAATTTCAGCAAAAATGAAATCGTTCCTTTTGTGTTCTATCCTAACCCAGTCGCTGAAAATTTGAAAATACAAACGAATCTGACTTCTCCCGGAAAGATGAAGATTCAAATCTTCGACGCAATAGGCAGGAACGTAAAAACATGGACTTCAATCTCCGCAACCCAACTGCAATTGTCAGGCTTGGATTTGTCTTCACTTCAACCAGGGGTATACGAATTGCGTATCATTCAGGATGCATCTAGCTATAACAGCCAATTCATTAAACAATAATCATTAACCTACAACTCAATTAAAAAACCAGAACATGAGAAAAAACAATGTCATTCACGGTTTGATTGTGCTGATGCTCCTGTTGTTTTCAGGCAGTGTGTTAGCGCAATCCTTCAAAGTGAATGGAAAAGTGAAAAGTAAGACGACAGGTAACGGCCTGGAGGGTGTCACGGTGAGTGTCAAAGGAAATGCTACTATCGCATTGTCTGATGCCTCGGGTATATTTTCTATCGAAGTCCCCTCAAAAAATGCCATACTTGAATTCAGTTATGTAGGCATGAAGAACGAGTCATTTAAGGTTTCCAAATCAAACGAGTTTATCGAAATCATGATGGAGGAAACAGTCAGCAATGAAGTGGTGGTAGTAGGTTATGGTTCTAAAAAAAGAAAAGACCTTTCCACTTCAGTATCTTCAATCAGTGCAAAGGAGATTACTGCCACACCAACTTCAGATGCCGCTCAGGCGCTGCAGGGTAGAGTGTCTGGCGTTACGATTGTGCAAAACAGCGGTGCTCCCGGCGGTACAGGAGGTACACGTATCCGTATCCGTGGTATTTCATCTATCACAGGTACCAACAATCCATTGATTGTAGTAGATGGATATCCATTACCCGATCAAAGTGCCGACAACGTACTCAATTCATTCGGAACCGGGGATATCGAATCCATTGATGTGCTGAAAGATGCAGCGGCCGCAGCTATATACGGACAAAGAGCTTCCAATGGTGTGGTCATGATCACCACCAAAAGAGGTCGTCCTGGCAAAACCAATCTCACTGTTGATATTTATCGTGGCATGCAGCAGGCCTGGGCACTACCCAAGATGCTCAATGCTCGTGAATATGCGATAATGAACACTGAGGCCCGTATCGCAAGCGGACTTGCTCCAATTCCTAAACTACAGGATTTCAACGCGATTGAAACCCAATATGGTCAGGGTACTAATTGGCTCAACGAACTTTTTAGAAATGCGGCCATGCAAAGCGTAAACATCACTGCAACCGGTGGTTCCGACAAGGCGCAGTATCTTTTTTCTGCAGGATATTTTCTGCAGGATGGCATCATCTACAAAACTGACGTAGAGCGATTCAACTTGCGCTTTAATGGCGACGTGAAAGTGAATGACCACATCAAATTCGGCAATTCCATATCCATGAATAAATTCACGGAGCATGCTGCAGATACCTATACGCCGTTCAATAGCGTAGTGTTGCTTTCTTTGATGGCGCCACCAACCGTTAAGCCAAGAAATGAAGATGGAACATATGCTGGTGGTAACGGTAGTACCGATGGTTTCAGTGAGCCCAATCCGATTTATCAATTGGAGGTCCCCAAAAATCAATTTACCAAGTATCGTGTCAACGGGAATGTATTCACTGAAATTACATTTTTAAAAGCGTTCAAATTCAAAGCCCTTTTTGGTGCTGATTTTAATTATCAGGAAATTAATAATTTTTCTCCCGCTACACCAGCTTCAGGAGGCAGTGTCTTCAATCTCACCAACTACTCCGTCCAAAAAGGCCTCTATCCTGATTATCTTGCCGAATACACCTTGAGCTATGATAAAACATTCCGTGAAAAGCACAAGTTTAATGCTGTGGCGGGTTATACTTTTCAGGAAAACAGATACGATTATGTGGTAGCTGGCCGAGGCGGAAATTTCACCCAAAACATACCTGTACTCAACAACCAAGTATTTCTTCCTACAGATGTCTCTCAGACATACAATGGTGCTGAAAAGGGTGTCAACAAGAGATTCGTATCTTATTTTGCCAGGCTGAATTATGATTTCGACGGAAGAGGTTATTTTGGAGTTTCTGTACGTCGCGATGGTACATCCAACTTTGCGCCAGGCAACAAATATGCTGTGTTCCCTGCGTTCTCCGCTGCATGGCGCCTCTCTCAGGAGAAGTTTCTTTCAAATGTGAAATGGATCAATGAACTGAAGGTAAGGGGCAGCTTTGGTTATACAGGAAATCCTGATGTGGCCGGCAATGCTTTCATTCAAAGTATCAATCAATCATTCCAATACACCTTCGGCAACTCGAATGGTTCGGGAGGGATTGTTCCTGGTGCAGCACCTAGCAGAACCTATAATCCAAATATCAGATGGGAAAAAAATGAACAACTCAACATCGGTGTTGACGGAACTTTGTTCAACAACAGAATGAATGTTGCGCTTGATGTCTATCAGAGAAGGTCTATTGATCTCATTCTTTATGTAGCGCCACCTCTGGTTTCAGGCACCTACGAGGCTGTGCCATTCAATACTGGCACTATGAGAAACCGTGGTGTGGATCTTACACTCTCTGGAAAAGTGCTGAATGACAAAAAAGTAAACTGGAATGCAACAGTGATCCTCAGCAGCTACCAAAATAAAGTTGTTTCTATGGGACTCTCTGCTCCAATAGATAACGGATTCACTAGAATTACAGGCGGCAGCAGAAGGGTAGAGGCCGGTTTTCCTGTAGATTATTTCTTTGGTTTTGTTACTGAAGGCGTTTTTCAAAATTATGATGAGATCAATGCGCACGCCGATCAAACTCCAGGCACAGATCCAACAGTAAGTACAGCTCCGGGAGATATCAAGTTCAAGGATCTCAATAATGACGGTATTATCAATGATAAAGACCGTACGAATATTGGAAACTTCAATCCTACATTTACCTATGGCATCACGAATACCCTGACTTATAAAAATCTTGAACTCACCTGTTTCATACAAGGTTCTCAAGGAAACAAGGTGTTGAATTTTACTAGATGGTATACAGAGGGTGGTGTGAGCAATGGAAATTACTCCAACGCTGTGATTGGTCGCTGGAATGGTCCGGGATCAAGCAATTCCATGCCTCGTATGATTTTGAATGATCCAAATGGTAATAACCGGGTTTCAGACCGATTTGTTGAAGATGGTTCATACATGAGAATTAAAAATCTAAGGCTAGCCTACACCTTACCTGCAAAATGGATGGGTAAAGCAAACTTTAAAAAAGCGCAGCTCTATGGAAGCGTACAGAACCTGCTCACACTGACCAATTATTCTGGAATGGATCCGGAAGTTGGTGGAGGGGTTGACATCGGATTCTATCCACAGGCGAGAGTGTATACCATCGGAGCCACCATAGATTTATAATCATGTAGAAAACTACTTACATGCAAGGCTGTATCATTGAAATGATAAAACTGCTTTGACGTGTGACAAAAAATTAAAAAAATGAAACAGTTAAAAACTTCAATTCTTGTCATCTTGCTTGGAATAACACTTGCTGAATGCAAGAAAGACCTTCTTGATGTAGAACCAACCATTCCAATTAGTACGCTCAATGATTATTATAAAACGGAGACTGAAGCCATCAACGCAACCAATGCTGCCTACACGCCATTGTCAGCCATTTACAACGGTTCAGCATGGCATTTCGGTGATATCATGAGTGATGATACAGATCTCGGCGGCGGCGGCGGTGGCGATGGTCTAGAAACGGCTGAGCTCGATGACTTTACAGTTACGCCATTCAATCCCATTGTGAATCTCATGTGGGCGCAATGTTATTTTGGAATACTGCGTACTAATCTCGTCGTGGAAAAAGTGCCTCAAGTGCCCGTAATGACCGGGTCCATTCGTAAAAGATGTATAGGCGAAGCGAAATTCCTCCGCGCTTTATATTATTATCACCTAGTTAGATTGTATGGCGATGTGCCTTTATACACCAACGTTATTGACGTTGGCCAAGCGGCTCAAATCAGTCGCTCTCCTAAACAGGAAGTCTACAACCAAATCATCACCGACCTCAAAGCGGCAGACACATTGTTGCCTGCTACTTACAGTGCGCTTGATAAAGGTCGAGCTACGTCGGGAGCTGCAAAAGGATTGCTGGCGTCCGTGTACCTTACTTTAGGGGATAAGGCCAATGCTGCAGCAACGGCAAAAAGTGTAATTGATAATGCCGGAACTTATGGGTATGCTTTATGGAATGATTATGCGGATAATTTCAAACTGGAAAATGAAAACGGAAAAGAATCTCTGTTTGAAGTGCAATACAGAAGTGGTGGAGGGCAGTGGTCTGATTATGGTGCAGGACACAAGCTCAATACATTTTTCGCCCCTCGTTTTCAGGACATTGTTCAGAGTCGCGGTTATGGTTGGAATGTACCAACACGTGATTTTGCCGACAGTTATGAAAAAACCGGAAGTGCTTACACAACCATTACCGATCGTAGAAGACAAGCATCTATGTGGATTCCTGGTGATACCTATGCAACCTATACACAACCAGCACAATTGGTTGGGTCGCCATTGGGTTTGAATATCAGAAAGTATTTTGTATCTATAGACAATACACTTGGGGATAATGGTGGCTGGACTTGTGCATTGAATGTGCCTGTCATGAGATATGCTGAGGTGCTTCTGATTTATGCTGAAGCTGCTGGTGTTTCTTTGGGCAAGCCTTACATTGATCAGGTTCGCTCCCGTGCTGGACTTGCACCATTGCCCGGATCAATGACCGAAGATCAATTCTTGAATGCAATCTATTTGGAAAGAAGACATGAGTTCGCATTTGAGATGCACAGGTGGTACGATTTATTGCGTCATCCAAATTCGAATTACTTTCTTGATGTCATGAGAGCAGCTGGTAAAACAAATATTCAGTCCAAGCACCGCTACATGCCTATTCCTCAAGGAGAACGGGATAAAAATGCCAATCTTAGCCAAAATCTCGGATATTGATCATCATCAAAAAAACAATAAAATGAAAAATAATTTCAAAACATGCTTCTTTTTCGCGCTTGGCCTTATAATTATGGGCTCATGCAAAAAGAATGACCTGGAACTAACCGGTAATGCCTCCACTGCCGATTTTAGTTTCAGTCAGACACCAGGTGGCGACACATTGCCCTATCCATATGTCGTCAACTTTACAAACAACAGCAGTGACGAGTTCCTTTATCAATGGAATTTCGGCGACAACTCTTCTCTGTCATCACAAAAAAATCCCAGTCATACTTTCAGGGTTGGGGGTGCTTACAATGTTACACTTACAACAGTTGGATCAAATGGAAACAACTCCTTAACCAAAGTAGTAGCAGTGACAGATGCGTGCAACAATGATTTCTTCAATAAACTTACAGGATGTACTTACGGCGATTGGACTTGGAACACCGATGCGGATGCCATTAAAGTGATTTCGCCTGACGGCACACAAATATTTTATCAAGGTGCACCTGCCAACTGTCAGGCTGATGATGTATACAAATTTGGTGCTGACGGTTCATTTGCTTACAACGCCAACGGTCAGACTTTTGATGTGCAATCAGGTTATACCTGTCAAAATCCAAAGGCTAATTCATCCTCATTTAAAGTTGTTGTCAGTGGTAGCAATGCAAAGATTCTTTTGCCGGCAATTACTGTAGGAACCGGTCGTCCATTCATTGGCACTACCGATATTCCTGAAAACAATGAATATCAGGTTGTCAACTATACCGCCAATAGCATGACATTGCGCAGCCTGATTGAGGGGTCAGGGGGTATTATTTTAGAAATCAAATTGAAAAAGCTGGTGCCATTGACTTTGAATGATGTAAAGAATTTACTCACAGGCAATGGCAGCAAAAGTTGGAAGCTCGATCCTGCGCCAGGCGCAAACGCCATTATTGTAGGTACTGAAAGTAATCCGGGCGAATATTATGGCGGCGGTCCTTTAGAGCCGAATTGCCAGACGGATGATGTTTATACTTTTACTACAAGTAATCTGGTCTCTTATAATGCCAATGGATCCACTTTCAACGGCGGTAATATTTCTCCAAATTACAATTGTGGGTCAGATAGGTCCTACACCAGCATCGGCTATACGTTCGGTCCTGTAGCCGGAGGCGTTGCAGGATTGGCTTCGATTCAAATGCCACAAACACCACCTGCAGTATTCATCGGAACAACTGATGTGCCAACGGAAAATTACTATCGCATCATAGAAATTACTTCCAACAAAATGGTATTGAGGGCAGGTAACGGTTCGGGAGTAGTATTTCAATTCAAATTTATCCCACTTTAATTCCGTCTAATTTCAAATCATTTTTAAAACAATTCATTATTATGAAAATCAATAAATTGGCTGCAGCGTGGATAGTCAGCGCCCTGGTGCTCAACGCTTGCACAGATAAAAAAAACATACCTGCAGTAACGCCTGACGCTCCTGTTGTGGATTTGAACTGGCAGTTTGAAACTACGCCGTCATGGCAAGACAATTTCGACAACAATGGTGCGCCGGACCCATCAAAATGGTCTTTTGATGTGGGAGGTTCGGGCTGGGGCAACAACGAATTGCAATATTATACATCTGGCAACAATGTATCCGTTTTAGATGGAAATCTCAATATTACTGCAAAAAAAGAGCCATCTAACGGCAGACAATACACGTCGGCACGCATGATTACCAAGGGGCTTGGAGACTGGCAGTATGGTAGATTTGAAATCAGAGCCAAGTTGCCAAAAGGCAAAGGAACCTGGCCGGCGTTCTGGCTACTTCCTTCTGATAATGCATATGGGGTATGGCCTTCTTCCGGAGAAATTGATATTATGGAGCACGTGGGATTTGACATGAACAACGTGCATTCGAGTGTACATTGCTCAGCATATAATCACAGCAGAGGAAATCAGAAAACATCTTCTAAGCTAGTTGGAGGTGCCACAGATGATTTTCATGTTTATCGTGTCGACTGGACTCCATATGCTGTCAAAGGATTTGTAGATGGAGAGCAGTATTTTGAATTTACCAATGAAAATACAGGTTTCACTACATGGCCCTTCAATAAAAAGTTTTACCTCATTCTCAATATGGCGATAGGAGGCAACTGGGGTGGTGCACAAGGCGTTGATGATACCATCTTCCCTGTAACCATGCAGGTGGATTATGTGAAAGTGTTTAAAATGATTGAATAATTTTTTCTCATAAGGCAATCGAACCCGTGGTACGTAATTACTTTTCAAAGTTTATACTCACACGGTTCATTTTCTTTTTTACTCAATAATTTATGAAGATGTTATATAGAAGTGTGTTTACTTTTATTTTATTTATGATCATGAATCAAAAATCTCACGGACAGTACCAATACAACAATTTGGTATGGCAAGATGAATTTGATTCAAAGACGACGTCGTTGCCCGACAGTTCCAAATGGAATTATGATCTGGGAAATGGTTGCCCGCAACTTTGTGGGTGGGGTAACAATGAATTACAATACTATTCTGCCAAAGACAAAAGGAATGCGAAGACAGAGAATGGAATACTCATCCTCGAGGCAAGAAAGGATTCTGCTGGACCTCACAAATACACCTCTGTGAGAATGGTCACGAGAGATAAGAAGCACTGGCAGTACGGCAGATTTGAAATCAGGGCGAAGATTCCTACGGGAAGGGGAATGTGGCCTGCCATATGGATGTTGCCTGCAAAGTCTGTATACGGAAACTGGCCCCATAGTGGAGAGATTGATATCATGGAAAATGTCGGTTATTGGCAGGATTCTCTCTTTGGCACCGTACACACTTTTGCCTATAACGGGATGAAAAACACCCAAAAAACAAAATCGATATTCATCAAGAACCTTCCTTTGGATTTTCACAGATATGCTGTGGAGTGGACGCCTGAGCGAGTGAGTTTCTACGTGGATGATATTAAATATAATGAATTTATCAACGAGCATAAGGGTTCGGACGTCTGGCCATTCGATAAAGAATTTTATCTTATCATGAATGTCGCAGTAGGCGGCAACTGGGGTGGGAAATATGGTGTCGACGAGTTCGCTTTCCCCCAACGCATGCTGGTGGATTATGTTCGTGTTTATCAATAGTTTATTTTGTTTTTTTTATCTGAATCCGGATGTTTTTTGCATTCCGGATTTTTCTTTTTTGGCGTATTTATTTTTAGTAATATTGCATCCCGTTTGAAATGGTTGTTTACAGGATTGGTGTCAAACTTTAAACCTTTAAACCAACAAATTTTAAGCAGATAACTGCCCAGGTGGCGAAATTGGTAGACGCACCGTCTTCAGGTGGCGGCGCCGCGAGGTGTGCTGGTTCGAATCCAGTCCTGGGCACGATGTTGTTTTATAATACAACAGACAAACCGACCAATAGGTCGGTTTTGTTATTTTTAGTATATTTGTTTTGACATGAAAAATTTGATTTTCATAAAAAATATATTAAAAGAACTAAAGCCTGAACTTGAGAAAAAGTATCATGTGAGTTCTTTAGGTATATTTGGATCTGCTGTCAGAAATGATTTTACTCCTGAAAGCGATATAGATATCATTGTTGATTTTAGTGAGCCCATCGGAATTTCTTTTATTGACCTTGCTGATTTAATAGAAAAAAAAGTCAAT
>Ga0315899_10008653_pt1 | contig 10907 bp, 22 predicted proteins | sample LakEriMetagenome_2_FD_203518 | JGI IMG/M metagenome (GOLD analysis project Ga0315899, IMG submission 203518) | Freshwater fungal communities from buoy surface, Lake Erie, Ohio, United States - Buoy 4 MA112 | ecosystem: Environmental > Aquatic > Freshwater > Lake | place: USA: Lake Erie, Ohio...
GTCGACGACCGTCATCAGGTCGGGCTTGAACGTGCCGCCCTCCGGCGGGGCCGGCGCCTGGCGGTACTGGCCGGCGAAGACGTAGGGCGCCGCCTTCTCCATGCGCCGCAGGTCGTCGGCGTTGTGCTTCTCGGGCCACAGCGGCGTGCCGTCGTCATTCCAGGCCGACAGGCAGAGGTGTTCCCAGACCTCGCCGTTCCCGCCCGGCACTGGCGGGCCCCTGCCGTCCTTGCCGCGGTCGCCCAGCAGCCAGCCGGCGAGATCCTTCTCGTGCAGCCGCTGCATGATGACGATGATCGGCGTCTCGGGGCTGTTCTTCCGGCTCTCCAGTGTGGTCTGGAACCAGTCGATCACGCCCTGGCGTATCTTGTCCGAGCTGGCCTCGTCGGCCTTGTGCGGGTCGTCGACGATGATCGCGCCGCCGAACCCGGGGCGGTGCTTGCCGGCGCCGAAGCCGGTGATCGTGCCGCCGGCACCGGTCGCGTACATCACCCCGCCGGCCGTGGTCTGCCAGTGCGCCTTCGCGTCCGTGGCCAGCCGGGTGTCGAAGATGTTGCGGTACTCGTCGTGCTCGACAAGCGCGCGGGCGCCCTCGCTGTTGTTGCCGGCGAGCTGGCCGCTGTAGCTGGCGTGGATGAACTCGGCGTCGGGTACCTTGCCCAGCGTCCAGGCCACGAAGTTGACGACCGCGAGTTCGGTCTTCGAGTAGCGCGGCGGGACGTTGATGACCAGGCGCCGGCACTCGCCCCGGTACACGCGCATCAGCGCGTCGCAGATCAGCGCATGGTGCCGGGCTTCCTGCCAGCCGTAGCCCTTGCGCTGCCGGAACATCCAGCGCGCGAAGGTGTAGAGATCGCCCTTCGCCCGGCGCCGCTCTCGCTCGAGCAGCAGCGCCAGCTTCTCACGATTTGATGCCATGCGCGGCCAGCGCGTCGGCCAGCTCCTGGTCGGTCAGGTCGCGGGTCTGCCGCGTCTCGATGGGTCCGCCGCCGCGGCCGGTGAGCTCGACCTTCGTCGGGTAGAAGCCGGCGGCCTTGCCGCGGTTCTCCTCGGCCTTCACCGCCGACGTGAACTCGCCGGCCTTCTCGGCGGCCACCGACAGGGCATGCAGCCGCGCCAGGTGCGTGCCCAGCGTGAACACCGAGGCGTCGGCCGCCTTCGCCTGCAGGTATGCGACCCGCGCCTTCATGTCCTCCCGCGCCGCCAGCATGCAGGCCTTGACGTGCACGCTGGCGGCCTTCCACTCGGCCGCGTGCGGGTACACCTCGATGTAGGCGTCGGTCTTGGTGCGGCCTGACGCCACCTCCTGCGCGAACAGCTCATGCCGCGGCATGCGCAGCGGCTTCGCCCCGGGCTGCTGGCCGGGCTCTGCGGCCTGGGCCGGTGCGTCGTCGTCTTCAGTCATCGGTTCCCTCTCCGTCCCATGCCCGCACCTTCTTGCCTCGCGTCTTCGCCTTCGCCGTCGGCTTCGGCGGCCGCTGCTTGGCCCGCCGCACCCTCTCGCGTTCCTGCCACTCCGGCGTTTCCTCGGGCCGCTGCCTGATCACCCGCACGGCCCCGGTCGCGTAGTCCCGCTCGACACGGTACGGAGCCGGCTCGAACTGCTCTGCCGCGCCGAACCGGCCGCGCTTCAGGCTCTGAACGGTCGCGGCCAGGCCGAAGATGCTCGACACGGCCACGGTGTGCACCGGAGGCGCGTCTGCCGCGCTGACGATCCGGCGCACCGGCAGGGCCTCGGGGTCGGGCAGGTCGTCGCGCTCCAGAGCCCGCAGCGGCGCCCGGATCGGCACTTGCAGCAGGCAAGCGAGCACCTGCACGGCCACCCGCCAGGGCCTGACCGGCTTCGGCGGGGGTGAAGCGGGCGGCGCCGTCGGGATCGGCAGGTCGGTGAACAGCAGCATCTGGCGGTCTGTGTGGGTCATCCGGTGGGGGTTGATCGGGCCGCGGCGCGGCGCTTCTGCTCGGCGTCCCACCAGCGCGCGAACTCCACCCGCACGCGGTCGGCCATGGACTTGTCGGCGCGCTCCAGGGTGGCGAGGTACTCGCGCCGGGCGTCTGCGCCGCGGGTGCGCTGCAGGTTCGCTACGTGGCGGTTGCACTCGGGCTGGGCGGCTTCCCATCTGGCGAGGCAGTGCCGGCGCCACTCGTCGGAAGCGGTGTCGACCTCGCGGCCGTCGGGTAGGCGGGCGGCGGGCATCAGGCGGCCTCCAGTGCGTCGCCGCGTTGGTAGGCATCCCACATGCGCAGGTTCGCCAGCCGCGCGATGTCCATGACCTGCGCCGGCTGCAGGCGCCCGGCGTCGCGGTTCGGCGTGGCGCGGCGCGCGCAGTGCACGGCGACCGGCGTCGAGCTGCCGCGCTGCTCGCTCACCAGCAGCAGGCCACTGGCCGGCGACGGCATGAACTCGAACAGCGCGTCGTCCCACAGGTCGCGCGGCATGACGACGTAGTGCTTCCAGACCTTCGGCGGCCAGTCGCGGTGCTGAGGCGCCGGCCTGGGCTCGTTCCACGCCCACGGCGCCGTGCGCCACCACTTGTCCTTCCGCGCGTCGGCCTTGAAGTCGGCGCGGCTGATCTTGACCTCGACGTCGATGATGCGCAGGTCGGTCGTCACGGCCAGCACGTCGCACTCGTGGCCCGTCCAGTTGCAGCGGTCGACCAGCACGACGCACTTGCGCGCCAGCGTCTGCAGCGCGATGGCGCGCGCGATCTTGCCCTCGCTCCACTTCACGGCTCCACCCTCCGCACCCGCCAAGTAACCCCGGCCACCGTGAACGTCTCGCCCACGCGAGCCACGATCGGACCCGTCCGGCGGCCGTCGTAGACCATGCGGGCCTCGCGCCAGTTGCCGGAGCCGATCGGGACGCAGACGAGGGTCACGAGTGCACCCCCTGCCCCCACTTGGCCAGCAGCAGCGACTCGGCCCGGTTGTGATCCTTGACCCGCTTGAGCTCGGCGGCCAGCAGCGGGAACAGCCCGCGCGCGGTCTCGGCGCTGGCGGTCTTCGGCTTGCCGATCAGCCCGAAGTGCCGCTTCCAGGTCTGCGGCTGCACGACGCGCACGTCGAGCCGGGTGATGTCGGCCACGCCCTCGACGATTCCGCGGCTGCGCATCATGCTGCCCTGGCTGTGCATGGTGTTGCCGTGCTCGTCGCCGTTGCCGCCGGGCCGTGCTCGCACGTCCTCGAAGACGATCAGCGCGGCCTCGCCGATGGGGACGAACTCGCGAATCAGCAGCAGCAGGCCGCGGCCGTCGAGGCGCATCGGCTGCATCGTCGTGGCCTTGCCGGCGCGCGTCACCTTGCGGGGCTTGCCGTCGGCGATCAGCGGCAGGTCGCGCACAGAGGCGGTGCCGCGGCTGTCGACGGCGGCCACGGCGCCGGTCAGGCCGATGTCGATTCCGATGACGATCACAGCGGGAGTTCCTTCGGGGTGGAAAACGTCTCGGCGAAGCGCAGCCGGTCAAGCGCCAGCGCCAGCGCGACCCTGTTGCGGGCCTCGTGCCGGCGCTGCAGCTCGCGCACGTCGCGCTCGACCGTGTGGCGGTGCACGCCCATCGCCTCGGCCGTCTCGGCGTCCGTCATGGCGTCGAGCACGCACGCGGCCACGCCACTGCGGCGGGCCTCCAGGGCGGCGGATTGGGTGCTGTTCATGCCGGCACGTCCTCGGCGATGGCCGGGCCGATGCCGAGCTTCTGCTCGCAGCAGGCGAGCACCCACAGCTGGGCGCCGCCGAGCTGCTTCCCGCTGGCCTCGAGGTTCCGCAGCGCCTTCACGCGCTCGGCGGCCTGGTTGCGGCTGATCCCGCCAGCACTGCGCGCCAGGCGCTCCAGCACGGCCCGGCGCTCGGCAGGCGTTCGCGGCGGCGGCGCGTCGCTGTTCGCCTCGGCGCAGTAGGCCGCGAAGCACGGCCGGCACTGCGCGCCGAAGGTCGCCAGCTCGCTGTGCTCGGTCGGCTGGCGGCACTTGCTGCAGGCCGCGAAGCTGCCGAGGTAGTCGTCGGCCACGCGCTGGTCGCGGGAGCGGTAGGCGGTGCTCACTGCAGCAGCCCCGTCGCGGCCGTGCCCAGCAGCATGGCGTCCGCGTCCTGGCGGTGGACGACGGCCTTGTGGCCGGCGATGAACTGCCGCTGCAGGAACGGCAGCTGCGTGTCGTCGGCCCGGCGCAGGGCCAGCATGCCGCCCAGGCTGTCGAGCGCGGCCTTCGTCGGCTCGGGCAGCCGCAGGTATCCGGCGCCGCCGTTGCGGGCGCACTCCACGGCCTCGCCCCAGGCCAGCATGGCGCGCTGCGTCGAGTCGCCCTGCAGGTGGCGGATGATGTCGGCCGGCTTCGGCAGGAACTGGCCGCGCTCGGGGTCGCGGCGGTGCGCTGCGAACGCGCGTTCCACGGCCTCGACCGGGTACTCGGCCATGTCCTCGCACCAGAACTGGCAGGCCAGCTCGGTGATCTCGCGCTCGTAGAAGGCGTAGACGGCGGCCAGCGTGGCGAGCAGGCGCTTGCGGTCGGTCATGGCATGGTCCTTTCGGCGAACTTGCGCACGGTGTCGATGTTCCCGAGGGCGATGCGGTCGCCCTTCGGTGGAGTGGGCGCGGCGCCGCCGCCTGGCGCCTTCAGCGCGGCCTGCAGCCATGCGACGGGCTGCAGCGGCTTCTCGGTGGCGCAGCGCTGCAGGGCGCGGATCACGGCGGCGTCGCCGTGGGTCTTGCGCATCAGGCCCAGCATCGACCGGGTGTTTCGGTCGCTGACGCCGGCAGCGGTCAGCAGGGGCAGGCCGAGGCCGAAGATCACGTCGGCGGGTTCTGGCGGGGCTTCGGCCAGCACCAGGGCAGGCGGATCGGCGGGCGGTTCCGGCGGCGCCTCGGCGCCCGCTCCGTCAGGAGCGGAAGGCTGCTGGCTGTTATCTCTTTCTTCTCCGTTCCTTCTCCCTTCCGTTCCTTCTCCCTTAAGAGCCTTTTCCGGCGGAATTCCGGCAACGGCCCCGGCGGAATTCCGGCGGAAGGCCTCCGCCTTTTCCGGCGGAACTCCGGTGGCCATCCGGTCGGCGTTCCACTGTTCAAAGGTCAGGGCAGGCAGCGGCGGCAACGGCGGTTTCTCGTCGGCGCGGGCCTTGTTCGACTTGCGCAGGCGCTCCTTCGCGCGCTCGAAGAAGTGGTCGAGGCGGGACTGCCAGGCGGCCAATGCGCGTGCGGCAACCTCGCGGTGATACAGGCGGCCGTCGCTGCACAGCTCGAAGCCCTGCAGCGCTTCCTTGCGCAGCTTCTTCCACGACTGCACGGCGAACCCGTAGCCCGACAGCTTCGCCAGCTCGATGTCGTTGTCGGGCAGGCTGCCGGCGGGCACCTGGTGCCACGACGCGCACCACAGCAGCACGGCGGCGCGGAAAGCCTCCGGCTTGACCTCGGACACGAAGCGCGAGTCGCGCAGCAGCTGCACGGCCAGCGGCATCGTCTCGAAGCTGCGCAGGTCAACCTCCGCAGGAACCAGGGGGTCGGGTCTGTCGCTCATACTTCTCCGATGCCGTGGTCGAGCACGGCCGCGCGGATGAGGCGGCGGGCCGGGCCGATCTCGAGGCGGTCCCGTCCATCCGCGTCGACGTAGTAGCGGTCGGTGGCTGAGCACTCGGCGCCGGACAGGCGCAGCACAGTCCAGCCGGCTGACTCGATGCGCTGCTGTCGGGCCCGGTCGCGCGCCGCGTCCTGATGAAAGGCGGCGCCGTCGCACTCGATGGCGACCTTGGCCGCCGGGTTGCCGAAGTCCACGAAGTGGCCCGCGACCGGGTACTGCGGGTACAGCACCGCGCACTCGGCCCGGATGTCGTGCCACAGCGCGGCCTCGATCGGCGTCATGCGAATGCCGGCCTGAAAGTCCCAGGCGTACGGATCAATGACCCAGCGGCTTCGTGCGCCCATGAGCATCTGCTCGACGGCTCTGTAGTGCCGGCGGATGCGGTCCCAGTAGGCGCCTGTCATGCCGCCCTGATCCCCGCCGCAGCCTGCGCCCAGGGCCGGGCCTCGCGCGGATCGAGCGCGCTCCTGTACCCCGCCGGCAGCTCGCGGACGGTGTAGCGCTGGTCGGTGCACGTCGGCGCGATGGTCACGCGCGTAGCAGCTGTGATCACGCCCTCAATCTGAGGCGGATTTGTCAGCGACGGCACCGGCCTGGCGTTGCTGCCCGGCTTGCGCAGCAGCGTCAGCGCCGGCCCACGGCTTGAGCCCATCGGGTCGAGCATGTCGTGCAGGCGCGGGAAGGTGGGTGCCTGGCTGGGCACACTGGCGGCGCTGGGCTTGACGACGGCGCGTGTGGGCACACCCTTGCCGGCCGCGAATGCATCAGCGTGGCGCTGGTGCACAAAAGCGCGCACGCTTGGTTTGCCGGCGCCAGTGCCCCGCGTGTAGCGAGCGCTGATGAGGTCGCCGGCTCTCACCATGTCGGCAATCAGCGTGCCAACCGCTTCGCGGTCGGCGTAGCTGTAGAAGCGATCTTTCAGCAGCACCTTGCTAGCGCCTGTTGCCGTCTCGGCCTGCGCCAGAATGACGGCGCGAATCTCGTCGTCGCAGTAGCGGCGCTCGTTGCGGTCACGGGCTGGCATCACGCACCCCCTACCGCGCCAGTGGTGCGCAGTGTGTTTGCGGTCAGCACCCGTTCGGACGATTGCTGTGTGGGATGGTCGGCGGCCTCGGGCTGGGCGACAGTGGCGACATGGATGAACCCGTCGCCCAGCTCCTCGCAGGCGCTCCAGGCCATGGGCGTCTGGTGGCCAGCGCGAGACATGAAGCGCGCGCACTCGGGCCGGCGCGGGCAGCGGTCGTGCTGCGTCTGCGGCAGGAAGCCGGCGCAGCGGGTGACGTCGGGGTGAAGCATTCAGTCGCCCCCTTTCGGCAGCACCATGTCGACGGCCTTGGCAATCGCATCGGCGCACTCGCGCCACGAGTCAGCGTCGTGCAGCGTCTCGGTCAGCTTGACCTCGGCCGCTTGATCCATGCGCGACACAGAGAACCAAGCCTCGTTCGTGTCGGAGTACCCGACCACCTCCTGAATCTCCAGCTTGACGCTCATGCCGCCGCCTTCGCGTCCGCGGCCGGGGCGGGCTCGGGGGCTGGCGCGGGCCTGACCCGGAACTTGTCGCAGTCCGGCTCGGCCTTGAGCTTGCCGGCGGTGAGGGCCTCGATCTGAAGCTGGCGCAGTGCGGGCGGATAGGTGCCCCACCCCGCCACCGATCCCTGCGTGATCCCGAGGGCCTCGGCCAGCTTCACCTGGGTGTCGAATGCTTCGACGGCTTCGTCTTTGGTCATGGCCCATTATTGGCCGACCAATGACTCCCCGTCAAGCGGTCCGCCAATAGTGCAAGTTCACACCGCCTCAGCCCGCGTAGTGCAATGACCCCGGACGGCGAGACGCTGGCGGCCTTCTGTCGAGTGCTGAAGACCACCCCCGATTCCCTGATCGCCGGAGCCGGTGACCCCGACAGCATCCAGTCGGCCATCCAGGAGCACGAGCTTGTGCACCTGTGGCGCGACCTGCCGGAAGACGCGCGCCGCCTGGTGCTGGAAAACGCCCACTCAGTCGCTCGGGCCTTCGCCGCCAAGGCAAAACCGTAGCACCCGAACCACGGGGCAGGGTTAGCCCCACCCCCTAGCACGCGAGAAAATATTGGCCTGCCGCTTGACTGCCAATATTGGCGGCCCCATACTCCTTCCCATGCCCTGAACGAACCCCGCGATCTTGCGGCTAGGGCGGAAAGACAAGGCAATGTCCCACATCCTCGAAGTAGCCCAGGCCGAAGCAGCCCGCGCCGCTGCTGGTGGCGGCGTGTACGTCGGCGGCTACTGCATCGCAGACCAGGCCCCGGTGCGGGTGTACCGGCAGATGGTCGCCGTCGACACGTTCGGCCAGATCCTCGAGCGCCGCCGCCTGGAGCGCGAAGCCGAAGCCGCCGAGCGCCGCGCCCGCGATGCCGTGCACATCAAGGCCCCGACGCGCGCCGAGCGCATCGCAGCCCTGCGCGGCGACATTGCCTGCGCCGAGCGCGAGCTGGCCGACCTCGACAACACGCAGCGCTGGGGCCGGTGGACTCAGGAAGAGTTCACCCGCAAGCGTGCGCCGGCCGGGGCGACGATCCGCCTGGCCGCCGCGCTGCTGGCCGACATGGGAGAGGCGCTGTGATCGCCGACCACATCTTTGTCGAGACGCCGCGGTTCGGCCGCACCGGCGCCGGAATGCTGCCCAGCATGCGTGACGACGAGTTCGAGGCCCTGGCTGAGGCCTATGAACTCGACGCGCCGGTCTTCTTGCCGGCGGGCAGCGTGCGCTGCGGCAAGGGAAGCGACTACGCGCACACGACAACCACGCGCCCCGGGAGTCTGCTGTGAGCGGGCCGGTGATCGTGGCCGGCGTGCGGCCGGCGCCCGGCAGCATCGAAGGCCGGCTCGAGCAGGCAGTGCGCCAGCTCAACGAGCAGACCGAGCAGCTGCGCGCCCTGCGCGTGGCAGCGGCCCAGGCCGCGGTGCTGCTGCGCGAGCACGGCGGCGCGCTGCCGAACGTCGGCGAGGTGCTGGCCGATCTGACCGAGGCCCTGCGCCAGTCGTCGAACTGGCCGTTCCCGGTCGACCCGGCGATGCAGGCTGCGAAGGCGCGCGAGCACCTAGCGCAGCAGCGGGACGCCATCGTCAACGGGCCGGAGGCGCTGCTGTGAGCACCGCCGCCGCCCATCTGCCGCGCCGCGTCTGGATCATCCAGCCAGCCCGGCCCGACCCGCTGCTCGAGCGCGCCCAGCGCCTGTGGCCCGACAGCGAGCGCAACCAGCGCGAGTGGCTGCGCGCCGTCGGTGTCGTGCGCCGCACGTCCGGCGGCTGGCTGCTCGACAAGCCGCTGCAGAGGCAGCCGTGAAAGAGCACCACGCCCCGCCCTGGCGCTTCGGCGATCTGGCCTATGCCGTCGTCGGTGTCGCCGCCTGCTTTGCCCTTGTCTGGCTGGCCGCCCAAGGCCTCAACTGAAGGAGAGAATCATGTTCTTCGAGTCCCTGCCCACGTTCGTCGACATCGTCTGGATCTTCCTGCGGGGTCTGCTGTGAAGTGGCCCGCCGACGACATCGGCCGCAGCGCCGTCCGTGCCTCTCATCACCCGAACGTCGTCGCCTGGCCCGGCAGCCCGCGGCGCACGCACGACGAGCCGATCCCGCAGACCCTGCACTGCCTCGGCTCGCGCCGCTGCGCCGTGGCCAGCGACTGCACCAGCCCGGCGACTTGCCACCTGCTGGCGCACCTGGAGCAGCCGGGCGCCGTCGACCCGGTGCCGATGCGGCTGCGGAAGCCGTCGGCGCTCGACCGCCTCGAGGCCTGGATGACGCAGGCCCGCTTCTGGCGCTGCTACGCCGCGTTCCTCGCCGCCTGCCTCGTGGGCGTGTGGGTTTGGCGCAGCTTCTTCGCATCCGCCGGCCCGCTGTAGGCCCGGCCCTTTTCACCCTTCACCACCTGGAGACCACGTGTCCACTGCACTCGCAACCCTCTCGGGCAAGCTCGCCCAGCGCTTCGGCATGGAGCAAGACGCCGAGCTCATCACCACCCTGAAGCAGACCGCGTTCAAGTCGCGCGATCCCGCCAGCGACGCCCAGCTGACGGCGCTGATGGTCATCGCCAACGAGTACGGCCTGAACCCCTTCACGAAGGAGATCTACGCCTACCCGGACCAGCACAAGGGCATCGTGCCGGTCGTCGGCGTCGACGGCTGGATCCGCATCGTCAACGAGCACCCGCAGTTCGACGGCATCGAGTTCGACACGACGCCCGAGGCCGTGACGGCACGCATCTACCGGAAGGACCGCAGCCGGCCGACGGTCGTCACCGAGTACCTCGACGAGTGCCGGCGCAACACCGACCCGTGGAAGAACATGCCCAAGCGCATGCTGCGCCACAAGGCGCTGATGCAGTGCGCCCGGGTGGCCTTCGGCTTCGCGCTGTACGACGACGACGACGAGGCGCGCGACGCCACGGGCGGCACGGTGATCGACGCGGCCACCGGCGAGGTGATCGAGCGCGCTCGCAGCGCTCCGGCGCCGACCGCGAAGCCCGAGCTGCCGGCCTACGCCGCAGCCGACTTCGAGAAGAACCTGCCGGCGTGGCAGAAGCTCATCAACGAAGGCCGCGGCACGGCCCAGGCCCTGCTGACGAAGCTGAGCACGAAGGCGACGTTCACGGAGGAGCAGAAGGCCCGGATCCTGAGCCTGAAGCCCGCAGCCGAGGACGCCACGCCGGCCGCTGCGCCGGCTCCCGCGCCGGCCGGTGAGCACGCCGACTTCGTGGCCGACATGACCGCCGCCGAAGGGGGTGCCCAATGAAGCTGCACGATCTGCAACAGGGCTCGCCCGAGTGGCTTGCCTACCGCGCCCAGCACTTCAACGCCAGCGACGCGCCGGCCATGATGGGCTGCAGCCCGTACAAGACCCGGGCCCATCTGCTGCGCGAGCTGCACACCGGTGTCGCGGCCGAGGTCGACGCCGGCCAGCAGAAGCGCTTCGACAACGGCCACCGCGCCGAGGCGCTGGCCCGGCCGCTGGCCGAGAAGATCATCGGCGAAGACCTCTACCCGGTGACGGGCAGCGAGGGCCGGCTGTCGGCCAGCTTCGACGGCCTGACGATGGCCGAGACCGTGGGCTTTGAGCACAAGGCCCTGAACGCTGAGCTGAAGGCCGCGTTCGATGCCATGCACGCCGAGCACTTCCGCGAGGTGGGCGACGACGCGGCCGGCTGCCGCCTGCTGCCGATCTACCACCGCGTCCAGATGGAGCAGCAGCTGCACATCAGCGGCGCCGAGCGCATCCTGTTCATGGCCAGCGAGTGGACCGCCGACGGTGAGCTCGTCGAGGAACGGCACTGCTGGTACTACCCCGACGCCGAGCTGCGCGCCCAGATCCT
>Ga0315899_10008654_pt1 | contig 10906 bp, 18 predicted proteins | sample LakEriMetagenome_2_FD_203518 | JGI IMG/M metagenome (GOLD analysis project Ga0315899, IMG submission 203518) | Freshwater fungal communities from buoy surface, Lake Erie, Ohio, United States - Buoy 4 MA112 | ecosystem: Environmental > Aquatic > Freshwater > Lake | place: USA: Lake Erie, Ohio...
AACGCTGCTGCAGATCAAGGCGCAAGGGCAGCAGCGGCGGCGGCGGAGAGGCGCGCAGGGCTGATGATCGCCGTCTCGGATTCCCTCCTCGCGCAAGGTCTGGAGGGAGAGGGAGAGAGAGAGGGAGGCAAAGCAGAGGTGTGGGAGTTGTTGGCCGTTTTTGAAGTAAGGCTCTGTCTTGCTTCAAGTCGGCCTCTGTCTTGACACGCCGTGTGCTCGTGAGGGTGTCTGCAGTATTGGAAGAGGTCCTCGTGTCCATGAAGCCTCCTTCTCTCCTGCCGTCGGTGGAGCACCTTGAGAAAGGCGTGCCGTCCTCCGCGTCCCCGGCCAGGTGTCTGTGTCTGTCTTGGCCGAAGCTGTGTCTGTCTTGGCCGAAGCCGAAGGTGCTTTGTACCTAAGGGTTACTTGATATTATCATTAGAAAATATGAAAATATATTCATGGTATATATCAATGTATATACATGGACGCAGCGGTGCAACAGGCGAGGAGGCACGGGGCAGCGTGGCAGCCAAGTCATGGGATACCACGCCCGACACGCGAGCCACGTGGTCGGATGCCACGCCTGACTCGCCAGACACGTCGTCTCCTCCTCCTCCTACTCCTCGCCACGCAGCCACGTCACCGGATGCCACGCCTGCGCCACACACGCCTAATCCCCAGAAAGGAGGACTGAGTGAAGAGGCGTCAGACGTGTCGCCGGGAGCGCTTGCGCTCTTGGCCGAGCTGCAGTCACCTCCATGTTCCCGAGCTTCCAACCCCAGCGGTAAGCGTTCTTGTCGAACGGCTTTCTTGTCTGCCTCGCCTCATCCCTCGAATGCGCACGCCTTGCGCGATGCTGGCTCTGTGGGTGCAGGCATTGGCAAGACAGATTGAGTGACGAGAGTACACTCCAGGAGCCTGGGGCACGCCTCGCGCGGGTCGCGCGGCAGGCAGAAACGTTGCGGGCGAACCAGCGGAGCAGGTTTTGCCGTTTTGGCCTCTTGCTTGCTTGGTGCTTGACTCTAGGCAGCTTGTGCGCTGGCGGTCTGGGGCGCGCGTGTGGTGTAGCGCGTGCTGTGTGGGAGCGCTGCGTGCGTGTTCTGGTGGTTCGGCGCCGATGGGCGCCGTGTGCTTGCCCTCCTAAGCTTGCGCTTGTGCATTGCGGTTGCAGGAATCAGAAGATGCGAGAATCGCAAGGGCCGGCGGGAGCATGTCGACGCACGCCGCCACCGCTTACACTCGCCTTGTTCTTGACTCGATAGAGCCAAGCGCGCTAGCACAGGGTCCGTTCCCCCCTCGTGTCCTCGTGTCCTCTTGTCCTTGCCTGTAGTTTCCCTCATGCGCCCCCTGCTTTGCTTGAGTGGTTGGGCACTTGGCCGCCTGCTACTCGTCCTGCTGCTGCCCGCGCGGCTCTTGCTCGCGCTTGAGGCATGTTTGTGCATGTGACATGCACGCACCACCGCAGAATTGCGTGAAGAAATCTTCTTGGACGTGGCGCGCGGCAAGTTTGCGCATGTTTCGCAGGACCAATTGGTCGAGCGCCTCTCCCGCCCTGACGCGCCCTCTCCAGCCATGGCTCCGCGCCCTAGAATGCCCTGTGCCTCGCTTGCAGCGTGTGCGGTGTGAAGGCTCCATCACGTTACACCTTGCCTCTTTCGTGTGCCTTGGACGCAGTGCGTATGTTGCGCGTGACGCGGGGGGCGACGCGCGAGACAGGTGTTTCACAAGTTGGTCTTCGACGCGGTCCGCCTCCTGTTGCCCTCTTGCCTTGCTGCTCAACGCCCACAAGCCCAGGTCTTCTTCTGGTGTCTAATCCCCGGTCTTTGCCAACTGTGCGCGCGGAGGAGCAATGGGTGCGTTTAGAGTTTGGTGTTTGGGTCATGCTTCTGCCTTGGGTGTCGCACACACACCAGAGGCTTGTCAAGGCCTGTACACGCCTCTGGCCAGAGGCTTGTAAAGGCGGCAGTGTGTCGCACACACGCCAGAAGCACGGGGCGCTCGTACGGGTAGCGTGTCCAATGGTCGCCGCACATGCGCGTGAATGGTGTGCACAACGGGAGAGGACGCTAAAAGGCAACGTGGCATCCTCGGCAGTCTCCCGGTATGCGGTATGCGCGGTCAAGATCGGCCTATGGCGCGCTGCTGCCCTTCGACTTGACCGCTGCCCAGGTGGCGCGCTTTGATGGCGCCCTTTGGCACCCTGCGTGAGAATGTTGCTTTGCGTTTGCCTGCCATGGTATCAGTCTTGTTACATTACTTCTGTGCGCTATGTTATTTACTGTGCTTTTACTATAAGCAATCCTTTCTTTCATAATATTAATTCAACGACTCCTGCCTGAGGCCGACGAAGCCTCACTCACGCGCTCACTGTGAAGCCTCACTCACGCGCTCACTGTGTGGTCCATGGCTTCCAGCCGCGGGGTGGTTGGAAGCATGTGTGTGTGACAGCTTCTCCACCCTTCCTCACGGCTCTTGCTTGATTGGGCCATGACGTGTGTGTGCTTCCTCACGCAGGCGGCCAAAGTCAAGGAGGAGCTCGTCAAGAATGTTGCGCGCCTGGTGGAGCGCGGACGATGCCTCCCGTCTCCTACCCTCGCCGCGCCCAGTGCTTCCACTGACGCCGACCTTGCTGCTCTCCACGTGCTCGTCGACGAGGATTTGGTGAGCCTCTGTTGTGCGTTGGGGTGTGTAGGCTGTAGAACTTTGTGCTGTCGGGTCTGGAGTATGCTGCGCGATGGCATGCTTTCGCATGCTTGTGCTGCGCCATGGAATCCTTTCATATGCTCGTGCTGAAACGCACATGCTCTCACTCATCAATGATGAGTCAATGATGCATCAATGATGCAGGCTGCAATGGAGAAGCAGTGGCTGCAGTACGAGGAGGAGGAAGATCTCATCAGCATGGTGGTAGCGGATGCGCTCTTGGACGATCTCCTCTTCGACATCACCTCTCAACTTGTACAATGATACACGACCAATCTTTTGTTTGTCCGTCGTCACGCGCTCAATATGACTGTATCTTGATGGGCAAGCTTCTCCTTTCGGCGTCACTGTCACAACGGTCGTGACAAGCAATGCAAGACCGCAAGACCATAATAATAATAGGCCATAACAATTCGAGGTCAGGCAGATCTCGTCAGCGGAGGGATTTGTCATTTGCACAGCTCCGCACGGATATGTAAAGGTTAAAAGATGAAATCAATGAAAAAAAGTAAACGACTCAAGACGACGTTCATTTTTTGCTTGCCGGTTTATTCAAACAATGGTTATTGCAAGAGAACCCAAAAGCGGGAAGCATTAGATTCCTGTGCCGCGTTGGCTAGTCTTAACCGAACCTTTGCCCAGAGGCGGTGTTACCCGGCAGGGCGTTGTGCTTACCGACCTTCAGTCACTTCTTGATTGTCAATAAAAGTTCTCTCTCTCTCTCTCTCTCTCTCTCTCTCTCTCTCTCTCTCTCTGTCCAGGAAGTCAGTGTCTCTTGAATGGCCTCTAAAATCTCTTGCAACCTTGATAGCCGCAATGCATCACGTAGGGCCACACACGTACGTGAGAATGATCTTTGGTTCGAAGATGATTCTCACGTACTTTGAATTCAGAACTTTATCTTACATTCCGGCCTTTGATAGCTGGGTGCACATAGCTTGGTGTACGTGTTCAAAGCGCTTTACCATGTCTACCACGTCTGCCACCAAACATGAATCAGTACACTCATCTTTCGCAAGACATGTGGTTGATAGGAATCTAGCAAGGGTTCGGACGAACCTCCGGCCATTTCTTCCAGGGACCGAACCTTGGGTCCTTCGTCCACCTCCTGTTGAACGCCGAGGCTGGCTCGCCTGTTTGACTGCTCACCGACCAAAAAGCATGAGCACACCATCTGGTGTCAACGCTGGCGGCAACCACCAGGGCAACGGCGGTGCCCGAACCCGGCACAGGCGCGCACAGACACCTCAGGTGTCGGTGGGCGCCTGTGAAAGTGTTGAACCGTGCAACTTCCAGGGGCTGAAGTAGACGGTGGGATGTTGAGGCTGTCGACGCGGCTGGCACTCGACGCGGCTGGCACTATGTGTAACATCAACGTATGGAGCGTGCTTCAAGATCTACCTGATAAGAAGGGAGACGCTCAAAGACATCAAACTTTTCTTCTTGTGACTTGGCATCTCCTTCCCTTTTCTTGTCCTCGGCCATCTTCTTGTTGAGCTGCGCCCGCGGCATCGCCTGCAGCAGCAAACACGCACACGTTTTTAAGATGTCTGAAACCCCGGTAAGCACTAGACACAATAGACATGCAAGGCAAAAGATAGCTCAGTCCCAAACAAGGACTAAAACGTCACGTGCCTTTTCCACTTGAACTTTTCCGTTGACAACAGAAATTTTGCGGGCCTGCCCGGGGATAAAGGCGGCAGAGGTGCGTGTCTTGTTCTCAGGCGTCCGACTCCTCTTTGGTTTGAATGAGGGCACCGAATGCGATGCCTGATGCAAGTCCACTGGGTCTGCCGCGCTCTGCGCGCGCTGCAGACCGAGTGAGTGAAGGAGCGAGAGACAAGGAAGGTCAGTAGGTCAGTTCGTTTTTCTCGCAAGGAGCAGAAGACGATTTCACATCGCGCCACCACGCCAGCTTGCTTACCTTGAAGAGATCCGGAAGGACAGTCTTCTTGTTTTTTCCGTGTTTGGCATCAAGTAGCTCTATCCAGGTATCATAGGCCTCCGTCAGGAGCCTATGCTGCCACCTGTCCACAAAATCAGACAGGCACCGAGCCCAGGAGACGCAAAGAGAGAGTATGTGAAAAACAAGGGAGGGATGGAGGGAAGAGGAGGTGGTGGTGGTGGAGGAGGAGATGGAGGAGGTGGAGGAGGGGTTCGTCAGAGCAATCCCAGTGAGGGGAGGGAGGAGAGAGAGAGCAGCACAAAAGCTTGATTTTTGCATTGCAAGCGTCAGCAAGGTGAGCGACAGCACTTCAAAAGTGTCAATGCCACAGGTTGTGCATCGGGGAGTAAGAGACCGTTTGATTATTTTGCGGACGCCCACGATTCTACTTGCTGCATCCGACAGTGGCATGAGCCCCATCCTCACTCGCTTGTTGTTTTCGGCCCATTTGCGCGCTACGCAACACAGTTTCACCCATGTTCGTGCCTCTTCCTCGGTTTTGGCCTGTGTTGATTCCACCACACGCACGGCAAACTTGCATGAGCTCGGCCAACTTAAAGAGTCACCGCTCCCATGCCATCGACCTACCCGCACGCTCACACCAACGCATAGAAGCTGAAAAGTACGGGCGACACAACATTAGAGGGAAACCTGGAACTCGACAAGGGCCTCGCCGCTTCCGGTGCTGACAAAAAAGTGGAGTACCTTTGAATTTTGATCGCTCATCAGCACCCTGCGCATCCAACACGGCTTCAGTCACTTGTCGCACAGCGAAATACCGATACTCTGCCTGACACCTGGATTTTGCGGTGCCCGTGCACCACCCGGAAGATACGGGCATTTCCACAGACAGAGACCTCGTTTCAGACATGTCGAAGGCGTCAACGACCTTGGTGTGCCGCTTGTCTTTGCTGCATGTTACTACGCCATCCTTGAGCACACAGTATGCCGGCAACCATATTGCCTGCAACCATATTGCCATGTGAGCCATTATGTGTGTATATATAGATATATTTATTATCTATATATATGAGATATATATGTATATATCTATATATATCTAAATATATCTATATATACACACATAAGAGAGGGACTGAGAGGGACTGAGAGGGACTGAGAGGGATTGAGAGGGATTGAGAGGGACTGAGAGGGACTGAGAGGGATTGAGAGGCCATATATCTATCTATCTATCTATATATATGAGATATATATGTATATATCTATATATATCTAAATATATCTATATATACACACATAATAAATATATCTATATATACACACATAATAAATATATCTATATATACACACATAATAAATATATCTATATATACACACATAATGGCTCACATAAATATATCTATATATACACACATAAAGAGGTCACATGGCATGTGACCTCTTCGTTAAAAGAAGAAGACTAGAAAAGGCAGAAAAGAGGCGGATGGGTACTATCTGCTACTTTCACAAGGATCCTCAAGATTAGGGTTCACGAGCAACATCAAGAGGAAGACCTGGCGGTACAGGAGCTGACGGACGCGCTGTTCGCCATGCGTTTCCACCTTGAGCATGCCCTCGTACGACGGGCACACATTGCTCGACCGCAACGCAAAGTTTGACGCAGCCGCGGCCCGTGCCTGCAGCAGGCAGTCATCAGTCATTGAGCCCTCAAGGCATCAGTCATTGCGCCCTCAAGTTTTAGTCTGAATGCAGTCTCGATGACCAACCCCATCCCCACTGTTAGACGCTTTAACGTACTCTCTCTCATACCTTAGCTCTCACACTTTTACTGGCGGGCACTTGCAGGCGAAAAGCAAACCTTAGCATGGCGAGCAGGAGAATCCAAGGGTGGGGAATCGGATTGAAGCTTTGAAGGCCCTAACCTGTTTTTGCCCTCGCCTATCACTTACTCTGTCCGCACACGCGTCTGCACTGTATCTGCGTCGTTCGCCACTCAAAACGCAAGGTACTAGAAAACCAAGGAGCAAAAGAGCATGTGCTGCAAACAATCAGGCAAACGCAGCGCTGGCGGTAGGTGGTAATGAGTTCACAGTGACGCAAGACGATAAGAAGGACGGGCGCGAGCACGTGCTGACCTTGTGCTGCCATCGCGTGATAATGAAATGCGCCTAGTTGGTGATACTGACCCTTGTATAGCTGCCCCTTGTTTCGCGACAGGAGAAGCAATTTTTCTAATGACTGAGTTTGAGCTCAGTATTGGGCCATCCGATGATGTGGCGGGTTCTGCCGACATAGCCCTGGAATTGGCATCTTCGTGTTCAGCCAATATACACTCACTGAACAATAATAGGATTAAAGTCAAAACCCGTCTGCGCTATCGCGTGATAGTGGCTCTCCGGGCTTCGGAGGGCTACGCTCCGCGGACCGGGGCCAGCCGGCCGCACAGGGCGGACATGACATGCGGGTTTCGCGGACGCGTTGTATTTTCCCTAGGCGGGGTAGATGGTGACGAGAGGGCCGGGACTTTTTGAAGACTCGTGTGCGAACAGGCGAGTGGCGTTCACCTGACAAAAGTGTCTCGAGGCGCTGCAACGGAAACAGGTTGCTCGCTTATTGAGGAGCGATTAGCCTTAATGGTGGTCAAGCTGCCCGACGATGTGGCACGTGCGAAGCTTTCTGGGCTCTCGCATGGCTTTGCTAGCATTTGAGAGCTCGGTCGCATCACCCATCCTGCCTCCCAGCGCATAGCTTGCAATCATGATCACGTGACAAGGTTTCTACCAAACATCAAATCACTTTGCACTGCTCTCATCCTCATACGCTGGCAAAATCGCGAGGTAACGCAACGAAACGAGCGTTCACCTGAAGACGCTCTGTCGCCGTCGTTAGAGGGCCAGGCCTCCTTGTATTCGCTGTCCACGCAATCCGTAGCATTTCCCTGTCCTTTGTTCTTGGGACTGCTGTGGTTCACTAGCGCCGCCTGCAGAAAAGAACTAATAAATTCAATTGGTCCTTCACAGGAATCATCAGGGACAGCCCTGACATGTGAGGAAGGCGAGCTTCAAGGTGTTGTATTACCCACTCTTCAACCAATATGGCGGTACGCAATTGGCAATCACAGAAATCTACATGCGCACCTGGATTGAAGCTCTGGGGTTATATGCAGTGGGCGCAGTCGACGGGGGCTCGGGAGAGCGGAGGGATTTTACGACGGCCACATGTGCGCTCGAATCATCCGAGGCGGAAACCTGGACGGCTAGCTTGGGACCCAGGTACGTGCGGCCCCGTTCCCGTGCCTTTGCCTGCACTCGCTGCGTGTCAGCGGGTTCCCTTAATCCGTGATATAAGCACTTTGCGCAGTCGAATCAGCAAGTACGAATCAGTAAGAAGGCAGGACTCATGCATATGCGATGACCTTATCATAGACGCACGACGAGGTGCGGGTGAAGAAGTCCGTTTCCGCGGCCACAAACGTGCTCTCCTTGGCAATCTGCCCAACATATCTCAATCTCATGTCTCATCTCCTTGGAAATCTGTCCCAAATGGCAGCATGCGTGGCGTGCTGAGGTTTGAAGAGCCCTCACACCCGCACGGATGCATGCACGAGATGCAATCGCAAGACACGCGCCACACCATGCATTCACATGCACTCGTCGCGCAGGCATAAAATGCGACGCCACCCCATGCGGGGTGCGGCCATCCATGCAAAACAGCACAAATCTTCATTTGCTGCTGCGGGCAAGCTGTGTCGCATGCGTGGACGGTGAAAATCAAACCTCGTCGCTCGACGGCGGTGTGAGCAACCTGTCTGGCGATCTGCTGAGCTCGTGCGCAATTTTCGCGCCGGCTTGCAGGTCTTCCTTCAGTCTGGTGCTCCTCTTGCTTCCCCTGGCTGTGTGCAGCTCGTCCTTGCTGCCCGGCGCATTGTGCGACATGTTCGACTAGGGTCCGCCGCCCACTCCGTCCAGCAACTAGCTGCAGCGCACGGCGATGCCCGCGATGCCGGCGCTTAGCTCGCCGACGGGACCCGCCGCACCTGGGTCATCGCACCCGTGGACCGGCCGGGCCGTGGGAATCGAGAGGGAAACTAGATGAAGGCCTGAGGACTGAGGGGGCTGATATATAAAGTCCACGAGATGGGAAAGGCACGGCCCAAGGGGCAGCGGGCTGCCCGCGGGGTAGACTAGGAGCAACTTGGTGCAGCACGCAAAACAACGTTCAGCCTCCGTCCATTGGAAACACCTAGCAAACACGGCGAGTTCATGGCGGAGAGTCAACGCTCATATGTTGCGAGTGTCAGGTGAGATGCGTGAGGAGAGCTTGGAGACGAAAATGTTGATCATAGTGCGTGCGGAGAGCTTGGAGACAAAAATGTTGATCATCAACCTGGTGTGCTTGGTGCGATGACGCTGCCCACCCACTCGCGTGTGTGGGGGGAGCACACAACAATTGGGAGCGCAATGGTGCGCAGTTGAGGCTGCATGCGCGGAGCAGCCAGATCAAATTGTCACACGTTGGTGCTGTCGCATTTAGCGGCCGGCAGAGGAAAAGCCGCTTCCATGCCCCCAAATTCAGGTTTCTCGCATGAGCAACCTGAATTTGTGCTCGCACATGGACTCTGTCCCTGCCGTGCGCTCGTCCTTCCGTTTTTTGCCGTGGTCCTTGTGTCCGTTCGGTTGTATCGGGTGACGGTGACGGGCTAGCAAGTAGAACAAAAAAAATCCTCAAGAGTGTGGTGTGTTTTCCTCACGAGAGTGGTGTTTTGCATATGTGAGCGCAGCCGTCGCGCCTGGTTTAACTTCTCCGGCCGGAGAAAGTGTATCAGTTGGCAGGTGTTTGTTCGCCCCTCTTGCGTTTAAACAAAAGATGCGGCTGACGTTTGGCCAGGCGTCTGCATGTATGCGAGAGAGAGAGAGAGGGAGAGAGAGAGAGAGAGAGTACATATATGTGTGTGTTGTGCGTGTTTGTCAATATATATATATATACATATACATACACACACACACACACACACACACACATACATTTATATTGCGTCCTAATTAGTCCACGCGATGTAATATATGTATGTATGTATGTATGTATACATACGTATGTATGTATGTATGTATACATACGTATGTATGTATGCATGCATATACGTATGTATGTATGCATGCATGTGTTTGTGTGTGTGTGTGTGTGTGTGTGTGTGTACTTTCACACACAGAGAGTGCACACAGGTTGCGAGGGGAGAAGAGCTCTTGGAGGAGCTGGCGGCGGCGTATTCGATCAAAAGACGGAGCGAGACGAACGGGTCGGGGAAGCTCATCTACCTCGTTGATCCGCTGTCCCGCGAGGTGCAGCTGGAGGCGACTAGCTCGCCCGCCTGTTGCTGCACCTGTGTGTAGCAACACATTAGCAACACATTAGCAACACAAGTGCGCGCGCCTGTCGCACGAGGAGGACGGCATATCCTGGCGTGGCATGGCGTGGCATGCCCTCGCGTCGCATGCCCTCGCACTCTTGTGCCTCCTGCGCGTGATTGTGAGGAGCGCCCTGTGCGTGCCGACTGTTGCGCAGGTCATAGACATCGACGGTGAGATGTCGGAGGAGACGGTGTATGAGGTGCAAGTGGAGCCCAAGGACGCATCGGCTTCGGACTCGATAGCGCCCTTGAACCTGGTCTGCCACACACATTAGATGGCACACACATTAGATCCTATCGCACGGTTGCACGCACGCCTGAAGCGTGTGACGCAAAGCGCCAAAGGAGAGGGAAAGCAGCAGAGCACCAAGAGGTGACTGGAGAAGAGGAGACTACTTTCGAGACTGCACCTGCCTAGCTTGTGAACCTGCCGAGTTAAGCCGAGGCTACTTGACCGCCTCGGCCGGTGCGCGACAGCGGTTGCGAAAGGACCAACCGTTGGTCGTAAGCAAGCGCGTCAGCCTCGTGGTCTGTCGTAGTCTGTGTTTGCAGTCAGTGTGTGCGAGTTAGTCGTCAGCGGCGGAGGGGTTGCAGATGAGGAGATTAGGACCATAGGGGTGGCGTGAGCTGGCATTCTTGGCACAGCTGCCGTGCTTGACACATACTAGGTCTCTTCGCACAGGTGCCGTGCTTGATCCGCCTCTTCACATTTGCGTACGCTGACGCGTCGGAAAGAGGCACACGGCGGTCCCTATCAGGTGCGAGACGTCCTCGCCACGCCCTCACGTCTGCTCGTGTCGCAAGCGCCGCGTCGCCCAGCTCTCGCGCACCCCGACCCATGTGCGGCTGGCCATGGGGGAGGAGGTGGCGGCGGCGGGACCCTGCTTCGGGTAAGGCAAAGCCTGGCC
>Ga0315899_10008655_pt1 | contig 10906 bp, 12 predicted proteins | sample LakEriMetagenome_2_FD_203518 | JGI IMG/M metagenome (GOLD analysis project Ga0315899, IMG submission 203518) | Freshwater fungal communities from buoy surface, Lake Erie, Ohio, United States - Buoy 4 MA112 | ecosystem: Environmental > Aquatic > Freshwater > Lake | place: USA: Lake Erie, Ohio...
CAGCCCCATCATCGCATACGCCCACAGCGTGTTTGCCACGTCCTGCGTGTTGAATGTCCCCGCCAGTGCCTCCGACCGCCCCTCCAGCTCCCTCATCATCCCCGCCCCGGGCTCAGGCCCCATCGTTGCATACGCCCACAGCGTGTTTGCCACTTCCTGCGCCTTGAACGCCCTCGCCACCGCCTCGATTGCCCCTCCAGCTCCCACATCAAGCCCGCCCCGGGCTCCCACCCCATCGTCGCATACGCCCACAGCGTGTTTGCCACCTGCTGCGTGTTGAACGTGTCCGCCAGCGACTCCGCCCGCACTTCTAGCGCTGGGACAAGTGACGGGTCCCAGGGGAGTTAGTGAGTCTTGACCATGATGTGCAACGTGTTGGCGACCTCTTGTGCTTCGAATGCGTCAATCATCCAGAGGCCGCCTCTTCGAGCGTGTGCAGTGCTTGCTCCTCGAGCTGGCGGGCAGCTTCGAGCGCGTGCAGTGCTTTGCTCCTCGAGGTGTCTGCTGTGCGCATACGAGGACACAGCATACCAAGGCTCGTGGCTGCACGAGGCGACCACAGCGGGCGGAGTTTACGACGACTCCTTCTTTTGTCGTGTGAGCTGCCTCCAGTTCTCGCGTCTCAGAGACCCTGCGCGACACTGGCTAGGCTGTGTGACGTGCGAGACGGGGAACGTGCTCTTCAAGCACTTTGTCCAAAACGAGACCGCATGTGAGTTCACCTGCAGCACCTGCTACACGGAGAGGCGCAATGCCGACTGCGTGGACGGAGACTGCGTGCCAGGCGTGTCCGCGCAGCGCCGCGTACTTTGCGCATACCCTGAACGTCACAAGCGTCCGTCGCGTGCCGCGATCCGACGCCGGGACAAACGGCACGGACGGCCGTCTCTCGCCCTTCTCTCCTTCTCTTCATGGGGAGGGAGCCAGGGGCGGGCTTGATGAGGGAGCTGGAGGGGCGGTCGGAGGCACTGGCGGGGACGTTCAACTCGCTGGACGTGGCAAACACGCTGTGGGCGTATGAGACGATGGGGTGGGAGCCCGGGGCTGGACCTGTGAGGGTGCTGGAGGGGCGGTCGGAGGCGTTGGCGGGCACGTTCAAGGCGCAGGAGGTGGCAAACACACTGTGGTCGGAGTCTGTGTTTTCCGTTTTTCGCTCCCTTACGGAAGGAAGTCGATGGGTACAAACGGTTGCGCATCGACTGGTGTCCCTGGGCAAGCCTGCGTGCTTCACTGCCGCCGAGCTTTGTCAGCTCCATCAGTTCTTCGTGTGCATCGTGGAGCCGAGGCTTGGAGTGGAGGCGATCAACAACATGCAGTCTTTAAAAGAGACATGTCGCTCGGCGTTCGTGGGCGCCCCCGCAGCTCCGTCAGCGACGCAGCAGCAATTGAGCGAGACGCTGCTGCACATGGGGCTGTCGGTCTCGGAAGGACGAGGATCGCTGCCCAAAGTCAGGGTATTCCATCGACATGGTGGTACACGACGGGGGCAGGCGAGAGGGAGCAGTATCTGAGGAGCAAGCTGGGCGCTTGCGGGCCCTTGGCAGGGCCAGACCGTGCGGGACAAGCCCCTGTCCTCTAAGTCCGCACAAAAGAGACCAAAAAGAACTAAAAGAGACCTGCAACATACGCCCTCTGTAGGACCAGAATATACACAGCCAGCGCCCCTGCATTTGAAGCGCGTGTTCCCCCCCCCCCCCTCTTCCACTACGACCCCGTGATCGTGATCGTAGTGGAAGGGGGGGGGGGGGGATTCGTGAGTTGTTCGTGGTTTTATTTTATTGGTGACTTTTCACGAGCGATATCATCAGGCAATGTATGCTCCACGCACACCTTAACGTCCCTACTAATTCACCTAGATGCCTCAGGGGTTTGCGTCTCTGCTCAGCGCCCGGCCGACGCCGTCTCCGCCGGCGCGCACGAGCGTACATGCATCCCGTGCGCGTGCCAGTCGACCTGAACCTGGGAGCTTTGGACTTTGGACTGGTGATCTTCGGCCTAGTAACGTGATCCTCGGGCTCCGCAAGGGAGCGCAACTTCAACGTTTATAATTACAGGCCGCGGCCTGTAAACTTTGAAGTTGCGCGGCCTGTAAACGTTGAAGTTGCGCTCCTAAATAACTTTTGGACTTTGGAGTTTTAATCTTGATGGAAACGTTATCGCCCTCAAGGCCCCGAGAACATACAGGAAAGTGATCGCAGTCCCACTGAGGTCGGAGGTCGTCCTCTTCACTCTCCTTATCGTCGCGGTCTGATCGTTGGACCTATTGCACCTGGCAGAAATTGACCAAAACCCCACAAGGCAGCCAAATGTTTCACTCGCCGCCACTGATAGTCTGATACGGGCTATCACAGCCACGAAGTCAGAAACCACAGCACATATTTCCCCGATCACATGGGATAAACTCCCGCCATTTTTGTTTCTCTTATGCTCTCTACTCTGAAGAGGCATAATACCCGTATGGGTCGGTAGGCGTGGCACTGCGTTCGACACTGAGTTCAGGCACATGTTGTTGTTCATTTTGACAGTCAGACCCACGTTCCATTCACTTTTTTGTTTGAAGTCGTGTCAATCACACGACTTTGGTACTGATTTGGACCTTTCACCACCTATCCATACTTTCTGAAATCCATTATCCGTTTCATAAAACAACTGGACTGTTTCATCTGTTATGGATTTATCAGACCCATAATTCGGCCCAGACAACATGCCAGTAACAAAATCGGATTTCCAACGAATTCAAGTCCTTGACTAACATGTATTTTTTTCTGTAATGATCCATCAAATGAAAGACGTTATTTTCGCAAACCGTTACTGTCAGAACACAGACTGTCTTGTCAGCGTCTCGACGAGCTGCTATATAAGAATTACTAAGCATGGATATTGAATCTTTTCCGTTCCACAGCAAAACGACTCTTGTGGGATCCTGCGATGACATAGAGCGTCAATATCTACTTGCTGGTCGATATTTTTTGAAACTCAAGAGACATTTTCAACAACTCTGTCGCTCAGAAGCTCTGACTCGGACGCACGGCGCCATTATATGAATACTGAAGAGTCCTTCTTCAATACACACACACACACACACACACACACACACACACACACACACACACACACACACACACACACACACACACACACACACACTGAAGCATCATTCTTCTTCAACTCTACCAAATCAGGCGGTCAGACTTGGCTTCCCGCTAGGTCCGAAAGACCTGGCGGGCAGGCAGCAGATTCAAAGGAGGGAGAGTAGTATGTCTGCACCGTTCAGTCTTTTTTTGCTTCACAATCACTTCATAACAGAAAAAAAATTAAAAAAAATCCGGCGATGTAAATGACGAAGTAAAATTTCCCCTTTTTTTTTTCTTGCTTCACAAGACTCGGGAGAGCTAAACCGATACGGTACGGGAGGGTCCGTATCGTATCACCGATACGGAGGGGCCCGTATCCCGCATCCCTTATCCCGTACCAGCCAACCCTGCAGGCGGCATCCGCTCTCTTAGGCTCGCATCAGCCTGAGTAGCCCCGCAGGCCCGGCTCTATTGCCCGGCACCGGGGCCCGGTCACGGTGTAGACACGTGTGTATAGCCTGAGAACTAACGCGACCGTGATACAGTCACACGGTGTACTAGGATGCCCCCGTGTGTAGACTTGGAGTCGGACAGTGTGTGGGGAATGTGTGTGTCGAGTGTTTCTTTTTAAGGTCACCGGGCCAAGCCCCTAAAGGGGCAAAAGCGGCGAGCGCCAAAAGGGCGGCTGTCTCAGGGTCTCGCGCGCGAAGGAAGCAGAGCGACCGCTGCGGCGCATTCGCTAAACCCTAAACCCTAAACCACAATCACGAGAGAGAGCTTTCAATGTGAACTTTTTGCTGTCCCTTATTTAATAAAGTGTTGCCAACGAAGTGACTCTATCGACTGTCTCTGAAAGTGTGCACCTCTTCAACTTTTCACTCTCTCTGGGCCACGAGTGCCCAGCGGCGGTGTCACCCTGAAGAGGCGTTGTTCTTACCGACCTTCAGTCATCTATTTGATTGTCAATAAACTTCTCTCTCTCTCTCTCTCTCTCTCTCTCTTTCGCTATTTCTCTCTCGCTCTACCCTCTCGCCCCCCCATTCGTTTTGTAATGGACACCTGGTATTTATACTTTCTAAATACCTGGGACACTAGGTATTTATACTTTGTAAATACTGTATTTATATTTGAAGAATCAGTGTACACTTTTCTGCGCTGGTTTCAGTTTTTCCCCTATTTCCACAGTGTGCGGTTTTTGAGTGCGAGCCTGTCTGCGTGCATATACATGTGCACATGGTCACCCCTATCTTTGTTACCATGCGCTGGAGTGTCTTGAAGAATGATACATAGTAACTGGAGTGTCTTGAACAACGATACACCAAGGTTTGTCGTGTGTCTCTCTGTCTACCGGTCTGTCTCATGTGCATCACATCATGGGCCAGCGGCTCAATCCTCTCCCAACTCCAAGGCAAACAAAGCCGTGTCATATGAGGAGGAGGATACATGCATGCCATATGAAGAGGACGATACACGTGTGCCATATGCGTCATATTCCTGTCGCACTCCTTCCTTCCGCATCTGAAAGCTCGAGCCATACGAAAAAGCACTTGGCGGGTCAGTGGGACTTTTTGATTCCCTTTCCACGTCTCTGTCCCTCTCCTCGTGTGAACACTCCCTAACGCAATGTGGAATGCCTTCCAAGTCGTCGAAGAAGAGCTCTGTGCCCCAGCCGTCAGCAGGTTGCAGGGACAGAGTCATTGTGACTAGCAACTGCCCCCCCCCCGTAATCCTGTAAGGAATAAGCGATCCCTGGAATAAGATAGCATAGCCTTGCGCGTCGGGCGGGAAGGAGCTGGAATAGTTGGCTCCCCCTTTCGTCTTCATTTCCAACTGCAGAGGGCACTCGGCATTGATGATCATGAGACACGTAAACGGCGCCTCATCCAACCGCCACTCTTCTGTAGAATGTGCTTTCTGTGTTGCAGAATGTGGTCCCGCTATACACTCTTGTCCGTCTTGTTCTTGCTGTTCCTCTTGCACCATCGCCTGTTTTGGGTTTAGGGTTTAGTGTTAGGGTTTAGTGTTAGGGTGTTCTTGCTGTGGCTCTTGCACCATCGCCGGTGTGCACTCGCGAGAGCCGCGTCAAAACACACATAAAGGCTTCGCTTAGGGCTTGGACTTTGGGATTAAGGCCTGGGGTTTAGGGTCAAGGCTTTGGGATTAAGGCTTGGGGATTTAATTTAGGGTGGTAGGGTCTAGGGTAGGCTTTTATTTTGCGGGGGGGTTCGGAAGACCTGTAGACACTCGCGAGAGGCCCGACGAACAATAGCTGACGAGGGTTTAGAGAAGGTCCCGAGGCGCGTCTGTCTCGCAGAATTTCTGCAAAAGTCAGCTAACGTCCTACGAAAGGAGACCTAATAACACATAAACGAGCCCTACTGACACACAAAAGAGGCATTCGTATATGTACTCTCGAAAGTGACTGTACAGGGAAAGTCAGACTTTTGAGGATTTGTGCCTTGGTCACGGCCACTGGCACGTCTTTCACCCTGTTCACCTACTGTAATAGGTCTCTTTTGACACACTACTAGGTCGCATTTGACATATACCTTGGTCACAGCCACCGGCACGTCTATCACCCTGTTTATGAGATTTGAAAACTCGTCTGATTGCCATAGGTCGCCGAGAGAATCTGCTTCAAGGTCTACTGACACATTTTCGTCCAACTCCTGTTTATTTTTTTAATCTATTTTTCAGAGAGTTGTCGCCGAGAGAATCTGCTTCAAGATCTCCTGACACATTTTCGTCCAACTCCTGCTTAGGGTTTCGGGGTTCGGGTTTAGCGTTTACGTTTCAGGCAGACACATTTCCGTCCGAGTCCGCCTGTGTAGGGGGAGAGATTGTGCTCGCGTTCGTGGCACACACAAAAAACCTGGGTGCGCATCTCGCGCCTGATCGCCCGACACGCATGTGCGGTGAGGAGAGGAAACGGCTCCGTACATGCAAATGAACTTCCACTCGCCCTTGCGTCCTGTTAAGTTAGGGTTTAGGGTTTAGGGTTCAGGGGGAAGGGCTTCGTACATGCAAATTCCCTCGTGTGCACGTTCAGACAAGGACACAAGCGACGCGTGGACACAGGGATACAGAGAGAGAGAGAGAGAGAGAGAGAGAGAGAGACGTCTTGAGACCTGTTTGCAGTATTCGAGATCCGAGAGATTGATGAGTGTGTGTGTGTGTGTGTGTGTGTATTAGTTAGAGAGAAAGACGATGTGAGACCTGTTTGCAGTATTCAAGATCTGAGAGCGTCAGACAGCTTTACAGTGTCAAAAGAGACCTATTAGTGTCAAAAGAGACCTGTTTGCAGTATTCAAGATCTGAGAGCGTCAGACAGCTTACAGGCCCGTCCATGCGCTTGTCGAATGCCTTGAGCACTGTATATGTACGTATGTATGTATATGTATGAATACATGCGTGTTTCGTCCTAATTAGCTGTAAATCACTGCTAAAATTTCGGCCTGCTGAAATTTTACTTCATGAGAGAGCTCGCCCAAGGGCCCCCCATTGTAACGTCCTTAAAAATGTGTTTTTTTTAATTTATGAAACAAACATTTTGTAAAAAATAAATTTTACTTCACGAGAGAGCTCACCCAAATACATACATCCGTACGTGTGTATGTATGTATGCATGCATGCATGCATGCATGCATGTATGTATGTATGTATGTATGCATGTATGTTTGTACACACAAACACACACATGAATGTCTCTTTCGCTCTCGCTCTCGCTCGTCTTTGTTTACCAGACAGCCGCAGTGGACTGGCTGCGGCGGCCCCCGAACTAAGCTTCCGGAGCGTACCCGGAGAGATACCCGGAGAGGTCTGAGGTTTGGGGTTTAGGGTTTAGGGTTCACGACTAAGCTTCCGCAGCGCACGCGGGGAGATCTGAGGGTTAGTTTAGGGTTTAGGGTTTAGGGTGTACCAGCGCACAGACAGTTGAGAGGTGGCGGGCGTTAATCCTCTCTCAGATCTCAGACAGTTTGCGCATGCACCGATATGTCATACATATACTTCTTCGCTATGTGCAGGCGTTTCAAGAGCAGCGCCTGCGCGGTTCTCTCTCTCTTCTCCGCGTTGGCGTGCGCGCTCGCTACGCGTACCGGTGAGCCACCGAAACTCCCTCCCGAGCTCAGGGACATGCTCATACGCCCATGGCGTTCACCAGAGCTCAGGGACAAGCTCATACGCCCATGGCGGCAGTCTAGGAGACTTGCGCCGCGGTGCGAGTCTGGGAGGGAGTTCGATGGCTTCAGCACGCGCCAACTACTACTCGTGTCCTCGAGGAAGGAGGACGGGAGAGACTGTGCGAGACGGTCTCGGTGTGCGCTTTTGAGGCCGTGCGTGGCCCTGTCGCAAGATTCCAACATGAAGTCTGCGCACTCGCGGGGGGAAAATGTCTGAAAAGTCAGTGCCCTTACATATTTACTATATCAAGGTCACTGTCAATGGGACTTTTCAGATTTTGTAGTTGCGCCCTTTTCCCTCCAGAGTTTGTCCTCAACTTTCTTGCAGCTCGCGAGCGCGTGCCCGGGGCGCCCGACGAGGGCCAGCTATCCGTGCCCAGACCACCACGCGCCCCGCACTGCTTACCGTCCCTTTTCTCTCTTACTCTCTCTCACGCCCCAGGTTTTACGCCTCTCGTTCTAAGCAGGCAGCCTCCAAATTTACGCGTCGTGCAACGCACCCGACGCGACGAGTGGCGCCTGCGTTGCCAGGCGCACGGTCCTTCGCGTGGGCTTGCACCTCAGGCTCCGCACGCAAGCTCACCAGCAGAGCCTGGCGGGGTCGGTCTTCAAACGATCCAACCCCTTACCTGTGTCGCTCTGTTTTCTGGAAGCGGTGGAAGGTACACCTTCGGATGTCGCTCTGTTTTCTTTAATCGGTGTACTCCGTCATTCGTGAGTCAGTCATTTTGCACATGACGAAAAAAGAGGTTGAAAAAACAAAAAGCGAAAATGCATGGAAACAAGGAAAGCGGACAAGGAAAGCGGGAGCCCGCCTGAGCCCGGGGCAGCACCCGGGGCAGCCGGGCGCGTTCCAGCGCGGCCGACCGACATGGACCTGAGCGTTGTGCCTGCTGGGGGCGAGGGAGGGCGAGGCTCCCACGACGTCGACGGCCGCGACGGGAGGGCGGGGGCGGACATTGACAACCTGGAGGCGGGCACAGGCGGCCCGGCAAATGCCGGGAATAGCGACACGTGCGCCGCGCCAGGTGTGCAGCATGCGCGTGGTGACAATGAGCAAGCAGCGGGCCCAGCACAGGCGGCGGGGCGCGGAGAGGAAGCGTCAAGCGCGTTGGCTGCCGCGCCTGCGGCGGGGCGCGGAGAGGAAGAGTGGAGAGCGGGGGAAGGAGAGGGAACAAACAGCGTGCCCGCGCAGAGCTGCCTGCCGGAATCGTTGCTGAACAAGGACGAATCGATGATGGCGCTAGAGCGCGAGATCGATCACCTGGTGTGCTTGTTGTGCTTGCGTTTTACATGAGCTCATGAAACCGGCCGCGCAATGGCCCTCGCAGCGAAGCACGCACGCACACTGTATTATGAGATGCAGTGACACGCACTTGTGGAGGCATACGGCATAGAATCCTCGCTGCGTCCCCTCCCCGCGCTGAACCTGACCCGCAATGTTCTTTAAATCGAAACCCCAATTGATATCTCTACACAGGTGCGTAAGTTGCAGCCGCACCCGCGCGCCGAGGCGCACCGCAACAAGATCTTCGCTTACATCGAAAAGCTCATCAAACACGTTGCCAGAAAGGAACTGGATCCGCCTCTAGAGGAGGTGTACGTTCAACGGTTCGGCTCGGTACCGCTGAAGACCTACCTCCCGCACGGCGACTTGGACTTGACCGCCTTTGCTCCTAATGACAAGTGGCTCCAGCACTTGAAGTTGCACTTAGAGAAAGTAGCAGCTTCTCCCAACGCTCCCAACGTTGTGCGCGGCGTGCACTCGGTGCCGCATGATCTCACGCGCTCCACGCATGCCGACGTTGTCAAGGTGGTCAAGTGCTACGTGGATGGCATCGCTGTTGACATTTCTGCCAATGCCCTCGGGGGCCTCTGTACTTTGTGTCTGCTAGAAAAGGTAGACGCCATGGTGGGTAGCCAACATTTGTTCAAGAGGTCGATGATTCTCATCAAGGCATGGAGCTACTTTGAGTCTCACATATTGTCGTCACAAAACGGGTTACTGGCGACGTATGCCCTAGAGACACTAGTCTTGTGTGTCGTCAATTTGTTCCACGCGGAGCTGAAAACGCCGCTCGAGGTCCTCGCAAAGTTTCTGGATTACTTCGCACACTTCGATTGGAAGCTGTGGAGTCTCACCATCCGAGGCCCGGTACTTACCTCCGAAATACAAGATGGCGGGGAGGTAATTATGCATGTATCCTCCTCCTCATATGACATGTATGCCTCCTCATAGTAAGATGGCGGGGAGGTAATATTGGTGCCCGAGGGGCCCGACTTTTTGATATATATATATATATATACATATAATATAATATATATATACATTCTATATCATGGCGGTGAGGTAATTTAGGTACTTATATATACATATATAATATGTATATATTCTATATAATATAAGATAATATATATATATTCTATATAATATAATACAATTTAGGTGCCCGAGGGCCCCGACTGTTTGGTCCCATTCCAGCGACCCGCCGACAGTCCGGGGAGGCTGCTATCAAATGAAATCATCGCGAGTGATGCGCAATTGTGCGCCCTCATGTTGGGCCTCAAGGACGACAACCGCACAGGCTTTCAGTTGAAATCTGTCAACATCAGCGACCCCTTGAGCAACAGGAACAATCTGGGGCGCTCCGTCTCCCGGGCTTCTTCTTACCGCATCAATGGAGCCTTCCGAAAAGGGTGGAAGCAATTTCAAGAAATGTTGGTGGCGCGTGACATCAACCCCTTTTTCAAGTACACCCAGTTCACTCTCGAGGAAGGCGTGCGCCCGGACGTAGGAGACATGTGCATTCCCGGCGAGTTCAAGCTGCATGGACACGTGGCATCAACGCTGTCGAGCATCTCGACGGATATGGGACGTTCTGTGTCCTCAGGCAAGAGTATTAAAATAAAATAAAAAAATAAACGTGGCATCAACGCTGTCTAGTATCCTGACGGATATGGGGCGTTCGGTGTCCTCGGGTAAGCGTTGGTAGGCCTTTTTTGCTTCTATAATAGGTCTCTTTTGACACTGTTAGTAGGCCTCTTTTGCTTCTATAATACGCTGTCCAGCATCTCGACGGATATGGAGTCTTGGGTTCTCCGGTAAGTGCGCCAATGCACGCTCCTACACTCCTATTTTGTTTTTTACCCTGTCATTTGGTCTCTTTTTTTTTCGTGCAGGTCTATTTGCAAGTCTCTTTTGACATTTGTTCGGTGTCCTCAGTAGGAGACACCAATCTCTCCAACATGTACATATATATATGTATATATATATATATATATATGTATGTATATATATATGTATATATATATGTATATATATATGTATATATAATCAACTCACGCTACTCACGCTACTCACGCTACGCACTTACATCAACCTACTCAACTTACAATATATATATATATATATATATGTCAACAACTTACAATATGTGTGTGTGTGTGTATATACACACACACAGGGGACACTAATCTCTCCAATCTCTCGGACCCTGATGTTCCTGATAAGAAAGAGCCGGAGCACTGGGACAACACAGCGCTCAACACGGCGTTCAACAAAATCCTCACACGGGCCGGTGGAAATGGCGCGAGCAAGAGCGACGGGGGGATGGGTGTGGAGAGGGTGATGCTGGAGGGGGGGGAGGTGGA
>Ga0315899_10008656_pt1 | contig 10905 bp, 9 predicted proteins | sample LakEriMetagenome_2_FD_203518 | JGI IMG/M metagenome (GOLD analysis project Ga0315899, IMG submission 203518) | Freshwater fungal communities from buoy surface, Lake Erie, Ohio, United States - Buoy 4 MA112 | ecosystem: Environmental > Aquatic > Freshwater > Lake | place: USA: Lake Erie, Ohio...
ATGGGATTAGCAGAAGGTCCTGATGGTTCATTGTATATAAGTGATTCTAAAAAAGGAAAAATTTGGAGAATTCTTTACAAAGAAGATAAAACTAAATTCAAGAATACTGCTCTTGCTAGCATGGAACAAAGAAAAAATACAGCAACCAATATTAAAACTCCAGATCCAATAAAAGATATCATTCAAATTAAGTATAGTAAAGTGGGTCAGACAATCTACCAAACCAATTGTACTAATTGTCATCAAGCTAACTTAAAAGGAGATGGAAATAGATATCCTTCATTGATTAAATCCAATTATCTTAACGATAAATCTAGTTTTAGAAATTTGATCTACAATGGCAAAGGCAATATGCCAGGTTTTAATCAATTAAGTTCCAAAGAAATCGATGAATTAGAAACCTATATTCAATCTGTAATTAGCAAACAATAAGAATTAGTTCTTGACTAATTGAGACTGGACCAAATATTGATTGGTTGGTGCATATACAAATAAACAAGAAGCCCCTTTAATCGTATTGATAATTTCTGCAACCTGATTATTGGGTACTGCAGGACATCCTAAACTTCTTCCTATATAACCTTGTTGTTTTATGAATTTATTGCTTACATAATCGGCACCATGAATTACAATAGCACGATCTTTTGCTTGGTCATTAATTCCTTTTTCTATACCCTCTAATATTAATGATGATCCATGTTTTCCTTTATAAATACCTCCAGTAATATAAAATCCCAAACTACTTTGAAAAGATGCGAATTTATTGGAAAATTGATTGGCCATTTTGGTACCTGAATTACGTCCATGTGCCACTAAGCTTTTTACCACTACTTGCATGATATTCATATCTATTATAAATAAACGTTCTTCATTACTAGGTTTGCTAAAATCTGCAATGGTTAAATATTGTACATTGGCTAGCTTTCCTAAACTGCGTAATTTCTGATAACCCGTTAAAGCCATTTGAACTGCTTGCTGATTGATATTATAATGAGTGGAGATATAACTCACCTGATCAGCCACATTATTAGAAATGTCTTTGCTGTTATGACTAAAGCTGGTAAAAGCACTTGCCACAATAAATAATATAGATAATACCAATTGCTTCATAAAGGTGAAGCTGCAAAGGTACGACTAATTCAAGGGCTTATTGTAGATATTACGATAATAGATAATTCTAGAACGATCATCAAAGTCAATTAAATGATACCAAACAATTACATTAACTTTTTCGGTCATTTGTATATTGATGGGCTTAGGGTTCTTATAACAATTATCAAAATCAATACTATCTAAAGCTGCTCTATTATTTTTTAACAAATACTTAGCCATTTCAATGGGCTTTTCCATTCTCATACAGCCATGACTAAAGAATCTATTATTTAATGCAAATAATTCTTTTTGTGGTGTATCATGTAAATAAATTCCATAAGGATTATCAAAATCTAATTTAATAATCCCCAAAGAATTATCACAACCGGTACTTTGTCTTATATAGAATGGAAAATGAACCGTATCAATATCATACCAATTAATTTTAAATGGATTTAATTTTTTATAATTTAAATCCCTCACTTCTAAATGGTTTCTGTCTAAATATGCAATATCATTTTGGATAGCAGGAAGCATTTCCCTCACCATAATATTTCTTGGAACATTCCAATAAGGATTTATCACTAATTGATTCACTACTGCTGTAAGTGTGCCACTTGGAGTGGCTTGCTTACCTACAATCATTTTCATATGAAGTACCTGCTTTCCATTTTCCCAAACCCTTAATTTAGTAGATGGAAGGTTGACTAAAATAATTTTATTATTTTTTTGTACGGCTTGTAACCATCTATAATCATTCATTGCTTTAGTAACTATTTGTATGGAGCGATTGGGCCTTGGTGTAGAATCTTGTAATTTCTTTAATTCCTTAATCAAGAGGGCTACTTCACTTGATCTTGAATTATACCAATTCACTAATGTAGGCAATGAATGATCAATGACTGCCTTAGTCACTGCTTGCTCAACAGTATCTTTATTGAATTTAAATTGTACGCCATAATAACCAATTGAAGGCAATCCATTTCCATAAGCAAGATCAGTAAAAAAATGTATGGCAGCTTTATGTATAGAAGCGTCATTGGTTTTATTGAATACATAGTCATTTTCGCGTAAGCCATACTGTTTGCTTTGGTGAATTAGACTGTCTAATGTATGTAATGCTTGGGGATATTTTGACCATTCAAAAGGAGTTGGCGCATTTTGTGCTTTAGCTATTGTAAACAACATCAAGCCCAATAAGATAAAAACTAGATTTTTAAAATGAGTCATACAGTATAAAGGTAAATCTATTAAATTTACACAAGCAGTTTAATTATGAAAACATCTAGTCTCTTTTTATTCATTATTGCATTATTTATCTGCAATATCTCTAATAGTCAAACAAATCAAAAAGGCTTTACGATCATTCCATTAGGCGTAAAGGGTGGATTAGATGAATCCAACCTATCGGCCTATTTAGTGAAAGCCAATGGAGCTGAGCAATTCATTTGTTTAGATGCAGGAACTATTTATACAGGATTACAAAAAGCAGCTACTACAAATTATTTCACTCCATTAAAAGATGCTACTGAGATTCAGAAAAAATATATCCATAGCTATTTTATTTCTCATGGACACTTAGATCATACTGCTGGATTGGTGATGAATTCGCCAGGAGATAGTTTTAAGAAAAATATTTTCGCGATACCTTCTGTTATTGATGTATTAAAATCAAGTCAGTTCAGCACTAAATCCTGGTCTAATTTTGCCAACGAGGGAGATAAGCCAACTATTGGTAAATACCAATATCAATATTTAGTACCTGAAAAGGAAATTGAACAAAGTGCTGCAGGAGTATCCGTTACACCATTTGTATTAAGTCATGTTAAGCCATATGAAAGCACTGCTTTTTTAGTACGCAATCAAGCTAAGTATCTATTGTATTTGGGTGATACAGGGCCAGATGAAGTTGAACATTCAAATCAACTAGCAAAGCTTTGGAATCATATTGCTCCACTTGTTCAGAAAAAACAATTAAAATCTATTTTCATTGAAGTCTCTTTTAGTAATAAGGTAGCAGATGGTTCTTTATATGGACACCTTACCCCAAATTGGTTAATGAAAGAAATGAATAATTTATACCAATTGGCAGGTGAAACTTTAAAAGAGGTAAGTATTATGGTTACGCATATGAAACCTTGCGACAACTGTGAAAAAAATATCAAAGAGGATTTAGATAAAGTAAATTCGCTTGGCTTGAAATTGTATTTCCCAAAACAAGGAGAGATCATTAATCTATAAAAAATGGAGTCCCCCTAGGTGGACTCCATTTTTTATTTTACAAAGTACTGTACAATATAATATACAATCGCAGCCAATACGCCACTTACCGGAATAGTTAAGATCCATGCCCATAATAAGTTGGTGGTTACACCCCATCTTACAGCGCTTAAACGCTTAGTGGCACCCACACCAACAATAGATCCAGTAATTGTATGTGTAGTAGACACTGGAATACCCATTTGGCCGGTAAAGAATAAAGTAAATGCTCCAGCCGTTTCCGCTGCAACTCCTTCTAATGGAGTTACTTTGGTAATTTTTGATCCCATGGTTTTTACAATCTTCCAGCCTCCACTCATCGTTCCTAAGCCAATGGCTAAATAACAAGCGACAGGCACCCAGTTAGGTAATAAACTAAAATCTTGAATACTACCATTCGCAATTAATGCAGCACCGATAATACCCATTACCTTTTGTGCATCGTTACCACCATGACCAATACTAAATGCAGCAGAACTAAATAATTGTAATTTTTTAAACATGTTAGCAATGGTATATGCCGTTGGAGTTTTGAACTTCTCTACATATAAATAAATTAGCATGAATAAAATGGATGCGCCGATAATACCATTCACAATAACTTTATTATCCGCCTTATCTAATTCACTTGCAAAAGATTTTTGGATATCAAAACTTATAATTTTTGCTTTTACTTTATTGAAATTTTTTGGCTCTATAGGATAGATATTATTCAAAGCGATCATTGTAGAATCTATACTAATTGTTCCAGCTAAAAATAATTTTAATGGTTCTTTATAGGCTTCCGTTTTTTCTTTTTCAGCTTCATAAATAGCTTTCGCCTCTTTACTTTCTGGTGCTTTTGCTTCGTACACCAAAAAATCGTTGGCATTTCTTGCAGCATCTTTTATTTTGCTAACTGCTGGCGTATTTAACCAGCCACTATCATTTACCATTTTAGCAATTTGATCAGGCCCCAATTCGTCGTATCGTTCAATAATGGGTTGAATTTTTTCAGCCATCTCAGAAGCTTTAGCTAATTTCTCTTTGTTTAATTCCAATTTAGCTAGTAAGGTTGCATCGCTTTTATTTTCTTCTAACTCATTATTAATTGATTTTATTTCTTTTTTATATTTATCAACTCCATAAAATTTCTCCACATTTTCACTCATTTTAGAATGTTCAAATTGATCAAACATCAAAACAGTTGCAAATGTCACCAAAGAAATAATCAAAAGTCTCCACCATACATTACGCATAATGGTGACCACCGTAATAAATACAGAAATTACAATGCCAATTAAAGGAGCCAAGAAAATGAATAAGATAGTTTTAATGATAGTATCTGCATCAACAATTTTAGCCCAAGAGTAATCCAATCCTTTAATCATTAATGCATGAGCAATGGCAGCACCTGCAAATCCCCCTATTAAAGTATGTGAGCTAGAAGATGGTATGCCATACCACCAGGTTAACAAGTTCCAAAAAATAGCAGCTAATAATCCAGATAAAATCACCGGTAATGTGATAAAATCTTTATAAACAGTCTTACTGATAGAATTAGCTACTGCATGGTCTTTAAAAATCCAAAATGCAACAAAATTAAATAAAGCTGCCCATAATACTGCTTGAAAAGGGGTTAATACCTTGGTAGAAACTACTGTAGCAATAGAATTAGCAGCATCATGGAATCCATTGATATAATCGAATATGAGCGCAAGCGCTATAATAACTATTAATAAAGTCATTGTAGTTAAAATTAAGCGTACTTGATAATAATAGTTTCAATTACATTAGAAACATCTTCAATTTTATCAGTAGCTATTTCTAGTACTTGATAGATTTCCCTTTTCTTAATGATTACTTTAAAATCATTTTCTTGTTCAAATAACTTTTCAATACTCATATCAAAAACATCATCTGCTTGATTTTCTATACTATTTACCTTGATCATGGCATCAGTCATTGCCTTAATATTTTTCATATTACGCAATCCTAAAATTGCTGTTTTAGATTCTAATGTACCCTGCAGAATCAATTCAGTTAATTTATGAATACCAGTATCATTTGGATTAATCTTATAAAAATTAATTTTCTTAGCGGATGCATAAATATAATCAGCTACATCATCTAAAGAAGTAGCTAAATAATGAATGTCTTCTCTGTCAAATGGAGTAATAAAATTTCTACCTAATTCAGTAAAAATATTGTGCGTCAAATCGTCATTGATATGTTCTAAGTTTTCAATTTGCGCCAAAATATTAGCCCTCTTATCTTCATCTGGTTCGTTGACCATTTCTTTTAATTTCACACCCATGTCATAAACACGCTCTGCCACTTCTTCAAACAATTGAAAAAAAACTCGGTCTTTTGGTAAGAAAACTTTAAATATTGAATTGAAGTCCATACATTGATTTTTTATTTAGTTTTAAATGCAATGCAAATTTCCCTTTTTAACTACAATTAAAAGGTTCCCAATATTACCAAATTGTTAAGAAATAGATTTTTATATACTTGCTGATAATCAATTAGTTAAATTAAGATTTGTTATATAATTAGCACAATATGAATAACATTACTAGATTATACCAAAAATTAGCTCTAAAAATCTTTAAATTGTATTTCAGAAAAACAAATAACCGCGCCTAATATGAAAAAGACATTTTTGCTAACTGCAATGATCCTATTTACAGGAATGATTCCCCTATTTGCTCAATCTCATGGAGCGGATACTGCTTATCCGACCAAGGTTTTAGGAAGATGGGATATTGTCATTCAAAAAGATGGTAAAGAATTACCCTCTTGGCTAGAAGTTAGACACTCTGGTAGAGAGACATTGGTAGGTAGATTTGTGTATGAGTTTGGCAGCGCAAGACCTGTTGCACATGTTCAATATGCCAATGGAAAATTTAATTTTTCCATCCCACCACAATATGAACTAGGTGTACGCTACCAAGATTTTGAATTTAGTTTAAATGGTGATGACCAATTAAAAGGTACCATGGTGTATACAGATGGCAAGACCTATAACTGGACTGCAGTGAGAGCACCGAAATTAAAAAGAACCACTGCTCCTATTTGGGGACCAGCGATTAAATTAATCAACGGAAATGATACCAAAGGTTGGCATGCTAGTGGAGCAAATCAATGGGTGGTTGAAAATGGTATTTTAAGAAGTCCAAAATCTGGTTCTAATATTATCACAGATCAAACATTCAACGACTTTAAATTACATATTGAATTTAGATATCCAAAAGGAAGTAATAGTGGTGTGTATTTAAGAGGTAGATATGAAGTACAAATTGAAGACAATAAAGGTAAAGAACCATTGAGTACTTACTTGGGAGGTCTGTATGGATTTTTACCTCCATCAGAAATGATGGCGAAAGATGCAGGTGAATGGCAGAGCTACGACATTACTTTGATTGGTAGAATGGTCACCATTGTTTGTAATGGTGTTACAGTGATATCTAATCAAGAAATTCCAGGAATCACTGGTGGCGCATTAGACAGTAAAGAAGGAGAAGCTGGTCCAATTTATTTACAAGGAGATCATGGTCCAGTTGAATTTAGAAATATCATTATTACGCCTGCGAAATAATGATATTACGCCTGCGAAATAACAATAGTCTCTTTTAGGAGACTATTTAAAAATATTCTAAATGGAGTCTCCGAAGAGACTCCATTTTTATGATAGATTACCAGAACCTAATATACATGGCAATAACAAAACCAAGTACAAGCACAATCATCGCAATACTTGCTTTAGATAATTGATACTTTGTGTTGTCTTCTTGTAGATCACTAGCATGTGTTTGACCTTTTACATCCAATAAGCTAATTACAATAATGAGTAATGTAGTAAAGAAAAAGACCCAGCCCATTTGAATCAAATAAGGTATTTCAAAACTTCCGGATGAAGTTGGATATGCAGTATATAAGATAGTTTCATTACCTAACATACTTGGTAAGAACTTATCAAATAAAATAGATAAGACAACTCCCACCATTATTCCAGAGATAGCAGCTCTAGATGTTGTTTTCTTCCAGAAAAACCCTAACAAGAAAACCGGGAAGATTGCAGGAGAAATATAACCAGTATACTTTTGAATAAATTCAAAGCCGCCCTTTCCGCCAATACCTAAAGTGTCATTCCAGTTAATTACGATAGCAATAATTAAAGAAATAAGAATCATGATACGACCAGTAGAAACAGTTTTTGTATCGTTAGCATCTTTATTAATATATTTTTTATAAATGTCTAAAGAGTAAATAGTAGAGATGCTATTAGCTTTGCCTGCTAATGAAGCAACGATTGCTGCAGTTAATGCAGCCATGGATAATCCTTTCAATCCAACAGGTAAAAAGCTTACTACTGAAGAATATGCATTGTCTTGGTTCAATACACCAGCTGTCAACATTTGATTTTGCAATGCTCCATTTTGATACAATACATAAGCAGCAATACCTGGAACCACCACCAATAAAGGCATCATTAATTTTAATAAAGCAGCAAATAAAATTCCAGTTCTTGCAGTTTTTAAATCAGCACCTAATGCTCTTTGAGTGATATACTGATTGCATCCCCAATAATTTAAGTTGGCTACCCACATACCAGCTAACATCATGGCAATGCCTGGTAAACTTGAATAATCTTCAATTTGTTTTTGCGTAGAATTGGCAGTAGGCTTATCAAAGATCATATCAAAATGATCTGGTGCAGCTTTCACTAAATGTTGTAATCCAGCTAAGGCATTGCTTCCATAACCAAATTTTTCTGCTACCACTGTTAAGGCAATATAAGAAGTAATTAAACCTCCAATGGTTAAAACCAATACTTGAATTACATCTGTATATCCAATCACTTTCATACCGCCCAATGTTATGAATAATGCAAACACAGCTAAGCCAATCATAATTAAGTGAAAGTGCGCTCCACCCGTTAGGTTATTGATTGCAATTGCTCCTAGATATAAGATAGAAGTAAGATTTACAAATATGTATAAGAACAGCCAAAAGATAGCCATGATCATCGCTACCGTTTCATTATACCTTGTTTTCAAAAACTGAGGCATGGTATAAATTCTATTCTTTAAATAAACCGGCATAAAAAACACTGCCACCACTACCAAGGAAATAGCTGCCAACCATTCATATGCAGATATGGCAAGTCCTAATCTAAATCCATTACCGCTCATTCCAATAAACTGTTCGGCAGAAATATTAGATGCAATTAAGGATGCGCCAATAGCCCACCAAGTCAATTGGCCTTCTGCTAAAAAGAAATCTTGTGTATTGGCATTGACAGTTTGCTTTCTTTTGTATATCCAAAAGCCATAGCCTGAAATCAAAACAAAATACAAGACAAATACTAAGTAATCATAGGTTTGCAATCCTTGTGACATAATCGTTGTGTTTGGTTCTTAAAAATAAGGGTTAAAATGGAATATAAGTACAATTTATAAAGCCTAATTAGTAATTTTATAAAATAATCAAAGCAAATGAATCCACATTTTAATCGTTTCAAAAATATTATCACCAACCCCATTCAATTTAAATTCTTTTTGTTGAGTAAATTACCTGCAGCATTTTTTGCAGGATTATCTATACAAGAATTCACTACAACAAAATCGGTGGTTCGTGTAAAACATAGTTGGTTTACGCAGAATCCATTTAGGTCAATGTATTTTGCAGTAGAAGCAATGGCTGCTGAAATGGCGAGTGGCATGTTGGTATTTGGACAAGTATATAAAAGACAGCCAGCCATTAGTATGCTAGTAGTTAAAATGGAGGTAGACTTTGTAAAAAAAGCAACAGGCATTATTTTATTTACCTGTGATGAAGGTGAAAAAATTCAAGAACAAATCAATCAATCCATTCAAGATGGAGAAGCCAAAACATTTATTTGTACTTCAACCGGTAAAAACGAATTTAATGAAACGGTAGCGGTATTTAATATTACCTGGAGCGTGAAAGCAAAAAAATAAAATGAATACAAATACCTATATCATTGATGAACCTATTTTTCATTATCAAGACAGTCCCAATGTTTTAATTCAACAAACCCTTGATCTTGGTTTAGGTAACTTATCTGATTCTGGTGCACTTTGTGTTCGTACTGGAAAATTTACAGGAAGAAGTCCGGAGAATAAGTATTTTGTAAAAGATGATATCACTGCTACAACCATTGACTGGGGCGGATTTAATCATCCTATGGAGGTATCTGTTTTTACTTCATTAAGAGAGAAAATTAAAAATCACCTCAATCAACAAAAAGAAATTTGGATTAGAGATGTATTTGCATGTGCCGATCCTCAATATCAAATTTCACTGAGAGTGTATACAGAAATTCCATGGGCTGCTTTATTCGTAAACAATATGTTTATAGGCGTAGCTCCAAATCAGCTTCCTGCTTTTAAAGCAGAATGGACCATTTTACACGCCCCAAGTTTTATAGCTAACCCTATCATTGATAAAACCAATGCCCCCAATTTTGCAATCATTAGTTTTAGTCATAAAGAAATTATCATTGGCGGATCTGGGTATACTGGCGAGATAAAAAAAGGTGTCTTCTCTATATTAAATTATTTATTACCTCAACATCATCAGGTTTTAAGTATGCATTGCAGTGCCAACTTGGGGGAGGAAAGCGATACGGCATTGTTTTTTGGATTAAGTGGAACAGGCAAAACAACTTTAAGTGCTGATCCTCACAGAAAACTAATTGGAGATGACGAACACGGTTGGAGCGAGCATGCTGTATTTAATTTTGAAGGGGGATGTTATGCAAAAACCATCAAACTAAATAAAGAAAACGAACCTGATATTTTTGGGGCCATTAAAAAAGGAGCATTACTAGAGAATATCCAATTTTTTCCAAATACCAATCAAGTCAATTATGATGATGCAAGTATCACTGAAAATACAAGAGTAAGTTATCCAATTCATCATATTCATAATATTGCCATTCCAAGTGTAGCTTCTGCACCTAAAAATATTTTCTTTTTAACCTGCGACGCATATGGGGTTTTACCGCCCATCAGTAAATTAAGCAGCGAACAAGCCATGTATCAATTTATCAGTGGCTATACTGCTAAAATTGCAGGAACCGAAGAAGGAATTAAAAGTCCAAAAGCAACATTTAGTGCGTGTTTTGGTGCGCCTTTTTTACCACTACATCCCAATACATATGCCAACTTATTAGGAGAAAAAATGAAAACACATCAATGCAATGTTTGGTTAATTAATACTGGCTGGACAGGTGGACCATATGGCATAGGGAATAGAATGTCTTTAAAGGATACTCGTAGAATGATACAAGCAGCTTTAGATGGCAGTTTGAATGATGTAAGCTTTGAAAATTTTGAAGTTTTCAATTTTCAAGTGCCAACCAAAATAAAAGGTATTGACAAAAATATATTACAACCTAAAAATACTTGGGAAGATCCTTCTTTGTATGATAAGGCATTAAATGACTTAGCTCAGCTATTCATTCAAAATTTTAAACAATTTGAAGCAGGGGTAAGCCATGCAATCAAAGAAGCAGCACCTAAAATTATCTAAGAGGTTTTAATT
>Ga0315899_10008657_pt1 | contig 10904 bp, 19 predicted proteins | sample LakEriMetagenome_2_FD_203518 | JGI IMG/M metagenome (GOLD analysis project Ga0315899, IMG submission 203518) | Freshwater fungal communities from buoy surface, Lake Erie, Ohio, United States - Buoy 4 MA112 | ecosystem: Environmental > Aquatic > Freshwater > Lake | place: USA: Lake Erie, Ohio...
AAGTTCTCGCACGTGGCTGGTCCCAGTATTTCCTCACCACTCTGGGCAAGTTTGATGCGCTGATAGTGGCAGCAGCGGCGGCAGAGGAGGCCACCAAGATAGCTCTGGTGATGAGCATCTGGACCAATCTTACCCCCAGCAAAGAGCGGGATCAAAATCGCGATGATCCGGTCCTCTCCATGGTGTTCTCTGCGCTACGCGCGCTGCGAGTTGTGAGGCTCTTTAACTGGGTGCGCGAAGTGCTCGAGAATCGCGCCCGAGACCGCGGCGCTCGTTCCTTGCGCTCTCTGGGCCTGGCCCTGGAGGCCTACGCAGCGGCGTTTAAGCCTGTCAGCACGGCCTTGGTGCTTGGCTTCTGTGTACTTCTTGTCTTTGCGCTTCTGGGCATGCAGCTCTTCTCCGGCGGCATGCAGAGGTGCTCAGACCTCAGCAAGGCCTTGCGCAGTACTTGCCAAGGCACAAGTCCCGCAGGAGAGGTCCGTATATGGCGCAGCGCGGAACTCAACTTTGATTGGATCGGCAATGCAATGCTGGCCGTCTTCACAGTCGCGACGGGCGACGGCTGGAATGAAATCCTTTTCAACGGAGTCGACAGTTCCGGCAGAGAAGGCCCGAAGCAGAATTCAAACCTGTATGTCTTCATCTTTTTTGCTGCCCTCCAGATGGCGGGCTTTGTTTTCGTTACCAGGCTGATCCTAGCGGTGTGGGTAGACACATACGAGTCCGTAGCAGCCATCACTCCAAACGTCGTGTCTGTTGCGCCCACGCGACGCGGGCTGCCCATGTGGGAGTTTGAATCTGGACCTGTGTACCGTCGACGAAAAGCTTTGTTCGTGATCGTAATGTCTCGCGGGTTCGATGCCCTCATGACCTGGGTAGTGTTAATCAACATTGCTCTCATGGCGTTTTCGTCATACAAGGAGGCAGTGTGGCAAGGCGACTTGACTGTGATCTCGGAGGCCTTCTTCAGCGCGGTGTTTGTCGTCGAAGCGCTGCTGAAAATGACCGCAGCCTACCCAAGCTCCTACTTCAAGAGCCCGTGGAACCAGTTTGACTGCAGTCTTTTGATGCTCAACTTCATTATAACCGCTTTGACGCCGTTGCTTATTGTCCTGGGGGGAGATTCAGGCACAGAGTTCTTGCCAACAATTCGCGTGCTCAAATTTTTTCGCATCCTCAAGATCCTCCGCGTCGTACGAGCAATCAAACTTCTCAGATCACTCAAGGCGGTCGTCGCGATTATGTCGAGAACGGTGTCTGCAGTAGGCATCCTTCTCGGCATCATGATCTTCCTCCTTTTCAATGGCGCTGTCATTGGTAGTAAGTTCTTTGGGCACATGTGCAACGAAGATTATTTGGACGACGAGCCATCCCCGCATAAGGCTCTCAGGTGCATGCTCTTGAAAGAGGAGAACCTTGTGTCACGACACGGCGGCTTTGCGTCGATTACAGATGGCATGGTAGTACCCAATTCTGGAAAAGTAGACACCTAGGCATGTTTTTCGATCTTTCTATCCCGCGACTCACGTTACAACCTTTCTGTGCAGACCACGCTCGCTGTCATCTCGACCCTAGACGCCTGGGTACGCAAGCACGCACACACACGCGCGTGCACACACAAACACACAGCACGCCCATTCGTCATGTGCCCTCGCCTCCCATGGTTCCAAATTTCAGAGAAAAATCTAAAGCCCACTCATACTCTCTTTTGCGCGCGTGCTCTCGTACAGGTACGCAAGATGCAGCTCTTCCGAGTGGATGCCGGCAAGCGAGAGGTTGATCACATGGCACATGCTGTACAAGGCGTCCGACAGTTCCACAATCAGTCACTCAGGTATGCGTTTGAAGTCCTCTGCAACTCTGTGACAGGCCTGATGATGATGACTTTTATTTGTTCTTGCAACGATTGCGTGCATGTTCCTGCGACTGACAGGCTGATTGGCGACAAAGAAAAAACACGCGTGCAGTATCAGTGTGCCTCGCCTCACACGAACTCAGGTATTTTTTGACACTCCCACCTGTCATACCTCAGCCCAGCAGTGCGACGCCAAGGTCTGCTGAGGGCTCGCGAGGCACTGTCGGGATGTGCTTACAGCTGGGAGCTGCAAGAGTTGCAAGCACAAGGACTCCTAGAGTGCCGTGCTGGCGCGGAAGAGATCCCCTGCGAGACGACCTGTGCGCCGGGTGTGGCGGCCAGTCTTTTCTTCCCGGGCTTCGTTGTGCTGACGAACTACATTGTCATGCAGCTCATCGTGGCGGTGATGCTCGAGTATCTCAAAGACCCCGCGCGCAAGGCAGCCGAAAGTGTGCTCTGCGTCCGGAGCAGGAGCAATCGCCTGCTTCCCCTTTCGATACTTAAACTGAGCGTGCGCCGCTGGAAATACAAGGCTCGCCTGCGGCCCACGCTCCTACAGCTTTTGAAGCACCGGCGTCTCGTTACCCACCAGCGCTACCTCGCAGCACAGCAGCAGCGCGAGCAAATAATCGGGCGTCTGCGCTCCCGTCAATACCAACCTCGCTCGCCGCCGCCGCCACCGCTACCACTTTCAGCTCCAACTTCTACCTCTCGACAGCGCCGTCTGCGCCCCCAAGCACATGCGTGCGCGCGGGGGGGGGGGGGCATGCATGCTGCATCTCTCGACTCTGACCTAGACTCTTCCAAAATGCCTGCCGAGCTGATAGTGGCTGGGGCAGGAGGGGTAGGTGTGCCTCCTCCACACCATTCCAAGCATTATACTATAAAGTATAAGAGCATGGAGCGCAGTTGCTCCTAGTGGCATGTACTTTATAGTATAATGCATGGAATGGTGTGGAGGAGGCATACACACACCCAACACACATGCTTGCCCGGGACGATTCTCGCAGGCTTCCAAGTACCCCTCCTTAGTGACCTCATCCACGAACATATACGTTTTCTCCCCTCGCTCATTCTCCCCCCCTCCAAACAAACGTCAAGCAGGGATGCAATCAACGGAGCGAGAAGCTCAGGCAGGAAGAGGAGAGGTCGACAGCGGTGCTCGAGACATTCACGACATTCAAGTGCAAGGCGCACGACCACAGGATAGAGAGGCATTGGTGTTTGTTGGTGCTACATTTAGTACAGCCGCACCAGCAGCGCGGACACGAAGACCTGAGTCAAAAAAGACCCATCAAGTGTCAAAAGAGACCTATCCAGTGGCGCCAGCAGCCTCTGACAGCCAGTGGAACAGCGTCTTGGCTGAGGCGCAGGGGGGGGCCCAGGAGGGGGGGGGGGCTTCTGGTAAATAATTATAGCAATATTGATAAAATATGTAACACGGCTATGATATCAAACAATTGCTACACGACAATGACATCAAACAGTTATGAGCACGAGTAGTAGTAGCATCTTTACTATTGTCAAAAAGTCTTGTCATCGCGAGGCTGAGCTCTTTCGTGCAAGTATCATAGTGAGTACTGAAGGACCTAGAATTGGGCGTATTGGGCGTATTGGGCGTATTGGGCGTATTGGGCGTATTGGGCGTATTGGGCGTACGCCTGTTGGAGAGTTCTATTTAATCATATTAAAGCCAGAAAGCATGAGTCCGCATGTATGTTTCGTCTGAGAATTTATTCTCACTTTCAATTTGGTGGGAAGAAAGTTCCATAGCACAGTGGTATGGTGGCAGTATGTGTCTACAGTGGTATATTGGCAGTTCATGTCAGTATCCTTGCGTCCTCTCACATGACGCCTCACCCACACCACTAACAACCACGCCCGTTATGTCTCTCCCATCTCCAGCACGGCAGATCGGAGACGCAAAGCAGGACAGCGTGACGCGCGTAGTGGGCACAACTTCTCAAAAGTTCTTTGTGTAGTGGCGTTACATGGTACATATACTAGATCACTGACTTTCAAGGATTTGTGTCTAGGGGTGGATGCAACAGCAGACTTGTGCTTGCCTTTCTTTTACCTCGCTGATCAAGACGTGTCGTGGAGGAGGAACAGAGGAGGATCTGCGTCACGCGAGGGGCGCAAAAGAGGCGCAAGAGATGAGCGGCGTATGAGGCAGCAAGGAGGACGGGCGGCGGGAGGGTGGCGGGCTGAGGTGGTGGACGACCGTGATGTATTCGGTTGCATGTTTGGGTGCGGATTTTCTTCAGTATCCTTTAAGGTCTGATTTCGAACGTGTCTCCTTGCTGTCACTTTCGTGTGTGTGTTGTGAATATTTCTTTCCTCATTTCCAGATCACGCTCTCACGTGAAACTCACTCGTACGAGTGTACGCCTGCGGAAAAATTCCTTCACCGTGCACCTAGACCCTCTCATTCAGCTCCACAACTTTCTTGGTCCATGGTGAGCACATGGGACTAGCTATCTTTGCATAGGGTTCAAAGAGAGGGAGACCCTTGGCCCCTGACGCACGTTTTCAAATGATCAGGCTGCATCGATGCACGAGAAGGTGTGCGCGCGTCTGTCAGCCTTGACGCACGAGACAGCGAACGGTATTTGTGTATGCACCTCCTACACGCGAATGCGCAACTCATCTTTTTTCGTGGGTTGCTGCACAAGGTCGAGCTGAGCTTAAGAGAAGGCTGCCACTGGACACAATTTAATGATGTATGCATGATGCAGAATGTGCATATGCGCGTGCTCTCTCCTACATACACACTAAACCTTGTTTTAAGAACCTCGTTGAAGGGCACAGGCTGACGCCCAGCGCTGCACAATCAGAGCTTGGTGGTCGACACGAGGGCACGACGCGACAGGCGAGAGAGAAAGGCCGAGACAACGCACAGCGAGGAGATGGCAAAGCAGCAGGGTCGGAAGGAGGTAATGAAGGTGTTGGAGAAGGGGGAGGTGGTGGAGTGGGAGGAGGGGAAGGACCCGGCACATCTAGCGCGGATACGTTAGTGTTGGAGCAGGACGTGCATCTGCCCTTCTTCTGACATGGGCAAGGGTGCAAGCACTCACGATCGCGCAACGTGCGCGTGGGAGCGTGAGTGTTGTTGGGTATGGTGCGGGATCTGCTCATCTTTGTTCTCCTGCTCCTTCCCGTGGCAGCAATGGGCTCGCCTTCAAGTGAACCCTTAATAAAAATTCACGGCTTTATATCCGGTTCCCACCCATGTACTGTGTTCCGTCCGAAAGGCCAAGGACCGGGCGCTATTTGATATCCACACCTAGCTGTGCTGCAAGATCGTCAGCCTCGGCGTTCATGAGCGCCAGCAGCGCATTCTTGTCGGCATCGGGCACGCGCGGGTTGACCATCTGCTGCATCAGCCGTTGCAGAGTCTCGCTCTCTGGGAACCTCTTCTGCAAAACTGTAGCCTGCTTAACCAGCGCCGACTTGGGCGCAAGCTCCGCAGGTGCCCGCGCCTTTCGGCCGCGACCGACAGCGAGCTCCTTCGGCAGACCACTGCTATCTGCCCCTGCGTCAGCTGCAGCACCCTGCGCGTCTTCTGTTTTTCCGTCGCCGCGCTTTGCGCCCTTTTTGCCCATTGCGGCCCCAGCGCCGCCAATGCCCGCTTGCGCAAGTGCAGCAATTAACGAAGCCATGTCGTTTTGCTCTTGCTTTCTACGATGCAGCATGTAGTCCTTGACCATTGTCTCCCGCAGCACTTTTGCCTCGCGGAACTTGCGAAGGCGTGGGTTGCCAAGGCGCATTGCGGCCAGAATCTTGTTGCGCGCTGGCACCCAGTTCGACTTGATCTTGACGTCCAGCACGTCTGTCTTGGGCTTGGCGCGAGGGTCATCGGGCGGCATGATCTCCAGATCGTCGACAAACAGCGGGAAGCCTTCGAACCTAAACTTGAACCACGGGAAAAGTTGGTATAGCTCGTGCTCGAGCACCTGTCCCCAGCGCTCCATGGGCATATCATTCGGGCCCAGTCCAAAGGGCTCTTGCAGTAGATTTCCCATCTGATTGATGCCAAGGAAGGCCAATGCAGTGAAGAAGGAAAAGAGAGAGCACGACGTGTAGTACGTGTCGTGCGTTGCGATTGCCGCTGGCACGGTAAGGCAGTAGGCCAAGGCCATCCAATTGCAAAACTGGTAGTACACAAACGGCAGCGTGGGCATGTCCCGAACTGCCTCCATCGTGCCAAAGATCTGCGTTAGAATTTTGACCTCCTGCGCAATCATTACGGATTCGCCGTCGGACAGGATGCCCTTGTCGCGTAATCGCGCGATGTGATGCCCGATCTGCATAAGGTTGTACAGCGGCCGTACGTCCGCTGCCGTCCACGCAGTTTGTTCGTCCGGGTACAGATAGAGCGTGATGCGTGAGTCTTTCGGCAGCACTGGCTGCCGCCGCAGATGCATGACGAAGCTGTACCACATCACGACAATGTTCTTGCTCTGTTTACACTCCAGGCACGTCAGCGTGCCGTAAGCGCCAACCAAACACGACGTGCTGTGCATGCACGGACGCTGCTGGGTGGCTGTGTATGAAAGAAACAGCGTCCTTGCATACACGACCCGTCACGATTGTTCGCCCTCTTTCAGGCGCGCGCCGCTGCCATCTCGCTGCAGCCTCATGGGGAAATGCAAGCTTGCTGCTGTGGCTGACGGCTGGCCTGTCAGCATAGCAACGGCAGCAGAGCTCACCAGGTCAGCATGAGTCTTGACAATGCTGCGCGCCTGCTCCTCGGATGTCACTACCCCGTATGAATTGACGTGTACCGCCAACGTTCGTATGCAGTCGATGGCGTCCTTGATGGTCTGGGGGCACGCGCGAACAACGAGGTCAGGGGCGGGAGCCCGCCATCCGCAGCCTGGAGTGGCGGCCTGGAGTAGCGGCATGGAGTGGCGGCGAGGTGGCACGAGTTAAGCCAGCGTGCGCGCTGCCGCGGCCAGTGCACCTGCTTTGCGGCGGCGTAGTGCCGATAGCACAAAGTGGCCTTGAGCAGCAGCAGGAAGCCCACGGTGGAGCTGAGGATGGTGTGGGTGGTGTTGGTGACGAAGAGGTTGTAGTTTTCTTTGAAGTACACTGCGACGACTCCGTGGAATGCGGCGAGCACCGACAGGGGTGCCACCTGCGAGAAGCGGTCCATCACTCCGCAGCACGACCGCTGCGCAGCCAGAGAGGCGGGGGCGCGCGTGCGGCAGGGTGACCTGGGGGATGACCGAGCCGTACATCCACCATAGCGACGAGAACGGATCGTTGTGGTTGTAGATGATCATCGCGCGCTACCTACTACTCCACCCCCCCGCGACAGTCGGCGGTAGGGCCGCGTGATTGCTTGAAAAACGGCTTTCATTGGAATTCGATTAAAATGGGACTGGCGGAGGTCAATGCCGAGATCTGGGAGCGATACCTCGCGCCACTCCTCGCGCCCCGCGACCTGCTCGCTCTGGCCGTCGCGCATCGAAGCTTCGGCGAGGGTGCGCTCAGCGAGGACATCGTCTGGCGGGCGTGCCTTCGCGCGAGTTTTCACGTTGGCGACAGTGAGGAGCCGCGACCGCGGCAGGCTGAATCGGAGGAAGGTCGGAGGAAATGGACCTACCGGGCGATGAGCACCGTGATCGCGGGCGGTGCGCGCGGAGAGCCTTGCAGGCAGCTAGCGACGCACGCGGTGGAGGTCTCGAGTCAGGATCGGTCGGGGGAGCGCAAGGAGCACGTCCTGTACGAGTCCGTGTGCGCCACTTGCGTTGAGAATGATCGGAGCGCGTGTCGGTGCGCGCCCGCGCACGGCAACGCGCGCGTTCCATGCTACTGGAGCTCCAGGTGGGATGTGTGGCCTTGCGCGAGACGGCGCTGTGCAAATGGTGTTGGAATCAAGGTGTAAAAAGCTGGGAGCAGCACGCCGTGGCTCTGCGAGTGCGATGCCCGCTGACTGTGCGAGTGCGATGATTAACTAACGGGTGTTTCCATCCAAAACGCTCCTGTATATCCAGCCGCAGCAACGATGAAAACAGCAGCGAGTGGATGACGCTGCGCTTGCGCACAAACATGGCAATCATTTCCTCCCTGCGCATTACCTCGTATGCAGCCTGGTGGCAAAGAGAATGGGCATCCCCGCCCCTTGCGTCAGATCCTGTGTATGCCCCGAAAGGCGTGTGGCTCGAGTTTCTCACGTTGGGGGAAGCGGAGTGGGAGGATGCTCAGCGGGGGCAGCGGCGACTGTGTGTATCGGCGGCGCCGTGTGTCACCGACGTGTGCGCAGTGGGGCACCAGGAGCGTTGTCTAGACTGGCGGCTGGCCCGTCCAGAGCTGGTCGTGGGTGGGCAGGTTCGAGTGCACTTTCGGGGGAAGCAGCAAGTGGTCCCGAAGTTGGGGGGGCTGTACACTTGCATTTCGTATGTGGGGGTAAGGGGGTGGGACATAGATGACGTTGATTTGGGAGAGGTAGGCCATCTGCCTGTTCTGACACCCTCCCAGCCGCCAGGCTGGTTTTTCATGTTGATGTCCGACGGTTCGGAGTACTCGGAGTCCGAGGAGGATGAGCAGGAGGACGAAAGCTGATCAGACTACATAGCGACTAATTAAGGGGGTGCTCCAATTGCGATTAAAGTATATGAGGCCCCACAGAGGAGCGTGGACGGACATTTCACCGCTATTTCCAGCGGTTTTCCTACCCCTCTGGAAAGACTTTCCTATAATAAGCGCGGGAGAGTCAGGACATATGAAGAGGGTTTTTGGGAGCCTGAGAAGGTTGTCAGACCAATGGCAGGCGGCGCTGTTAAAAATTGGCAACTCAGCAAACTTTATTAGAATTGCAGCTGCGACCAGCGACCCCTTGGTGCATTGGGCGGATGTGGCGAGCCGGCCAGCGCTGCGAGCCGCGCAAACATAGACATTTTGTTGGTGTAAATTTTTTTCGTAGGAGTAGTATTTAGTTGAACTAAACGATGTCAGTGCAGCACGTCGATGAAGACGAGCTTGAGGCGGTAGGACTGAGCCGCGGCATTGCTACAAAGCTCACGGAAAAAAATTTTAAATTCCAGAAAAATTCTGGTCACGGCCATCACGCCGCGAGGAGCCACATGGCGAAGAGCGAGGCCTGGAAGGCCTTGCGCGCGGCGCTCTGCGTTGCATGCCTGGCCCTGTGCCTGGTGGCAGTGGCCGATTACAGGGGCGTCGAAGGGCCCGTAGCTCTCGCGTCGGGATGGGTACTGCCAGCGCCCCGTATGCAATCGTCTTTTCCTGTGCTCGCTCGCTGACTGCCGGCCCTGTGCGTTTCGCGCCCCAGGGCGTGGATGGAGTAGCGGAGATGGCCGCGCACGTGCACCCAGACGGCTGGAACCTGGACTCGGATCAAGTGGAGCAGGACACTGGGTACCTGCACATGTTTGCTTCCCCAACGACGGAACTCAAGAAAAGGGTTCAGCAGGCCGACAACACCGACTGCCTCGAGCACGACTGCTCTGGATCTGGCACTGATGCCCACATGCAAAAGGAAGAGAGGGAAGAAGCGAGACAGGAAAAGGAAGAGGAGACCGAAATTACTCACCGGGCCAGGGAGATGGCTAATTTTGCGAAAATATCCAGCTTGCCTCCTTCCATCAGTGCTTTCCTTGCCCATAAGCGCCACGCGCAAACCGCCGCCCATCCCCACCACCCACTCAATCACGATGCCCCACAAGCAAGGTTGACAAAGGTCGAGAAACTCGTTGCAAAACGCCAGTCTTCTCTCCTAGCAGCCAAGGACTCTCTCTCACGGATCGTGCACCCTGATTCCAGACATGCTCGTTTCCGGGCCAGTATTGACCACATTCGCAGCCTTGAAAAGATAGCTCCCCTGCCAGGTCTGGGCAACGAGGGGCCACTGGCAACGAGGTCGCTCCATGCCCGGCGTGCAAGGGGAAGGGGCAAGCAAACCTCGCTGCAATCTCAAGAGAAGGGCGTGCGTCTGCTAGCTAAGAAGTGGGCTGCAAGGAGAAAGGCGGCACAAGAAAAGATGCTGCACGAGGCACAGATAGCTCAACACAAGCTCGAGGCCGCGCGGCAGAAGCTTATTTGAACGACCATCTCCGCGTCCAAGACCATCTACACATCCAAGACTATCTGCACAGAGGAGGAGGGGGGAGGCAGAAGAGGAGGAGGGGGGTGGCAAAGGAGGAGGAGGGGGAAGCAGAGGAGGAGGAGGAAGAGGAAGAGTAGAGCGGGATTTCCTCCTCGTCTTCCAGGGCGAGTAATGGGGAGTTGGGTTGGGGTGTTCCCAACAGAGTGAGGAATTGTATGTTAATGTTTCATGCATGCCTGTCACTCGGGGGGCGGTTTTGGGAGGGGGAGGTTTTATTCAAAGCCAACGCAGTGAACAGGAGTGGGGAGGGGTTGGGAAGGGCCCCAGTGTACGAGGATGGGGGCCATTCGAAATCGCTTGAAATTGATATTCGGGTCCGTGGCGACAGCCACGGACCCGAATAACTGATCGTGGCCGAGACTCGAGAGAACATGGCCATCATCTACAACCAACAAGGCCACTACGACCAAGCCCTTGAAATCTACGAGTCTGTTCTGGAAACCAAGATCCGCATGTGCTTTGTTGGTACACTAAGGGTACCAACGTGGAGTTGTGTTTTTGTCATTCCACGTTGGTGGAATGAAGTGTTTGCGGGTCTTTTGGTCCAAAAGACCAGCAAACACGTGTGACATATTGAAAAGGTAAAACGAAGCGTCATAATCTCTGAACAACTCTTCTATTTTGTTTTATTTTACTTACTAGTCTTTGCGGTCTCTTTTGGTGCAAGTCACACAATGAATGAATCATTAAGTGTTAAATCCCGCCGTAATAAATTTCGCCCCTGCCCCTGCCCACGCTTGCCCCTACCTCCTCCTCCTCCCTCCTTTAGCATGCATGGAGACCCATGGGCATGGATACTCGTGCTGCTTCCACAACCTCCTCCCGTCCTCATCGTTCAACCCCTCCTCCTTGATCAAACGGCATCGAGACCCACGTCGATAGATACTGCCTGAGAGAGAGAGGGAGAGAGAGAGCGCG
>Ga0315899_10008658_pt1 | contig 10904 bp, 9 predicted proteins | sample LakEriMetagenome_2_FD_203518 | JGI IMG/M metagenome (GOLD analysis project Ga0315899, IMG submission 203518) | Freshwater fungal communities from buoy surface, Lake Erie, Ohio, United States - Buoy 4 MA112 | ecosystem: Environmental > Aquatic > Freshwater > Lake | place: USA: Lake Erie, Ohio...
ACATAATACCGCCGGCGTAACCCGCGCCCTCACCCGCAGGATAAAGACCGCGCGTATTTATGCTCTGAAAATCTAATCCACGACGTACGCGTACAGGTGATGAGGTCCGTGTTTCTACGCCGGTTAACACTGCATCGTTCATTGCAAAACCGCGTATTTTTTTATCAAATGCTGGCAGTGCTTCACGAATAGCTTCAATCGCATAGTTCGGTAACGCCGTGCTGAGATCGCCTAAGCTAACGCCGGGTTGATACGACGGTAGTACCGCGCCAAAAAGCTGAGAAGATTTATCTGCAATGAAATCACCTACTAGCTGACCCGGCGCGTTGTAGTTCGATCCACCCAACACGTAGGCACGTGATTCCAGTTCACGCTGAAAATCAATGCCCGCCAACGGACCATCTGGATAATCTTCAGGAGTTATCCCTACAACGATGCCCGCATTGGCGTTGCGTTCGTTACGCGAATACTGGCTCATGCCGTTGGTAACCACACGTCCTGGTTCGGAAGCGGCCGCAATCACCGTACCTCCTGGACACATACAAAAACTATAAACCGAGCGGCCGTTGCTGGCGTGATGAACCAATTTGTAATCTGCTGCACCCAAAATCGGATCTCCCGCATAGCCGCCGTAGCGAGCTCTGTCGATCAAGGATTGCGGGTGCTCTATACGAAAACCTATAGAAAAAGGTTTAGCCTCCACATACACGCCACAGCGATGCAGCATTTGAAATGTATCGCGCGCACTGTGACCCACCGCTAAGACTACGTGATTGGCCGGTATATGCTCGCCGTTGGATAACACGACGCCGCGCATCTCTCCATCGATAATTTCAAGATCATCGACTTTTTGTTCAAAACGAAATTCACCACCGAGTTCAATAATATTGGCCCGCATCTGCTCTATCATCTTGACCAGTCTGAACGTGCCTATATGGGGCTTACTAACGTACATAATTTCTGGTGGGGCATCGGCTTTAACAAACTCCTCCAGAACTTTGCGCCCGTAGTGTTTGGGATCACTGACTTGTGTCCACAATTTTCCATCTGAAAAAGTACCTGCTCCACCTTCACCGAATTGCACATTCGATTCAGGATGAAGTTCACCTTTACGCCAAAGTCCAAACGTATCTTTGGTGCGTTCTCTGACTTGTTTGCCGCGTTCGATAATCAAGGGCCGAAAACCCGACTGCGCGAGTATCAGTGCTGCAAATAATCCGCAGGGGCCAAATCCAATTACCACGGGGCGTAATGCGGGCGCTCGGTTGAGCCGTGCAACAAACTGGTATTGCATGCTCGGCGTAGGACCGATTTTGGCATCCGTCCTGTTTTGGGCTAAAACGCTAACTTCATCATCGACCTCCACATCCACGGTGTAGACCAAGTGAATAGCGCTTTTCTTTCGGGCGTCGCATGCACGCCGAAATATACGAACTGAGAGCAGCTGATGGTCGGCTAATTCCAGGCGCGCAAGAATCGCCCCACGCAGCTCTGCTTCGGCATGATTTAAGGGTAGATGCAAGTCGGTGAGTCTAAGCATGAAAGCAGTAGGCGGCGACTCACTCGCTATGCTGATGGGCCACACGCCGTTTATTTAGAGCTGAGCAATCTCACATTCTACTTGCGCCAGGCCTGCAGCTGGGCAGTATCCTTAAAGCTCCCTTTGCTAAGTGACAGCTAACCAGCATCACTGACCGTAGCTTGGGGCCATTTTTTCACCCATTCCACTACCGCTGCTGGTGCCCGTGCTGCTGCCACTCTTGCCGTGGCTGCTGGACTCCATAGTCCGACTAGTCTCCTTGACCAATTGCTGATGCGATTCTATGACGCTAAGATTTTTGGCAGCAAAGTTTTTTATATCCATATCCTGCGCCTTGCTTCCGGCCTGTAGCAGCAATTTATGTAGATCTTTATGAACACGCTCAGAAACTTGTTGAACATACTGCTTATCAAATTTTTCTCCCGTCATAGAAGACAGACGATTTTCCATCAACTTTTGTTGACGATCCGGCTCCGTAGGCAATGTTATTCCTTTAGCTTGGGCTAATTGCTTGAGTTCATCCAAGGCCTTGGTGTGATCCTCCATCATTTTTTTTGCTAATGCTTTGACTTGCTCGCTTTTGGATTTGTCTTCGGCAAGCTTAGCGGAATTTATTTCAACGATATTTGCCTGGGCTAATTGCGTCAGCAGTTTTTCATCGGATTTAATCAATTGTGAAGTCATACTTGTTGTGGCCGTACCAGAGGCCCCCGATGCGCCCACACCAGGCGAACTTGTGGTGGCTGCTCCACCTGCGCTTTGAGGGTAGGCAGGTGACACGTTAAGTACGAAGCCCGCTGCTAGCAGTGCAATCATTATCACGGAAGCATGGGACTGTGTGAATTTGGAAGACATAGGCTTTCTCCTAAGTTAAGCAATACAAAAAATGCTCTGAGCATGCAAAGCATGGAGGCGTGTGCAATTGACATGCCAGGGTCTGTAAGCCCCGTCGCTAGTAGAGAACTAGGTATCTCTTTAGGAGAACTATGAAAAATTTACTGGTCTTGTGTAAAAACGAGGAAAAGCATAGCTTGGTGGTACATAGGCGCACTTGGCACCAAAAAATCGAAAAGCTTCTTGTGCACAAAGCATCCCGACCGATATGATGCCCGCCTAGGCTTGAACTAAGAGCAGCACCCGGTAACTCTATCCAGCCGCAACACACCAATAGCGGCCACTTTCCATCTTTAAACTACGCCATGAAATCACCTCGTAAAACAACAAGTAATTCTGCATTAGAATTATTTTTTCGCGTTAAAGATTCCAAGGTTCATGGCAAAGGTGTTTTTGCTACTCGAAAAATTCCAGCTGGAACACAGATCATTGAATACCAGGGCAAACGCATCACCGAAAAACAAGCCGACAAGCGTTTTGGTTTAGATCCCGACAATCCATTTCATACTTTTTTCTTTAGTCTAGAAAATGGAAAAATGATAGATGGTGGAGATGAGGGAAATGATGCACGCTGGATTAACCATGCATGCGACCCCAATTGCGAAGCGAAGGAAGAAAAAGGACGCGTTTTTATACATGCGCTAAAAGACATACCGCGCGGCGTAGAGCTTTGTTACGACTATGGCTTGATCATTGATCAAGGCATGACAAAAAAACTTAAGGCATCTTACGAGTGCCGTTGCGGCTCAGATAATTGTCGCGGCACTATGCTTGCAATTAAAAAGCGATCTAAATAATCGCTGATTAATTAAAACGATACGCTGCTACCTTAAATGGCCGAAACGGCTGGCTAGATTTACCCTAGCCTTCGTCTCGCGCAAGATGTAGAAATTCAGTACGCATGGCTAGATTAGGTTGCAATTCGCCCAGCATGGCGGAGGTGACCGTTTCTTCTCCAGCTGTTTTGATACCGCGACTCTCCATGCACAGATGGCGACACCGAATAACAACGCCAACAGCCTTGGGCTGCAGACTTTCCATTAATGCGTTGGCGACTTGTATCGTGAGTCTTTCTTGAACCTGCAAGCGCTTAGCAAAACATTCCATCAAGCGCGTGAGCTTAGATAAACCAACGATTTTCCCGTTAGGCATATAACCCACCGTGGCTTTTCCAAAAAAAGGCGCAAGGTGGTGTTCGCAATGGCTATAAACAGGAATATTACGTACAACTATCAATTCGTTATATTCCTCAGCACCGTCTTCGAACGCTTTTAAAATCTCTGTGGGATTTTGCCCATAACCCGAGGTCCAGTGCTTCCATGCTTTTGTTACCCGGGCTGGCGTTTCGATCAGGCCAGGCCGGTCGGGGTCTTCTCCTATGCTTTTGAGAAAACGTTTCCAGTCATGCTCGTCGAAATTGTCGGACATTTAAAATCTTTCAGTATAAATAAGGCGGGTAGTTGGGAATCGGTGGTCTTACTCACTTACATTGTCCATACTCAACGCAGCCGTGATCCTACCTGAATTTATGTATTCGATTTGATCACTGCTAAATGCTCTTATTCTGCGCGCATGCTGTATCCTTTTTCTGTGATCGTTACTCACCGGCGTGAAAATCCGTGAGCTTGCGAAAGCAGAAAGAGACCATCCCACCATTTGGCCCTATGAACTAACAAATCGAAAACCATGACACTCATGACCATACTCTCGACGCGGATACTGCCTTTGTCAGCTTTGCTTGCTGTTGCCTGTTTTTGCGCTCCTTCTATTGCAGCGCCGTTTGCTTACGTACCCAATGAAAAATCTGGCACGATTACTGTGATCGACACCGAAACCGATACCGTGGTTGCTGAAGTAAAGGCTGGCGACAAACCGCGAGGTTTGGCCGCTTCCAAAGATGGTAAAACCTTGTACATCAGTGATCAGCCAAACAACGTGCTCGTCAAGGTTGATATAGAGCAGCGCATTGCCGCGGGCACGGTAGAGCTGGGCGAATCGCCGGAAGGCGTGTCAATATCACCTGATGGCAAATGGGTTGCCGCAGCTTCGGAAATTAGCAATTCGGTTAATTTTGTATCTACAGCCACTGGCCGCAAAGAATATGCTGTTAAAACCCGTGGTAAAAATCCAGAACACGCCGTTTTTAGCCCAGATGGCAAGCTAATGCTGGTATCTGCTGAAGAAGCTGACAGCGTGGACGTTATTGATGTCATCAAACGCAAGCAAGTCGCCTCCATCAAAGTAGGCAATAGACCCCGTGGCATAGCCTTTCGACCCGATGGGAAAGTCGCTTACGTCGCATCCGAGCTGGTTAACACGGTGTACGTCATCGATGTACCTAGCCGAAAAGTTATTAAACAAATACAAACTGGCAACTTCTGTAATGGTGTTGCCGTTTCACCTGATGGCAGTCGAGTGTTTGTAACCAATGGCAAAGATGGCACTGTTTCAGCTATCGACACCTCGAGTTACGAAATTCTCGCGACTATTCCTGTTGGAAAACGTCCCTGGAATATGGCTATCACTCCTGACGGGAAAAAGCTTTACGTGGCCAATGGTCGATCCAACTCAGTATCGGTTATTGATGTCATTGAACTGAAGGCAATCAGCGAAATCAAAGTAGGTGACACTCCGTGGGGTGTGGTAATTCGCTAGAGGCTGAGCTGACTGTCTTTTGATTAGCCGGCTCTTAATTTTGTATTTTGTGATGGTCTGATTTTTTTATTTTTTGCGTATTAATCTTATCGGACTTGTCTAATAAATTTTTTACCGTTAAAAACGGCTGATATAGGTTAGTTTGTGCAGGTTTTTTGCCATTATGTATAAGTTCTCGAGTGTCAAACATAGTTGCGCTGGAAAAAACAAATTGGATGAAAAAAATTCACTTGTACGCCTACAGACGTGAAGCCTATATTCAGGGCCCCACTTGCAATATGGCATGAATTTCTTTGATTAGATTGTAATTTAGTTAATGAAATTTATTGCTTGGGTTCACCTAGTTTTATTGTCTTGTCCATAAAAACCAATCGGAGATTACATTGGCTAAATCCACTGCATTCGTAAAGAGCATTTTGGCATCCGCACTGGTCGCAGCTTTTGCTGCACCTAGCTTTGCCGACGAGAATCTGGAAAAGATCTCGGCAATGAAGAACACCACTACAGCCATCGACATTCCTACCGTTCCTCAGACCGGTGCGAACGTTGAACAGCTCAAGTCCAACCTCAAGAAAATCAAACTTCCTGATGGCTTCAAGATTGAGTTGTACGCTGTTGTTCCTGACGCACGTTACATGGCAGTTGCTCCATCAACCAACATGTTGTTTGTTGGTACACGTAAGACAACCGTTTGGGCAGTTACTGACCGTAACGGCGACATGACTGCTGACGAAGTAAAGCCATTCGCTCCTTCGATCAAATTCAAAAATCCTAACGGCGTTTGCTGGACTAAGGATGGTTTCTTGATCGTGGTTGAGTCGAACCGCGTTCTGAACTTCCCAGCAGCTGAGTACTTCTACGAAGGTCCGGACGTTGCAGTGATTACTGCAGTTAAAGAAGGCGGCCTGATTCCAGTTGAAGAGCAGTCATACAACCACACCGGCCGTGTTTGCCGTGTAGCTGATGATGGCAAGCTCTACGTTACTTTGGGTCAGCCATACAACGTTCAGCCAAAAGACAAGATCGACCTGTACAACAAAGTGGGTATCGGCGGTGTTGTTCGCTTGAACCCATTTGACGGTTCTGGCCGTGAAGTCTACGCCATGGGTATGCGTAACCCAGCTGGTATCGACATCAATCCTAAAGACAAGACTATCTGGACAACAGACAACCAGGTTGACGGTCTGGGCGATGACATTCCACCAGGCGAACTGAACCGCATCACCAAAGCTGGTGAGCATTTCGGCTTCCCATACTGGAATGGCCATTACAAAGTTGCAGGTTCACCTGCTGCTACAGAACTGAAAGACATGAAAGAGCCAGTTTCAACGTTCCCACAAGTTGAATTCCCAGCTCACCAAGCTCAGCTCGGTATGTCTTTCTACACTGGCAAAGCCTTCCCTAAGAAATATCAGGGCGGAATCTTTGTTGCTTCGCATGGCTCATGGAACCGTACAGTTCCTAGCGGCTACTTGGTCAACTTCGTTCCATTGAACGCAGATGGCACAGCTGGCAAAGCAGAAGTGTTTGCACAAGGCTTTATTGACGCAGCAACTAAGCGCGCTATTGGCCGCCCAGTTGACGTGGCTAACTTGCCTGACGGTTCGATCTTGGTTTCCGATGACTACGCTGGCGCGATCTACCGCATCAGCTACACCGGTAACTAATCGATCCTCGTGATCGTACCGGGCATAGCCCGGTCGTTAACGCAAAACGCCTGCTTCGTTTATTCGCGGCAGGCGTTTTCAATTGAGGGTGACATCGACCCTTACAAAAATAACTTTTCGATTTTAACCATGAGATTCACAACTTTATTATCTACTGCCCTACTGTCTGTTGGACTTACTACCACTGCTTTTGCGGCAGAAAAAAATGGTGCTCAAATTGCCCACAGCTGCACGATGTGTCACGGCGATAATGGAATATCCAAAATGCCGGGCACACCCTCCTTGGCTGGACAACCTGAAATTTATTTAGTCAGTCAATTAAAACAGTTTCGCGATGGGCAGCGTCATCATGAGCAAATGAATGTCATCGCCAAAACCCTAACGAATGACGATATAGAAAAAGTCGCCGCTTGGTTTGCTGAATTTGAGATAGAACTGAAAAAACGCTGACAGTAAAACACTTTGGTGAATCTTTTCCGATGGCCAGAAATGTCGACATAATAAAAAACCCGCCTGGTATGTGCGGGTTTTTTTGCGGCTGTTAACTAGGGGGCTGCTACCAATCACAATACAATTAATCAGAACACACTTTTTCTAATATTTTTCCAGACATTTCCAAGCTCGCCTTCACTTCTTTGTTGAACTCTGGATACGTCCATACTAGTTCATCATTGTTATAAGCAAACTGCTGCTTGGAACTAACCAAATCTAATTCGCACGAAACGGTGTACAGCGTTATCGTACTGTTGTATTGCAACCCCATGATGTCGCGGTTATTTTTTAAAACCGATTTAACTTTAAATCGTTTTTTAACGCCTGAATTTGAATTTTTTTCTTTGCTCAAAAAAACTTGAGCCGAGTTGTCGTTTGAAGTCTCTGTCCATTCCTCGGCTGTTGCCGCTACACAGTTGATCAATAAAATCATAAACACGATTTTATTTAACAAACTGCGGTTTACTTTTAAGGACATGAATTAGTCTGCATTAACTTTGCAAAAAAAATTAGCGTATTCAATTGATCGAGATTACGTGCGTTACTGGGCACTCTCTAAATAGACTCAGCCTAACTGCTCTCTAAGTATTTTTTCAAAACGATTTAAAAAATCTACAGAGAAATTCGAATTTGTCTATTTAGCTCTTTACAATTTTCACTGCAGTGATAAAACCAGTTTTGCAATTTTTTGGGCCTCTGCATCGGAAACTTGAGCCTGTGGCGGCATAACGTCTTCACCCCAAACACCGGTTCCACCTGCTTTAATTTTCGCAGCCAACTTTTCAACTGCACCACTATCGCCTGCATATTTTTCCGCGACTTCTTTGAGAGTCGGACCATACTTTCGTTTGTCGATCATGTGACATGCAAGGCAATTATTTTTCTGCAGCAATAATTGAAGTTCACTGGGTTCAGCGCTCACTGTGCCTGCACTAAAAGCTGAGCCAATAACGAGTATCAATGCTAAAAATCGCAACATTAAAAGTCCTCTATTGAATTCGATTTAAGATACGTTGAAGACGGGTTGCTTTATAAAAGCAATAACCGGTGTGTATATTTTAATGTGACTAATCATTCGGGGATAAAAAATGCGCTACCTTGCGGTAGCGCAATTAAACAAACTAATTATCAGTTTGGCGTTACTTTGTAGATCATGCCGCTAGCCTCGTCCGCTACATACAGCGCGCCATTAGTATCTAATGACAGGTGACGGAAGCGACCAGCAAACGTTGGCCACAGAAGTTCTTCACGCTTAGCCGACTTGCCGTCCTTGGAAATATCAAGGATGTCTATGCGGTTACCCGTTGGAGTACCGTGGATACCAATACCGGCGTAACCAACTGCCAGACGACCTTCCCACTCTTTCCACTGCTTACCAACCAACCATACGCTGCCGCACATACCCTGCGACAAGCCGTTGTTGTTCCATGCTGGTTTCATCGCGTTAGGATAGGCTTTGAGGTCTGTCATAGGCATGAAAGCTGCACGCTCTTTTGGTGGTAAAGCGCCCATTTGGTTAGGGGAGTAGCCACAATACCCATCTGGACAAGCTGGGCGACCATTGACATTGTCACGTGGATCCCATCCACCGTTGCCACCATTTTCAAGCTTGGTGACTTCGTCTGAATGCCATGGGCCATTTTCCGATACATACGGCTCATTGGTGCCTGGGCGGAAGGAGATACCCTGTGGATTACGGTGACCGTACGTGTAAACACGCTTATCGAAGCCAGCAGGTGGGTTATTACCGGGAGCTGCTTTGCCGTCGCGGTCTACGCGCAAGATTTTGCCGCGCAGTTCGGTTGGGCTTTGTGGGCCTGCACCATTGTGGTTGTCACCGATTGCAACATACAAAAATCCATCAGCGGGGCTAAAGCGGATGCGGCCACCATTGTGCGCGCCTGGGCCACCAAACGGATGGTTAGATTTTCTTGGCTTGTATCCAAGGTCATTGATAATTTCAACAAGATCTGACACCGAAGAAAGGGATGAATCTACCTTCATTCGCATAACGACATTGTTGTAACCCTCGTAAGTGCGGTTTGATCCGCGCGAGCTCGAGTAGAGGTAAACAAGACCATTTGAAGCGAAGTCGGGATCTACTGCAACACCTTGAACACCCGCTTGACCATCGCAGAACAGATCATCTTTGGTTTGTGAGAAACCGCTAGAACCACCTACTCCGAGCAGCTTTTTCACATCGCCCGAAGGCAGACGTACCGACAAGCCCTTGCACTTTTCAGTGAAGAACATAGTTCCGTCTTTTAAAAATGCCATATCCCAGGGAGATTCTGCTTGCTGGAAATTGTCAGCTTTTACCGTAACAGCTGAAACTGTGCCCGCGTGCATCACAAATGATGCGGCAATCAGCGTCATAGCTCCGATTTTTGAATTTATAGCCATTTTCATTTTGTCTCCATACTTTTGTTTGATTGATGAAGAAAGTATTTCTTCTCAAGGCATAAAAGAGTGCGCGTTCACAAGTAATGCATTAAGTTTTTAAACTATTGTGAATAGCAACACAAAGCGCAATGTGGCATGGATAAAAAGAAATATCAATAAAATATTCAGCTATTGTTCAGGAATTATTTGTACTTATTTAGGAATTACTTCCGTCAAAATTTAATTTTTTAAATTTTAGTTAATATCAATTTCTTTTATTAGTATAAATACAATGTTATTGGTGACTTTTTGAACCGTCATTTTTTTACCAAAAACCAATAGCAGCAAGGCCAATTAGACCGTTTTTAGTCGCTGCTGTTGCTAGTAGTCACATCCGAGTTGGAGATAAAAACCACTCTGACAAAGTAGTTGTATTGGAACTGCAATTTAGTGCGCAATATAGGCTGAAAAGCAGCCTATTTTTGCGACGGTCGATTCGATGATTAATTCATAAATTTTCGTGAACTAGTTTTTCTGCTGTGCCCACTGATTCTCGTCTTTGTTGAAGCACACGCATGAGAGCCCCAAGCCGTTTAGATAAAAGCCTAAGCGTGTTGTGCCTGCCATGACCTCTTTCCTGATCCACGCTGGGCAAAATACGCGCTACATCTAATTGCACTTATGTCGGAATAAGATGAAATTCCGTGCATCGCCAGACATTATCCTGATTGTGTAATTTCATATCGCGAGATCGTTACAGCTCGCGAGCGTGTACGTGTCGCTGGTACTATGATTGTATTCGTGCAAAGGTTGAATGTATAAGACATCACCAACCTTGCATACTGAATCAACCCAATCTATTGTGCTTCCTGCTTTACATTTATATGGTCGGCGCATGCCAGTTTTTTTAATTAAGGAGTTTCGTAATGGCCGTTGAGATGCTTCTCGATCCTCAAGTGTGGGCTGCGTTTCTTACCCTAACCGCACTAGAGCTGGTACTCGGAATTGATAATGTCATTTTTATCTCCATTCTGGTTGAGAAGCTTCCGGCAGAAAAACGGGAACTTGCACGTCGCATCGGTTTGTTTGCGGCCTTGTTCATGCGCATCGGCTTGTTATTAATGCTGTCTTGGTTAGTCGGCTTGACCGAACCCATCATCTCGGTGGCGAATACTGATTTTTCTGGACGCGATTTGGTGCTCTTTCTCGGTGGGCTTTTTCTACTTTGGAAAAGCGTGGGTGAGATTCATGAAACCATGGAAGGTGCGCACGAT
>Ga0315899_10008659_pt1 | contig 10903 bp, 6 predicted proteins | sample LakEriMetagenome_2_FD_203518 | JGI IMG/M metagenome (GOLD analysis project Ga0315899, IMG submission 203518) | Freshwater fungal communities from buoy surface, Lake Erie, Ohio, United States - Buoy 4 MA112 | ecosystem: Environmental > Aquatic > Freshwater > Lake | place: USA: Lake Erie, Ohio...
CGAACCTTTTGTTTTTGGATGGAACCGGAACGGGTTAAGTCATCCTTCTTATCCACTATGGTTGAAACACAGTGGAGTAAGGTGCATGTGGGGGAAGCAGTTCAATCCTTAGATCCGCTGCGTTACTATCGCATTTCGGGGAGAACCTTGAGTGAAAATGTTCATTCCGTACTTACGCGGGAAAACGCTCGAATCATTCAATCCATGTATGATGGAATCCCTTCAAGGGATGGCGAAAACGCACAATTGACGATCTTGGGGGAGCAGCTTACCGCTTCACTTGTTTTTGATAACCGTCCACCAAGTTATGCTGAGTCAAATGCAAGTGAAACACGCTTGTTTCAGAGTTTTTATGGGTGGGAAATTACATCTGAGCACCCGGTGTTTGATGCGGATTGTTTTACGATGATGGATTTTAATGTGCAGCAAGAAGGAGCTACGCAGTTTATGTACGTTCTGCCTTTCGATGCACATCGCGCCTTGGTAGAAATCACCCGATTTGGCGAGGCCTTACTTCCTTCGGAACGTGCAGAGCAGGCACTGATAAGCTATTTAACCGAGCATTCTATCAGTTATTCGATTGAGGACAAAGAAAAAGGAGTAATTCCGATGTTTAGCCAAGCGATTTCAGTGAACACATCCAGCAACACGTGGATTAATACAGGGGAGCGCGCGGGCATGTTGAAACCGAGCACAGGGTATTCATTTGAACGTTCCTTGACATACGCTAAGCATGTGGTTCAGGGAATTAAAGCGAACAGCAAACCTTACCTTGCAAAAAAAACACGCTTTGCTTATTACGACCGCTTGCTGCTGCAATTGCTTCGAGATCAACCGGCGAAAGGCGCATTAATTTTCAGCCAGTTGTTTAAGCAAAATTCTGCGATCAAGGTATTTAAATTTCTAGATGAGCGCAGCACCTTAGGAGAAGACCTTCGAATCCTAAAGAGTCTTCCGTTTGGACTTTTTGTTGGCGCCGCCGTGAAGGATATGGTTTGGAGGAGTTCAAAGGTTTTACAATGGTTGACCCCAATGCTGGTACTCAGCTGTTTGGTCTTTTTACTTCAAGCGCAAGGACAAATGTCTTTGGTTTATGGGGTCTTGGGTCTTGGAATGGTTGTCCTTGGAATTCCACATGGCGCCTTAGATCACCTACATGCACTAAAAAAACCGTGGGGGTGGAATATGTTAGGCTATGTGTTGATGTACCTTGGGTTTGGGGCTTTGATCCTTGGCGTTTTTTCGCTAAGTCCATGGGGTGGATTACTTCTTTTTCTTGGTTATTCTATGTGGCATTTTGGGGAGGCGGATTTTGCACATTGGCGCTTGGGAAGGTCGGGCATGGCCTTGCTTTGGGGGTGCTACGTTTTGGGAGGTATCCTGGGGAGTCATGTGCATGAGACGGTTACGATTTTACGTGAAATGAATGTGAATGTTCCTTTGGATCTGCTTGCTAATTATACGTTTGGTACGTGGTGGATTCTATCAGGTGGTGCTTTTTTTATCGGATGGAAAAGAAATCGATTCATAACAACAAGTGTGCTATCGCTCCTGATTTTGAGTGCCCTTCCCTTGATTCCAGCCTTTGCTGTGTTCTTTATTTTTCAGCACAGTTTCCATGGATGGAAGAAGTTGAAGGAATTGAACTCCGAATCGGATGTGCAACAATGGATTAAGGCACTGCCTTTTACCTTGGGTGCTTGTTTGTTGTTTGGACTGAATGCGTATTTCGAATCGTTCACTTGGGGACAAGTTTTCATATTTCTGGCGGCACTCAGTTTCCCGCATGTGGTACTTATGGCTACCCTGTACCGAAAATCTTCGGTAGGAGCCTGATCAGCCCTATTCTTCCGAGCCGCCTTTTTTAGATTTTCTGTAGAGATAGGCCTCATAAATGAAGCGTTTCGCAAAGCGCACTTGCTTGTCTGAATTCAAGAACTTTTTAAACACATTGGCATTCACCCCAAAGTACTCATAGGTTGAGCCGTCACTGAAGGTGATTTCCAATAACAGTCCTTTGTGCTTGAAATCGGTGATGCCACATTCCATGATGGTTTGCTGATATTCTTGGAGCGTTGCTTCCTTGGTTTCGGGGGCAATACTCACTAAAAAATGATATCCATCAACGATTTGTCGTCCCATGAGTTCCGCCTCTGCTTTCATTGGATCATCGTCTTGAAACTTGTCAGGATGCCATTGCTTTACTAAACTTCTATAGGTTGATTTTAGCGCACTCAACTCAATCTGATCTTCGATTTGAAATAATTTTTTGTATTGATTGATGCGTTTCATGGAGCTTGGAGATTTGAGGGTAAAGGTAGGTAAAAAGGACGGCGTGCGAAAATTAACCGAAACGCTTAAGTTTTCAGGCGATTATTTGAACTTTTTAGTAAACTTCGTGTTTCAATTTCATATCCATTCCCATGCGAAAATCAGGTTACGTATTTACTCCCTATGATGCCCCGGATCAAACACCCTTTGATAGGTTATTTGATGTGTTCATGGAAATTATTACCCACACGTCTGGAGATATGGAAGAAGCCATGGAGTGGATGAACGTAATTGACCAAGAGTACAAGTTAACCACCGAGGACTATACCATGGATGATTTCATTGAAGACCTCAAGAAAAAAGGCTATTTGAGGGAAGAAATCCAGCCAAATAAGCAAGGAGGCTTGTCGATTACAGCCAAAACGGAACGTACCCTTCGCAAGAAAGCCATGGATCAAATTTTCGGAAAGATTCGAAAAAATGGGATGGGAAACCACAAATCGAAAAAAAGTGGTCAAGGCGATGAGTCAACGGGTGAGTTTCGGGATTTTCAATTTGGCGATTCTGTGGAACACATTTCGGTGACGGAAAGCTTAAAGAATGCTCAAATAAACAACGGGATTGGCGAGTTTAAATTAACGGAGCAGGATTTAGTGGTGGAAGATACGCACCATAAATCTCAAATGAGTACGGTGTTAATGATTGATATTAGCCACAGCATGATCTTGTATGGGGAAGACCGAATTACACCGGCAAAGAAAGTGGCCATGGCCTGGCGGAACTGATTACGACATCTTATCCAAAAGATACCTTGGATGTTATTGTGTTTGGTGATGACGCATGGCCAATAAAAATCAAAGATCTCCCGTACTTGAATGTGGGGCCATATCACACCAATACGGTGGCAGGATTGGAATTGGCTATGGATATCTTACGCAGGAAACGTAATACCAATAAGCAAATATTTATGATTACCGACGGTAAACCCAGTTGCCTTCGTTTGCCGGACGGACAATATTACAAAAACAGTAATGGCCTAGATGAATACATTGTAGAGAAATGCTACACCATGGCAGCGCAAGCACGAAAAATGCATATTCCCATTACGACCTTCATGATTGCACAGGATCCATATTTAATGACCTTTATCGAGGAATTTACGGCATCAAACAAAGGAAAAGCATTTTTCACGGGATTAAAAGGACTCGGAGAAATGATCTTTCACGACTATGAAACAAACAGAAAAAAACGAATCAACTAAAAAATGAATACTTCCCTAAGCACATTTGGTGCACTCAAAGCATCTGGATACCAACCGAAATCCATTAAAACTGAATTAAGAGATAACCTAATTCTGAATATTCAAGCAGGGAGAAATTCGTTTCCAGGAATGCACGGGTATGAACAAACAGTAATCCCTCAATTGGAGCGCGCCATATTGTCTAAGCACAACATCAATTTACTGGGATTGCGTGGGCAAGGAAAAACAAGAATTGCCCGTCTCATGGTTAATTTATTGGATGAGTATATTCCCTATGTAGCTGGCAGTGAGATGAACGATGATCCGTTTCAACCCATCAGTCGCTATGCCCGGGATTTAATCGCCGAAAAGGGAGATGATACACCAATATCGTGGCTCCATCGTTCGGAGCGGTTTTTTGAAAAATTAGCTACCCCGGACGTAACCATCGCCGATTTAATTGGGGATATTGACCCCATCAAAGCGGCCAACCTAAAACTGAGTTATGCCGATGACCGGGTGATACATTTTGGCATGATCCCACGGGCGAACCGCTGTTTATTTGTAATCAATGAATTGCCTGATTTACAGGCACGAATTCAGGTGGCCTTGTTTAATATGTTGGAAGAAGGGGACGTGCAAATTCGCGGGTTTAAACTGCGTTTACCACTCGATGTTCACTTCGTGTTTACTGCGAATCCAGAGGATTACACGAACAGGGGGAGCATTGTTACGCCACTCAAAGATCGAATCGGCTCACAAATCTTAACCCATTATGCGCCCACTATTGAAATTGCAAAACAGATAACGCAGCAAGAATCAGCACACTTAGACCAACGCCTGTGCACGGTACATGTTCCGGAACTCGCCAAGGATATCTTAGAGCAAATAGCATTTGAAGCACGCGACAGTGAGTATATTGATCAAAAAAGCGGCGTTAGTGCACGCATGAGCATTACGGCCTATGAGAACTTAATTAGTACGGCGGAACGTCGCGCCTTGATGAATAATGAAACGGAAACAACCGTTCGGTATAGCGACTTGCTTGGCATGATTCCATCACTTACTGGGAAAATGGAATTGGTTTATGAAGGAGAGCAGGAGGGAACGTCCTTTGTGGCGGAACACTTAATCAGTGCAGCGACGAAAACATTGTTCCTACAATCTTTTCCGAAAATCGAAAAGTTAAATAAACAAGACCAAGAAACGGCGTATGACGAGGTATTGCAGTGGTTTTTTGAAGCGGATGAAATGGAGTTGTTGGAAGAAGCATCGGAGAAAACGCATCTGAAAGCCTTACTAGCCATAAAACCTTTGCAGAAATTAGTGCAGCATTATTGTCCGCACGTAACGAAAGCCGATCTTGCATTCCATATGGAATTTGTACTGTGGGCCCTGGTGGAATTTAAGCAACTTTCTAAGAAAAGAACCGCCGCAGGTCTTTCATTCAATGACCTGTATGGTGAATTTTTAACGGGACTGTAAGTGACATCCTAGTTGCTTGGTGAATAGGCTTCATCGATCATCCATTTTGCACGCATTCGGAAGGCAGGTATTGTTTGTCTTTTGGCTTTGTTGGCCGCTATGTTTGGTTTTACGCCCTTTTGCAATGCCCATTGTGAAAGAGGAATTATTTTTTTTGCCGTAAGTATCGTGATCCGTTTATGCAAAGATTCTTGTAAAAGTAGTGCAAACAACTCGGTGAAACCTCCAAATTTCATAGTCGACTGATACTGTGTAAATAGTGGGTAGTATTCAGTGTGTTTGCTTTTGTTTTGAATTATAATGGGTGGCAATCCAAGGTTCATGAGTTGCAGGTTAATCAATACTCTACCCATTCGCCCATTTCCATCAACAAAGGGGTGTATGGTTTCAAATTCCGCATGAAAATGCGCCACAGCATCTAAAAAATAAGGGGATTTATGCTGGATGTAATGATCCACCAACTCTTGAATTAGGGTAGGGACAAACTGCGGATTTGCGCCCAAGTGATTCCCAACGCGTACCCATTCTTTTCCAGTTCTAAAGCGTCCCGCGATAGGTTCGTCAATGTTGGTAAGTAATGTTTTATGTAAGGCTAAGATGCGTTTGATATTCAACGCCGATTTATTCCTTTCTAATAAGGATTCGGTAAGTTTTGCTAAATTTTTGGCTTCGAACACTTCACGCACATTGACGTTTCGTGCTAAGTTGCCACCGGAAAGAATTTTTTCGGTGTCTTCCAAGGTAAGGGTCGAGTTTTCGATGGCGTTTGAGTTATACACCATTTCAGGGATTTCGGCTAGGGTTATTTCCTTAAGTGCAGCTTGATTCCATTTTGCCAAGTTGATGTATTGTTGATGTAATACGTCAATTTTATCTTTGGTCGTCTGGTTTATCATATTGTGCCTTGCGATTTACCGTGAAAAAACAAATAAAAATATAATATTTCACGATAAGTTGCAAAGATTTAGTTGGAAATACTAGTTTAATTTCCGCTGGGTGCAAAGGTCCCTGAGTTTCCACCGAAACTTTAGTAAGGTGAAAGTAGTCCGAAGGACGTATCGAAGGGCGCACCCAACGGAATAATCATAAAGAAAACTCCACCAAAAGCATAGATCATATATTTTCTCATTAAATAGAAACCAGTTTCCCCCTTTCGATTTTGATTGGTTGTTTGGTTTTAAATCGTCTAATCTTTAATATTTGGTTAATTTTATCGATGACTTATTTCATGACTTAAATGTATCGCATGAACAGATGTGATTCTAGTCATGAATGTTCATGTTTTTTAACTGTTTTAACCCGTATTATGAAAGCGAATGTATCTATTGAAGTGCTTAAACAGGAATCCTTCCAGGGTCTTGAGCATTTTAATGTGTTTATGCTCCTTCAATCGCTTTCGGTTCCTGAAGCCTTAGATGAAAGTTATTACATAAAGCATGTGATTCCCCGATCAGACGGAACAAATCGCGTATTATTCGAACCGAAACCGGTGCTAAAAGAGGCTCAGCATCAATTGCTTGAATTCATTTATTCCATAGAAAATTATAATTGCCCGTTTGGAGACTATCAACGGTTCAAGGAAAAATACGCACTTTCTGCCTGCGCTACGGCCTATAGAAAAGGCTTTAATGTTGTTGATAATGCCCGTTTTCATATTGGGAATGAGGTACTCATGAAAGTGGACATTAATGACTTTTTTGGCAGTATTCAAGTAGCTGGCATGAAACAAATGTGGATTGAACTTCTCTATTACATGTCGTATTTTCTTGTGAAAATAAGGGTTATTCCTGCTAACATTGAAGATAGCGAGAAACTTCAATTATTCACAGAATTAGCTCGGAAAATCACGGTGCTAACTTCCTTAAATAATCAGTTGCCTCAAGGGAGTCCAACCAGTGGGGCCTTAGCTAATTTATTTTTAGTGGGTTTTGACCGAAAGGTTCTTAATTTTTGTGTGCGCCATCGACTGAATTATTCAAGATATTCTGATGATATGACCATTTCAGGGGCTAGCCACGAACTTCAGCCCGGTAAAATCTTACATTATTTGAATATCCTGCTACGAAAACGAGGACTTAAACTGAAACATGCCAAAACGAAATTGATTCGAAGAAATAATCGGCAAGTAGTTACGGGGATTGTAGTAAACGATAAAAAGACGGCAGGAAGAGCATATAAACGAAGCCTCCGACAAGCCATGCATTATCTTAAGAAATTTGGTAATGAGCACATTCAACGTCAGCATAAGTCTGCGGAATCTTATCTTGGCGAATTGAACGGAAAAATAAATTGGGTCTTACAAATTGAAAAATCTGATAAAGAGTTCAATCGATATAAATCCGAATTGTCCATCATAATTCGCTTTGTTCGTCAAGGACGCTTGATTTCAGATGCGGTAAGGTATTTAAACTCATTGGAGGAACGCACCCTTCAGTTAAAGGCTACGGAAACCGTTACTGTTGGTGATTTGGAGTGGATGGCAACGGATCTCGTCGCCGAAGCCAATCAAGACCAAGGGATCTACACCTTTGTGCGTAGAGGTAAACCTCGAACCTTTTTCTCAGAACAAGCAATTCTGAATGTGCTGAACGCCTATCCTGGGTGGCGCTTACCCACTGAAAGTGAGTATAAAGCGTATTTTGAAGGAACTAACTATGCCGATCGAATACTCCTGGGGTTAAACGCACCTTGCGATCCTCGCTATAACGGGTATGTTGATATCAATGGATTCCGGTTTTTTAATCGCATGGGGGCTTATTGGACCAGTGACCTCAGTGATGTTCCACAAAGGAAACGTGCTCGAAATCGAATTGGTCGAAGCGTGATTTGTGTGTATGCTAAATCATGGAATAAATACCTCCATCTGTCGTCTAGCGCTTATCGATCGCTTACCCCAAACATCGATGTACGAGTGGTTAATAATTCTAACCCAATTACGAATGCACATGGATTCTTTTATGATCCATTTTCTACTGAGAATTTCCTGGGTGAAAAAAATCTGTCTGCAGGGGCCTATGCCATTCGTCTGGTTAGGGATGTGAAGGTGCCAATGGAGCATCCTAATTTTTCTTGGACAGCCGACTTATGGAATCGGATTGCTTCGAGTAGGTTTTCAGTGAACCTGGAAAAGTGTCAAATTAACCATATTCCTAGCCAGGCATTGCATGCTTGGCAATCCTCCTCCATGCTGTTTGCCCACAACAATTTGACCGCGTTTGATTTGGAGCACTGCAATGTAATTAAACGCTTAGATTTAGAACAAAATCAGCTGAGCACCTTCAATTTTGCTTCGGTTTATCCGGGATTAAAACACTTGTTGTTAAAAGGGAACCCCTTGGATGAGACGCTTAATATTCCGTGGAAGAACTTATTCCAGACCTTACATGAATTAAGCTTGAATACATTTCCTGAAACCGTTTGTTCCCGTAGCTTACCCGAGATATACCTTAATGCGTTAAACGGTGAACAATGGATTGAGGTGCGTTCAGATTCAGACGTCGACGCACTTATTTTATCAGGTACACCAGTAAGCCATTTATTGGTGGTTTTTACTGTTGGAACCGATTCGTTTGCCCCGGAGACACTTTTCAGTAAAATAAATCAACTTGAGCCGACCAACTTATTTGTACGGGTAGAACCTAAGGATGCAGCGTTGACAGCATTGATTGATCAGCTTAAGATGCAGGGAGCATATTCTGAAGGTCATGTTGCCGAGATTCAAGCGTATTTAGCGCAAAACAACTGGGAGTCAAATCCTGCCTTCGAATGGCTTAAAAAACAAATTTCGTTCTACCCAGAAGCACTTAGTTCCAATGCGATACGAAATTTCGTTCTTGATATGTCTTGGTTGCCGAATCTATCCTTCCATGGAGATTTTAACATTAAGCCAGACAGTTACCAGTTGCTTCATCCCGGAATGCACCCAATGCATGCGCCTTCAACATCCAGCGTCTTCCACCGGCCTACCTATTTAATAAAACTGTTAGGTGTTCGAATTCATGCCGAGCTTACCACAGATGTTGAATTGTACTATCCTTTGGCGAGTAACGGGACTCGGGTTGTCTTAAGAAACATTCACTTGCTCTTACCGAAGAATCAGGAGCATGTAGGCGAATTAGTACTGGTGCTCGCAGGTAAGGGTGAAAGGCAAGTGGAACGAGGCCGCGTAGAAATTTCCTTCCCACGCGCTCAACGACTTAAAGATATTTTAGCATTTGTCAATAATCAGAAAGAAATTGCATCGATTGTACACTATCCAAAATCAATTTCTTCCATGCCTTTGCTGGGTTTAACCCTACAATATGATGTCTTTGTTCTTAGTTTACCTTTAGAAACTGTATATAAAAAGGAGCGAATTAATGCCAATTTCTCTTTGGTGAGTAGAGACAAGAAGTCAAGCGATTATTACCACGATTATTTATGCCAAGATTTTTCGGAAGATTTGCATGCGGACAATGGCGTCCTACTGAGCACGGAAAATCACCTTTCCGAATTAAAAATATTTCCGGTGTTACAGGTGTTAGAACCCGAATACGCACAAGACAAATATGAAAAGCGCAACAACGCAACACCCTATATAATTCGTAAGGGATTATTTACGAAACCTATTGGAACTAGAGACGAGGTGCTAAACCAAATAAAATCTAGGGAAATCCAAGCAAAGCACCTACCTAAGATTTTCAGAAAGGATAAGGAAATCATGTTGGAATCTATCAAAGTAAATCCATTTACTATGGTTTTTGCACATAAAGGCTTGAAGGAAGATGCGGATTTTGTGCTGCAAGCAATGGCCATTAGTTTACGGACTTTGGTGTTTTTATCACGAGATCTTTACCTCAATAGAAACCGTGTCGATGCTGTTTTGCCAAAGGTTCTAGACGAATTGATGCGCAGATTGGAACCCCATGAATTTAATTTTATCGTATATAAATTAAGCACCTTAATTCATGTGAAGATGCAAGAGTTCCGGAGTTTTTATTTCGAACCCCGTGCTGATTTAGGTGTCGCTTCGTTTATGTCGTTCGAGCAAGAACTGGAAGATCTATATGGTACCACGCGGGCAGGAATGTATAAGCCAATTCGAACCTATTTTCTGCGTGAGGCAACGCAGCGCGGATTCTTCTTCCGTGATGGGTATTACAACGATGTGCCAACCGCGAAAAAAGAAAAAAAGCAGGTGAAATTCTTGGACATGAGTTTTAAATATAAGTATAGGGATTTATCATTCTTAGCAGATTTCCCGAATCTTAAAATTTTAAAGCTTTCAGGAATTACCGTTCGTTCGACCTTACCAGTGCTCCCGGCGTTGGAGGAATTGTATGTAGACGGATGCTCTTGGTTTTGGAATCACAATGAAGGGGGAGATTTTCAGCGCTTATTTCCCAACCTTAAAAAGTTTTTTGCCAGGGATACTCGCATGGTGATTGAACGGCAGTTGGATGCCATGTTAGCGATTCATCCGGGAATATCGTTTATTCATGTAAAGCCAAGGTACTTTTCTGAGAATGAACACATCAAACAATTAATTGAATCTTATGAAAAACAGGGACGCATCATTGAGATCCCTTTGAGTGATTTAACCGAATCCGATGAGTTACCTTTTTAATTAACGCGATGGAAGACTTTACAACAACTAAGTTAATTGAACTGCTAGGGGATATCCAAAATATGGAGCAAAATTGCTTGTTCATTCAAGTTTTTCCTCCTGAAATCGTTGATGAGGTTTGGGTGAATTTAAATCCTTTTTCACAAAATTTTACGGGTAAATCGAATGCTGCCGGTTATGATTTTCAGCGCCTTCTTCTCATCGCTTTTGGAGCAGAGGGGAGCATTGCATCCGAAATTAGAAGGGGAAGTATTTCGTTTCCACTCTCATGTTGGCCAAGTCCAGATACCTTACATTTCACT
>Ga0315899_10008662_pt1 | contig 10902 bp, 5 predicted proteins | sample LakEriMetagenome_2_FD_203518 | JGI IMG/M metagenome (GOLD analysis project Ga0315899, IMG submission 203518) | Freshwater fungal communities from buoy surface, Lake Erie, Ohio, United States - Buoy 4 MA112 | ecosystem: Environmental > Aquatic > Freshwater > Lake | place: USA: Lake Erie, Ohio...
CGTGTCCCTTTTGATACTCTGAGCGCAACTTATCAATGATGTCAGCCACATCTTCGCCAGTTACTGCAGCGGTATATGGGGCGTTATAAACGTAGTACTTCTGCACTTCTTTAAGGTCTTTAAAACCAGGACCATAAACGGCATCTGCAGCAGCTGACGCTTTAAGACACGACAAATGTGTCCCAATAGTGAAACCATCGTCGCTTGCGGGAGCGCGCGAATGCGAGCTTTCCTCATCATCCGAAGCCCTTTGTCAAGCCCTGAGATATGCCAAACATTCCTGTGCCAAATCTGCGTCTTGGCCCTGCATGTAAGGAGCAAGCACAAGGAGGAAGAAGAGAAGCGAAACAAAATCATTTGTGGCCAATTGTATCTTTCCTTTACAGTCCATGATTTCTTCCGTCTAAGAGACCTGTACAGCTGGGGCCAAGTCCTCGAGGACTGCGCGCATTTCACAAAGTCGGGCGGCAAGTTGGGAATGTGGTGGAGCGCTGATGCTGGAATGGTCTACTCCTTGACCTTGAAAGTGTTTCAGCCTGCAAATTATCGCAGCGCATGCGCGCAAAAGCCGCGAAACTACCGTCACGTGACACACTCCCAAAGCAATCACTGTCAAACGTTTTGGAGCACAGAGCTCAGGATGCATCGAGTGCATCATCAAGTACGCAAAGGCGGCTCGGTGCCAATGTGTGTACAGGCGCGCTCTTGCAAAAAATATCACGTGTTACGCAGGCTGGAAAGCAAATGTGATGACGGCAGAGGGCAGGTGCGCAACAGCGTGTTGAAGCTGGAGAGGATCCCGTCTGCTCGGAGGATGCTTGGCAATAGCCCGTCGATTGCCTGATACACAGCATGCATGCAAGTAGACAACACGCACACACGCACAAGCAGGCAGGCACACACGCTCTCAAACACATGCACCAAACGGGAGTGGAGCGGAAAGAGAGAAAAAAAGAGTGAAGGGAAGAGAGACAACGAGAAAGGATACACACACGCACACATGCACACACACACACACACACACACACGTGTATTCACACACACGCACGCACACACACACACACACACACACGTGTATTCACATACGTACGTATATACGTATGAAAATACGTATGTATATATGTACATACATATACACATACATACGTATATGCATTCATACATAGATACATAGAGAGAGAGAGAGAGAGAGAAGAGAGAGAAGAGAGAGAAGAGAGAGAAAGATAGGGAACGAGAGAGAGAGAGAGAGAGAGAGAGAGACGCAAAGACAGAGAAGAAGAGTGGGCAGACAGTCCCCCACACCCCACCCTATTTCGTCTCTCCGCTCCTCATTCTCTGCTCCTCTCCCTCTGGTTCATCTTCCCTCACAGCACAGACCGCAGCAGCGCGAGAGCGCACAAGTTCCGCTTCGTCGCTAAGGCCATGGAAGTACGTAGACAGTAATTGAGGCACAAACACCTGTGTAAACACGCGTCAAGCACACGCACGGTCAGCTGGCCAGAGGGTGGTAGAGGTTGCAGGTAGGTAAGGTAGAGGTTGCAAGTAGGTAAGGGAGAGGTTGCAAGTAGATAAGGTAGAGGTTTCAAGTTTCAGGAGAGGCGTGGGCACACCTTGACAGGCGCTGGCGCGCGAGAGGACAAGGTGTTGAGGGCCAGCAACATTGTTGCGCGACTGTCAGCGCACGAGTGCACGTTGGTGCTGTATGCGCGAATCAAGGGTCCAGCGATAGGCACTGCGGCCCGAATGATGATCGCCTCCTGATACGTGAATAGTATTAGCCTGAATAACAAATAATAATATATATATAATAATAAACAATAGGCACCGCTGCGCGAATTAGCATCGCCTCCTGATACGTGACACAAAACATTCGTGAGTTCGTGAGCGTTAGATCTCCATGTCGTTGGTCGCCTGCGTCTCTTTAAAAGTCTCTTTTCCTTTTTTATGCGTGTTGGGGGGAGGCACCGGCAATGCTTCAACTAGACGGAGAACCCGGTGTGCCCAAGGTGCCGCATCTTCTGCATGCTCTCACAAGGAGGTCAGGGTACCGTGACGCGGATTGGCCGCAGTGGTATCAGGTGGGAATACTATAGGACACTTTACTGGGTGAGTCATGATGGAATGTATGCCCGGAATGCAGGCGTAAGTTGTGATGGAATGTGTGCCCGGGATGCACGGGATGCAAAGGTACCAGCGCAACTCCTTGTGCATTTTTGCGCATTTTCGACACTCACCAGCCAGAGGCGACAGGATGAGCGGCAGCAGAGGCTTGATACATTCATCTGCAATCTCTCCTGCACTGCTTCCGCCGCTACCAACTTCACCATCGCCGCCTCCGGCGTTGCGCATCCCCTCGACGCTGGCCAGGCTCAAAGCCAACTCCTCCACTACCACGTCCCGTAAATCAACAAACCCCGTATCACCTGTAAGTTTATCCTCATCACCCAATACCTCGCTGCTGCCTTGGCTGAGATGCGGTGGGCAGAGGGCTAGCAAAGCCAGAAGCGTCTGCATGCCAAGCTTGCGCGCATCCCTATCGGAAGCAATCACAGTCTGCGAGACCAAAACGGTATGCGGGACAAAGCAGGCGTCAGTTTGCCCCACACACCACACACGTATTCGCCGGGTGGTATGTTGATACTGCATCAACGCAGCATGCATGCATGCACTCTGCCTCTGCGTCAACGTCACCATCTCACATGCACGCATGTAAAATCACCTGCCGCACCATACCACGCAAGAGCATATCAGTGCGAGGGCGCACCAGTATCCCCAATTCAGCCGAGCGATTCAACAAAGCGCTTACTGTGAGCACACCCATTTTCTTGGTCAGTACACCCATTTTCATTCTGTGCTCCCTGCTGAATTTCGAAACGTCTGCCTGTGCGGCCATCTTTTCTTCGCCATCGGGCTCCTCGTCGTCATCCTCCTCCACCCCGTCATCACAATCGCCTCCCCGATCTGGGACAGCACTCAAGACCATGTGCGCCTCTTCCAGCACTCGCACAAGTGCATCGCGAGGCGTTCCGCCCGTGACTCTCTTGTCTGTGAGAATGTCTGCCAGCGCCCGCACACAAGACTCGGCCAGAGTCTCCCGCTCCGATCGGTTTTCGCTGGCAGTAGGCAATGGTGACGAAATAAATTGACACCCGGAAAACACAAACCTGAAATACCTGGCGGCCAGATTGCCAGTTTGGAGCTCAACGCCAGCTCCAGCATCCAAGCCCGAAAGCATCTTGCTGACAACCCTCATCTTCCGGAGCGACGCTGACTCCAGGACTTGCAAAGTTCTCGTCAATACTGTCCCTGGCGCCACCCTTGTAGCACTCACAAGCGCCCGACTCACCCTGTTCTCCATGCTGTTCTCCTCTTCCGACTGCACACCATCTTCCTCTTCTCGTCCGCTCTCTGTCCTCCCTGGTCTGTCTTTATTAGTGTCATGCTGCGCGATATATCCGCCCTGAGACAATATCCTGTCGACGAGGCGTGATGCCCAATCCATGCAAAACTTGGCCTTTGCTCCATCTCCATCCCTACCTCGAGATAGGGCTAAAAGCACAGCACAAGCACTGTTGCGGACATGAGCCTGCGTATGCATGTGGTGGTGGCCACTGGTGTGAGTAAAGACACACATGTGAAATAGAGGAAGCGAATCAGCATTTGACACAAATCCTGCAGAGGGAGAGGCACCTTCTCATGCGACAGAGCAACGGCCATGGGAGGCAGCAGCACAGGCAGATAAGCCTCTCTTTGCGCATTCGAACTTGCGGCAACCAGCGCACTGAGAGCCTCCAGTCTCGCGGCCTCTCCGGATTCCGAAACCAAACGACTATCGTCGCTGTTATGGCTGTCCGTGGACAGCTGACATGAAGACTGAGATGAAGAAGACTGAGATGTTGAAGACTGAGATGAAGTAGACAAAGTTGAGGAGGAGCTGAGTTGGGTGATGGAGACGTTGAGCAAGCAAGGGAAGATATGTGTAATAGCGGACGCGCCATCGAACCCCGCAAATCTTGTAGCAAGGTATTCCATGCACGCCTCGCCCCGCTCCCGCTCATGCTGCCTCCACAACTCCTTGCTCAGCACCACTTCCTCTTCCCCTCCTTTCCCGGCCCCGCAGAGTCCGTCTACTGCGGGCGCAACGTATGCAAGCGAGAAGCTGCGAGTGACAAGGGGAAGGAGTGCGGGCAGTATCTGTCGTGTCGCCTTAGGAGCATGATCCACAGCAAGGCGCCATAGGCGTGAGGCTTGGTCTTCGACATCACTCACAGGGTCTTGCCGACACATAAACACCTGGGCCAGAAGAGACTTTGACTGACGATCAGACATCGGCAGACGCTCGAACATGCCCCCTCCAAGCGAACCAGCCACTCCTGCACCCACACTGGAACGCCACGCCTTTGGCGGGGCCGCTTCCAAGAGCGCTGAAAAAGAGGCCAATAGCTTATGCATCATTTTCAGGCAGCCTTGTCGCACTCGCCAGCTTTTGACCGAGACAGCCGCGAATCCACTCTCAATGACCCCCAACGCCCTTTCGAATGAAGCAGCTGCCTGCCTGGCAACGCTTTCTCGTTGAACCTCGCTCCCGCCCAGACTGGCACCACCTCCCCCACCCCCACCGGTGGCAGATAACCTGTCGTTGCACAACTTTGCCAGAATTTTGGCGAGAGATTCAGCGGCCTCAGCAGCTGCTTCTCGCTGCGCCTCCGTCTGCGACCCCAAGCCCTCGACGGCACAAGACACAAATGCAGGCAGATACTGCTGGATTTTGTCAATAGTCCACTGGCTGCACATCTCACTGACACACTTCATCCTCCCTTCCATATAGTCCTCGTCCTCGCCCACTTGCATACTCTGGGCCACTCCACTTGCACCATTTTCTCGTTCGTGGGCAGGAAGAAGACCAAGTTGATGGAGAAGCTTGCAGGACAATGCTTCAGACTTGTGAGCGCCCAACAAGGCGAGCGCTTTCGCAGCGCCGCTGCGGAGGCTGGGCGATGAATGCGAGCTTAGCGCAGCTATAAGCCAGAGCTCCACCTCGTCGCAGATGGGTCCGTGCCCCCCCCCTCCTCCGTCTCTCGCGCGGGCTGAGCCACTGCTGGATTGCCCCGATAGAGACTGAGAACACACCACTTCGCAGAGGGCGTAGGCGGCAATGTCACGCACCGAGGAGTCTATATCTGCCACCCCCTGCAAGAGGAGCGTGAGCATCTCCCCACGCTGACGAGCAATGGCCTGCACCAGAAGCTCAGATTGGGAGGCAGTGCCGCGGCCAGACCCTGTGGCGCTCCCGGCACACGAGGAAACGTCGGCGGGAATACGGCAGAGCAGCGCCCCTGTAATGGCAACCACAGAGCAACGAGTTCGCGCACTGCCATCAAGCGCGCACTCGCATAAGGGGGGTAACACCAGCCCCAGCGCGACACTGTCCACACTGCCCCGGATCTCAACGGAAAGAAGCGCGCGCACTGCTGCAGCGGCGCTGCCCGGCTCGCCTTGAAGGGCGGCTGTGAGCATGGGCAGCACACTGCGGATAGGCGCGCAGCGCGATAGCCCTGCGACAAGCGAAAGCGACTCCTGCGCAGCGAGGGCAACATCAGGGTGCGCCTCGCGAGCCGCAGCCGCCAAGCTTGAAAGAATGTCGGACATGTGCCCTGCGAGTTGGCGTGGTCGATTTTGGACGAGCAACCCTAAAGTTTTTGCCATCAACGCCCGAGACCGCCACGAGGAGGCTTGGGCAAGGTTGTCAAGCACCAGCGGCACCAGACATCTTGCTCCACTGCCAGAGAGCACTGAAACGATGGACTCGAGGCATTCTTGCCCACATTGACGCACGGCCCGATTGTTATCTGCAAGGACTTGGAGTAGTAGCGGGAACATGTACACCACGTACGGCTCCGCCAAACGAGCGTGCACTGACGCGATGGCAGATAAAAGCATAATTCCTCGTTGTCGAGCGAGGCCTGAGCTGTCTTGAAGCCACTCCTGCATCAACGTTGAAAGCCCCCACCGGCTGAGAGTCGACGGCCCAAGCCCGCAGGTAATTCCTGCCAGAGCCAAGGCCGTGCCCATGATCACATCCAGAGATTCAGCCGCCAGAATTTTCCCAATCATTTCCGATCGTAGACGGCGCTCGCCTGTTGACATGTGATCGCCTCCTCCACCCCACCCCCCCACAACAGCAGCCCCTTTGCCTGTCTCGCTCTTTTTCCCTGTTGCTTCTCGCAACTCCTGCGACTCCTTTTCGCGTGCCCAGGAGGAGGAGCCAAGGCCTTGGCCTACGGAAAGCAGCAGATCCATCACACGTCCGTCTACAGAGCCACGCTCACCATGCTCTCCATGCTCTCCATGCGCGGGCAAACCTTGGTCAGGTGCCTCGCCTTGGGATGACGCCAGCGATTTTGCAAGCGGGATAAGGCAACGAGCAAGCTGCGCCTGGTCGGATCTTTTGACACAATTGTCTGACGACGACGACACGGACTCGCTCGGCCAAGTATCAAGGGCTTTTGGTATCGAGGGCGGCGAAGCAACAGCAGCAAGAACTGTCTGAGCGATGGCCACGATTCGCCGATCAGATGCGGGAAGATGAGCGGCGAGCTGTGCCAAAACACTCAACACCCCCTCATTTTCCTCCTTTGTCGCCCCGACCAGTTTCACGTCGTCGCTCTTGGAACGTGTGCTATCTGTATAGAATGTGTTCTCCCTAGTGCTCTTCACGTCGTCACCCTTGTCCTTGTTGCCCCCGCCCCCGCCGCCATCCTCCTTGACGCGCTTCCCTCGAGCTGCAACGTGCGATTGCAGAAGCGTGATGAGAGCTATGGCCCCAGCCGCCCCAGTACTCTGCCCAGCCGCCTCACCCACAGCGATAGCAGCTGCGCGCGCTGCCGCACGTACCTCTTGGTTGGGGTCGCGCAAGGGGCCATTGGCCGAGAGTAGAAACTCGAGGGTAGTGCTCAGACGAGCAATCAGGACAGTCTTGTCGCTGCAGTTTGAGCTGAGGTTGAGATGAGGTTTAGTATTGTTGCTGTAAACATCCCCCGGAAGTTGAAGCGTGGGACAGGCTTCTCCGGGGATGTCAGTGTGGTTTAAGTATGGGCCTTGCGCTATCGCCCATGAGCGTAAGACCTGCATGGATGCCAGGCGCACGTGAAGTTTGGTGTCCTTGGGTTGAGATGCGGCCATCTTTTCCTTCTTCTTGATGTGCAGCACCGACAAATCCATGGGCTTGGAGAGAGGCGAGGGGGCCTGTGCTTTGGCTGACCATGAGGCATCAGAGGCTAGTCGTTGCCGCAGAACCTCACTGGGGTCTAGTTCACGGGCGGCAGGCAGGACCATTTGTGCTGTATCCATGCGAACGCAACTTGTGTCAGCAACTCGCGGCCGAGACAATTTGTACCATTCTTGCAACGCCCCCAGTACCCAAGTCCACCGCCACTCGTCCAACTTACTCCCGTGCACGGGACATGACGTCTCGCCACAATCAACGTCACAATCAGTATCAGCCCCAGGCGCGACATGGGACACAGCTGTGTGTGTACTCCGGAAATAGAATCCAAGGGCATGAGACACCGAGGTTCGCACATGGGGGCTGACGCTCTGGACCTTGGCCATCAACCAGCGCACAAGAGCATCATCCTCCTGGATCTGCTGCCGCTCATCTCTCGCGCCTTTCTTTTGTCTCTTATGAGCCATGTCCACGTGCTGATAGAGCTCGCATCCAGCTCCTGTGACCAGAGCATCCGCATCACACGACGCTCTCACCGCCAAACCCCGCGTCCTGACGCAATCAACTGCCACCAACAGATCCCAAATTGAACAATTGCCTTTTCCAGTGTCACAATCCTCGATGACGCCTCGGTGCCCCTTGTCCGTTGATTTCTCCCTGTCGAGAACATACGAGCCTGCTGCCTTGAGGGACAGAAGGGCATCTACAACCGCACGGCGGACATGCGCCTTTGCACAATCCAGTCCACGTTCAAGCGCATGCAGCAGCGAAGAGCAACCTCCTTCCCAGTCCTCAGGTGCATAAATCCTCCTCATCATATCACAGGGGGTGTTCCCATATGAAGCACACCCTCCTTCCGAGTCCTCATGTTTGGCACCCTCTTTTTTTTCTTGGCTTGCAGCAACACAAGCTACCATGCGCTCGAAAACTGCAACGCCTTCCCGGAAGAGAGAATCCTGCGTAGACAACACGCTCACCACGGAGCTGAGGGCTCCATGACCAACGACCTCTGCAGCAAAGTCTGAGTGGCCTCCATCCATGACTCGAGATAAGAGCTGCAGAACCTTTCGCAGATCGCCTGTGCTCAAATCGCCGCTGGTATCTTTGCTGGTCCCGTCGCTCATCTCTTTTTTGTGCTCCGGTCGGCCGACTTGTCTGTCGGTGTTTTCTTTCAACATGAAAAATAGCAATGGAAGGGCAAAGGATAGCGCCCATGCTCCTGCATCAGCATCGACGCGCAGGTCGTGGCCGATAGAGGCGTCTGCTTTTGTATGCATCAAAGCGTGGAGAGGATCAATGATTTCTCTTCCCAGTGCGAGAATTCGCGCGGCTTCCATTCGAAGGTTTTCGCTCTTGTTACCACGCCCCTGGAGTTCTGAAGCGTTTGCGACCTTGATGTTGTACTTGGCCAAACGAACAAGGCACTCAGCCGTCAGTGCGGACAGTCGAGGCTGCGCTGATACACTGCTCAGAACGCGCACACCAGCAAGGTGAAGAGCGTCCAGGCGCGAGAGAATCTTGCCCCATTTACGTCCATACACAGAAGGGAACATGGCCTCTTTCAAAATTAGCTTGCCCAAATGTCCTTGTGCGGGGGGATCCCAATCATCCCGATCGCCATGACGAATCTCCCCGTCGTTGATTCCCGCATCGAGACGATACGCGCCATCAAAGGCAGCAAGAGCCAGGATGTAAGAAGCCTTGCACGTCACGTTGGAACCCATGGGCAGCGCTCGAGCCATCGCGCGCCAACCTTCCACAAGGCCGCCACACGCCACAGTTGAAATCCCAGAAGAAATTCTGGCCTGCTTTTCGTCGCAGCTCAACTGAGTCAACTCCTCTTGATCCCTCAGGCCTTGCGCATGCTGGTGTTGCAGGTGTTGCGGATCTTGGCGGTGCACGAGAGATTCAAGGCGTTGCAGCATCTTGTCAAGTCGCGGGATCACAACCTCTGAGGCTAGGAGAGGCTGCGCCGAGACCAGCGCCGACAGCACGCGCGACGCCGCGCCAACCACCCCCCGGTCCTCGGAAAAGAGGCCCTCGCGCCCACAGAGCACTGTGCAGACTTGTGCCGCTATAGTAGTGGTGAGCCGTGCATCGCCACTGTGTGGGCGGCCTTGACGCCCTTGACGCTTTGATTGACCGACATCTGCCATGCTGTATTGAGCGCCTAACGGCAAGAACAAGAGGCTCCACCACGCCTCCTCAACACCATGGAGGATCTGGACGCGCCGCAGACGGGCTTCGCCGATGGAGGGATGATACATGAGAAGCAGAATTCTCGACACGTCCTTGACTTCCGCGCCTACCTCCTCCTCCGCCTCCTTCTCCTCGCCAGGCGCCGCACCCACTGCTCCAACCTGCTCCTCTCTGAGAACAAGCTTGCTGCGCGTACGCATGGCGCTGGTGATCATCTCCGTGAGCAGCCCTGGCGTGTCCCCTGGCGTGTCCCCGCCATCGATCCCCACTAACCCCTGCCCTCTACTCTCACGCTTTCGCACACCTCCATCCTTCCACAAACCCTTGAACCAAATGTCGCCAGACAAGCAGCGTCCAGCTCCTTTGGCGCTTAGATAGGGACGCCTGCGAAGCATCTCGTTCACAGTCCCTGTCAAAGACACTACCCCTCGCCTCCAGCCGCGCGCCAAAAATTTCCCATACCACATGAGCCAATGTAGTAACCTGCGATACGCCCGAGCTCCATACACACGCCTTGCACTGTCGTCCGTCCTTGCTGCTCTCGCGTCCCCCTCCTCCCTCTCCTTCCCGTCCTCCACCACGTCCTCAAGCCCTTCTGTACCTGGCATTACAAGATGAAGATCGGCTGCGAGTACCCGAACAATGCACCTCGAAAAGGACAATGCGAGGGTTTCATCGCATTGTCCTTGAGGAAACCCTTCTCTTCCTTCTTCTTCGTCTCCTCCTCCTTCTCCTCCCCTTTCCTCCTCCTTCTCCTCCTTCTCCTCCTCTTTCTCCTCCTCCTCCTGACCAATATCCTGATCCTCCTCCTCCTGGTAATGCATCCGCTCTCTCGCTGCTGCCGTTTGCATCTTTTCTTCCGACTTGTTCTGGGCACTGTCCGAAGCAAGTGCGTGCGCAAGTGCAGTGTGTGTGTGTGTGTGTGCATACACAATCGCTAGACGTTGTAGTGCGCGATGAGCCTCCATTGCAGCTGCAACATACCACGGCGCATTCCTTGCGTCATCTCCCCCTGCTTGTCCCGCCGCGCGTGAGTATTGACCTGACGGGGAGTTTGGAGGATGAGGGGGTGTAAGCGCGAGAACTGAGGTCCGCACGAGAATTGCCACGAGACGATGCATGTGGTGCGCTGATTGCTGCTGCTTTGCCGCCTGTGCCAAGAGAAGCTGCTCAGCCACGAACAAGATCTCGCTCAAATCTTCGATCCCCCCCTCTTCAATCCCCAACCGGAGTCCCTTCCACGGCGCCTCCGAGGTATAGACGGGCAGGTTGACAACAGAATGCCACTGTCTCTCTAAGACCTCGCACAGCGATTGAAGCATAGTGTGGGAGAGCAGGCAGGCCAAGACCTATATATATATAGATATATATATATATATATATATGTACATACACACGCACACACACACGCACGCACACACACACACACACACACACACACACACCACAGAACAAAAATGTATATATATAGGCCAAGA
>Ga0315899_10008663_pt1 | contig 10900 bp, 8 predicted proteins | sample LakEriMetagenome_2_FD_203518 | JGI IMG/M metagenome (GOLD analysis project Ga0315899, IMG submission 203518) | Freshwater fungal communities from buoy surface, Lake Erie, Ohio, United States - Buoy 4 MA112 | ecosystem: Environmental > Aquatic > Freshwater > Lake | place: USA: Lake Erie, Ohio...
CGCCCGGGTTGAGATTCACCGGTGCGTAGCTCGTTCGGAAAAACTGTCCGCGGTTGTCGCGCATCTGTTCAACCCTGCAAGCTGCCGCCCACTTCTTGGCAAACGTGCGGGATACCATGAGCGAATAACCCACAAAGTCCTTCTCTGCAGGAACCGACTCATAATTGAGCTCCGTTTGCACACGCCAGTTATCACCCACCGCCCACTGGCCGTAAGTGTTGTGGTAGATAGTCACGCGGTCGCCAATCGTTCCCATGTAGTTGGAGTAATTCAAGACACGCCCCTTCGAGCTCTCATGCTGAATTTGCACACCGAAAGCCGGCCAGTTGCGCCCTTCATCGAGTGCAATGCGTTGCCATCCGTTGAGCACGAGCAAAGCCCACTTCAATCCATTATCGGTAGCGCCCGACCAACGCAAACCACATTCGTAGTAAGGGGTGTTCTCGGCCAACAATCCGCGCGTAACGGTCAGTTGTTGTGCTCCAATATTCGACTCCATGCCAATGTGTGAGGGTAATATCCCAGCGTCGAGTCGAGAATTACTGTTGATTTTAAATCCTAGTGAAGCTTCATACAGGTGCCTAACTGCGTTGGGTTCTGAAGCCAGGTTTAGCTGCGCATATGTTCCCGCCATGGGAGCAGCTACGAGTTGCCAGCGGTTGTGACGAATGGTGTATTTGACCCAAGCCAGATTGAGCGCGGGACCGTTGTCGGTATGGTTGTATAAAAACTCCGGACGCTCGTCGGCTCCGCCCTGTTGGACGCCCCAATACACTTCGGCGTATCCCGATAATTCAAACGATGTCGTGTCTTGGGCTCTTGTTTGAACGCCCACCAAAAAAAGCGTTATCGAGCACACCCATGCGCAGATTGTTTGCATGAGTCAAAAGTAGGGAATCACTCCTTGAATTTTCCGGTTCGAATATCAAAACCATACGGACAATGACGGCAACCGCTTTGACAGCAATAACCGCGTTTGAGGTGATACTTTTCCGTGAACACGATGTATCCCTCTTCGGTGTAGTAGTAGTCTTCTCCTTCTATTTTTTTTCCTACAGCCATTGCCAATGAACAATTATTCTTTCACAGGGTTCACATCCGGTTCAAAATCGAGCGATACAGAATTCATGCAGTAGCGCTTGTAAGTGGGCGGCGGGCCATCATCGAAAATATGTCCCAGGTGCGAGTCGCATCGTCCGCAGGTTACCTCGGTGCGAATCATGCCATGGCTTTTATCGAGCGTGTATTTCGTAGCTCCCTGGCGGATGTTTTCGAAAAAGCTTGGCCAGCCACAACCGCTGTGGAACTTGGAATCGGAGCGGAACAACGGATTTCCACAAACCGCACAGTAATACGTTCCGATTACTTCGTTTTCGTAATATTTCCCTGTAAACGCGCGCTCGGTATGAGCTTCGCGAGATACCAAGTACAGCTCACGCGGAAGGATTTGTTTCCACTCCTCGTTGCTAACGTTCAGATGAGTTGTATCGGTGCGGGAATAGTGCGGGTTGTTCATGGTGGTTGAATTCTCTGAGGATGCAGACGGTTGTGAAACAGGTTGACTGCATGCGCTCAGCGCAGCGCACATCAACCACAGAAAGCAAAATTTAGCTAGGTTTATCATTTTTACGGTTGCAAGTAAAGCCTGCCAACGTTCAACAAACAAGTTAATTGCACGACGGTTCGCACATACAACAATACTTGGCAATGAAAGAAACCCCGGATGAATCGACGTGACAAAAGGTTAGAATCCGAGCAAACACATTATCCAATAAGTTACAGCGCCCATCGCTGCCGAAATCGGAATGGTGATGATCCATGCCACGAGAAGCTTCCCTGTAACACCCCATTTTACGGCTGATACACGCTTGGTGATACCTACGCCGATAATACTTCCGGTGATTGTGTGTGTAGTACTTACCGGAATACCCTTGATTACTTCACCTCCCATTTTCCATGGAAACTTGAGCCCTTCTGTGAAGAATAGCGTAATTGCTCCTGCAGTTTCCGCGGCAACCCCTTCAAACGGTGTCACCTTGGTAATCTTTGCGCCCATGGTCTTCACAATCTTCCATCCACCGCTCATGGTTCCGAGTGAAATCGCAGCATAGCACGAAAGCGGAACCCACGTTGGCATCTCTTTCAAACTTTCAATTTGACCACCCGCCATGAGGGCAACGGTAATAATACCCATTACTTTTTGTGCGTCGTTACCGCCGTGACCTATACTGAAAGCCGCTGATGAAAATAATTGCAGCTTCTTAAACGATGCATTGGCCCTTGAGTTCTGCATGGAGCTCAGGAACAACGTGAATACACCCATGACCAAAACAATGAATCCGAGAAGAATCCACTTGAAGTTGGATCCATGGAACATCACTTTCAACCAATAGGTATCGAAACTGCTTTTCAAATTCGATGCATCGTAACGATCGGTTGAATTTTCTACAATGCGATGGGATTCCTCAATGGTAACTTCCTTTTTTTCCTTGCCTACCTGAGAAAGGATTGCAGCTGTCAATGGACCATTCTCTGCTGTTTCTCCCTCTCGTTTGAGGTAATCAAATCGCACGATATACTGTGTGCCGGAAGCATCTTCAACACCCGATGGGTCCTTGGCAACATTCACCAACGGAACATATTCCTTCAAGTCATCTGTTTTGATGGTGAGAAGCTTTTTCACATCATCCTTCGAAGTCTTCTCATCGAATACCAGCGTATAGGAGCTTCCTCCATTGAAATCGCGTTTAAACTCAAGCGAATTGTACACGAGAAAAACAACGAGGGCAATGATGGTAAGCGATACAATCTTCATGAATGGCCCTTTTCGGAATGAGTTGAGAAACCACACCGAGATGAGATACGACATGAGCATACCGGCTATGGGTGCCACGAAAATGAAAATGGCAGTAGCCAGGATAATTCCACCGTTAATGGCCTTCCAACCGAAAGCCGCTAAAAACGCTCCTGCAAAACCTCCAATCAGAGTGTGTGAAGACGAGGAAGGAATTCCATACCACCACGTAATGAGGTTCCAGGCAATCGCTGCCAATAACCCGGAAAAAATCATAGCCAGCGGACTGTTGGCCGGGCTGATGTAAATCTCCTTCACCGACTTGGCGATGGTAGTTGCAACACTGTGATCCTTGAAAATGAAGAACGCCACAAAATTGAAGAATGCCGCCCAAACTACCGCCTGAAAGGGAGTTAGTACCTTCGTGGAAACCACGGTGGCAATGGAATTGGCCGCATCGTGAAACCCGTTGATGAAGTCAAAAATCAACGCAAGCGCAATTACCGAAATCAATAAAATCGAATAGTCCATGGAATTGCTTTAAGAGTTCTTCACCAATATCGATTCAATGGCGTTGGCCACGTCCTCACATTTATCTGTAGCTGTTTCCAGTACCGAAAGAATTTCCTTCTTCTTAATCATTTCAATCGCATTGGTTTCCTCCGAAAACAAACGCGCAATAGCCAAGTCAAAAATGCTGTCGGCCTCGTTTTCTAAATCATTGATGCGAATAATGGCTTCACGAACGCGTTGGGCATTCTTCATGTTCTGCAAATTCTGGATTGCGCTGTCTATTTCCAACACCTGGCGCGATAGCACGCTGGTTAGCCCATGCATTACTTGATCGATTTCTTTCAATTGATACAATGAAATTCTAGAGGCCGTTCCATTAATGAAATCAGCTACATCATCCAATGAAGTCGCCAAGTAGTGAATGTCTTCGCGATCAAATGGAGTGATGAAATTTTCACTGAGTTCGATAAATAGATTGTGTGTGATTTGATCCCCCACGTGCTCCAGGTCGTGAATTTCTCGCACAATACCGTCTCTGGCACTCTCCTCTGCATTCAGTAATTCTTTAAACTTTTCCGTCATCGCCACCAAATTGCGCGTAGACTGGGCAAAAGAATCGAAAAACTTTCCCGTTTTGGGGGCAAACATGCGAAGAATATTCATACCGAAAAATTTGGACAAATGAATCCCATAAATGAAAACACTCGCCGACGCCAATGTTACGATATTGTTACCACGGGTTCTTTTTTCTTGATATTTCTGAAACAAAAAGCTGATTTTCAATTGCGCCGATAATCCCAGCATCCCTGTACTTAATGTTGCGGTAACAAACGAGGCTCCTAATACGTGTCATATTTGCATTGTTGTTTCTGTAAGGTTAACCCGTGTTCATCATTAATGAAATTCATGACAGACTCTCTCAATAAGTCAAACGAATCCTTTTCTTCGCAACCAGAAGAGCCCCTCGTGAAAAGATCCATCGATTTCATTTTTCAGGCATTACTGCCCAAGGATAAATTGTTCTACCCTCTTTTCGATCAGGCTTGCAACAACATGGTGGAAACAGCTAGGACCCTTGAGCATGCGCTCAAGGCAGACTCTGTCAAGCGAATTCAATCGTTTGAAACCATCAACCTCCTGGAAAAGCAAGGCGATGAAATTACCCATGCCATCATGCGTGAAACCGGTAATACCTTCATTGTTCCCTTCGACCGAGAAGATATTCACGCCCTGGCAATCGCTATCGATGATGTGGTAGATTACATATACGGCACCTCCAAGAGACTCGACCTGTATAAAGTTCACCAAATAAGCCCGGCTATGATACGCTTGGCTGAAATCATTACGCTGTCGGCCATTGAATTGCAAAGCGCCGTTCGCGAAATGCGCAGTCTGCGCAATGTGAGAAAAGTAAAAGCGCATTTACACACCATCAACACGCTCGAAAACGAGGCCGACATCATCATGAATACGACCATTGCCGACCTTTTCAAGAATGAAACCGATGCGATGGTCATTTTAAAAACAAAAGAAGTCATCACGTTCCTAGAAAACGCAACAGACAAGTGCGAGGAAGCAGCTCATGTTATTGACAGCGTAATCATTAAATTTTCCTAACACCTGTCATCTATTTCGAGTGAACTTTGCTGTCATTCGGATGCTTTAGTTAACATTGCGCCCGAGAAATAAGCCATCGTATTTGCTTGCTGAATGAGCACAACGGGCCAACATTCTGACACTATACCTGTATATGAGTCAAATTAGCCCCATGCAGCGATTATGGCGCTTGGTAAAATCCGAGCGGTCCGAGATACGCAACGTTTATATTTTTTCTCTTTTCCAAGGATTGGTGAACCTCACCCTGCCATTGGGAATACAGGCCATCATCAATTTGCTTCAGGCTGGTGAGCTAAGAGCATCCTGGATTGTGTTGGTGATTTTCGTAATTCTCGGGGTGTTCTTCAATGGTTTGCTACAATTACGTCAAATGGCTATTACAGAAGCCATTGAGCAACGGATTTTCGTCAAATCATCTTTCGATTTCGCATACCGACTTCCAAGAGCTTCGTTCGACTCCGTCAAGTCAAAGTACTTCCCCGAAGTCATGAACCGCTTCTTCGAAATCATGACTGTTCAAAAAGGAATATCGAAGCTTCTGCTCGATTTCTCAACGGCAGCTATTCAGATTATTTTCGGACTCATCCTCCTTTCCTTCTACCACCCACTATTCATATTGCTGGGCCTAATCCTCATATTACTCATTGCGGCCATTTTCAAACTAACGGGAAAAGAAGGTCTAAACAGCAGCCTCGAAGAAAGCAAACACAAATTCGCCGTGGCGCACTGGCTGGAAGAGCTTTCCCGCGCATTCACCACGTTCAAATTGAGCGGTATCACCTCCATGCCTCTCGAACAAACCGATTATCACACTTCGAAATACCTCGATGCCCGCAAGCGTCACTTCGCCATACTGGTCACTCAATACAAGGTGCTCGTTCTTTTTAAAATAATCTTGGCCGCAAGCCTCATCATTGCGGGCAGTGTATTGGTCATCAATGGCCAAATAAACATTGGACAATTCGTTGCGGCAGAAATCGTGATTCTCATGATTATCGGCAGCGTTGAAAAAGTAATTCTCAATATGAGCACCGTTTATGATGTGCTCACGGCATTGGATAAAATTGGCAGCATCACCGATATTCAACTGGAAAGAGAAGGTGGTATCGACGTGCGAGAAACACTGAAGAATGGAGGGGTTCATGTTAAGATCAATAATCTCTCCTATACATTCTCTGATGCACAGAGTCCTGTAATTCAAAACTTCAACCTGGAAATAATGGCCGGCGAACGCGTGTGCGTAGCCGGAGGAAATGGAAGCGGAAAAACGCTCTTGATGAAGCTTCTTACGGGATACTTCGCAGGATTTCAAGGTAGCATCACCGTGAATGGATTGCCCTTGGAAAATATTGACCTGGTTACCCTCCGAGAAATCACCGGTGAAAACTTCACCGACCAAGGTGTCTTCAAGGGAACGGTTGTCGAAAACATCACTTGTGGAAGAAAACACATCGATATTAATCAAGTGATGAATGCTGCGCGTTTGGTAAACCTTCACGACAGTATAACTCACATGCCCGAAGGCTATCATACGCTCATTGACCCGGAAGGAAAAATACTATCCGGTGGCATCCTGCGGAAACTTGTTCTTGCTCGATGCCTGGTTGGCAACCCTCAGCTTATCCTTATGGAAGACAACCTGCAGGCCATCCTACCCGAAGAAAGAATGGTAATTCTGGAGAATATTCTTCGCGAGTTCAACCTTGCAACTATCTTAATCATCAGCAATAACCCCGCAGTGCACCAGCTAATCGGAAGGGTTGTAAACATGCAAAAAGTTTAATTGATTGGCTATGCTCGAACTTTCTGAAACATCCGTAAAAGGAAACATCAATCAAGATAATTTTGAGTCGTTTCGCAAACTTGCGGCCGGGAAAAACCAACGCGTTTTAAAGCGTTCATTGTTTGTGTTGCTTGCTGTCCTCATAGTTCTGCTCTGTCTTCCTTGGACGCAAAATATAAGTGGAAACGGGCGCCTTACTTCGTTGCGCCCCGACCAGCGACCGCAAGCCATACAAACCGTTATTCCCGGCAGAATAGAGCAATGGTACGTTAGCGAAGGTGATTTTGTAAAGATGGGAGATACCATCATGCGAATCTCCGAAATAAAGGACGACTACTTCGATCCTAACTTACTGGTCAATGTAGAAGACCAAATCAAAAGCAAAGAATCCAGCGTATCGGGATACATGCAAAAGGTGGAGGCACTCGATAGACAAATCGATGCACTCAACGAAAGTGCTAAGCTGAAACGTAGCCAGCAAGAGCTTAAAATAAAACAGTCCATCTTGAAAGTACAAAGCGATAGCATGGACTTCAATGTAGCTATGGGTAATGCTGTCATAGCAAAAGATCAATACGAGCGATTCAAATCTCTTTATGAGAAAGGGCTCAAATCAGAAACAGAGTTAGAACAGCGCGAAGTGGTGTTTCAAAATGCGCGCGCGAAACAAGTAGAGACAGAAAATAAACTGCTCATTTCACGACAAGAGCTTACCAATGTGCGCACTGAATTGAACTCCATTTCGCAAGATTACCGTGACAAAATTTCGAAGGCCGAGAGCGATAAATTTTCCACTATGAGCATGCTGTACGACACAGAAGCCCAAGTAACCAAATTGCAGAGTCAATATGCGGGTTATAGCCAGCGAAGCGGCTTTTACTTTATAACATCGCCTGCTGATGGGTATGTAACACGCGCTATTCAAACCGGTGTAGGCGAAACCATCAAGGAAGGGGAAGAGATTGTCAGCCTCATGCCTGCCAACTATGAGCTTGCCGTGGAGTTAATGGTTAAACCCATCGACTACCCATTGATTTCGAAAGGACAAAAAGTTCGCTTCATTTTCGATGGATGGCCCGCCTTCGTTTTCAGCGGATGGCCGGGTGCCTCAGCAGGAACTTATGGCGGGGTGGTCGTTGCAATCGATAATTTCACCAACAATAAAGGAGAGTATCGGATACTCGTTGCACCCGATCCATCGGATGTTCCCTGGCCCACGGGAATTCGTGTAGGCGCAGGAGCCAGGGGGATGGCTCTCTTGAAAGATGTACCTCTCGGTTATGAGTTGTGGCGTCAGTTCAATGGTTTCCCACCCAACTACTATAAAGCCGATGAAACCAAAGAAGCGAAATGATCAATCAGGTCAAGTGAAATTGATTGCGCTGATGGTGTCGGCATGTTTCACTTGGCAATCGCACGCACAAAGTCAGGAAGTTCTAACCTTCGAGGCATTCAAGACTATGCTCAACAATCACCCGGCTCTTCGCGTGGCCGATTTGAGCGTTGAAAAAGGTGAACAGGAATTGACAAAAGCAAAAGGAGCGTTCGACCCCAAAATTTCTGCTTCGCATCAAAATAAGTTTTTCAAATCGACAGAGTACTACGATCAAACATATATAGGTGTTGAGGTTCCGTTGCGCGCTCCCCTGTTGCTAAAAACAAGCTTCGAAAATGCCAATGGCGCGTATTTCAACCCTGAAGAAACTACACCCAATGGAGGTCTCCTAAATGCAGGATTTGCGGTGCCGCTTGGTCAGGGGCTAATAACCGATAAAAACCGCACAGAGATTCGTCAAGCAGAGGCGTATCAACGCTATGCCGAAGTTGAAAAAAACCGACTTATCCAGGAATTGCGCTTCGACGCATACCGCCAATATTGGGAATGGTGGATGAGCAGAAAGGTCCTCGAGATTAATCGAGAATGGGTTTCCATTGCCGAGCAGCGATTGGCTGATACGAAAAATCGATTTCTCGCCGGAGATATAGCTTCCGTCGATACACTCGAAACAGCTATTCAAGTTCAAAACAGAAAACAAAAACTACAATCGACCGAAGCCAAATGGGCTAAAGAATCGCTCGATCTTACATCACAATTGTGGCAGGAAAACGAATTGAACTACCTGCCCATCGAGTCATTGAACAATGCCGTTCCACAACGTGAGATCAACTTCGACGAAGCATTGAGCAATACCAATATTCTTAATGACCGCTCGAAGAACATCGCTTCCTCAAACCCACAGATTCTTAAATATGCACCTCTCTTAGAACAATTGCGCGCAGAAGAACGGTGGAAAAAAGAACTGATGAAGCCCGTGGTGAACTTGCAATACAATGCTCTCAACGAAGCAACTGCTCCTGTTGAACAAATGCTCACCCTGAATAACTATAAATGGGGCGCACAAATTTCCTGGCCCATCTTCATGCGTAAAGCAAAAGGTGACCTTGGAATTACACGCATAAAAATTGAAGAGCTTGAATTGGAAGCTATTCAAAAAACAACAATCATTCGCAACAAAGCTCTTGCTTCGATACGCCAACTCGAGCTTCTTCGATTGCAGCTTACCAATGTTTCAGCCAACGTAAATAACATGGAACGCCTTCTCAATGCCGAGCGTGATAAATTCAACTCGGGAGAAAGCAGTGTCTTCATGGTCAATACACGTGAGCAACAACTATTCGATTTACGAATTCAAGAAACAGAAATCTCCACACTACTTAAGCTTCAGGAAATCGAAATTCTGTATCTCCTCGGAGAGCTTTAAAATAAAAAAGGGCCGCAATAGCGGCCCTTTTCAGTATTCATTTTCACTTATTAGTTGCCAGTAACAACAACACGCTCAGTGATGGTAGTTCCATTTACATTTCCTGTGATGAAATAAACTCCGGCACTCAGTCCTGTTATTTCATGATTGAAATTGTTAGACGCATTCATCGTCACTTGTTCTACCAATTGTCCTAAGCTATTCATTACGTAGTATACACCCGCTTCATTACCTCGAATCATAAATGATCCTGTGCTCGGATTCGGATAGGCCTCCAATTCAGGGCTACGCAATGTTTCGCTTCCGTTATCTTCAATACATGTAGCTAAAGCAACAGATTTCGAGAACGAAGCAGATTGTCCGCAGGCATTTACATTTCGTAAACTCACACTTCCTGCGCTGCTTCCCCAATTGCAGGTGACGCTTGTTGTGCCCTGACCCGCTGCGATGCTAACGCTATTAGGAACTGACCATGTATGCGTTACACCTGATACAGCCGGAGTAGTGAATACTACACCGGTCTGATTTGGACAAACGGATGCAGCACCTGTGATACTAGCAGGAGTGGCCGGCAAACGCGTTAATGACGCACTGCGCAATGAGCTTCCTCCACAAGCATTGTAGGCACGCACACTGAGTGTTCCGGTGGTGAATGTGCTCGGCACATTCATCACAATCGAGGTTCCGTTGTTGGTCGCAATTGAGCATCCAGTAGGAACCGTCCAAACATAACTTGTTGCTCCGGTCACAGGTGCAATAGAATATGAGAATTGACCACCGCCACACAAGTTAGAGATTTGACCCACAATAGCTGCCGGAGCAGAAGGGTTTTTAGAAAGTGAGAACGTGCGCTGTGCGCTTTGGCCGCAGTTGCTCACTGCACGAACCGCTAACTGACCTCCGGTAAATGCTGAGCCAATCGTTAATGAAATTGAGTTGGTTCCTTGTCCGGAAGATATCGTTGTGTTCGCAGGAGCAGTCCACAAATAACTCGTAGCGCCCGGCACAGCCGAAATAGCATATGTGAAGACCATGCCCGAACAAATGTTGGTAGCTGACCCACTAATTGCACTTGGTGTGCCCGGTATGCTATACACCGTTAAGGTACGGGCTGTGCTCTGACCGAAGCAATTTACTGCACGAACGCTCAGTGAACCCGATGCACCGAAGTTCGATGCAAATGAAACGGTGACCGTTTGTGTGCCTTGACCCGATACAATGCTGGCATTTGTTGGCGCAGTCCAAGTATAACTGGTCGCAGCAGTAACAGCAGTGCATGTAAACGTCTGGGTGCTTCCTGCACATACGTTTGAGGTTGGACCTGTAATTGACGTTGGTGAAGCCGGAACAGCCGTGTTGGCAAATACCGAACGAGAGAACGCTGCACTGGTTCCGCAAGCGCCCACCGCACGAACGCTGAGACTGCCTGTA